>Ga0129312_1000865_pt1 | contig 21059 bp, 16 predicted proteins | sample O827metagenome_FD_94434 | JGI IMG/M metagenome (GOLD analysis project Ga0129312, IMG submission 94434) | Orangutan group fecal microbial communities from Wisconsin, USA - O827 metagenome | ecosystem: Host-associated > Mammals > Digestive system > Large intestine > Fecal | place: USA: Wisconsin... | reverse complement strand
CAGCATCTGGGCGGCACCTGCCTGAACGTGGGCTGCATCCCCACCAAGTGCCTGCTCCACAGCGCCGAACTGCTGGAGGATATCAAGAATCAGGGCAAGGAGATCGGTGTGGAGGTGGAAGGCGTTAAGGTCAACTTCCCCCAGGTCATCGCCCATAAGAACGCCATCAGCAAGCAGCTGACCAGCGGCGTGGCCGGTCTGCTGAAGCTGAACAAGGTGAAGAAGATCGACGGCGAGGCCGCCTTTGTGGGTGAAAAGCGCATCCGCGTCACCAAGCCCGACGGCTCCGTCGAGGAAATGACTGCCGATGCCATTATCGTGGCCACCGGCTCTGTCAACGCCGTGCCCCCCATTCCGGGTATCCGCGAGAACCCCAACTGCATCGATTCTACCGGCGCGCTGAGTCTGGAAAAGCTGCCGGAGAGTATGGTGGTCATCGGCGGCGGCGTCATCGGCCTCGAGCTGGCCTGCGCCTACGCGGCTTTCGGCACCCGCATCACCGTGGTAGAGGCCATGGATCATATGCTGCCTATGCTGGACGGCGATCTGACGGCGGTAGGTGTGGCGCATATGAAAAAGATGGGCATTGCCTTTGCGCTGGAATGCCCGGTGCAGGCTGTGGAGCCTTCTCCGGTGGGCGCGAAGGTGGTCTGTACCACCAAGAGCGGCGATACCGTTACGTTTGAAGCGGAGAAGGTGCTGGTAGCCATCGGCCGCAAGGCCAACACGGCGGCTCTGGAGCTGGAGGCCGGCGGTATCCGCAACGACCGCGGCCGCATTCTGGTCAACGACCGGATGGAGACAAATGTTCCCGGCGTTTACGCCATTGGCGACTGCGTGTTCGGTAAGGCACAGCTGGCTCACACCGCCTCCGCCATGGGCGAGGTGGCAGCGGAGAACATCATGGGCCATGACAGCACCTATGATGAAAAAACCAATCCCACCTGTGTGTACATGGAGCCGGAGGCCGCGTCTGTCGGCTTGACAGAGGAGCAGTGCAAGGCCAAGGGACTGGACTACAAGGTGGGCAAGTTCCCCATGAGCGCCAATGGTAAGGCATTGATCCTCAACGGCGGCGAGGGTCTGGTGAAGATCATCTCCGACGCCAAGTACGGCGAGGTGCTGGGAATGCATATCATCGGGCCGCGTGCCACTGACCTCATCTCCGAGGGCGCACTGGCCATCCGGCTGGAGGCCACGGTGGACGAGTTGATCTCCACCATCCATTCCCACCCCACAGTCACGGAGACCATCCGCGAGGCTGCGCTGCACACCATGGGCCGTGCGATCCACACCAAGAACTGAACGGAGGCCGACTATGGAAGGTGTTATGCGCGGACTGGTCAAGGCCGTGGCCGCTCCCAGCGGTCTGGTCTACCACGATGACCTGCCCATCCCGCAGATCAAGGACGATGAGGTGCTTATCAAAGTACACTGCACCGCTATCTGCGGTTCGGATATCCACATCCTCGACTGGGACGAATGGTCTAAAAAACGCATCAAGCCGCCGGTAACACTGGGTCACGAGACGGCCGGCGACATTGTGGCCGTCGGGAAAAACGTGACAGACCGGAAGGTAGACGACCGCGTTTCCTGTGAAAGTCATATCCCCTGCGGCAGGTGCTATTTCTGCACCCACGGGATGCCTCATATCTGCAAGGACATCCAGCTGTTCGGCTGCACGCAGAATGGCGCCTTTGCCGAGTATGCCGCTATCCGCTCCGACTGCACGTTCCTGCTGCCGGACGATGTTTCCTATGAGGCTGCCTGTATGTTTGAGCCTATGGGCGCCGGTGTCCACGGCGTGGAGGCTGCGCAGGTAGAGGGAAAGACGGTGCTGGTAAGCGGCTGCGGGCCCATCGGCATGACGGCGATCAGCGCCTGCAAGACCTTTGGCGCCACGAAGGTCTTTGCCTGCGACCTGCTGGACAGCCGTCTGGCAATCGCAAAGGATATGGGGGCGGACTATGTGTTCAACAGCGCGCAGGTCGACCTGCCGGCGGAGATCCTCCGCCTGACGGGCGGACTGGGAGCGGACGCCGCCATCGACATTACCGGTGCACAGGCCGCCATTAACGCTGACCTGAAGTGTCTGCGTGCCGCAGGGCGAATGGTCTGCGTGGGCCTACCCAGCGGTCCTGTGACATTGCAGGATATGACGGATGATCTGATCTACCGCGAGGTCACGCTTACCGGCGTGTCCGGGCGTCTGATCTGGGACACCTGGCAGGATTTTGCCAAGGTGATGAGCGGCCCGTACTACAAGCTGGATAAGATCATCGGCGGCCGCTATACGCTGGAGCAGTACGAGGATGCACTGGCGGCGATCCGGCAGGGCGTTCCGGGGAAGATGCTTCTCTACCCCGATGCAGGCAATATGTAGGGGTTGACAGGACGAACCCTTTCATATACAGTTGGCATGTGTCTTTTTTCATTCAACGAATACTCTCCTCAAATCATGGATACGCACCGATGCCGCCAACCATCGGTGCGTATTCCTTGATTGGAAAGGTAAGGCTACGCATGGTCTATTATCTCGAAACACGATCCACCGACCCGTACTATAATCTGGCGTTTGAGGAATACGTCCTGACCCATCGCACAGAGGGCGACTACCTACTGCTGTGGCAGAACGACAACACCGTGGTGGTGGGGCGCAACCAGAACACGGCGGAGGAGATCAACGCCGACTTTGTGGAGGCGCACCACATCCGTGTGGTACGCCGCGGTACAGGCGGCGGCGCCGTGTACCACGATCTGGGTAATCTGAACTACTCCTTCATCACCGATGCGGGAGAGAAAGAAAAACTGTCCTTTGCGCGCTTCACGGAGCCTGTGGTCAAGGCGCTGTGTGAGCTGGGGCTTCCCGCCTCCGCCAGCGGCCGCAACGACATACTGGTGGACGGCTGCAAGGTCTCCGGCACAGCCCAGCGTCTGAGCGGCGACCGCGTCCTCCATCACGGCACGCTGCTGTTTGACTCCGACCCGTCTCTGGTGGCGGGGGCGCTGACTGTCCACCCGGAGAAGTTCCGGTCCAAGAGCGCCAAATCGGTGCGCGCCCGCATCGGCAATATCCGCAGCTTCCTCCGGGAGAACATGACCCTGCCCGCATTCTGGGACTACCTTCGCACGGCGCTTGCACAGGGTGCGTTTCAGGAGACGACCCTGACGGAGGAAGAATTGCGGGAGGTACAGCGCCTGCGGGATGAGAAATACGCCACATGGGACTGGAATTACGGCAAATCCCCGGCGTATGATATGGTGAACCACCGCCGCTTTGCCGGCGGTACGCTGGAGGTACACATGAACGTGCGAAACGGCGTGATCCGGGAGATCGCCTTCTCCGGGGATTTCCTGTCCCGCCGGGAGCTGGCGCCGGTAACGGAGGCGCTGTGCGGCTGCGCCGTGGAGCCGAAAAGCGTTGACCGCGTGCTGCACCAATTCCCATTGGAGGAGTACTTTGGTACCATCACGGCGGAGGAGGTGCGGGACACCGTCTGCAACAGAGGCGGCGTGGAATGAGCATTCGGGTAACGCTAAGCGCAAATGCCGGCGTGGTTATCGAGACCGGCGGTATCCGTATCTGGGTGGATGCGCTGCATGATGTGCAAGTACCGGGTTTTTCGACCCTGCGCGCCCAGCGCCTCCGACAGCTGTGGACAGCAGAGGCGTTTCAATCGCCGGATGCCATCGTATACACCCACTGTCACCCCGACCACTATTCGCAGCAGCTCACAACGGAGGCGCACCTCCGTTGGCCAAAGGCACGTCTGATCCTGCCGCAGAAGGAGTTCGCAGAGCAGGAACTGGTGTCTGGCGATGCATATACAGCGGTGGTAGAAGGTGCTGTACTGCACTTTTACCGCCTGCCCCATGAGAGCCAGCACTACACCGCCGATGTGTCCCACTACGGACTGACCATCACCCACGGGACAGAGGTGATCCTGCTGCCGGGAGACTGTGCCGTGGCGTCACCGGCGCTATTGCCGTTGATAGCCGGACAGCACTTTCGCCTTGCGCTGCTGAATTTTCCGTGGATCACCCTGCGGAAGGGCCGGGAATTTATCGAGCAGCATATACGCGCCGACCATATCATCGTCGACTATCTTCCCTTTGTGGAGGACGACACGGAGCATTTCCGCGCTGCGGCGGTGTCCGAAGCGGAGCGGCTGCGGAGCGGCTGCACACATATTCTGGACGATTTCCTGCAAGCGGCCACCATCCCGTGAGGAGAGCGGGGCTGCGCCGCGGCAGCCTGCTGCACTGGACATGTATGAAATAAGAACCCCCCTCCGGCTCGTATGCCGGAGGGGGATTTTCGCCATTAAAGGGAAAAATAAGGGAAAACTGAAATTTTGAGCACAAGAAAAACCTCGTAACCGGCATGGTTACGAGGTTTTCATCTGGAGGTGACACCCGGATTTGAACCGGGGAATGAGGGTTTTGCAGACCCTTGCCTTACCACTTGGCTATGTCACCGAACCGTCAGTCCGTTGGTTAGTATACTATATGAAACCGCCTTTGTCAAGCGTGAAACCGCATTTCCTGCCGCTTTTCTTTGGGCTGTCTCCGCAGACGGCGGCGATGCGGGAAAAGCGCCGTCCCGCAGGACGGCGCTTGCGCTTATTTTGCATCCGGAAGGATGCCCAGCAGTACCAGCGGCTCTCCGCCGGTATTGTCAATGCCGTGGGTGTGTCCCTCCGGGCAGTAGTGGGTCATGCCCGCGGAGATGGCTGTGTCCGTGCCGTCGTCGTGGCATACGCCGCAGCCGGACAGAACGTGGATGATCTCGCAGTTGCCCTGGTGGGTGTGCAGCCCGATGGAGGCGCCGGCGGGCAGCGTCAGCAGCAGGATGCGGCCCATGTCGTCCTGCACGGCGGTGCGGACGTGCGCCTCGCCCTGCCCGCCCTTGAAGTGGGGGACGACCTGCACGTCCAGCTTGTCAAATTCCAGCATCATAGGGCGTCCTCGTCCTTTCCCTGCCGCATGCTTCGCTTGATGGCGTTGCCGGTGGGGGTGGCGGCCAGACCGCCCAGCGCCGTTTCTCGGAACTCCACGGGCAGGCGGCGACCCACCTCGCCCATGGCGTCAATGACCTCGTCCACGGGGATGCGGCTGGTAATGCCCGCCATGGCCATATCCGCCACGCTGACGGCATTGACGGCGCCGATGACGTTGCGCTTCACACAGGGGACCTCCACCAGACCCGCCACGGGGTCACAGATCAGACCCATCAGGTTTTTCAGGGCCATAGCCACCGCGTGACCGATCTGCTCGCCGGTGCCGCCCCGCAGGGCCACCAGCGCACCGGCTGCCATAGCCGACGCCGTGCCGATCTCCGCCTGACAGCCGCCGGAGGCGCCGGCGATACAGGCGCGGTGGGCGATGACGGCGCCGATGCCGCTTGCCACATACAGCGCCTCCAGGATCTGGTGCTGTGTCAGCTTCTCATACTTGCACAGGGGCAGCAGCACCGCCGGCATCACGCCGCAGGCGCCTGCGGTGGGCGCCGCCACGATCCGGCACATACAGGCGTTGGACTCCGCCATAGACAGTGCCTCGGTGATGACCTCGCTGATATAGCCGCCGGACATGGCCTCGCCCCGGAAGCAGTATTGCCGCATTTTCATGCCGTCGCCGCCCACCAGACCGCTGACACTGCGGCGCCGTCCGGTGTAGTTGTCAGCGGCGTCCGCCATGGCCTGCCACGTCAGCAGCATCTTAGCCATGGACTGGCTGCGGGTGACCTGCCGCTCCTCCGTATCGGTCTCCAGCACGATCTCCCAGAAGGGCTTGCCCTCCTGTTCCATGCGGTCAAAGATCTCCTTCATCGAATCCAGAGACATCTTCATCCTCCTCCTTATCGTAGTAGGTCATGGAAAGAATGCCCGGCAGCTCCGACAGGAACGCCACCTGATGGGGCTTGAGGTGCTGGTCGGTCTCGATGACCATCAGGGCGTCCCCGCCCCGCTTGTGGCGGTACAGGCTCATGTTGGCCACGTTGATCCGAAGCTGGCTGAGGATGGATGTCACCGCCGCCACCGTGCCGCTGGCGTCCTCGTTGCGGATGACCAGCGTGTTGTACATACCGGTGAAATTCACATCGATGCCATCCAGCTTGTTGACCATGATGCGCCCGCCGCCCAGAGAGGACGCCTGCATCACCAGCGTCTTGCCGTCGGCGGACCACGCCTCGACAACGGCGGTGTTGGGGTGGGCGTCCCGCAGATTGATCTCGTCGATGGTGTATGTCAGACCCGCCTTTTTCGCCTCATCAAAGGCGAAGGGCAGACGTGGGTCATCGGGCTTCATGCCCAGCAGACCGCCCACCAGTGCGCGGTCGGTGCCGTGTCCGGGGCCGGTCTCGGCAAAGGAGCCGTACAGGTGGATGGCGGCCCTCGCCGGCGGCGCGCCCAGCAGAGAGCGGGCCATGCAGCCGATCCGCGCCGCGCCCGCCGTGTGGGAGCTGGACGGCCCGATCATCACGGGGCCCAGAATATCAAAAATATCCAACATGGGAACACTCCTTTCATGGGATGGGAGGGGATTTTTCGCCGTGTTTTCAGTTCAGGAAGTCCTTGAGCTTCTTGGAGCGGGAGGGATGACGCAGCTTCCGCAGGGCCTTGGCCTCGATCTGACGGATGCGCTCGCGGGTGACGTTGAACTCCTTGCCAACCTCCTCCAGCGTGCGGGTGCGGCCATCCTCGATGCCGAAGCGCAGCTTCAGCACCTTCTCCTCACGGGGAGTCAGGGTGCTGAGCACGTCCACCAGCTGCTCCTTCAGCAGGGTGAAGCTGGCGGCCTCGCTGGGCTCGGACGCGGCCTCATCGGGGATGAAGTCGCCCAGATGGGAGTCCTCCTCCTCGCCGATGGGCGTCTCCAGCGACACCGGCTCCTGCGCGATCTTCAGGATCTCCCGCACCTTATCTACGGGCATATTCATCTCCTCGCTGATCTCCTCGGGACTGGGATCGTGACCCAGTTCCTGCAAAAGCTGACGGGAGACGCGGATGACCTTGTTGATGGTCTCCACCATGTGGACGGGGATGCGGATGGTGCGGGCCTGGTCGGCGATGGCGCGGGTGATGGCCTGCCGGATCCACCATGTGGCGTAGGTGGAGAACTTGTAGCCCTTGGTGTAGTCGAACTTCTCCACCGCCTTGATCAGACCCAGATTGCCCTCCTGGATCAGATCGAGGAACAGCATACCGCGGCCCACATAGCGCTTGGCGATGGACACCACCAGACGGAGGTTGGCCTCGGCCAGCTGCTGCTTGGCGCGCTCACCGGCCTTGACCTGCTTTTTCAGCTGTGCCAGCTCCTCGGCGGGCAGCGTCTCACCGTTGGCCTCCGCCTCGTCCAGACGCTCCTTGGCCTCCCGGCCGGCGGTCATGGCCGTGGCCAGCTCCACCTCCTGATCGGCGGTGAGCAGAGGCACCTTGCCGATCTCCTTCAGGTACATACGGACGGGGTCGTCGATGTTGAAGCTGTCCACCAGCGAGTTGGGGTCGACCAGCTCCTCCTCCTCGATCTCGGCAATGGCCTCCATGGGCGGCTCGCCGTCCTCGTCCGGCAGACCCACCAGAAACTCCTCGGAGCCGACCTCAATGCCCAGCGTTTCCAACGAGTCGTAGATGGAGTCCATCTGGTCACCATCCAGATCCATCTCGTCCAGCACCTCGGACAGCTCACCGGAGTCCAGCCGCCCCTTCTTCTTGCCCTTGACGAACAGCTCCTTCAGCTTTTCGTTGGCCGTCAGCAGCGCGGCGGCAGGCAGTGTGGCGATGGTCTTGTCATCCAGCTTGCCCTTCGACGCGACGGGCAGTTTATCATCCGCCTTTTCAACAGGCTTGGTATTGTTGGTATCCGCAGTCTGGGCGGTCTTGGCCGCCTTCTCCTGCTGCTGAGCCTTATCCGCAGCCAGCAGAGCATCTGCCATCTCCTTGAGCTGCTGGGCAGTGTACTTTTCTTCTGTCATGTTCGCTTTCCTCCATAACCTTTTTTATCTTTATATGTATCGCGGGCGGCGGCCAGCGCGTCCATGGCGCTGCGGCCGCTGCGTTTTGCGCATTCCTCCCGGATGATGCGGATGTAATCCGTCAGCGCCTGATGGGCGTTGGCGGCGGATTCCGGCTTTTGCAGGAGGGTGGTCAGGTGACTCATCTCCTCCGGCGTCAGCGCCGCAGACAGTGCCGCCATGCTGCTGCCGCCCCGGCAGCTCCACAGCTCGCTGTAAATGCGGCCCAGCAGGGGAGAGGAGAACTCCTCCTCCCGCAGAGGCGGCTCCGCCGGGAACAGGCCGTCGTCCTGCATCAGAAGCCGGATAACGCCCTCCTCGGCCATGGCGCTGCGCAGATCGTCGTAGCGGATGGCGCGCCCCGCCGGCTGGAGGGTACGGCTGAGATTCAGCTCCTGCCGCTCCTGTACCCGCCGGTCCCGGTTGATGCGGCGCTTGAAGGCGCGCTGCACCTCCAGACGCATGGCCTCCGGCGACAGCCCCGCCGTCTGGGCGGCGCGGTTGGTGTACACGTCCCGCTCTACGGCGTTTTCGAGTTTACATAATTCCTCTGCCATCTCCCCGGCGTAGCCGATGCGCCCCTCGTCGGAGGTCAGGTCGTACTTGCCGGCGATCTGGGTCATGCGGAACTCCACGCCGTTTTCGCTGCCGGACAGCAGGTTTTCAAAGGCGGCGGCGCCGTGGTTCTTAATGAAATCGTCGGCGTCCTGCTTGACGTATTTGCCGTCCACCAGACGGTTGGGCAGCTTCAGCACCTTGACGGTGAACTCGGAGTTGTTCAGCAGCTCCAGCGCCCGCTGGGTGGCAAGCTGACCGGCGTTGTCATTGTCGTAGCACAGCACCAGCTCCTTGGTGAAGCGGCTCAAAAGCCGGGTCTGCTCCACCGTCAGCGCCGTACCCATGGAGGCCACGGCGTTGTCGAACCCAGCTTGATGCAGCGTCACCACGTCCAGATTGCCCTCGCAGAGGATAATGTTGGGGCGCTTCGTCTTTTTCGCCAGATTCAATCCGTAGAGGATGCGGCGCTTGCTGTATGTAATGGTCTCGGTGGTGTTCATGTACTTCGGCTCGGAGTTGTCGATGACGCGGCTGCCGAAGCCCACCACGTCGCCCCGTGTGTCGATGACCGGCAGCATCAGACGGTTGCGGAACTTGTCGTACAGCCGCCCGTTCTTGCCGTTGACCACTAGACCCGCCGCCAGCAGCTCCTGCTTGGTGTAGCCCTTGCGCTGCATGGCGGTGAGCAGACCGTCCCACCGGTCGGGGGACGCGCCCATGCCGAAGCGGACGGCGATATTCTTCCGGATCTGCCGCCTGTCCAGATAGGCCTGCACCGCCTTGCCCTCCGGGGAGCAGAGCAGGTCATAGTACCAGCGGGCGGCGTCCCGGTTCAGGTCCAGCACCCGGCGGCGCAGCTTGTCCGCGTCGGAGCGTTCCTCCTCCTCGGGTACCGGCAGGTTGGCGCGCTTGGCCAGAAAACGCACGGCCTCGGGAAAGGTGAGGTTCTCGATCTCCATGATGAAGTTGATGACGCCGCCGCCCTTCTTGCAGCCGAAGCAGTGGTAGATCTGCTTGTCCGGCGACACGGAGAAGGAGGGTGTCTTTTCGTTGTGGAACGGACACAGGCCGAACAGGTTGCCGCCCTTGCGCTGCAAGGCGACATAGCCGGACACCACGTCCACGATGTCGCTGCGGGCGATAAGCTCGTCCAGAAAGTGCTGATCGAACACAAAACGTTCCTCCTCTCCCAAAACAGGTGTGCATGGGGGTATGCAACATACCACCACATTAGAGTATACCGCAAAAATCGGCGTTTTCCTCTTTTCTTGCAAAAATTTTTCACCACATTATAATATAATATATATTTCCAAGCCGCGCTGCACAGCAGTGGGAGAGGGATGGCGGCGGCAAATTGCCCCCGCTGGGCGGGCAAATTATTAAAAACTGTCCGCCAAAATGCCTTCGCCGGAGAAAAAAATTGCGGTTTCCTGCGAAAAACAGACGACAGGACAATAAACACAACAGCGGCAACCGATAAGGCGCACAAAACGCAAGGGAAGACGGCGGAGAGGCGGGACGAAAAACTACGCAAAAAGTTACGAAAAACCAGCGGTTTTGCACAAAATAAGAACATCTGGAAAGATTTAATTCTTTTTTAACATTTATTTATGAGTTTTTTCGCATTTTTCGGGGCTGAATCTCTTGATTTATTCCGCGGATATGGTATACTGTCAACGTGAACGGAGGGCCGGGTATCCGGGTCTGTGGTTTACGGGATAACTTGCTTGTCCCGGAGAGTACGGGCACGGCGGGAAGGCTGACCGATCAACAAAAATTTTTATGGAGGAAATCAAACATGAAGAAGATCATTGCAACTGTTCTGGCGATGGTCATGGCTCTGGCTCTGTGCACCACCGCGTTTGCAAAGGTTCAGACCTATGATCTGTACAACGCCACCACCGGCAAGGAGTACAACATCAACGATGATACTGCCACTCCTGGTAAGGATCTGAAGATCACCTATCACAAGGCTGACGCTGACAAGAAGACCGTCGCTTACTACACCATCGAGAACATCGATGCTCTCTATGTTGAGTGCGAGTCCAACGCTGACAACGTCACCTTCATCGTGAAGTATCACGGCAGCAACAAGCCCGTCATGCACCTGGCTGAGGTTGCCAACGTTGCTTACGAGGCTGAGGGCACTCCTTACACCAACATCGGTGACAAGTGCGGCCAGTTCTCCCTGGGCACCACCTACAACAAGGACAGCAAGTTCTACACCTACGTTGACAGCAAGAAGGTGACCCAGCTGGCTGTTGCCTCTAAGGTTCCCGCTTTCTACCTGCTGGTCAAGGACGAGCTGGTTGGCGTTCAGCTGGTTGGCGCTCTGGACGAGCAGCTGAATGAGCACGTTTGGAAGATCGCTAACGATGGCAAGACCGCTAAGTGCACCGTCTGCGGCATCGAGGGTACCGTGTACACCAAGGTTTCCGCTATCCCCGCTGACAAGGCTTACGATGTCGTCGGCAACGTCTACGTCGCTTACACCGCTCCCAAGGCTGGCACCACTGGCACCACTGGTTCCAACGGTTCCCCCAAGACCTTCGACGCTGGTATCGCTATGTACGCTGGCATGGCTCTGATGAGCGTTGCTGGTTCCGCTGTTGTGATCGGCAAGAAGAAGGAGTTCTAATTTAGAACTTAGTTCTTAATAAAAAAGACGAGGCTTCGGCCTCGTCTTTTTTTGCGTCTGCACCGATACAGGGCAACCTCCACCGCACCGCGGGAAACAAGAGCATTGCAATTTGCATGGCTTTTGTTATATAATATAACGGAAAGCAGGAAGAAGCAACCGACCGGGCCGACAATAGGCCTGTACACGGCGGGCGGAGCTCGCAAGGAGGAGATATGAAAAAGCTGATGGCGCTGGTGACAGCGCTGCTACTGATCTGTACGCTGGCGGGCTGCGGCGGTGCGCCGGTCAAAAAGCCGTCGGAGCAGGACACGCTGGCGCTGCTGCGGCAGGAGATCGCGGACAGCGGCAGCCAGTGCGGTGTAGCATATCTGGGCTATATGCAGGATGGCGATGACGTATCGGCGTGGCTGGTGGACAACGGCTGGACCCAGACGTTCCCGTTCCTGTCCGACCTGACGGAGACGCAGGTGGTGACGCAGGAGGGCGGCGAGGTGTACTGCATCGTTCCGGCGGAGAAGAATGCCCATGTCACGGTGGAGGCCTACGACGCGTTCAATGAGACTGACCCGCTGGGCGACGTGCTGTACGACAGCACCGACGGCGCGCCCATTTGTCTGCGGGGCAACGTCAGCGAGATCATGGGCAACCTGCGTGTGACGGTGGATACGGCGGCGGGGCAGGCGGTGTATTTCCCCTCCCTGAGCCTGCGGGACGGCTCGGTGAGCACCCTGACGGAAAAGGGCAGCGTGTACAACTTCACGCCGGGCGCGATCCACGGCGCACCCCAGATCTGGGAGCTGTACAGCGAGGACTTCGACTATACGGACAGCGTGGGGAACACGGGACACTACACCTATCGCGTGCCGCAGCTGGAGGCGGACACGGAGGGGGCGGTGTCGATCAACCGCGGCATTGAGCGGGAATATGGCCCCTTCGTAGAGGAGGCGCTGGCGTGTAGGGATGACGGTGACAGCATATGCTGTGCGTATATCGTGTGGGAGACATACCAGTACGGCGATATTTTGTCGCTGGTGATGACCTGCGCGTGGGATAACGACATGAACCAGTACAGCGTGTATCTGTACGATACGGCCAACGGGACGCGGCTGACCACCGCGGAGCTGCTGGCGCAGATGGGCGTGGACGAGACAGCATTTCTGGCCGCGGTGCGTCAGGCGGCGGCGGAGCGGTTTGATGGGAATTATGCCGGCATCACCGGCGATTTTGACGATTTTCTGGCGGAGCGCCGGGCGTGGACGCTGTCCGACGACAATATCAATATTGATGTGATGGTGGCGTACCCGGATGAGAACGGACAGCTCCATGTGGTGCTGCCCATCGGCTCCATTGCCGGTGCGGACGCCTACGAGGAATGGCTGACGCCGGAGCTGGGCGCAGTTGGATAACAAGAAACGAAGGAGCCTCTCCCGGAGGGGAGAGGCTCCCGCGTATTTTTAGGGGGGACAGATATGAAAAAATGGCTGCGATATACGGCGCTGGCGCTGGCCGCGGCGCTGCTGGTGACGGTGGCGGCGGGGTGTAACGTATACCTTGAGCGGCGGGGCGCTGTGACGACGCCGGTGTATGAGCTGCGCAACGGGTATCCGTCGGCGGTGGCCGTCGACGGCGGCGCGCTGCTGTGCGAGTGGGATTACAGCACGGGGGAGTCGTATCTGAGCCGGTTGGATGTGCGGCGGGATCAGGTGACGTTGGAGCGGACGCTTTCGGGCGAGTGGTCGCTGGTGGAGGAGATGTTTGCGGATGGGCAGGTGGTCTTGCAGCGCTGGGGCGAGATGGGCTCCTCCTTCCGGTTCCTCAACGCAAAGCTGGAGGATGTGCGGGACTTCGTGCCGGAGGAGGAAGGCGGAAGGCTGTCCCACGACGGTGCGGGCTACTACTATCTGAAGGACGCGGCGCTGTACCGGCAGGACACGGTCACCGGCGACGTCCAGCGCGTGGCGCTGGATCGGGAGCTGCGGTTCGTCTCGCTGGAGGGCATCCATCCGGCGGCGGATCTGCTGCTGCTGTGGTGCCGGATGTCGCCGTTCAGCGAGAAACAGGGCATGGCGCTGGTGGAGCTGCACAGCGGTACGTGTTTGATGGTGCAGGAGAGGCCGGATATGCTGTGGTTCATGGAGAAGGGGCTGTGCGAGATGTCCTATGACGAGGATGGCGGGCGCGACAGCATCCGCTACGACACGGCGGACGGCGGCTGCCGGCAGACATCGGCGGCGGTGTTCGGCAGCGAGGCGGACAGTGTCTGGATGGTGAGCGGGTCGCAGTACGCCCTGGCCTCCGACAGGCAGGGCGAGGTGCTGTTCCGGCTGGGTCAAACACTGGAGCGGTGCGAGGTGACCTCGGTGCTGGCGGAGGCGGGCGTGACAGGACATCTGTCCACCGTCTGCTGGCTGCCGACGGTGCAGATGCTGCTGGGTATGATGTACGATACGGCGCAGGATGCGCTGCGGCTGGTGGTGCTGGACCCGGCGCGGATGACCTTTACCCCGTGCGGCGAGACCACGGAGGCGCCGTCGTTCCTGACGGTGGACGAGGACGTCACCGGGGCGTACTGGGGTGAACTGGCCGGGCAGCCGGCGCCGGAGGATATGGCGGCGCTGCGCGCCTACGCCGACCGGCTGGAGGAGAAGTACGATGTGGACATCCTGCTGTCCGACCAGTGTGCCGAACCCTGCGAAGCGTCGTGGGAGGACATCACCACCACCGATCAGGCGGGACTGGAGGACGAGGTGGCGGCCATCTATCCGGCGCTGGAGGCGCTGGATCGGACGCTGGCGCTGTACCCGGAGGGGTTTTTCGCACAGTTCCGCAATGCGTGGGGCGAGGGCGGCGTGCAGTTTCTGCCGGTATCGGAGTTCCACATGTCCTTCGAGGTGATCGGCATGAGCTTTGAGAACGGCGACTGGCATTGCATCGCCTATCAGGTGAGCAACGAGCGTCTGGAGGCGCTGCTGTGCCACGAGATCTGGCACGCCATGGAGGATAAGCTGATTTCTGAGAATTGGAACGCCATCGACAGTTGGACGTGGAGCGCCTGCAACCCGCGGGGGTTCGACTATTACTACGACTATGACAACGCCATGAACGAGGCGGACAGCAGCTGGCTCTATTTCGGCACGGCGGAGGATGTGTATTTCGTGGACGCCTACTCCACCATGAACCCCCGGGAGGATCGGGCGCGGATCATGGAGTACATCCTGGGCTCGGAGGACGAGGCCGATGCGCTGGCACAACACCCGGTCATCCGGCAGAAGCTGGAGATCATGGCGGCGGCGGTGCGCGCCGGATTTGATACTACCGGCTGGGGCGTTACCCGGTGGGAGCAGCCCCTGACGGCGCAGAGCCGGGCGGCGTGAGCCGGGACTGCCTGCATACGAGACGAAACCGCAGACCCTGTAAAGGGTCTGCGGTTTTTTGCGCGCTGCCCCTTGACAGGCGGTACGGCAAATGATAGTATTAAAGAAACTAAAGTTTCAATAAGACGGAAATGCCACGAGCGGGGAGCAGACGGCCGAAACCGGCGTATACCGTGTGTCCGCTTGATAGGAGGATAAGGAGGCGTGTTTGTATGCGCAGAACGACGGCGACCACGGACTATCTGAAGGAGTGCATGGGCACGGCGCTGCTGGAATTGATGGGGGAGAAGCCCCTTGAGAAGATCAGCATCGAGGAGATGACGGCCAAGGCGGATGTGGGGCGCTCCACCTATTTCCGCTATTTCAAGAGCAAGGAGGAGGTACTGTCCTTCAAGCTGCTGTGTCTATGGCGGCGGTTTTCCGCGGAGCGGGGCGGCGACGGCATCGCCCGCGTCGACCCGAAGGGCATCCGGACGCTTTTTGAGTTCTGCCTGTCCATCCGACCCATTTTCGAGCTGCTCTACGGTACTGGCCATCAGGAGGTGATCCTGCGGTTCTACTTGCAGGGCGCTGCGCCCGTTATCGCGCAGGCCGACGCCAAGACCTACTATTTCATCCAGTTTATCACCTTTGGGCTGTTCGGGCTGATGAATGCGTGGGTGCTGGGCGGCTACAAGGAGACGCCGGAGGAGATGGCGCAGATCGTCTGCGCGTGGAAGGACGCCTCACAGGAGGCGTAAGAGGAAAGGAGTGTTCACATGGGAAAGATCATGCGCCGTGTGTTGATCGTCGTCCCCGCCGTAGCCTTGCAGGTGCTGTGGCACGTATTGTTGGTGAAGTGGCTGGCTCCTTATGCGCCGCTGATCGTGTCGCTGGTGTCGGTGGCGGCGGTCTTTATGGTGCTGTTCATCGTCATCAAGCGGGATGAGAGCACCTACAAGCTGCTGTGGCTGCTCATCATCCTGACGATGCCGCTGGTAGGCGCGCTGCTGTACCTGTTTTTCGGCAATAAGCGGACGGCGAAGCCGCTGAAAAAGCGGCTGCAAAGCGTGGAGAACAGCGGCGATCCCCATCCGCTCCCTGTGGGCGAGACGCCTTTTACGGGGGAAAAGCGCATGGAGCAGACCATCCGCTGGCTGGAGAAGAAAACCGGGTATCCCCTGTGTAAGGCCCAGCCGGTGCGGTACTATCCGCTGGGGGACGATATGTTCCCGGATATGCTTCATGATATGAAAAACGCCAAGCGCTCCATCTATATCGAGTATTTCATCATCGAGCCGGGGCAGATGTGGGACGCCATGATGGCGGTGCTGGAGGACAAGCTGCGGCAGGGCGTGGACGTGCGGGTGATGTACGACGATCTGGGCAGCATCTCCTCCTTCAATTTCAGCAACGCCCGGGAGCTGACCCAGAAGGGCATCCCCTGCGTGCCGTTCAACCCCCTTCTCGCCCTGAAGGGAACGGCGAACTACCGCGACCACCGTAAGATGCTCATCGTGGATAATGAAATCGCGTACAGCGGCGGCATCAACCTGTCGGATCGGTATATCAATCTGGAGCATCCCTACGGCCACTGGAAGGACACTGGTTTCCGGCTCACCGGCGAGGGGGTACACAGCTTTACCCATATGTTTTTGACGTTCTGGAATGCCTTCGCCCTGAAGAAGGGAGAGGCGGGCACGCCTATGCCCGCGCTGCAAGACAGCGACGAAGCGCCGCGGGAGGCGGACGGGTATGTGCTCAGCTATTACGACTCGCCGCTGGAGCACGACGCCACCAGCAACCAGCTTTTCATCGATCTGCTCTCTCAGAGCACGGACTATGCGTGGTTCTTTACGCCCTATCTCATGCTGGGCGACGACCTGATGGCCGCCATGCTCACAGCGGCGCGGCGGGGCGTGGATGTGCGGATCATCATGCCCGGCATTCCCGACAAAAAGCTGATCTTCCGGATGTCCCACAGCTTCTATCAGGTGCTGCTGAACGGCGGCGTCAAGATCTACGAGTATACCCCGGGCTTCGTACACGCCAAGAGCTTTGTGTCCGACGACAGGGTGTCCACCATTGGGACGGTCAATCTGGATTACCGCAGCCTGTTCCTGCACTTCGAGAACAATTCACTGTTCTACCGCTCCGGCATCGTGGAGAAGATCAAGGAGGACTTCCTCACCACGCAGGCGCTGTGCAGCGAGGTGAAGCCCTACGACAAAAAGCGCTATTCCCGGCGTTGGGCGGTGGACGGCCTTCTGCGCATCTTTGCACCGCTGTGCTGAGGAAGCGGGGAACGGAAGTACATATTCGCTATGAAAAAACTCTTACCAAAAAAATACCGGCGTTTGCTCTGGGTGGGACTGCTGGCGTGCCTCATTCTGTATGTTCTCGGCAGCCTGCTGGCGCCGCCGCTGGCGGGTACGCAGCGGAAAAGCGACCGGCAGATCAAATTGCCCGTCCCCGCCGCCGAGCGGGTGTGCCTGGTGGACGGCAACGAGGAGGCGCTGCTCTGGCGTCTGCGGCTCATCCGCTCGGCGCAGTCGGAGATCGTCCTCTCCACCTTTGATTTCCGCGTTGACGAAAGCGGCTCGGATGTGGTGGCGGCGCTGCTGGACGCGGCGGAGCGGGGCGTGCAGGTGCGGCTTCTGGTGGACGGCATGAACGCGCAGCTGCATTTGCAGGGCAGCGCCGCATTCCAAGCGCTGGCGGCTCACGAAAACGCGGAGGTCAGGCTTTACAATCCTCTGCGGCTGACCCGACTCTGGACAGCCAATTACCGCTGCCACGACAAGTATCTCATCATCGACCGCGGCGCCTACCTCATGGGCGGACGGAACACCAGCGACCTGTTCCTCGGCAGCGGCGGCACAACGCGGCAGAACATGGACCGCGATGTGGTGGTGTGCGGCAGCGGCTCCGGGAGGGGGTCTGTCACCGCGCTGCTGGATTACTTCGAGGACATCTGGGAAGTGGATACCAACCGGGAGTTCCGGGCAAACGGAGAGAAGGAAACGGTGCAGCGTGCCGCTGCCGCGCTCGGGGAGCGGTGGGCTGCTATTACCGGCGCGGGGCGGGTGACGCCCATCGACTGGGACGTGGAGACCATACCCGCCAACGGCGTGACCGTCCTTCACGGCGACTGCGCGGCGCGGAACAAGGAGCCGGTGCTGCTGAACACCCTGACGGCGCTGATGCAGGGCGGCCGGGAGCGGATCGTGGTGCAGACCCCCTACATCATCTGCAACCGCACCATGTATGACGCGCTGGAAAAGACCGCCGGTGCGGCACAGGTGCAGATCATCACCAACGCGCCCCAGAGCGGCGCCAATCCGTGGGGCTGCGCCGACTACCTCAACCAGAAGAAGACCATTCTGTCCACCGGCGCTTCCGTCTGCGAGTGGCACGGGGAGAGATCCATGCACACCAAGACGATCCTGATCGACGACCGATTCAGTATCATCGGCTCTTTCAACTGGGATATGCGCAGCGCCTATCTGGACACGGAGCTGATGCTGCTGGTGGACTGTCCGGAGCTGAACGCCGCCCTGCGGGCGGAGGCGGACGAGATGGTGCGTCAGGGCAAGCTGCTCCTGCCGGACGGCACCGCCGTGGAGGGCGCGGCGTACACAGTGCCCGAGATGCCGCCGTACAAGAAGCTTTTGCAGCCGGTGCTGCGGGTGGTGATCCGCCCATTCCGGTATGTGCTGTGACCGGCTGCCGCACAAAAATAGAAGAGAGGCACGGCGGGACAACGTCCCGTCGTGCCTCTCCCTTATTATACCCGCAGAAACGGTCGTCAGCACTCTACCGCTACCTTGATCACGCCGCCCCGCCGGTTCTCAAAAAGCTCATAGGCCTCCTCAATGTGGCTGAGGGGATAGGTGTGGGTAATGAGGGGCTGGGTGTCCAGCTTGCCCTCTGCGATGAGGCGCAGGGTCTCGGCACAGTTGCAGCCATCCACGCCGCCGGTCTTGAAGGTCAGGTTTTTGCCGTACATATCCGGCAGCGGCAGGGTCTGCGCCTTGTCGTAGAGCGCCACCACCGTCACGATGGCGTTGGGGCGGGCGCACTCCCACGCCAGACGGAAGGTGGCCTCCGCCCCCGCTACCTCCAGCACCACATCCGCGCCGCCGTGGTCGCTGTGGGCCTGTACAAAGGCCAGACAGTCCTCCGGCGCGACGGTGAGCACCTCCGGATAGTGCTGGTTGAGGAAGCGGACGCGGTTCTCGTCCTTCTCGCACACGATGATGCGCTTGGGCTTCTTCAGCATCACGCACAGCAGGGTGCAGATGCCGGTGGGGCCTGCCCCGATGACCAGCACCGTGTCCTCCGGCGTGATCTCGGAGATACGCGCCGCCCAGAAGCCGGTGGCCAGCACGTCGCCCACCAGCAGCGCCTGCCGGTCGGTAACGCCGTCGGGGATCTTATTCAAGCCCTGATCGGCAAAGGGTACCCGCACATACTCCGCCTGTCCGCCGTCGATGCGGCAGCCCAGCGCCCAGCCGCCGTTTTTGTCGGTGCAGTTGTTCACATAGCCCTTCTTACAGAAAAAGCACTCGCCGCAGAAGGTCTCCACGTTCACCGTCACCCGGTCGCCGGGCTGTACATGGGTCACGGCGCTGCCCGCGGACTCCACCACGCCCACCATCTCGTGGCCTACCGTGATGCCCGGTACGGCGCGGGGGACGCTGCCGTGCTTGATGTGCAGGTCGCTGGAGCAGATACTGGCCAGCGTCACCTTCACAATGGCGTCCCGCTCGTGGAGCAGCACCGGCTTGGGCTTTTCCCGCAGTTCAAATTTCCCCTCTGCTACATATGTATAAGCCTGCATCGCATGATCCTTCACTTTCTGAAAATTCGTTTCGGGGCGGTGCTGCGGCGTGGCAGCCCATCCTCGCTGCTTCTATCCTATCATGATTTCCCGCAAAACACAAGCGCCGGACAGGTGAGAGTCTTGGCGCTTTCGGCTGCGGCAGCGGGCTTGCGGCAGCGGGAAGGGAGGTTGACACCGGGGCGGAAAACTGTTACACTGCCTGCATCCCTATCAATTTCGGCGTGTGTGACAACTTGGAGGTAGACTATGGATCAGATCCGTATTGTTGCAGATTCCAGCTGTAATATTCTTGCGCTGGACGGCGTAGAGTTCGTCAGCGTTCCCCTTACCATCCGCACCGACACGGAGGAATTCCGCGACGATGCCGCCCTCGATGTAAATGAGATGGTCACGGTGCTTCGCAGCACGAAGGGCCGTTCTTACAGCGCGTGTCCCAATATCACGGATTGGGAGGAGGCCTTCGGCGACAGCGGCGACGTGCTGGCGTTTACCATCACCAGCAGCCTCTCCGGCAGCTACAACGCGGCCTGCATCGCACGGGATGCCTGTCAGGAGCGGGACCCCTCCCGCCGTATCTATGTGGTGGATTCGCTGTCCGCCGGGCCGGAGATCGGCCTGCTCATCGAAAAGGCGCTGTCCGAGGTGCGCGCCGGCGCGGACTTTGGCGCGGTGTGCCGGGAGGTGAAGGCGTATCATGAACGCACGCATCTGCTTTTCGCGCTGGAATCCATGCACAATCTGGCGCAGAATGGCCGCATCAGCAAGCTGGCGGCGACGATGGCCGGCGTCCTCGGCATCCGCGCCGTAGGACAGGCCAGCGCGGAGGGCACCCTTGAGATGCTGGAGAAGTGCCGCGGCCTGCGGAGGACGCGGGAGTTCATGCTGTACGCCATGGAGGAGCTGGGCTACAAGGGCGGCAGCGTTCGGATCGGGCACTGTCAGAATCCGGCGTTGGCACTGGAGCTTTGCACGGAGATCCAGCAGAAGTACCCCGGTGCGGACGTAAAGAGCCACGGACTGCGCGGCCTGTGCAGCTATTACGCCGAGCGCGGCGGGATCATGCTGGGCTTTGAGACATAAGGACGACATACGAATAAAGCCGCACCGCTGCCCGGCAGCGGTGCGGCTTTCTGCTTGCAGCGGGTCAAAATAAACGCGCCGGAAGTCCTTGTTACGGCGGCCGCCACCTCCACCTCCCGCTACGAGCTGATCGAAGCACTGGCGGAGCCCCGCAAAGCCAACAGCGGGCATGTCCTGCTCATGCGTAATGGCTCCCCGTGCCGAGGCTGGCTGTTCCAATATTTTGCGTGACAAGGTGTTACGTTTTTTGGAATATGACCAAATGGAGGTATAATTCCTCCAAAAATATCTTGACAAGATTTATCAAGATTGATAAAATGAATATATAACCAAAAAAGGAGATGCAGGGATATGCTCATCACAAGGGAAACGGACTATGCACTGCGGATGCTGCGGGTGCTGCTGGACGGAGAGAAGCACTCCGCCGCCGAGATGGCGGAGACGGAGCTGATCCCCATGCAGTTTGCCTATCAGATCCTGCGAAAGCTCTCCGCCGGGGAGCTGGTGCAGGTGAGCCGGGGCGCAGCCGGCGGCTGCCGGCTGTCCTGCGACCTGCGCGGCGTT
>Ga0129312_1000863_pt1 | contig 21075 bp, 18 predicted proteins | sample O827metagenome_FD_94434 | JGI IMG/M metagenome (GOLD analysis project Ga0129312, IMG submission 94434) | Orangutan group fecal microbial communities from Wisconsin, USA - O827 metagenome | ecosystem: Host-associated > Mammals > Digestive system > Large intestine > Fecal | place: USA: Wisconsin... | reverse complement strand
AGCACCTCGCCCATCATGGTGCCTCCTGTTCCCGTTATAGGATTGTGCAGCTTGCCTCTGAGTGCTACTATGCTGCTTATCGTCTTGGCAATCTCTATCGGATCGGCATTGTCGCCTCCGGCTATCTGATTAAAGCTCGCCGCATTTACATTTATCAGCTTGACCCTAATCAGTATCTCATCATCCCTGATCGGCAGACTCGTATCAAGCTTCCATGCAAGTATAGGAAAAGTATGCGCAGGATCAACAGATCTGTATGCACCGTATTCATTTTTAAAGTTTGCATTATTAATCATGATGTTTACTCCGCTGTAACAACATATTAAAGCTTCATATTCTAAAGATCTGCACTTAAATTAGCAGATTTTTTTCACTGCATATTTTATCCGCCATAGATGAGGCGAACTGTAATATTTGAAAGCATAATGCTTATAAATAAAAAGCATAGCATGGTACCTGTCCAAATTACAAGCATAACTACTTCTTGCTTTTTTCAAAACTCCGTAAAATCAAAAAGACTGTCGCTGCAACATGTACCATCACTGCCGGTATATCCCGGATGTAGTGTGTACATATCGCTGTTGCGACAGTCTTACTTATTCAGTTTGTGTTTATAATGAAGCGATATATATTGCTTCGTATTATGAAAAATCTTATGCGCAAATTCCTTCTCCGAGTGCCTTGCACTTTGCAAGTGCATCAGCATCTGGTGCATTATTGGCAAGTACACTCTCTGCAGCAAGTGCAACACCTGCATCCTGGGCATCCGACTCCCATGAGCGCATCCACTCACCGTCACCCCAGCCGTAAGAACCGAAGAGAGCTACTCTCTTACCTGCAAGGCTTGACTTGAGATCATCCCACATAGGCTGGAATTCTGTCTCCTCAAGCACCTCTGCTCCCATAGCAGGGCAGCCGAGTGCTACCGCACTGCAGCTCTTAACCGCAGCTGCATCAAGATCTGAAGGAGTATACATTACAACTTCGGCACCCTTTGCCTTCATTCCCTCTGCTACAGCATTTGCCATAGCTTCTGTGTTACCTGTACCACTCCAATAAATAACTGCTGCTTTCATAATTCAAAAATACCTGTTCCTTTCGTTTATATATTAAGCTTGCGGACAGTCTGTCAAACGCCTTGTTAACTACCCGTGCACTTAAAACGGTTTATTCGGAGACGAGCAAACTAATCATAGTCACTGTGATCGTCAGGCAACTATCAGCTCCTCTAACTTTGAGCCTCGTTTTATCCTGCCTGCATAATCCAAGGTGCAGTGATCATATTCGCTGAATCTGCGCATTGCCTCATTTACATCTCCGTAGACCTTCCAATAGCCAACCAGCTTACATTTGTCAGCACCCTCTGTAACGAAGCCTCTCACATCCTCCGGCGGATAGCTCAAAAACAGACCGATCTCATGCGGAAACTCATTTGTAAGCTTGAGCTTCCTTATCAGCCTTGTAAGACACGAACGATAGTCCTTCGTCTCATAGCCTATGCTGCTGAGCATATTGCTTGCCTCCGTGTTCATCAGATCACTCTGCAGTCTGTCTTTGCGAAAGAGATAGAGCAGCGCCCTGTTTCCGCTTAGTTTGAGCGGAATTAAGAATAGGCCTCTTGGCATAAATATTTGATTATACTTCTTGAGATCTGTGCGCAGCTCCTCTTGTGATGAATAAAAGCAGCTGAACAGATTGCCCGTCTTGATACCTGCTATCGTAGGTGCACAATAATTTACCAAATATTCTTCCGACATTGTTAGTCTCCATTAACTTTTGTTAGTTATTGCTAACGTTGAAATATTATCATATAGAGTCTGTGAATGCAAGAGGTTTTTATAGAATCCGCCGAGTATAAACCAAAAGCAAGGATATGCTTAGGCGGGCTGGCATCTCGAAACGCTTCGCGTTCCTCGATGTTTGGCCGCCTTGATATGCTTACATCTTCCTTCGACTTATTCCGCAGTGCTTCGGATAGTAGCTTCGCTGCTATCCTCAACGGACTTCGTCCGTTATAACTCAAAAGATACAGCCTTATTGCTGCAAGCAGTCGGCGGGCCGGCATCTCGAAACGCTTCGCGTTCCTCGATGTTTGGCCGCCTTGATATGCAGAAACGTCACCGACGCTATAAACAACGCTTTCGCTTTTCGCTTCGCTCTAAGCTCAGCTCGGCTCCGCCGAGTATAAATCAAAAGCAAGGATAAGCTTACTGCAAGCAGTAGCTTTCCTTGCTTCTGATTTAACGTTGTTTATAGCTTTAGGCTCCAGTCTTCGCAGTTCCATACGTCGGTGACGATGTCTTCATAGAATTCGGGCTCGTGGCATATGAGTAATATGCTGCCTTTGTAGGCTTTGAGGGCGCGTTTTAATTCATCCTTGGCGTCGACGTCTAAGTGGTTGGTCGGCTCGTCAAGGAGCAGTACATTGGTCTCGTGGTTGATGAGCTTGCAGAGACGTACCTTGGCCTGTTCTCCTCCGCTTAGTACCTTCATAAGGCTTTCTATGTGCTTGGTCATAAGTCCGCATTTTGCCAATGCGCTTCTTACCTCATACTGTGTAAATGACGGAAACTCCGACCACAGTTCATCTATGCAGGTAATATTGGTCTCGTATTTTTTCTCCTGCTCAAAGTATCCCGGATACAAATAATCTCCGAGTATGGATCTGCCGCTTATAGGTTCTATATAGCCCATGATGCTCTTGAGCAGTGTTGTCTTGCCGATTCCGTTAGCTCCCACCATAGCTATCTTTTGTCCGCGTTCCATAGTAAGATTGAGCGGTCTTGAGAGCGGCTCGTCGTATCCTATGACCAGATCCTTTGTCTCAAAGATATATTTGCCCGGTGTTCTTGCGAGCTTGAATTCAAACTCCGGCTTCGGCTTTTCTCCGGCAAGCTCTATAACCTCCATCTTATCGAGCTTCTTCTGTCTCGACATAGCCATATTTCTTGTTGATACTCTTGCCTTATTTCTTGCGACAAAGTCCTTGAGCTCGCTTATCTCCTGCTGCTGTTTCTTATATGCAGCCTCAAGCTGTGCCTTCTTGACCTCATATATGCGCTCAAAATCATCATAATTGCCCACATATCTCGTAAGCACAGCGTTTTCCATATGATATATCAGATTGACAACGCTGTTGAGGAAAGGTATATCGTGGGAAATGAGTATGAAGGCATTTTCATAATCATTAAGATAACGCTTAAGCCACTCTATATGATTGGCATCAAGATAGTTTGTCGGCTCATCCAACAGCAGTATGTCAGGCTTCTCAAGCAGGAGCTTAGCCAGAAGTATCTTGGTTCTCTGACCTCCCGAAAGCTCTGTCACATCACGATCAAGTCCGAGATCACTTAAGCCGAGTGCTCTTGCTACCTCCTCTACCTTGGTGTCTATCATATAGAAGTCATGTGCCTCGAGCATCTCCTGTATCTCACCGACCTCCTCCATGAGCACCGGCATTTCCTCCTCGCTTGCATCTCCCATCTTGGTGTAGATCTCGATGGTTTTAGCTTCAAGCTCAAAGAGATGATTATATGCACTGCGGAGTACATCTCCTATGCTCATACCCTTTTCAAGCACGGCATGCTGGTCGAGATATCCGACATGAACATTTTTAGCCCATTCTATCTTGCCCTCATCCGGATGAAGTTTGCCTGTTATTATGTTCATAAAGGTGGATTTACCTTCGCCGTTTGCACCGATCAGACCGACATGCTCACCCTTAAGCAATCTGAAGGACACGTCCTTCATGAGTGTTCTGTCACCGAAACCGTGATTGACATTTTCTACATTTAATATGCTCATATTTTATCTTGTGTGATCATTATGAAGACACTCGATCACATTTCCTTTCTTATAATTGTGAATGTCTCTTGCTCAGCTCTCCTCTCAGACTGTTGCCGAGACTTGTAAAGCAGAGCAGCGTAACAGCCAGAAATGCTCCCGGTATAACTATTATCCACCACGAATCCGTCATAAGTGCTTTCTCGGACAGGGAGAGCATACTGCCCCAGGATATCTGCTCAAGCGGCAGTCCCATACCCAGAAAGCTCAAGGTCGATTCGGAAGCTATGGCGCTCCTTATGCTCATGACTATCATAAACATAAGTGACGGAATAAAGTTTGGCGCAAGATGCTTAAACAGCACATAGAAAAAGCCGCCTCCCATGTTCCTTGCCGCAATAACATACTCGGTATCCCTGAGCTGTCTCACCTCTGTACGTATAAGCTTTGCCATATTCATCCAGTTCGTTGCACCTATAACTACCGACAGGCTTATTACATTTGCAGCCCCCATCATTGCCTGCAGCATTATCGCAAGCGGCAGCGAGGGGATGCTGAGTATTATATCTGTTATCCTCATTATCACCGCATCCATGCGATCAGAGGCACTTCCGCTTAATGCTCCTATAGTAACGGCAATCAAAGTACTTATCAATGCAGAAACAATACCTATAAAAAGTGATATCCTTCCGCCGTACCAGATCATGGAATAAATATCACGTCCCATGGTATCCGTACCGAAGATATATCCGGCACATGGAGCCAGATCAAGCTTGCTAAGATCCATGTAGCTCGGATCTATTGTAGTGATAAGATCACTGAAAATGCAGCCTGCGATAATGATTGCAAGTACGACTGCTGCCGCGAGCGGAGCCTTTCGTCCGAATCTGCTTTTGACCACAGGCTTGTTTTCGGCTTTGTTTTTGAACAGGATTTCAGGTTCCGATCCGTCTTTTAACAGAACTTTACGTCCGACAGAGTTTTCGGACTGTGATTTATTAACGATTTTGTTTCTTAAGCTACTCACAGCTCGTCCACCTCCTCATCCTCGGTGAACCGCATGCTTTTTCTTAATCTCGGATCGATTCGTTCATTGATAAGCTTAGCCAACTCTCCGCAGACTATGACTGCGGCGCCCGTCATGATACATAAGAGCATCAGCAGATTGTAATCCTTGTAACGCGCACTCTCATATATAAGTGTACCGAGTCCCGGATAAGCAAAAACACTCTCTACTATATAGGTGCCTCCGATTATATGCGGAACCGCAACCGCCATAATACTAAGATAGGAAGGCATAATATTTCTTAAGCAATGCCTTGTTATGATCTGAGCCTTGCTTAGTCCCTTTGCTCTCGCACATAGCACATAATCAGCTCTGAATTCGCTTACGAGCTTATTCCTTACCATATACGAATAATACCAGAGATGATCTATGACTACCACCGAGAGCGGCATTATCAGATGTCTTATCCTATCCGCTATATCTCCGCCTCCTATAGAATAAGCTCCTGAGCTTGGAAGCACTCTGAGTGTCACCGCAAATATCAATATAAATATAAGCGACAGCCAGAACTCAGGAATACAGCCGAGAACCGTTCCGAAGGTACAAATAACTCTGTCGGTAAGCTTATCCTCATGCCATGCACAAAAAAAGCCGAGTATCAAAGCTCCGAAAAATATAAGAATAAATCCGATTCCGCCAAGTATAAGCGTATTTCCTATGCGATCTGATATAAGCTCGGTCACGGGTATCTTGTATTTATAGGATATGCCGAAATCTCCCTGCAATGCATGCTGAAGCCATCTTATATACTGCACCGCTATCGGCTGATCGAGCCCCAGCTTTGACAAAGCAAGACTTCGCTCCTCGGCTGTCAGCTTCTGCGCCCTTTCTCCGAAGTATGAGACCAGCGGATCTCCAGGAGCCAGTCTTGAGATATAAAAAACAATGAGCGATAACAAGGCTATGCTCAAAAATGTTATCAATATCCTCTTTATTAACTTTATAAGCTTTTGTTTATGCAAATGACTCTCCGTTAACTATCTCCGTAAGTCTGCCGTGATCAAGCACGGCTGCTCTGTCGCACAGGTATCTTACCATACTCTTATCGTGCGAAATAAATAAAAGTGTAAATCCGTATTCCTTCTGTAATTTTTTAAACAGATTGACTATCTGTGCCTGAACCGACACATCAAGCGAAGCAAGTGCCTCATCCGCAATTATAAGCTCAGGCTTCATTGAGAGAGCTCTTGCAATCGCTGCTCTCTGACGTTGACCTCCCGACATATCAGACGGATATTTATCGGCATAGCTTTGATCCAGTCCGACAGCCTCCATTATCCTTATCGCCGCTTCTCTTACACTCCCACATTCCGGAGTTATCCTTGCTATGCGCATAGGCTCGGCTATAATATCCGCTATCTTCATCCTCGGATCCAGTGCAGAATCGGAATCCTGAAATATCAGCTGTCTCGAGGTATTAAGCATTTTCTTATTTGCTGTAAATGCCTTCTTATCCAGAATATCTACATCTTTATAGATAATACTTCCCGAGTCGGGCTTAAGTATATTCATTATACACTTTGCAAGCGTGGACTTGCCGGATCCCGACTCTCCTACTATTCCGAATATCTCCCCTCGCTTTACCTCAAAGGACAAAGCATCTATTGCTCTTACCGCAGTATGTCTGTCAGCCATATAGGTGCAGCTTAAGTCTCTGACAGCAAGTATAATGTCATTTTCAATACTTTTTTCAGACTTGGACTTAGCCTCAAATGATAGCTTGAAGCTTTCTCCTCTGTCATTATCCGTTGCAGCCTCCATGAAGAGCTCCGGTTCCCTTGACCTTGTTTCCTCATCTGCAAGCTCCCAGCTTGCGGCATAATGAGTATCGCTCATACGAAACATAGGAGCTTCTTTTATGAAATCTATCTTGAGAGCATGAATATTTCTCGGTGCAAAGGCATCTCCCTTCGGCGGAGCTATGAGCATCGGAGGCATGCCGGGTATATCATAAAGCGGCTCCGACCGATCGGTATTATCCGGCATTGCCTTTAACAAGGCTCTTGTATACGGGTGTCCCGGGCACACAAATATCTCCTCTGTGCTGCCTGTCTCTATTATCTTTCCGGCATACATAACGCATACTCTGTCAGCTACACGTCTGACCGCATTAAGATCATGCGAAACAAGCACTATAGAGGTTCCCAATTTGTCTCTTATATCCTTAAAGAGTGCAAGTATCTCGCCTCTTATCCTTTCATCAAGCGCCGTAGTAGGCTCATCCGCAAATATAAGCTTAGGTCTTGCTGCAAGTGCCATGGCTATAACTGCCCTCTGCCTCATTCCTCCCGATAATTCACCCGGATACATCTTGGCTCTTTTATCCGCATGCTCTATGCCCGTAAGACTCATGAGTCTTATCGCTTCGTCAAAAGCCGCAGCCTTGGTCATCCTCTTATCATGTACCCTTACTGCCTCAGCAATCTGTGCTCCGACACTATAGGTCGGATCCATTACAGTCATCGGGTTCTGGAAGACCATAGAAAAAAAGCTGCCACGCAGCTTACGCATCTCCTTTTCCGAAAATGAAGTGATATCCCCGCCTTCCGCAATTATCCTTCCCGATCTGATGCCTGCTATGTCCGGCAGCATCTTCATTATGCTCTTACACAGCACGCTTTTTCCGCAGCCCGATTCCCCGACTATCGCCAGTATTTCACCTCTGTGTACCCTAAGGCTCACATTTCTGACTGCTTCGATCTCACCCATCGGTGAATAAAAGCTGACGGATAACTCTTCAATTTTTAAAATATCATCTAACGGAGCCTCCGCCATACTTTGTCTTCCTCTGCTGTGGTGATTTTAAAATTTTATCATACTTCTGTATAAATGAGATCTCTAAGCTGCAAATGAGCTTAGAGATTCAAAGTCCGGGCAATCCTCAACAGCCTTAAGGCATATCAGTCGGCTTGCCCGGAGATTTTAATGTAAGTTCTTAATGCAGACATCCCTAATGAACAGGTTTAGTCCATGCTCCACTCACGTACATTCTTAAATATGCCTACACCGTGATGTCCGAGTATGGCATCATCCGCAATACCGTGTATCTTGTCGCTTGTAACGTAATTTGCGTCTATATAGCATATAAATGTATACGGCGGATTTTCCGCAAGCTCCTCCTGGAACTGCGCATAGTATTCCTTACGTGCCTCTGTATCTGAAGTCTCACGTGCAAGTGTCAGCAGCTCGTCAACCTTGGCATCCGAATAAGATGAGTAATTTGCGCCCTTATCGGTTCCGAATACCTTGTAGGTATGATCATCCGCATCATAAGGGCTGCCCCATCCTATAAGGCAGGCTTCCTGTCCGCCCCAGTCCATAACTGCCGGAATATCGACCTTGCAATTGATACCTATCTCTCTGATCTGCTGTGCGGCAGCCTGTGCTATATCTATTCTATCCTGCTCTCCGCTCATTACGCTTATGGTAAAGCCTATCTCCTTACCGTCACGCTCATAATAGCCGTTTGTACCCATAGTGCAGCCTGCTGCCTCAAGCAGCTCCTTTGCCTTAGCCTGATTGAAATCATAGTGCTCGACATTTTCATTATTGTAAATGTTTCTCTGGAGCGGGCCGTAAGCCGGCATACCCTGTCCGAGCAGTACTGAGTCGATTATAGCCTGTCTGTCTATAGCATAGTTGATAGCCGGGATAAGCTCCTTATTCTCCTGCCAGTACTCATTTGCAAAGTTGTACAGTATACCTCTGTAGTCGGCAGTCTTCATGTCATGGCGGACAAAACCATCCTTGCCGTCAAAGTTGGCTGCATTCTTAGGATCGAGGAGAGCCATATCGATCTCGCCTGTAGTAAGCTGCATAGCCTGGGTATTGTCATCCGGCACGATCTTGAATATTATCTTGTCAATATTTGCTGCGCCGAGATAATAATCCTCGTTCTTTACAAGCACTACAGCCTGATCAGGATCAAAGCTCTCTACTTTATATACGCCTGTTCCCACAGGTGCTCTGAAGAAATCAGACTCCTGCATATCCTCGCCCTCAAGCAGATGCTTAGGCATTACAGGCATGGTCATATACTGTAAAAATACGCTGTTCGGAGCGGAGAGCTTGAATGTCACTGTATTATCGTCAACAACCTCTATCTCTTCGACATCCTCGAAATCAGGTGCATTTTCAGAAGCATTGTTGGGATCCTGTATAGCCTCTATGGTGAACTTAACATCCTCTGCCGTGAACGGCTCACCGTCATGCCACTTAACCCCGTCTCTTATATGGAAGGTGTAAGTACTGTTTGCCTCATCATAGTCATAGCTCTCGGCAAGTCCCGGTACAATATTGTTATCGGTATCAACTGCCATCAGCCCATCAAAGATCAACTTGCTTATCTCACCGTGCTCATCCATTGCCGGGTTGATACGTGTTATCTCACCCGAGCCGTATACAAGTACGGATGCATCCTTGTCCGATACGCTCGCTGAATCGGCAGCCGAAGTCTCCTCGCTTACCGTACTTTCGGCAGTGTTACTGCTTCCGCAGCCTGCACAAAGGCTCATTGCAAGTGCTATGCCTATAAGCGCAGATGCTCTGAAGCCTCTCACAGCCCTGTAAGCGCGCTTTTTCTGCATCTTGTGCTCTGTTTTTGCAAATAATTTCATTTCATAATTCCCTTTCTGTTATTATCTACATTTGATCTCTTATTCTTCTTTATTCACGACCCATTTTCTGCTTTTTTGGCTCCTTTTCGGCTCCTTTTCGGCTCCTTTTCGGCTCCTTTTTAGCTCCTTTTCATTTTCACTGTGTTCTCTGTCCGGTTCGTCTCCTGCAATCAATACTCTTCAAACCTATCTTTGAAAAAATCATCCGATTTCAAAAGATAGTCAAAAGATAATTTTTAATTTAAATCAATTGATAAAACTATGAAGTCGACCATATGATCATTGCTTGTCACCATAAGGTACAACATCTTCTGCAACCCTGCTTAATCCTGATTGGGATGAAAAGTTATACAGTTTTGCCATATTATCATTCGATTCCATATCATTATTATCAGTCCAAAGCTCACATTGCGTCATAACCGTCTGCACAGCATCTTCCATTCCCTCCGGAGGATAACGGTGCTTCTTGAGTAATCGTTTAATCATTATCCGCATCTTAGCTCTTGCCGAGTCGCGCTTTTGCCAGTCGATTGTACGATTATTTCGAAGTGTATCTGCCAGTTCTTTGGTAATAGCAATCAGCTCTTCATTTTCATAAAAATCTTTGATTGCCTGCGGTTTAATCAGAGCATCATAAAAAGCCAATTCATCAGCCGTAAGTCCGAGCTGCTCTCCTTCTTTGTTTGCTGCAGCAATCTGCTTTGCAAGTTTTAACAGTTCTTCAATGACCTGCTCATTGGTAAGCATACCGTTCAGATATGCGTTCATTGCCTTCTGAATAATCTCACTGAATTTCTGTGATTTTACGACATTGGTGTGACGATAAATCTGCACTTGTTCCGCAATCAGCTTTTTCAAAAGTTCAACCGCAAGGTTTTTCTCTTTCATCTTTGAGATTTCTTCCAAGAACTTAGGATCAAAAATTGAAAACTCCTTGTCAACATCAGAGAAAAGGTTTATTACTCCATCACTCTGCACACTTGCTTTCAGCAGCTCATTAATCCTTGCATTCATTTCCGGTAGAGATATCTTCTTTCCTTCACCCTGATTCATCAGTCGTGTTACAAGCACGCGCACTGATTCAAAAAATGCCGCTTCTACGCGCATATCCTTTTCAACCAGTGAAGAACACAGCGACAATGCCTGTCTGAGAAGCACCCCTTCCTTAAGGAAATCCTCACGTTCTTTTTCTTTATCCACACCAACTATAAAGTTCACTGCACCACTGATTGCCTTGGAGCGCTCCAAATCTGAGCCACTAATGAACTTAGAATAATCATATACATGGAAAAGATCACGACATATCGATAATTTTTCTATGAACTTCGGATACGCTACCTTTGCAACATCTGTATCTCCATAGTTCTTTTTATCACGGGCAGTATAATCATTCATCGCCTGCTTAAGAGCGGATGCGATTCCGACATAGTCAACAACAAGTCCACCTTCTTTGTTGCCGAACACACGGTTAACTCTCGCAATCGCTTGCATCAAATTATATCCCTGCATCGGCTTATAGACATACATAGTAGCAAGTGACGGAACATCAAAACCTGTCAGCCACATATCTACAACTATGGCAATCTTGAGAGGACTGTCATTATCCTTGAACTGCTTTGCAAGCTCATCCTTGTGATGCTTATTACCGATGATCTTATTCCATTCTTCCGGATCTTTATTGCTGCTTGTCATAACGACAGCAAGCTTATCTGTCCATGACGGACGCAATTGCAGAATACGTTCATATATCTTCATGGCAATCGAACGTGAATACGCTACGATCATTGCCTTTCCTGTCAGCAGACCCGCACGGTAATTTTCATAATGATTCAGAATATCATCCACCAAGGAATTGATGGTCTTCTCATTGCCGAGAATAGCCTCCATCTGTCCCAGCTCTTTCTTGCTTTTCTCAATAACACCGGGATCTGCATTATTCGCCATGATATCGTATTCCTGATCAATGAGCTTAAGCGTCTGCTCATCCAGCTTCAGCTTGATGACACGGCTTTCATAATATACAGGACGGGTGGCACCATCCTCCACCGCCTGCGTCATATCATAAATGTCTATATAATCACCGAATACCTCTCTGGTATTACGATCCTTCATGGAAATAGGCGTACCTGTAAAGCCTATGAAAGTTGCATTTGGCAAAGCATTACGGATAATACGGGCAGAACCAATCTTGATTTCACCTGTTTTAGCATCTACTTTTTCCTTTAAACCATACTGTCCTCGGTGCGCTTCATCAGCCATGACAACAATATTTCTGCGTTCCGAAAGGCAATCGAAAGATTCCTCGAATTTCTGCATAGTGGTAAAAATGATGCCGTTTGCTTTTCTGCCATCCAACAATTCCTTAAGATGTGCACGGCTCTCAGCATGAACAGGCTCCTGACGCAGGAAGTCCTTACACTTTGCAAACTGCCCATATAGCTGGTCATCCAGATCATTACGGTCTGTGATTACCACAATGGTCGGACTGTCCAGCGCATCTTGCAAACGGTGTGCATAGAAAACCATCGACAGAGACTTGCCACTGCCTTGAGTATGCCAGAATACGCCACCCTTACCGTCGGTTTCTGTAGCATGCTTAGTAGAAGCAACTGCTTTATTGACTGCAAAATACTGATGGTAACCTGCAAGAATCTTGAACTGCTTTGTTCCTTCATTCGAAAAGCAGATAAAATTCTTTATAATATCCAGCAGACGTTCCTTTTCAAAGATGCCCTCAAAAAAGGTGTCAAACTGAGCGTACTGTGTATTCTCGTAGCTGCCATCCTTTGTCTTCCACTCCATGAAACGATCTTCTCCGGATGTAATCGTGCCGGCCTTCGAAGTCATAAGATCGCTCATAACACAGATACAATTATAAATAAACATGGACGGAATCTCATGCATATAATTCCGAATCTGTGAATATGCCTCTGATGCATCCGTTTCCTCACGGGACGGTGACTTAAGCTCTACCAACACTACAGGCAAACCATTCAAAAATAGCAAGACATCAGGTCGCTTATTACTGTTCTCAATAAACGTCCACTGATTAGCTACGATAAAGGAGTTGTTGCCGGGATTACTGTAATCCACAAGATAAATTAGACCGGATCGTTCTTCACCTTTGACAAAATAGCGCACCTCAACACCATGCTGCAGATAATCCATGAAAAGAGCATTCTTCTGCACCAGCTCGGCATTTTCAAAATTCTTCAGTTTATACAGTGCATCAGCAATCGCATCATCCGGCATAGTCGGATTCAAGCGATGCAGTGCCTCATCCAGTTCTTCTTCATACAGAGGACTTTTAAAGTCACGCTCCAAGTCCGGAGCATAGACATGCCGATATCCCATGTTCTGAAACAGTTCTATAACTGAATTTTCATAGTCTGCTTCGGTATAAAAGGCTGCCATAGTTAATCAACTCCTTATCTGCTAAGTTATGACAAAGCAGTGTCAACTCATTTCGCTGTTCTCTATCTCCTTTAGAGTCCTGCCATCCTTAGTTTTCCATGTCTGCGGACCGCTTACACTGTATCCCATGATAAAGTCTGCTGCCGCTGAAGAACTTGAAAACAGGATGTCCTCTTTCGTTACCCATTCCTGAACTTTTTCGGAATCAATCAATTCCTGTCGAAGCTTCTGCATGCCTGCGCTTAAAGATTTTACAGATGTTTTCTGATTGATTACCGCTCCGGCAAATACCACAAATCCCTCTGTTGTAACCTTTCCAGATGCATTTGCCGATCCGGATGAAACGTACAGTATCTCGGCATCCGTCTGTGTCTCGGCAGAATCTGTCTGAACCAAGGGTTCCAACACCTTATATCCCAAGACATTTATCAATACCTTTACGTTATCGACAAACTCCTCCATCACAGCAATCTGTGACTCCTTCATAACAGTATTACGGTATGTATTCTTTGTAAGTACTATATAACGTTTGCAATCCCTTGCAATCGCAACAAAACGATTTTCAAGGTATCTGATCAGAGCCTTATTCAAATCTCTCCCTATGAAAATAACAGCCGTGCTCCAGTAGTACTTTTCTTTTTCTGACTGATAATCACGTAAATGCTGAACCAAACGCTCTTTGACATTTTCTGCTTCGCCTATGTATACAGAATCCGAGCCATCATCTTCCTTACAGAACAGAAAGTATACCCCGGCCTGTGTAATATCATCTCTGGTGCAAGATGCTGTTTCAATCCGTGGAATTTTGATTGCCTTGCCGTTCCAATTAGACAACTCTGCTGTTATAAGACTATCCGCGGTGCCATTGACAAGAAACAGCTCTATTGATTTACCATATGCCATTCTCTATCACCTTTCTATATAAAATGAGAATTTAGCGGCTTAAAGGTCTATGTTGGAAACATCAAGCTCGCCGGACATCAATTTAGGCAGCAAGTTGTCTCGTAAGGCTGAAAGGCGCATATTTTCAGCTTGCAATGATTCTATTTCTTTATGCATCGGCAATGCTAAGCCGTGGAATTTCTGTATAATGTCAAGATCACTGTGCAAGTTTAGCTGTTTTATTAAAACCTGACTTATATTCTGCTGTGCAGAACCTACCGCAAGATTTATGAATTTTTGCTGTGACTCATATGCAATCTGAAATAGGTATGTATATGGATAATTTTCGTTACAGAGAAGTGCACAGACTGCTTGGTTACAGGTCATCGGTTTAGAAATAACACCATATGCTCCCACAGTAGCGCCATACATAGCAATCAAAACACTATGCTCTGGCAAAAGTTTCGCAGATGATTTTTTTATTGCTAAATCGTTAATATGCTCCTCGGTTTCATGAATGTAATTTCCAAACAGTTCTTTGGATTTCACCCAACAAATTGAACTGTCAGAATAATATTCATCATGCTTCCGCGAAGGCGTTCCTCCGGATGTTGTAGCAACAACATCTCCAAGAGGTGTATCCATAGCAGAATCACAAAAAAGCCTTAAATAGAGTACATGCAGTTGCTGAAGTAAATTCTCATTTATCTTCTTATTCAGTTCAATTTTTTTGTCTATATTGCACAGATATTCTACTATTTTTTCTTGTACATCAAGTGGCGGCACGGGAACCAACAAGTCTTTAAAATTGGTTTTATTGAACTTAGGCTGTGCACTTCCAGTTACGATTGATTGCAATGAATGTTGCCCATTCCGAGACATAAACCAATAATAATAAAAATCATCATTGCCTTTCGTTTTTAACATAATCGCATTAGGCGCTAAACTCATCTTTTTTTGAAGTTTTGGACACTTAAAAACAGTTCCTACGTTAGCACCAACGTTAGATATAATAATTTCATTTCCATATAGTTTACTTTTTGATAAGAACTCATATGCATGTTCATCTATATAAACACAATCGCCGCTAAAATTATTATTGTAATCTGTTAACCTTATAAGTACTGCATAATCTGGTTCTGATTTATAATTCACATTCTCTGCTAATGCTGCGAAGCTACCATTGGCAACATAATCTGTTATAACAGAAGCATATTCACCTATTTTTTCTATTGACCAGCCTTTAGGGACTTTCCCATATTGCCACATTTATCTGTCACCTTCCTATCTAGCCTATATATTTCCTATGCGCCTGTTTTACATTACTCTGTTTAACCATTGCATATTGCAAAGTAGTATCTATTCGTTTATGCCCCAAGAGCTGCTGCAGCTGCTCAATTGGCATTCCTTTATCAATTGCCATCGTTGCAAGTGTTCTTCTAAACTTGTGCGGATGAACTTTTTCTATTTCTAAGGCTTTCCCAATTTCTCTCAAACGGGATTCAATTCCACCAATCGTTATTCTTGTATATGATGCTCTCAGCGTTACAAAAAGAGCCGGATTCTCATCTGATCTGCTATCAATATAGTTTTGCAGATGAATTTTTGTTCTGGCATCAAAGTAAACTACTCGTTCCTTGTCACCCTTACCAAATACAACACATTCACGTTCATTAAAATTAATATCCGCTTTATTCAGCAACACCATTTCTCCGATACGCATTCCTGTAGAGGCCAACATATCAATAATCGCTAGATCTCGAAGCTCTGTACAATTGTCACGCATCTTTTCCAGTTCTTCATCAGTATAAGTTTCTTTGATATTGGTAGCCGTCTTAACCTTGTGAATCCTACGCACCGGACTTTTCAAAATATGATCTTCATCCTCCAACCAAGAGAAAAAACTGGATAGAATTCTTCTTATATTATCTATCGTTACTCGGCTTGACCCATGCTTTTCTTGGTATTCCGTCAAATAGGCTCTGAGATCATCTGTCTGCATATGGCGTACACCTTTATCTATAGCTTCCACCATTGCTTCTATTGTTGTCCTATAATACTTGAGCGTTTTTTCTGAACACCCCTCAATTCTCTTTGCATACACAAATGAATCAATTAATTTCCGGCTATCATCCTGCGTATCTGTAGCCTTACCTGATACATCATAATTGAAAAGTGAATGTTCTAAAACCTCCTGCAATTTCTGTAGCTGTGCATTATCTATATACGGTAGCATCTGCTGTACTATTTCTTCTATTATTTTCTGTTTCATAATTCGTTCTCCTTATTTTTTCCAGAGAACGAATCAACGGCAGTTCCGTTGGTTTTGGCTCCTGCCGTTGCTAGGAGTTTTAGGTATTCCCTATTATTTAATTACCTTGATAAAACCCTTCGTGACTGTATTCTGCCCATTTCTTATACATATCTTTATAATTCTTTTTGATATAAGCCTGTATTTTATTAACTTCTCTATCGTTCAGAATGCCTTGCTTCTGTACAACTGTATCACCGTTATCTTTTACAAAGAATTTAGCAGATCCTTCCTCGGTAAGTTTTTTGTCACTAGCATGAACGTGCATACATTCAACCGTACAAAAAGATGTGAAATACAGATAATAACCATATATTTTATCCTGATAATATTTAGGCATTGATATCCTCCATAAATTCACGGTTATTATCCCAGTAATCCAGTACTATACGTATCTCAATATCGTCCATCGTAGTTTCCAGTACTTTACCATCTTCTGATATTACTAATGCCTTTTCAGGATTATTCAAATTCAATACACGTATTTGTTTGCCTTCTTTTGTAAAAGCATATCCACTAACAATCATATCCGCTCTATCCGCAATTTCTTTAAGCTTTTCCATTCCCTAACCTCACTTCTTTAATTGGTTTCAAAAACTTTGAAGCATCAATATACAAATTTTTCAAAATCGGAATTAGATCTATATACTCTTCTTCCGGTTCCTGATTATGTTGATATTTGGCCATAACAACAATATATCCGTTATCCCATTCTTTTATATCTGTAAAGTGCTCCAATGAATATGGACCTCGAAAACGTATACTACGCTTACCATATTGAAACTTTATCATGTCCTTATCATTACTTAAATATGCTTTATCATTATCCATAAATGAACCTCCAAATGTAATGATATTCAAACTATAAATGAGAATTTACTTCAGCAAGCAGTTGCCGTATTCGATAAGTTCTATGATACATCGACGAATCGGCAACCATTTACGGCGTTGATAAATGTTCTGAGTGGTGGAACACCCAAAACAGGAAATCCTGAATTCTGGGATGGGTCTATTCCTTTCTTTACACCGAAGGATGCTGGAACGCCATACACCTTCAAGACAGAAAAATATATTACAGAATCAGGTTTGGAGCATTGCAATAGCCGTCTTTACCCACAAAATACCGCTTTTGTAACAGCCCGTGGCACTGTAGGGAAGATCAGTTTAGCTGGATTTTCTATGGCAATGAATCAATCTTGTTACGCCTTAACAAGTGGAATAGTTGATCCTCTTCTCGTATATTTTTATGCGCTTAAAGCAGTCACTTCCTTGAAACACAAGGCTTCTGGAGCTGTTTTCGATGCCATTGTTACTCGTGACTTTGATAGCGAAATGATCAACATACTATCAGATGCCGATTCAAAAGCGGCATTATCGATAATTAAGCCGATGATGGAATCTATACACAATAACAGCAAGGAAAATATTCGGCTTTTTGCTGTTAGAGATACGCTACTACCAAAACTGATATCTGGAGAAGTTGATGTTTCAACACTAGATATCTAAGCCGCTAAATTCTCATTTATCCTATCGTTCAATTCGATTTTCTTTTCGATCGGCAGAATCCATGACAGAACCTTTTCTTGATCTTCGATTGATGGAATATTAAAAACCAACCTATTGAGCGTTTCTGTCCTTAAACTCGGAATCGTTGTGCCTTCGTTATAGTTATTTAAGTCAATTAATGACATAACATAGTATAAATATTTAGGCAAAACAATATCGGTATTTATGATAGTATAAAACAATGTATCCACCGTCCAAAAAGGGTGATCTACATATTTTACTTTTCCAATCGTACCTTTTCTGCCAATCAGAACTGATGGCTTATCATACAAATATTCTGTTGCATAACCCATTAGTCCGCCTGTGCCATAGATAGGAATTATTCCTTCATCGAAAAGAACTTTCTTTTGATTTTTTCCATACTTAATCGTAGCTAAATCGGCAAGCGAATATTCCTTAAATTTCATACCCAATCGCCCCCAGCTTCTTTCTGATTTCAGCCTCAAGCTCATGGGATTTTGCGAACATATCTGACAGTTCCGATGTCAATCGTGCCATTTTCTCCTCGAATGGTTCTCCATCATCCTCTTGTTCCTCAATACCAACGTATCGTCCCGGAGTAAGTATGTAATCCTGCTTTGCGATGTCTTCTATTGTCGCCACCTTGCAGAATCCCTTTACATCATCCAATGTACCGTTCTGAAATGCTTCAAAGGTTTCAGCAAGTTTCAATATGTCCTCATCTGTGAAATCACGATGCTTGCGATCAACCATATGTCCCATCTTACGTGCATCGATAAACAGAGTCTTGCCGGATTGCTTCTTGCCCTTTGTTATAAACCACAATGTAACCGGGATCGTAACACTGTAGAAAAGCTGAGTTGGCATAGCAATGATACCTTCGATAAGGTCATCTTCTATGATATTCTTTCTGATATTTCCTTCACCGCTGCTCTGCGTAGACAGTGCGCCATTTGCCAAAACCAGACCGATTTTTCCATTCGGTGCAAGATGATGGATCATATGCTGAATCCATGCGTAGTTAGCATTTCCCGCAGGCGGTGTACCATATTTCCAGCGCTTATCATCCAACAGCTTTTCCTGATTCCACGGATGATAGTTAAACGGAGGATTGGCAAGAATAAAATCTGCTTTTAAGGTCTGGTGTAGATCATTTGTAAATGTATCCGCATTGTATGGTCCCAGATCTGCATCTATGCCGCGGATAGCCATATTCATCTTCGCCATCTTCCATGTGTCCGGATTTGCTTCCTGTCCGTACACAGAAATTGAACCACGCTTATGTCCGTGCGCCTCTATAAATTTCTCACTTTGAACGAACATGCCTCCGCTGCCGCAGCAGCAATCGTATACTCGACAGTTATCAAACGGACGCAAAATAGATACCAGAGTTTTTACCACACTGGATGGAGTATAGAATTCGCCTCCTCCGACACCCTCTTTTTCTGCAAACTGCGCAATACAATATTCATAAGTACGTCCAAGCAAATCCTCGCTCGCCATCGTATCGCTCATGTCAATGTTGTTGGTGAAAATATCAACCACATCACCCAAGACACGTTTATCAAGATCAGGACTTGCGTAATTTTTCGGCAACACATTTTTAAGCTTCTTATTCTCAGCTTCAATAGCCCTCATTGCATTATCGATGGCTGTTCCAATTTCAGGTGTATGTGCCTTTGATGCGATATTATTCCACCGTGCTTCTTCCGGTACAAAGAACACATTGTCCATCTCATATGCGTCGCGATCATCCTCGAATCCGTCACCTTCATCTACCAATTTCTGATACTGCTTATCAAATGCTGCTGAAATGTAACGTAGGAAAATAAGGCCAATGATGACCTTTCTGTATTCTGCTGCCGGAATATGTCCCCACAAGACGCAGGCTGCATCCCATAATTGTTTTTCAAAACCTATGTTGGCATTGGTCTTATCCGCCATATTGAATATCCTTCCTATAGAGTATTCTTATTTGCAATTAATTATATCTTTCTTTTATCAGAAATATTCATCCCTGCCAAGCTTTACACTTGCTGACTGTCGATAATGAGATATTATGCCCGTTTTTCTGAGTAATAGTCAACAGCGGAATATTCCCTATTCCGACAAACTGTGCATCTGCACCTTTTTTCGGAATAGAAGACTTTTTTGTCTCAAATCTTATATAGTTTTTGAGACAAAAGTATCCCTTATCATTTCCGCTTATTTATTCTGCCACCTTATCTCACCCTTGCTGATGATCGGGTAACGTTTAAGCTCCGCCGAGTCAAGATCCTCTGCATGCATATCAACTGCCGTTATCTGATGATTGTCATAAGTTGTGTAATAGTAGATACCCTTTGAGGCATTGCAGCAGGAGGTGTAGATAGTTATCTCGTACTTGCCCTCCGCTACCTCACAGCATCCGCGCTGTTGGTCTACGGAACCCAATATATGGAAGAACTGACTTACGCTCTCCTCCTCGCCTTCACCCGACAGGGAGCATAATTTTGTAAATGCCACCTTGACAAATCTCGACTGACTTGAGAGATCTCCCGGTATGCCAATTCCTCCCATACCTCTGCTGTAAGCGTCCAGCTCCAGTTTTCCGGCAAAGAGCTTATCCGGCTGACTCCTTGATACTCCGGCATAGTTATTGAGAGCAAAGAGCTGCAGCGGGAACGGCGGATTGTTGGTAAGCACGCCTACCGGGTTATCATATACATGAAGTCCGTCCTTCATGGACTCCACTACTATGCATTCCTTGCCGTCTGCTATTATCCAATGCAGCTCAGCCGTCGGAAGGCTCTCGCTGAAGGCAGTTCCGGTAAGTGTCATTGATGCTATCGCTTTTCTTGCCTCGGCTACACTTTCACAGCTTCCGAGCACCCACGGAATAAACTCAAACTGTGCCACCTGCACCGAGTCTGTCGCAGCTTCTACAGCATCCTTGTAACAGGCATTTCCTACGAAATTAAGACCTGCCATGCCGAGTCCCTTCTCATTTACTGCATCATAATAGAGCGGAAATCCGCCTGCCACAAAGGCCATGCCTATAATTGCATAATGTGACTTAAGACTTCCCGCATATCTGAAATCAAACTCATAATTTCTAGGTGTTACCGTTATCTCCTCGCCATAGGAAAACTCATAATCAAGCGTCCTTCCCATATAGAAATCCTTTGTTTTGTAAGTTGCCGCAGTACACATATACTCATACCTCCGTTTCCGCTGTATTCAGCTTTTTTCATGTAACAAAAATATAACATTTTGTCCCGAAAATGCAATCAAGACCCGGGAAACGATATTTGTGCATACGCTGTCTGCACGAATACCGTGTCTCGGATCTTGAATTGACAGAATAAAATATTCAATATTATTTAATAAGCATTGCATCTCCGAAGGAGAAGAATCTGTATCTTTCCCTTACTGCTTCGTTGTATGCGTTCATAATATGATCGTATCCAGCAAGAGACGATACAAGCATGATAAGT
>Ga0129312_1000862_pt1 | contig 21091 bp, 22 predicted proteins | sample O827metagenome_FD_94434 | JGI IMG/M metagenome (GOLD analysis project Ga0129312, IMG submission 94434) | Orangutan group fecal microbial communities from Wisconsin, USA - O827 metagenome | ecosystem: Host-associated > Mammals > Digestive system > Large intestine > Fecal | place: USA: Wisconsin... | reverse complement strand
GATCACGAGCCTCTAATTCATATGCCTGCTCAATCGTATACTTTGCAACTTTATTATCCTGTTTAAATATATACTCGATTTCTTTCGGATACATTTTTCCTGAAAGTTTTTCTTTATATTCCTGTATAAATTTGCATTTTGGAGTAGTCAGATCTTCCATAACCAGATTTCCGTCTTTATCTTCTAAGAACATCATAGGAAGTCTTTGGTATCCAAATTTCTTCTGTGTTCCAATGTCAAATACAAGGATTGCATAATCACCGAAATCCTGTCTGCCCCAGATCCAGTGATCCCAGGTAGCATTATGCTTCACATTTCCCCACTGATGGTCATGATATCCGGCACCTATCACCTGATGTTCCTCTCCATCATAATATAAAGTGCCTGTTACCGTTCCTCTTGGGACAGCACACAGCCATGTAAAATATCCATCATCTCCAAATGCAAATCCACCTGCTCCCGGTCTCCATGGCTTTGCTGTACTTTTAAGTATCAGGTCACAACCAACATCAGATGCTTCTCCCTGTCCGCCTGAGCCATCTGTACCATTTATACCGCCGGTTCTGCCTACATGGATATGATATGTTTTCAAATCTCCATCTAAGAAATGCGGCCCGAATTTCACATCACATCTGTCTTTCCCAAAATGAGTATCTGCCGCTGTCAGGATGACGTTATCCTTATATTCTTTTCCATCCGGAGAAGTAATTTTGATTACTACAGAAGGGATTGTACCTTCTTTGTCGATTGTTTTATTGTCCTTTGTATTAAAATGGATAACTGCCTTGGAGCCATCGTCCAGAATCATGTCAAAATACCACCATTCATATACACCGGCTCTGTCATCATCACGTTTTCCATCTTCCCAAACTTCAATGCAGCCTTTCTTTGTTCCCATTTTCTCATAATCTGCATCTGTATCCATAAGTCTCACATTTATATTTGCCATACTGATTGCTCCTTTCTTTTCATGAAACAGATTGTATCAGTGAAAAGTCCAAAATACAACAAAGTGGCAGAGTCAATATCGGCTATTTTGTTTCATCATCCTTATTTTTTGATTTGACCAAGTAGTTTTGTGATGATACAATATGTCTATCGCAAAAGGAATGGTGAATATAATTATGTCAAAAGCATCTATGGATAATCAGCGTGTAAAAAATCAGATAACCGAAGGTCTTTTTTCTTTACTCAGAAAAAAAGCTTTCTCTGAAATCACAGTTACGGATATTGTAAAAGAAGCAAATGTTGCGAGAGCATCTTATTATAGAAATTTTCAGAATAAAGAAGAAATCATAGAAGCGGCTATGGACCGTCTGCGTGATGAACTTATGGCAGATATACAGTATGATGATGACGAACATATTTTTAATCAGGGAAATGCAAGAGCAGGATTTGAAAAGGCATTGACCTGTTGTCTGGTCAGAAAGGCGGATCTTCTGACATTGTATCATAATGGATTCGGAAGTCTGATTCAGCAGACTTTTAATCGGTATATCATGGAATTTGCAGGAAATATGTCCGCCAATTCTATTGAAAGATATAAGCTGTACTTCATATCAGGAGCCGTTACCAATGTGCTTGTTGAATGGCTGAATGAGGGTGCGAAAGAACCACCGAGAGAAATAGCTGCATTGTGTGTAACCTGCTTCTCCGGTGGCATTCTTTATGAATAAAAGATTTTGAAACTAGCTGTCCCTGTTTTCCTAATAATATCCCAGTTCTTCCTGCCAGTCTTTCACATAGCATCTGATTTCTATATATATACATGATACTGATTTGCTTTTTCCAAAAATTCTGTCACTGCTTTTCCTGTATTACGTGCGGTTGCATAAGTGTGTCCGGTATCCAGTGTCGCAATCTGTTTCATCTCTTCTTCAGACAGGACAAAATCAAAAATATCCAGATTTTCTTTCATTCGTATCGGATTTGCCGACTTCACAACAGGAACGATTCCTCTCTGCACAAGCCATCTTAAAACAATCTGTGCCACTGATTTACCATGTTTCTGTGCAACTTCAAATAATATTTCATTCGTAAAAAGATCTTCTTTTCCGGCAGCAAGAGGCGACCATGCCTGCATCAGAATGTTTTGTTCTTTCAGATACTTACGCTCGTCCTCTCTCTGGAAATACGCATTACATTCGATCATATTTACTGCCGGTTTTACCTTATTAAAGAACAGAAAATCTGCCATTCTGTCTTGCGTGAAATTATCCACGCCGATGGATTTTACTTTTCCATCTTCATACAATTCTTCTAAAGCACGCCATGCGCCGTAATAATCATTGTATGGCTGATGAATCAGATATAAATCCACGTAATCTAGCCCAAGACGATCAAGGGAACGCTTGAATCCTTCTTTTGCTTTTTCGTAAGAAGTGTCTGTGATCCAAAGCTTTGTTGTCACAAATAAGTCTTCTCTTTTAACAATTTCTTCTGCGATAACACGTTTAATTGCTTTCCCAACAGCGGTTTCATTTTCGTAAGCAGCGGCAGTATCAATCAGGCGATAACCTGTTTTAACTGCCTGTACAACTGCATTCTCACATTCTTCCAGATCCGTCATGCGGAATACTCCGTAACCAATTGGCGGCATTGTTACACCATTATTTAATACAATATCTTTTCTTTCCATAATTACATCTCTCCTTTATCTGTCTGAAATCTTTTCGATGGATGATAGATTACTAATACCATAAAAATCAGCAGTGCCGTTACCGAAAGGCTGACTGGGTAAGCAGTCAATATTCCAGTAAATGTCCTGTGCGAAGGGAAAACTGACATGATCCAGAAAATTCTTACTCCGCATATTCCCAGTGTTGTCACGATTGCCGGCACCAGGGAAAATCCAAATCCCCTCATGTAACCGGACATATTTTCGTACAGCATACTGAATGTATATGCAGAAAATACCATAATAAGTCTTGTATATCCTACGGAAACAACCTGCGGATCATTGTTGAAGATGGAAAGCAATCCCCTTCCTGTCAGCAGGATCAATACAATGGCACACGCAGTTGCAACCGCATCCTCTACAATACATAAAATCAAAACTTTTCTGCATCTCCTGATCTGTCCAGCACCATAATTTTGTCCCACAAAAGTCGTACATGCCTGACTGAAAGAATTCAATATGTCATACGCAAAAATCTCTATATTGTAAGCTGCGGATGATGCTGCCATAACGACTGTTCCAAGACTGTTGATTGCTGACTGTATCACGATATTGGCTACTGCAAATACCGCACTCTGGATTCCTGCCGGCAAACCGATTTTCATGATCTGTCCTAACATTTTCCGGTCAACTCTCAGTTCTTTCCATTCTACATGAATCAGTTCTTTTGTTTTTGCAAGACGATAAAGCAGCAAGACAGAACTCACTGCGTTTGAAACAACTGTTGCGATAGCAACGCCATTGACTGTCATGTGTAAGACAGCTACAAAGAACAGATTCAGCAGTACATTCAGAATTCCTGATATTGTCAATATAACAAGCGGCGTTTTTGTATCTCCTGTACTTCTGAAAATAGCTGCTTCAAAGTTATAGAGCAATATAACCGGCATTCCGATCAGATAGATTCTGAGATAAAGCAGAGCTTCCGGGAAGACATCCCCAGGTACCTGAAGGACTGACAGCAAGAGCTTCGCAACCAATTCCCCTGCAATAGAAACACTGATTCCTGCCAGTATTGCAACAATAATCGAAGTATGAACCGCCTTTGTAACAGCTTCCTTATCCTTTCTTCCGATGGCATTGGCAATGACAACATTCGCTCCAAGCGCTATTCCAACAAACAGATTGACGATCAGTGAAATAATCGAACTGTTTGCGCCAACTGCCGCTACTGCGATTGTTTTTCCGGCTCCGGTAAAGTTCCCGACGACCGCAATATCAGAAGCATTAAAAAGCTGCTCTAAAATGGCAGTTGCCGCCACTGGGAGTGCAAATAGCGGCAGTTTATTCCAGATGGAGCCATGTAACATATCCAATGGTTTTCGTTTTCTGTTTTTCATCATTTTTTTCAATCCTCTTATCTGTATTCTGTCAAAAAAAAGTATAATCTCCCCTGATAAAAATAACAAATACTTATATAGAATGATTTATCATAATTGACAGGAATGATAAGAAGGATTATCCTAAAACCGAGGTGATGATGATGGAATTACGAACATTACAATATTTTCTTGCCGTAACCAAAGAAGAGAATATCACAAGAGCCGCTGAGAGCCTGCATATCTCACAGCCTTATCTTTCAAAACAACTTATGGAGCTGGAAAATGAATTTGGAAAACAACTGCTTATTCGCGGAAAGCGTAAAATCACATTGACAGAAAATGGAATTATACTCAGAAAACGGGCAGAGGAAATCCTGTCATTAGTAGAAAAAACCGAATGTGATTTAAGCTCTAATAATCCGCAGATCAGTGGAGAAATTACGATTGGCGGCAATCCAACAATGACCGTATTAAATACAGCCACACGTCTTCGCTCCCAATATCCGGATGTTCATTTTCAATTTTACAGCAGCGATGCGATTGATGTTCTGGAACGTCTGGAACATGGAAGTCTTGATTTTGCTGTATTTTTGGAACCGATTGATATTTCAGAATATGATTACATTTCTCTACCGGAATCATCCCGCTGGGGACTTTTAATGCCTTCTGACTGTGAGCTTGCAGAATGTGATTACATAGAGAAAAAAGACATTTTGAAAATACCTCTTATTTTTCATCGGAGAGCAGGTCTGCAACAGCTGATTTCTCATTGGGCTGATGCTGATGTCAAAGACTTTAATATTGCCGCCACATACAATGTAGTAAATGGCTCTCCAACAAAATTTATCAAAAGTGGATTAGGTTTTTATCTGACCACTGAAGATTTGCTTCCAACGGTGTTGGAACAGGATGTTTGTTTCCGACCTCTGAATCCACCCTTGGAAATTCATTACGCATTGATCAGGAAAAGAACTGCCTTTCAATCAAAGGCTGCTGAAATGTTTCTACAAGAATTTAAAGTAACTTAGAACAGTAGCACTGTATCATGGAAATACAATAGCTACAATCAACATTATCACACGTGGTTCATTTCTCATTGGAGGTATTGGCTCGAGGGTGTCAATATCCCAGATATCCTGACATAATGCCTGTCAGAGCTCCGCCAAGGACATCTGTGGGATAATGCACATATAGGTACAATCTTGATATCCCGATCAGACAGGCAAGAACCAGAACCGGCGTATGCAGTGTCTGCCAGTGCCATACAAAAACCACTTACTCCTTCTCTTAACATAATAAAAATCTCCTGTTTGTTGATATTGTCATTCTACTGAATAACTCTTAACAAACAGGAGGTAATTTTCTAAACAAATCCCCATATAGTTTCAAAAAGCTTTTCCTTTGAAAAAACAATATTCGGATTCATCGCCAGAAATTTCAGAAGTTCAAACTCCTTATTAGGGAATCTGATTTCCTGATCCCCCTTGTACACCTTCCAGCTATTGACCAGAATGCGCAGATCTCTGATGCATATTTCTTCCGGTTCTTCCGAAGGCACTGCGTTTTCAAATTTATCCTTCATACGGTCATACTGGCGGATGTTCGCTGTTACCCTGGCAACAATCTCTGCCGAGTCAAATGGTTTCGGAATATAATCGTCTGCTCCCATGTTTAGTTCTGCCTGCCTCTTAATGTCTATGCCCGTTTGCTCTTGCCTGAATCTCATCCAATGGTAACTTCATTGGGCATATATCCCGACAGGAAAGAGACTGCCCACAGCCGGAGAAAAAATGGATGCGATAAGCCGTAACCATCTCTGCCCGGTGATCATCCTGCTCATTCTGTTCTATTGATCTATATGCTTCTGTCATTGCCGCTGCACCACAAAAAGAACCACCTGCAAGAAAGTTTGGGCAGATTTCAAGGCAACAGCCACATTGCAGGCACTGCCCTGCTTTATATTGCAAATCATAATCCTGGTCATAAGTGTATTGCGTCTTTTCCTGTGTCCATACTTTCATATTACGCAATATTTCAAACATAGGGCTTCTATCAACCACAAGATCTTTCACCAGTAGAAATTTACTGAGTGGCTCCAGAAGTATCTTTCCTCGCTTTGCAACATCTTTCAAAAAAACACTGCACGCAAGACACGGAATTCCGTTGATTCTCATGGCACAGGCACCACATTTCTTTTCCATGCAGCCACACTCCCATGCAATGCGGTCAGTCTTCGCCTCATTTTGATTTATCTCTGACAGCCAGTCGGCAATAGTCAGATTTCCGTCCCCGTTATAAAAGAAAGTTTGCAAGCGATGATCTGCATTTGGCATAGACTGACGTTTCACCGTTATTTCAATCTTCATTTTCTTCACCTACGCTTTCAAATGTAATCTGAATTTCCATGTCACATTGTCTGGCTACCGTTTGTTTTTGATATTCGCAACGTTCTTCTGGAAAATCGCTGCGAGTATGTGCACCGCGGCTTTCTTTGCGACTATCAGCACTCAATAATAATGCCTGCCCCAACCGGCAACAATTATGCAGAGATTCATTCTCATAGGCAGACGCAGTTGGGTCATAGCTTTTTGATATCTTCTCACGTAAGTCAGTAAGTTCCGACAATGATTGCTCAATTGCTTCCCCATCCCGGACAATGCCCAGTCCATTCTGTAAAATATGACGCAATTTCAGCATACCATCCACATAGCTGCCATCTATCGTCTTCGTGACTGGATTCTCTTTCTGTCGTTTCACATCACCCGGTATATCAAAATCATCCGTCATAGCAGACTTTGCTGCTGTTTTACCACCATACAATGCCCCAAGCAGTGAATTTCCTCCTAATCTGTTTGCACCATGATACTGGCAGGCACATTCCCCTGCGGCATATAGTCCTTTATAAGATGTCCGATGGTAACGATCTATGCGGATACCTCCCATAAAATAATGAATACCCGGTATGACAGGAATCGGCTCTTTTGTTGGATCAATGGAAAGGAACTTACGGCAATCCTCCACAACACCTTTGAGTTTGTTCTGCTGAATAGACTGATCTAAATGGCTCATATCTAAAAAGATCTGCTGTCCCTGCTGTATCAATGCCCATTCCTCACGTGCAATCACATCACGCGGCATGAGATTGCCAAGTTCCGGATATTTTTCTTCCATAAAATAATATGGTTTTCCGTTGCACAGCGTGAACAGCCGTCCGCCCTCACCCCGCACAGCTTCTGTAATAAGCATGTTTTTCCCATGCAAACAAGCTGTTGTAGGATGATACTGTATAAACTCACCGTTTGCAATCGCCACACCAGCTGCAAACAAACTGGCCGTAACTGCACCTGTATTCCGGACAGAACCTGTGGCATTTCCGAACATCCCATTCAAACCACCTGATGCAACGATAACCTTTCCGTAAAAAACGGTTTCCTCTCCTGTGTTTACATGAGTCAGCACGCAGCCACAAATCTGATTTTCTTTCCTTAGTAATCTAAGAAACAGCCAGCCCGTCAGACGATGAACCAGTCCCTCAACCTCATATCTACGTATTTGATTGATCAGTGTGTGCATAAGCTGTTTTCCGGTATTGGATGCAGCATAATAGGTTCGCCTGACAGACTGACCGCCAAAAGCACGAACATCCGGTTTTCCATCAATATCCAAAGTGAATAACATTCCGTCTGCCCAAAGTTCCTCGATAATTTTCGGTGCGTTTTCCACAAGATCATGAACAGCGGCAGGATTGGCAAGATACCGTCCAGCCCGCAGTGTTTCCTCCTCATGAAGAGCCGGAGAATCTGTTTCAGACATAAATGCTGCATTGATGCCGCCTTCTGCCATCACAGACTGCGCCCTCTCCGATGGCATATCTGCCACCACAATTGATTTCACACCATTTTTGGCAAGTTCCAATGCTGCACTTAATCCTGCTGCTCCTGCTCCGATAATAATAATTTCTTCCATATATGTACTCCTATATCTGCCACTGAATGAAGTAGATTATGACGGCTGTTGCGAAAAACAACATCAGCAGCGACAGCACCATCATCCAGTCTATTGTCCTCTCTTTGAATTTAGTGACACCTTTTGCAATCAACATAGATTTCACACTCACTGCAAGGTGAATGAAAATAGAAATAAGCAGTAAAAGCTGTGCTGCCATTCGCCCCACGGTAAACTCTTTCAGGAAAAACGCGTCGCCAACCGTGGTTGTATAGGCAGAAATGTGAATACAAAGAAGAAGCAGAATTGCAAATCCGGAAAATCTCTTTGTCCAGTAGGCTGCGTTCTGCCTCAGATACCATTTGCCACTCTTTTTGCCACCTTTCACAGCCTGTACAGTGGCCAAAACTCCCAGAATACCATGCACAGCAACCGCAGCAAACAACAACCACGACAATGGCTTAAATGATATATTGCTCATCCCTAGCAGCATTAAACTTCCCATCAAAGCATGAAGCAGAAATAATACGATGATTACTCTAGCAAGAATGTTATTCCACTTTCTCATTCTGTTTCCTCCTTTCGCAGTAAAAACAAGTCAAAATGCCCTGCATGGGCCAGAGAGAGCATCATCGTTTCACTGTATTCCCGTATTTCAACCAAATAACCGAGATCTTCATAGTATGCTGCGACCTGCCGGACTGCTTTCGTATAGTCACTGTTGTCCTTATCAGATAAAATGACCAGCGTATCTTTTGGCTGGTCGGCTTTCTTTAGCACAACATAACTATCATTTTTAACTTCAATGTTTTTCTCAATGTATGCAGTTTCATCCTGCAATACAATATCATCCTCGGAATAGCCCCACGTTGTTATCGTGTCTGCCTTTGACGAATTGTGGTGAGATCGCTTTGTTGCACCAGTGACTGCATCCATTACTGAAAAATTTGGATCAAAACTTGCCTTGTTCAAAAAAATAGAAATTCCTGTCACGAGTAGAAATGATACAAATAGAATAATAACTCTTCGCTTTAGTTGATTTTTCATAGAAATCAATATTCTCATAGAAATCCGTCCTCTTTTACATTGTCCTAAATTGTCATTGCGTGTATTAGTTACGTCTAACTCTCATTTTCTAAAAAACCGTGTGAAAACAAAACTTTAATTCCACACGGTTTCTTTTCTATTCATTCAGTATATCACTTTTACCTGATTTATCAACCAGATTTCTTCTTCATAAAATACATTCTAAGTAGCATGATTCCTAGTGTGCCAACAAGTTGATTTCTCGAACAATCTTGTGTCTAAATTTCTTATTTCTGCGTTGTCGTCGGGCGCCGTAGCCATATGATTTTTATATCTTCAAAACCTGCAATAATGCCAGGATTGGAATATGCAAATACTGCATGTGTCTTGGAGAATATGGCAATTGCTGCAATAAGTCTGGGAGTTGATAATATTATCTGAGGTGGTGCAGCTTCGGCTGTGGAACAAAATACAGAACTCAAGGAAATCCTGGAAATACCGGAAGGCTATAAACCAATCCTCTGTATTTCTCTTGGGTATGCCAGCGAGGATGAAATTCCCAGAAAACATGAGATAGCTGTAAACAAGAGGATTTGATTCCACGGAAAAATTTTATCTCGTCTATTTTCTCTGATTGTAATTTTATTCTTTTTTCCTTATTCCTCCACCGTCACAACCTTTCCCTCAAACAGCATCTCGCCATTAATGTCATCATATATTAAGAACGCAAACGGGCGGTCCAGATTAACTTCCTTTACGACCGGATCAGGAGCCATTGCTGACATGCATTCCATGATTGCTGCGGTTACTGCTGCTGCTTTCGTTCCGTTCTGGTCAAGTTCCAGTTTTGTTTTCTGAAGAATTGTATCTACTTTTGTATTCTGTTCTGAGATTCCAGAAAAGTCAGCCTTATCTGAAAAGATATTTTCAAGACCAAGGTCTGAGAGCATATCGTTCAGCGTCGCAGATGTTTCAAAATTAAGCTTCGGCATCTTGCACTGCACTTCATCATACTCCGGCTCGGATTTCAAAAGCCCTTCAATATCAAGGTCTTCCAGAGTGAAGTCACCTTCATCTTTTGGCAGGATTCCGATAAAACTTAAGCCGTTCACATAGTATCTCGCAAATGCTGTCGCCTTATTATTTTCATAATATCTATCGCCCTCGCTGGTCATATATTTTGTTTCTTCTTTTTCGCCAAATTTTTCTTTTTTCTTTGAAACTTCCCACGGATCTCCGCTCCATCCTGATTCAAAATAAAGCGAATTTGTCAGACAGAGCCCGGTGTTTTCATTTATTGCGTCTGGTGTAATGATTTCCGGAATCAGGCCTTCGGTGTTTTTGTCACACCAGTCATTAATGGTCTTGCAGGTATTTTCTTTATCAGAAAAATCAAGTTTCTGAATCTCACCGCTGAAATTTTCCTGAATGCTCTGTTTGAATTTATCCTGCAGTGTCAGGTTGTCGTCTGCCCATACGGCATCTGCAATTTTTAATTTAGATTTATATCCGTAATTCTCTTCTTCTAAGTTGTAATACTTAATCTTGTCCATATACCATTTGGCATATTCTGAAAAATTTTCTGTCCCAAGATATTTCTGCAGTACTTCTTTTGTCACGCCATCTGCTCCTTCTGCAAGCATACCGAGGGCAAAATTAAGGCTTGCCGGGCTAAACATTACATTCTTACCTTTGTTAACTTCTGCAATTTTGTCAGTCATCCTGACAGCATTATTGATCGCTATAGTCTTGTCAACACTTTTCTTTATCACCTCATCCACATCAATATCTTCCTCTGTGTCTGCATTTTCCTCTTCGTCTGAAACAATAACATCCGTATCAGATGGAATAAGTTCTGCATACACTGTACTGCTGTCGGCAATCGGTGTCAGTGCCGCCACTGCCGCCATCGTAATCGCTGTTAATTTTTGTTTTTTCATTTTTTTCGCCTCCTTTTTTAGATTTCCACATCTATGTCAAAGTCTCTATCCAGCATGAAGTCCTTGTCAGAATCAATATCAAACTGGTCAAAATCAAATCGTGATTCCCACACGTTCTAAAACATTCTTCACTGTCCAGACCTCTGAAGCCATCATCGTCTCTTCCACCCAAACCATGGTCAAGCCCATTGTCTCTCTGCTGATTCTGCCACATATTGCGTAGCATCAGTTCTGCTACAAAGTCCTCGTCCAGGTATTTTTCTTTATATATACAATATACCGAAAAATTTTCTGTAACGCAAAAATTCCCGGAAATATTTTTCGAGAATTAGTCTAATCAGAAATCATATCTGTTTTTAAGTCTCGTCCATACAGTTTTGTTACAGAACAGAACACAACAGGCCATGAAAAATAATGAGAAATCGTTCTAATTTCGGTTGGTTTGAACTAATTGAAGGCATCCTTTTAATCATACTTGGAAATTATACTTTTCTGCATCCCGAAAGTGGCATTACCGGATTTGTAATCTTATACGGCATTATGGCTGTAATCTGTAATAATGGGGACTACTGATATTTTGTTATATATCCGAATGTTCGCTGGCGATTTTACCTATTATTTTACTTTGATACTGACATGCTCCCACCACTTAAATCTCAGATTTAGAAGTGGGGGCTTCTTGCATCGACTTCCATTATCAAGAGGTGAGTGCTAATTTTTTGTGAAGAATTTGTGAAGCCTTGATTTTATGGGCTTCACAGAGGTTTTTCACTTGCTTTCGCACTCAATTTTCTTGATTTTACACCATTTTTACACCATTTCATTTGATTTTGGTGTAACACTCACTTTATTTACACCAAATTACACCATCGACTTACATTTACACCACAGCAGGTACAGTTTCCGGCAGATTCATTTTTGACATCTCATTTTCTACATGAGCCATTTCAGCGATATGATTGTAGATATTCATAGTGATCTTCGCATCAGAATGTCCCATTACATATTGCATAACTTTCGGATTAACATTATTCTCACCCAATCTGGTACATCCTGTGTGACGAAGAATGTGTGCAGATATATGAGGCATCAGTTCTGGCTCCCTGTTCTCATTTTCCGCCAATATTGTTTCTCTCTTATTATAGGCATTAACGATATTCTTCAGAAAACTATTCACACCTGCTGGCATAATCGGACGCCCATGTTTTGTGTTAAAAATAAAACCACTGCGTTTACCAATCTCTACATTACTCTGCAATCCCAACATCAAATTTAATTCCTTCTGCTTACGAAACGCATCATATACGGTCTGAGTCATAGGAATTGTTCTGATTCCAGCATCCGTTTTTGTCTCCGAATCATGGAAACAATAACCTTCTTCTCCCTCATAATAAACAAGCTGTCCATTCACATGAATTTCCCGGTTTTTCATATCCACATCTGACCAGGTCAATCCAATTGTTTCACTTATTCTCAGGCAGGCTCCAAACATAATCTGCATCATTGGCAAATGCGGCTTATACACCTTACTGTTCTCCACAAATTTCAGAAGCTTCTCTTGTTGTTCCAGCGTTAATGCCTCTTTCTCCTTTGCAGCAGCACCATAATCGCCAAGAGTTCCTGTTACCGGATTTTTACGGATAATCCCATCCTCCACAGCCATATTAAATGCTGGGTTTAATAAAGCATACATACTTTTAATCGTGCTGTGTGCCAAACCCTCATCCGAAAGTCCTGAAAAAAATGTCCGTACATGAGATGTCTTAAAATCAACTACACGGATGTTTCCAAGAGTATTCTTTATCCGATAATTCCATGTTCGCCAGTAGTCCTTTTTCGTTTTTTCCCGGATATTCTTTGTCGCCATATATCGCTCAAATAATCCATTTACCGTCAATTTCTTTACAGATGTGTCCGTAATAAGCTGATCGTCAATATCTTTATTGATTTTCTTTTCCTGCTCACGCAGACTTGCCAGATCCATGTCATAGATTGTAACACGCTTTCCGGTAAGCTCATCTTTGTAACGATACATATAACGTCCGTCTGGACGCTGACTTTCTCCAGTTTTTAAATTTCTGCCTTTATTGTCTTTTCTTGCCATACTAATCATTCCTTTCACATTCGTTGTTTGTTATTCGGAATGATTTTTGTCCTGTTCGTATCAGTCATAATCTGTCTGATATCTGTTCACAGATTAACATAATATTTTAGGATTTCCAAGGGTAAATTCTTGAAAAACACTAATTTTTCTTTGCACTCTCATTCCGAAGGAAATTCGTTGTTTTCTCCTGTTCTCATCCATTACACTGCCATTGCATCAAGATATTTTTTTATCTTATCTACGTTATAGAGAACACGTCTGCCAACAATGATCTTTGCTTCTGCACAATCTGCAATTTTTCTTGCTGTGACAGCACCACAGGATAACATTGCCATTAAGCCTTCAATGTCCACAGTCAGACGATTTTCAGTGTTATACTCTGTTGTCTTTCTCATGATGCACATACCTCCTTTCCTCCGTATTCTTTTGCATCACCTCCCAGACAGCGGTTTCATGCCCGTTGTCAGTACCTTCTCCTGTTGTTTCTGGTTTTACCTAATGATGAATCTTTTTCTGTTCGGCGTGTTGGCTTCCATTCGTACAGGCGGTGTCAACGTTACATTTGACCTCTATCAGAACTTTTCTGAATGCTTCCAGCTTCTTTTCAAGCATACCAGCCGTTGCCGGAGTATCTTCGATTTCCACATACTACTCTCTGGTATAGCGGTGGAACTCTGTGTTGTCCTTTAATCCTCTAAGGGCACCTATACAGCTCATTCAATTTTCAAGGTGCGGAAAAGCTCTTGAATTCCTATTCAAAATCTTTTTCTACTAATCACATGTGGCAGAGGCGATAAGGTCATATTTTTCATAAAAAATTTGATTTTTTTCATCTCAGCCTTGTCCATTCGCTTTTATGCGAATATTGATTATGCTGTCATTATATTTCGCTTTAATGTTAATGTCAAGTTTTTTTATTCGCTCAAATGCGAATGTTTCTGTTTACATTTTGAGATTTTGATAGTAAAATGGAATTATCAAATAGAAAGCAGGAAATCTGATATGACGATTGGTGATAAAATAAAAAAAATCCGGACATTCCGGAATATGACACAGGCAGAACTCGGTGCAGCTCTCGGCTGGGGCGATAAAGGTGCAAATCGCCTTGCTCAATACGAAACCAACTACCGGGTTCCCCGTAAAGATCTGGTTACTGAAATGGCTAAAATTCTCGATGTGAACCCAATTGCTCTGTATGAACCAACTATAATGAATGCCGAAGAATTAATGGAAACACTTTTTTGGATTGATGAATTTAATCCCGGTATGATCAAACTATTTCAATTAGAGACTTATCCCGGTGAAAAATGCAATTCCAGTGAAGATACCGCCGTCCGCTATCATGACTCTGACGACTGGCCAGTCCATCCACCTGTTGGCATGTGGTTTAATTATGGGGTTCTCAATGATTTTTTGAAAGAATGGACTCTTAGAAAAGAAGAACTGAAATCTGGCGTGATTACCAGAGATGAATATTTTGAGTGGAAAATCAACTGGCCACAGACCTGTGATGACTGTGGAAAATATGAACCCCAAAAGCATTGGAAAAAATCATAATTTATCTGTACTCACCGTACACTCGAAATAAAAAAGAGATGCCAGTAATATACTGATATCTCTTTTTCTCTACTATAATTTTGTATGATAGAGCATGTCTTCCATGTAGAAGATTAAGCTAGAAAAACTTCCAGCTCTTTTTAATCATTTCTTCCACACAGCGGCTGCATTTGACCTTACCATAAGCTCCTCCACCGGAATCCCTGCCGGACATATATTCTGGCATGATAGTGATTTCCCACATCCTTCAAAATAATGTTTCCTATATTTCTCTGCTATTTGTTCATGGTGTGAAGTATCCTGCTCCTCATTCAGTATCCTGTATGCGTTTACCGGAGCAATGGCACCTGCGAAGTCTTTCCCAAAATCAAAATTCGGACAGACCTCAAGACAACATCCACACATAAGACATCTTGCTGATTGATAGCGTATCTCATGAGTATACTCTGTCATATATGCATCGCTTTCAAGCCACAGGTTGATCTTCTTAAGATTTTCAAAAACAACTGACCTGTCAACGATCAGATCTTTTACTACCGGAAATTTACTCAAAGGTTCCAGTACAATTACTTTTCCCTTTAGAGATTGCAAAAATGTAGAACAGGCAAGTTCTGGCAGACCATTGATTCGCATCGCACATGCCCCGCATTTTTTCACCATACAGCCGCATTCCCATGAAATCGGTTCAGCTTCTTTGCCTGATTTATCAGTAAGTTTCTGTCTTGCATTCAGTTCATTCAGCATAGCTGCAATGGAAAGCTCACCCTCTGCTTCTATTTCAAATTCCTGCCAGAAAGGCTTTGCTTCTTTATTTTCCTGACGCTTTATACGAATGGTATATCTCATTTTTACTGCCGCCTTTCCGGAATTTCTTCAAAATGTATCTGTATCTTTTGTCCATTATAGCTTGCAATGGTTGTTCTTGCAAAATCATCATTTTTCTTCGGATAGTCTTCTCTGTAGTGTGCACCTCTGCTCTCTGTTCTTTCGATGGCACTCATGATTGCAGCCTGTCCCAGCAGTGAAAGTGAGCCTTTTATTTGGCATAGCTTCTCCAGTTCTTCTTCCATGCGTTTCCGATTTCTTACAACTCCAAGTGTATTTAGCATGATTTTATTTATTTTCTTCTTATCAGGCCGGCTGATGGATTCACACAAATCTGCCAGCTCTTGCGTCTCTGTTACCAGCATATCCTTAGCTGTCATTGCATCCTCGCAGGCAGTCTGTGCTGCAATTCTGCCACCATAGATTGCTCCAAGCAAAGAATTACCACCAAGACGATTTGCTCCATGATACTGTGCACAGCACTCTCCGGCAGCATATAGATTTCTGACAGGTGTACGATGCTTCTCGTCCACGTAAATACCACCCATAAAATAATGGATACCCGGCACAACCTGTACCGGCTCTTTTCTGATATCCTTATGAAGATAAATCTGACAATCCGATACCAGCCCCGCAAGTTTCCTGTCTGTCACATCTTTAGGTATCTCTGTCATATCCAGATAAACAGGACTTTCCTTACTTATTTTCCATATTTCTCTTGCAGTGATGTCTCTTGGCATCAGATTGCCAAGTTCCGGATATTTTTCTTCCATAAAATACCATCGGTTTCCATCCCTGTATGTGAAAAGGCGACCACCTTCTCCTCTGGCAGCTTCGCTGATCAGCATTTTCTTTCCGCCAATCTCAACTGTTGTCGGATGATACTGGATCATCTCAAGATTAGCCATAGGAACACCTGCCGAAAACAGGCTGGCACTTACTTCACCGGTATTTGCTAAGGAACCTGTCGTATTTCCAAACAGTCCATGCATACCACCGGAAGCCACGATAACTGCATCCGCATATAGCATTTTTATCTCACCTGTATAGTTATCGCAGACAACACATCCATGACATATGTTCGCTGTCATCAGTAAAGTACGGAAAGAGTGATGTTCAAAACGCTCTATCTGTCCCTGCACTTCTAATCGCCGTACTGCATCTATCATAGCTGTCATGATCTGTTTTCCGGTATCACTCTTTGCAAACGCTGTCCGTTTCTTTTTCTGTCCCCCGAAATTTCTCAGATCCAGTTCATCATAACCACATGTATTAAACTGCACTCCGATGCTGTGAAGCCACTTTACCACTTCCGGTGCCGCCTGTGTCATATTCCAGACTGCGTTTGGATCTGCCAGATTGCATCCGGCTTTTATCGTATCTTCGTAATGTTCCTGTGTACTGTCATCTTCTCCCTTGGTATTAAGTGCGGCGTTGATACCGCCCTCTGCCATAACTGACTGTGCTCTCTCAGAAGGCAGAGAAGAGATTAACTTTACACTGCATCCTTCTTTTACTGCCTGCAAAGCTGCCGACAGACCGGCAAGCCCTGCTCCGACAATAATCATATTCTTTTTCATAATGTATGCCATCCTATATAGTAAATGATAACTGCCCCTGCACTAAACAGCAGCAGAACCGACAATATCAGATAAATGTCTCCTCTTCTCTCCTTATAGCTTATGATTCCAAGCGATACAAGCAGTGGACGGATATTTATAAAAAGATGAATAAAAAGTGCTGCAACCAGTAACAGCTGCGTAATGAGTTTTACTGTTGTAAACGGAAACAAAATATAGATCCCGTCCTGTACTCCGCCAAATAATCCTATATGGAAAAACATCAGAATAAGTATTGCAAGTCCGCTGGCTCTCCTTGCCCAGAATACTGCATTTTGTTTTAAGTAGCTGTTACCTGCATTTTTAGAAATTTTCAAAGTATTTATGGTAAGTATGACTCCAATCACAGTATGTGCTGCAAGAACAGCCACTCCAACCCATGCAAGTATTTTCCCGGCACTGCTTCCAATTCCAAGAAGCATAAAACTTCCCATAAGACCATGCAGCATAAAAATCACGAGCAGTAATACGGAAAGTATTGTATTTATTTTTCTCATTCTTCCGCTCACCTCATTTCTGCACTGTCCAGTATGATATAGTCAGCATTTTCAAGAGCGTCTGTGCTGACCAGATCACTTTCAGAAAGGAATGCTTCATATTTCCCACTGACTGCCCTTGAACGCAGCATTGTACCGCTGTATTGTTTTATCTGCACATCAGCACCTGCATCATTAAGCCTTTCGCATAAGGAATCGGCATATCTTATAAGCGCATAATCTGTTTCCGAAACATAAATATCAAATGATAATTCTGTATCTGTACGAATGCTATCCGTCTTTCCTGTTACAAATGCTTTTAATTGCTCTCTTATATCCTCATCTGACAGTTTATCAAGCAACGGATTCATACAGAAAATATAACTGCCCTCAAGCTGTGCCGAGCTTTGGGCTGCTTTCTTTGCCTTTGGTGTTGCACCTGTAACAGCATCTATAATGGATGGAGGGGAGTGCAGTAATGCACCAAACCCTGCAATCAAAGCAATTACCACCACCAGTAAAATAAGTCTACGCTTCACTGCACTTTTCTCCTTTATTTTTTCAAAATCCTCATGGCATTCAATACTGCTATAATCGTAACACCAACATCACCAAATACAGCTTCCCACATGCCTGCTATGCCTAATGCACCCAGTATAAGGAACACACTCTTGATTCCGAGTGCAATGATAATATTCTGCATAACAATTCTTTTCGTTGCTTTTGCAACATCAATCGCATCCACAAGCTTTGATGGTTCATCTGTCATCAGAACAACATCTGCAGCTTCAATCGCAGCATCTGAACCAAGTCCACCCATCGCAATTCCTACATCGGCTCTTGCAAGAACAGGTGCATCATTGATACCATCTCCTACAAATGCAAGTTTGCTTCCTTTTGTCTTATGCTGATCCAGGTACTCCAGTTTTTCAACTTTCTGATCTGGAAGTAACTGTGCATAATATTCATCCAGTCCGAGCTGCTCTGCCACAGCCTTTCCAATCTTTTCATCATCACCGGTAATCATAACTGTTTTCTCAACACCGATTTTCTTCAGACTGGCAATCGCATTCTGACTGTCATCTTTCACTTCATCGGCTATTACGATACATCCGGCATATCTGCCATCAACAGCAATATAAACCTTTGTTCCGGCTGACTGGCAGGCTGCATAAGATACTTTCTCAGAATCCATAAGTTTGCTGTTTCCTGCAAGTACTCTTTTACCACCAATCAATACACGAATTCCATGTCCTGATATTTCTTCATAACCGGAAAGAACAGACTGATCAATTGTTTTGCCGAAAGCCTCCTGTATGGATTTTGCTATCGGATGGTTTGAATAGCTTTCTGCCTGTGCAGCATATTCAAGAACCTGCTCTTTTGTAAAGCCGAATTCTACTGTGATATCAACAACCTTAAACACACCTTTTGTCAGGGTTCCAGTTTTATCAAACACGACGACGCTTACCTTATTCAGTGCTTCTAGATAATTGCTTCCCTTTACAAGCACACCTCTCTTTGATGCCGCACCAATTCCACCAAAGAAGGTCAGAGGGATGGAAATAACCAATGCACAAGGGCATGAAACGATTAAGAATACAAAACCTCTGCGAAGCCATTCTGACCATCCACCACCAAGAATGACAGGCGGAATAATAGCAAGAATAGCAGCCATGCCAACAACAATCGGTGTATAATAACGTGCAAATGTTGTGATAAAGTTCTCCGTAGGTGCTTTTCTGGAAGAAGCATTTTCAACCAGATCTATAATCTTTGTAACTGTTGATTCTCCAAAACTCTTTGTAACTTTAATTGTAAGAACACCGCTCTGATTGACACATCCTGACAGTGCTTCTTCTCCCTTACGGATGCTTCTTGGAACAGATTCACCGGTAAGTGCTCTTGTATCAAGCATTGACTCACCCTCTGTAACAATTCCATCCAAAGGAATCTTTTCTCCCGGTTTTACAACAATCAGTTCGCCAATCGAAACAGTTTCCGGTGCTACTACTACCAGTTCGCCATTTCTTCTGACTGTAGCCGAATCCGGTCTGATGTCCATAAGATCAGAAATTGATTTTCTGGAACGCTTTACAGCAAGTGACTGGAAAAACTCACCAACCTGATAAAAGAGCATAACTGCTACAGCTTCTGGATACTCCCCGATTGCAAATGCACCTATTGTAGATAAACTCATCAGGAAATGCTCATCAAAAATCTGTCCTCTGGTAATATTTTTTACTGCCTGCCATACGACATCCCAGCCAAGAATAATATATGCAACAATCAATACACCAAGTTCTACAGGAAGCGATACATGTCCAAATAAGGTCAATCCCATTCCAACCGCATAGATGACTGCACCTGAGATCAGACGTATTGTAAGCTTTTTATCATCATCACTATATACCGGTGTTTTCTCTTTCTTATCTGGAGCAACAGATGTATCTGCCTTTTGTTCTGATACTTCAACATCCGGTTCATGGCTGTGTACAATCGTAGTAACCATATCCAGCATGGAAGCTGCCTTGTTATGATCCATACTGACAGTAAGTGTCTGCTTCATCAGATTAACCTCAGATAAAGCTACTCCTTCCAGTTCGCCGACTTCCTTTTCAATCTTTGCTGAACAATTGGGACAATCCAGTCCTTTTAACAAATATTTTTTAGTAACATATGAATCCGTTTGCTCTGAAACTTTAACATCTGGCTCATGACTGTGTACAATAGTCGCCACTTCATCCTGTATCTTCCCAGAAGCAGAGGTCTTCACACTTATAGTAAGTGTCTGTTTCATCAGATTGACTACTGATGATGATACATCCTCTAAATCACCGACTTCCTTTTCAATCTTTGCTGAACAGTTTGGACAATCAAGTCCTTTTAAAAGATATGTTTTAGTAGTATACGACTCTTTTTTCTCAGATACTTCAACATCCGGTTCATGGCTGTGTACAATCGTCTCAATCTGCTCAACGATTGAATTGTCGAATGTTTCAGTTTGTATTGTAAGAGTCTGTTTCATCAGATTGACAGATGATGAATTCACATTCTCTAAATCGCCAACTTCTTTTTCAATCTTTGCCGAACAATTGGGACAATCAAGTCCCTTCAGTAAAAATATTCGTTCCATTCTAACCTCCATTGTATGTGTTTAGTTGCTCAATCACTCAACTTAAAAGGTAAAAATTTTAATCTCTTAAATGTTCAAAGCCTTTATCAATAATTTCCTTAACATGCTCATCTGCCAAAGAATAATACGCAATCTGAGCTTCCTTACGATATTTTACTAACTTAGCCAGACGTAGTGCCTTAAGCTGGTGCGATACTGCGGATTTCGTAACTCCAAGCAATACTGCCAGATCACAGACGCACATCTCGCTTTGTTCTAATGCATGAAGAATCTGCACCCTGGTACCATCCCCAAATAATTTAAAAAGTGAAGCAAGTTCTATATATTCCTCTTTAGACTGCATCTTCTTTTTTACATCATTTACGATGTCTTCATGGATAACGTCACAATTACAAGTGAATTGAGAATCTGCCATTATCTTCCTCCTTATGCTTTAGTTGAACAACTGCTCAACTAATTATAAT
>Ga0129312_1000860_pt1 | contig 21113 bp, 15 predicted proteins | sample O827metagenome_FD_94434 | JGI IMG/M metagenome (GOLD analysis project Ga0129312, IMG submission 94434) | Orangutan group fecal microbial communities from Wisconsin, USA - O827 metagenome | ecosystem: Host-associated > Mammals > Digestive system > Large intestine > Fecal | place: USA: Wisconsin... | reverse complement strand
CCTTTGGCATTACAATTGAAGATACTGGTCGTAAGTGTAATAACGCCTATCAGTTGGAGTTCTATTTGCTTTTAGAGTTCCTTCCCTATCCCAGCGTTGCAATGTCTTAACAGACACGCCTAACTATTCAGCAAAATCTTTTGGCTTGTAATTTGTGATATTTGGTGTGTTCATAATAGTTTACTTCTTTGAGCATATTTAAACACATTTTATCACATTTATCAATTATTTTAATTTCTTAACATCTTCTCCTTAAAATCTCCAAGCAGCCTGATCTCTAGCTCCAGCTGAATGCCTGTCTGCTTAAATACCTCCGCCTGTACCTGTCTGCACAGGCTTGCGATATCCGCTGCACTGGCACCGTCTTTATTGATCACAAAGCCCGCATGCTTATCCGAAACTGCGGCGCCTCCCACCGTAAAGCCCTTAAGGCCCGCATCCTCGATCAGCTTTCCGGCGAAATGGCCGGCCGGCCGCTTAAAGGTGCTGCCGGCGCTGGGGTATTCCAGCGGCTGTTTTTCCCGCCGTTTTGCGGCAAGCTCATCCATTCGTTCCTTTATTGCGTCCTTATCTCCCTTTTTTAAGAGAAACTCTGCTTCAAGAACAAGATATCCCTCGCCGGGGATCCGGCTCGTTCTGTAGCCCATTTTAAGCTCCTCCGGAGAAAGGGTCAAAACCGTTCCTTCCCGGTCAAGGACCGTTACCTGCTTAAGCACATCCTTCATTTCCGAGCCGTAGGCGCCGGCATTCATCACGACGGCTCCGCCCACCGTACCCGGGATCCCGGCGGCAAACTCAAGCCCTGTAAGTCCCTCCTTAAGAGCCGCCGCGGCCGCTCTGGAAAGAAGGACGCCTGCCCCCACCCGCAGGGTAGTATCACAGAACTCCAAATGATCAAATCTTTTCGTGCTGATAACAACACCCCGAAGCCCCAAGTCACTGATCAGAAGGTTGCTTCCGTTTCCGAGCATATACCACGGCAGGTCTGCCCGTCTGCAGACATCAAGCACCGCGGAAAGCTCCTCCCGTGTTTCCGGCATAACGAACCAGTCTGCCGGCCCTCCGACCTTAAAAGAGGTGTGAGCCTTCATCGGCTCATTGATCCTTACTTCCATGAATCTGTTCCCCTCTCGTCTGTTATTTCTTAGCCAGATTTGCCTGTACTCTGTTGTAAAGCTCCTTGGCTGCATTGTAGCCCATCTTCTTCTGACGGTAGTTTACCGCTGCCGATTCCACGATCACGGCGAGATTACGGCCCGGACGCACCGGGATATTGTGGCAGACGACTTTATTCCCGAGAAATTCCGTATACTGCTCCTCCAGTCCGAGGCGGTCGTATTCCCGATCCTTATCCCAGTCCTCCAGCTTTATCACCATGTCGATGGACTGGGTATTCTTTACGCTCTCAACACCGAACAGGGTCTTCACATCGATGATGCCGATGCCCCTAAGCTCAATAAAATATTTTGTGATCTCCGGCGCCGATCCCACCAGCGTTTCATCGCTGACCTTACGGATCTCTACCACATCATCACTGACAAGACGATGTCCCCTCTTTATCAGCTCAAGAGCCGCCTCACTCTTACCGATGCCGCTTTCACCCGTGATCAGGACGCCTTCGCCGAATACATCGACGAGAACGCCGTGGATGCTGATACACGGAGCAAGCTTCGCCTTTAACCACCGGATGACCTCCGCCATCACGTCTGAGGTCGGCTTTGCCGAGAGAAGACACGGAACACCGTAATGGTAACAGAGGGCCAGAACGTCCTCTCCCGGATTCTGGCTGCGGCAGAATACGACACAAGGGATCTTGCTGGAAAAGAGCTTGTCAAACATGGCAAGGCGTCTTTCCTTTGAAAGGCCTGAAAGATAAGCCATCTCCACATTTCCGATCATCTGCACGCGTTCATTGTCAAAATGATCGTAAAAGCCGGTGAGCTGCAATGCCGGACGGTTTACATCCGGGTGGGAGAGAACGATCTTGTCGGTATCGATCTCCGGTGTGAGGTTTTCAAAATCCATTTTATTTATCAGCTTTGTTATGGTAAATCCGTCCATACTATTCCCCTTCCTTTTGGTTTGTTCTATCCTGTTAAAAGAATGTGCCTTGGCACATTCTCGCGCCTCGCGCGGTCGCTTGCGACAGTCTACATCTTCGCGCGAGTGCGCATCTTTGGCACGTTAGTGCCTTTTTATGTAACAGGGGATTCCTCGGAATTTCCTGTTACATGAAAAAACTTGTATACACTTTCCGCCGCCCTGCGGTTCATCCCTTCTGTAGACGAAAGCTCCTCAAGGCCTGCATCCCGGATCCCCTCTAAGGAGCGGAAGCGTCTAAGGAGCGCCTTTCTCCTTGCCGGGCCGATCCCTTCGATATCGTCTAACAGAGAATGCACCTGCTCCTTGCTCCTTAAGCTTCTGTGGTATTCGATCGCAAACCGGTGGGCCTCATCCTGTATCCTTGTAATGAGCTTAAAGCCCTCGCTGCGGCGGTCAATAGGAAGCTCTTTATTCTCAAAATACAGACCGCGGGTCCTGTGGTCGTCATCCTTTACCATGCCGCAGACCGGGATGCTTAAGCCCAGCCTGTCCAGCACCTTAAGGGCGACGTTTACCTGTCCTCTCCCGCCGTCCATCATGATCAGCTCCGGAAATCTCGTGAAGCTGCCGAAGCTTTCATTTCCCTGTTGTTCCGTTTGTTTCTTTTCTTCCTCGCGCTCCGTAAGGCCGTGTTCAAAGCGTCTTGACAGCACCTCCTCCATAGAGGCATAGTCATTCGGCCCCTGCACCGTCCGGATCTTAAATTTCCGGTAATCGTTCTTTTTCGGCCTTCCGTCCTCGTAGACTACCATGGAGCCCACCGACTCAAAGCCGCTGATATTCGAGATATCATAGGCCTCGATGCGGCGGATTCCCGTAAGCCCCAGCCACTCCCCGATCTGGTTCATGGCTCCGATGGTCTTTAGCTCCTCCCGTTTGATCTTTTCCTTATCCTGAGATAACACCAGAAGGGCATTCTTTGCCGCAAGCTCAACAAGCCGCTCCTTCTGACCCTTTCTGGGGATGATGAATTTCACATTCTGCCCGCGGCGGCCGGTAAGCCACTGTCCCACCACCTCCATGTCATCAAATTCCAGCTGGGTAAGGATCTCTCTTGGGATAAACGGTGTTCCGGCATAAAACTGCTTCACAAAGCCGGAGAGGATCTGGCTGTCCTCCTCTGCCGTGGAGGCTGCCAGATGGAAGTGTTCTCTGCCGATCAGCTTTCCGTCACGCACAAAGAAAACCTGTACTACGGCGTCCTCCTGATCCCGCGCCATGGCGATCACATCGCGGTCCTCCATGCTCTGGCTTGTGATCTTCTGCTTCTGGGCCACCTGCCGGACGCTGTTCAACAGCTCGCGATATTCGATGGCCTTTTCAAATTCCAGCTCGTCGGAGCAGGTCATCATCTTCTCCTCCAGCATAGATAAAATCGGGGCATAATGCCCGTTTAAAAACTCCAGTGCCTGCTCGACGGAGTGGGCGTACTCCTCCTTTGAGATATATCCCTGACAGGGGGCCGCACATTGTTTAATATGATAATTCAGGCACGGACGTTCCTTTCCGATATCCCTTGGAAGCTGCCTGCTGCAGGTTCGCAGCTTCCAGAGCTTATGGATGAGCTCGATCGTATCCTTAACCGCCCCGGCACTGGTGTAGGGCCCAAAGTACCGGCATTTGTCCTTTTTCATCGTCCGGGAAAACAGAATGCGCGGAAATTCCTCGTCTGTCGTGACCTTGATATAGGGGTAGGTTTTATCATCCTTAAGCATCGTATTATACTTGGGACGATGCTCCTTGATCAGGTTGCACTCTAATACCAGAGCCTCCAGCTCGGAGTCTGTGATGATGTATTCAAAGCGGGCGATCCGGGAGACCATTTTTTCGATCTTCGCCGTCTTGTTCCTGCTGCTCTGGAAATACTGCCGCACACGGTTTTTCAGGCTGATCGCTTTTCCCACGTAGATGATCTCATCACGGGCATCATGCATGATATAGACCCCCGGCGAGGCAGGGAGCTTTTTCAGTTCTTCTTCTATATTAAATGAGTGGAAGGAATTGTTATTAGGATTCTCTTTTTCTGTCAACGAAGTCGCTCTCCATCAAATTTTTTTAACATCAGCACATGGCGTCTGATACCGGCCAGCTGCTCAAACACGCTTTCCCCGACGGGAGTGATATCCAGTACCATGCAGATATCGTCGATCTCCTTTTGGGTTGCCCTTTCCGAAAGCTTTGCAAGGGCCTCCAGCATTTTATCGTATTTTTTATCATCCATGGCTTCAAAGAAGTCGAGAAGATGCGGATCCGGAAGGCATGGCTTTTCCGGACAAATTTCTTCCGGGCATGCTTCTTCCGTCAGCGTTCCGGCTGTATCGGATGCACCGGGCACAAATTTCTCAAAGCGGTATTTCTGATCGGCGTCCGGGTACTTCACCCGATCCACCTCCTCAAGGAACATATCCAGAGGCCGCACCCATATCTTAAAGTCTCCGTATAATGCCTGATAGACCACCATCTGTTCCCCGGTCTCCGAGTGGGAGGCCACCGCAACGATCTGGTAGCTTCGATGTTTAAAGTGCCGGTAGAATTCTCCCGGCACTGGTATAGCTCGTTTCTGATTCATTTTTTACCTCCGGTATGCACTACTGGGCTTCCTCACGGAAATGATATCTGTTGGCAGCACTCCACAGCATCCATTCCTCATATCCGGCATCCTTTACCGCCTGGATCTGCTTCTGCACTTCCTCGTATCCATACTGGATATAGTTTCCTTCTCCGAGATAGGAGGCGGTAAAATCCTGAAGCCACGGCCGGACTGCCGCCTGATTGCTCACATGGCCGTCCTCCTCTGCTGCCTGCTCCAGCACAGTCCTTGATTTTTTTAATGCCTCCAGCACGGTCTCGTAGGGCTTTGTATCCGGATGGTCGATCCCGAAGTTGCCCGCCCCGTAGTGGGACGGATAGAGCATCGGGCAGATGTAGTCGAGATGCTTTGCCATCTCGGTATAGTCCTGACCCACCGCATTGGCATCGATCTCACTTCCGATGATGGTGCCGAATACATCGGCGGAAACAAAAAGTCCCTGAGAAGCCAGATTCTCGTAGGCATATTTGACAAATTCCGTAATAACCTCTGTCTTTGTCCGTTCCTTTGTAACCGCCGGGTCAAAGACAACGTTTTTCATTCCGCCCTCGGTAGAAAATCTCAGGTAGTCGAACTGAACCTCCTGAAAACCGGCTTCCTTTGCCGCCGTTCCTACCTCCACAAGATAATCCCATACCTCTTTCCGGTACGGATCGATCCAGGCCATGCCCTTTTTGTCCCGGTACAGGCTTCCGTCTGCCAGATGCAGGCTCCATTCCGGCTTCTGCTCAGCCAGATAGGGATCCCTGAACGCCACGACCCGGGCGATCACATAGAAGCCGCGTTTTTTCAGTGTCTCTGTCATGGAGCGGATATCCCGGACATAGGGACGGCATGCTCCGATCTCGGAAACCATCGGCGTGTCGATATCGCAGGTGATCCTGCCCTCGTCATCCTTAAAGTCGATGACCACCGTATTGATCTCTGTTTCCTCTGCATTTTCAAGGATCGCTTCAAACAGCGCTCCGCTTCCGGACATTGGGCCCGATATATAGATCCCCTTTACCTTTTCCGGGATACGCCCCGGAAGCGCCGGATTGTTTTCATCTACGATCCTGAGAGAAATCGTCCTGTCTCCGTCCGGCCCGGCGTTCTCGATCACCTTGAGCCCGCTCGTTTCCTCTATGGCAGCCGTTTCCTCTTTTGCAATCGTCTGTTCCGAAGCTGTCTCCTCCTTCACGCCGGATCTTGAGCATCCTGACATAAGAAAGAGACCGGCAAGCGAAACCGCAAACATCCATTTTTTCATTTTTCTTTCCTCATCCGTAATACCAATACTATCGTTATTTTCTATATTAGCATAAGTATGACCGTTTGGGAAAGAAAAAAATTTAAAAAACCTCTGTTCAAATGTGTTTTTTTGTACCATAATAGAAATGATGTCAGGGTACAAAGGTCTGAACCCACATGAGCTTGCTCATAAGTGGGTGAAAGACCTTGGTACCCGCCCCAATATGAGCATAAAAGTGGGATGACAATCCCACGATATGCGAAGATTGGGCAGGATTGTGGGAGTGCGCAGCACGAAACAATCCGCAGACATCAAAATCAGGGGCTTATGACCCCAATATTATAATGCAAGGAGGAACAAAAAATGTACCGACATGGATTCGACAATGATCGATATCTGGCGATGCAGTCCGATCACATCCGTGAGCGGATCAGCCAGTTCGGAGATAAACTATATCTGGAATTTGGCGGAAAGCTCTTTGATGACTACCACGCTTCAAGAGTTCTTCCCGGTTTTGAGCCCGACAGCAAGCTCCGCATGCTTATGCAGCTCTCCGATCAGGCTGAGATCGTTATTGTAATAAATGCTTCCGATATCACAAAAAATAAAGTGCGCTACGATCTGGGGATCACCTATGATGTCGATGTGCTCCGCCTCGTCCGGCTGTTTACGGATCGCGGCCTCTATGTAAGCAGCGTGGTCATCACCCAGTATATCGACCTTCCGGCGGTCAGCCAGTTTAAGACAAAGCTTGAAAAGCTGGGGATCCGGGTCTACCGCCACTATACCATCAGCGGATATCCGAGCAATGTTCCGCTTATTGTAAGCGACGAGGGCTTCGGAAAGAATGACTATATCGAAACTACAAAGCCGTTAGTCGTGGTCACGGCTCCCGGCCCGGGAAGCGGAAAAATGGCTACCTGCCTTTCCCAGCTCTACCACGAGAACAAGCGCGGAGTTAAGGCCGGCTATGCAAAGTTCGAGACCTTCCCGATCTGGAACCTTCCTTTAAAGCATCCGGTCAATCTGGCTTACGAGGCTGCCACCGCAGATCTGAATGATGTCAATATGATCGACCCGTTCCATCTGGAGGCCTACGGAAAAACAACGGTCAACTATAACCGTGATGTAGAGATCTTCCCGGTGCTGACTGCGATCTTTGAGGGCATTTTCGGAGAATGCCCCTATAAATCTCCCACCGATATGGGTGTGAACATGGCGGGCTTATGTATCGTGGACGATGACGCCTGCCGGGAGGCCTCCTGTCAGGAGATCATCCGCAGGTATTTCCAGTCGCTCCAGAAGGCGGTCAACGACGAAGCCGCCGAATCCGAGGCATATAAGATCGAGCTTATCATGAAGCAGGCAAAGATTACCCCGGAGGATCGTCCGGTAGTTCCCGCTGCCAGAGAGCTGGCCCGCTCCATCGATGCTCCGGCTGCCGCCCTTGAGCTTCCCGACGGAAAGATCATCCTCGGAAAAACAAAGGAGCTTCTCGGCGCCTCTGCCGCCGTCCTTTTAAATGCCATAAAGGAATTAGGCGGGATCGACCCCGAGCTGGATCTGATCTCCCCGGAGGCCATTGCGCCGATCCAGCAGCTTAAGGTCAAATATCTTGGCAGTACAAACCCGCGTCTTCACACGGATGAGGTACTGATCGCTCTTTCCACGAGTGCAGCAACAGATGAGAATGCAAGAAAGGCATTGGAGCAGCTGCCAAAGCTTCGCAGATGCCAGGTACACACCACCGTCCTGCTCTCAGATGTTGATGTAAAGATCTTCAAAAAACTGGGCCTCGATCTGACCTCAGAGCCGGTCCAGGAGGAGAAAAAATAAAATTTTTACAGGAGGGACAAACTAATGAATGAACTGTTACCCAAGGAATTAAAGGAGTACATTGATTCCAATCAGGACGCTCTGGTAAAGCTGTTAGATACTCTTTGCCGGATCCCGTCTCCTTCCAACCACGAGGAGCTGCGGGCAGAATTTGTCAAGGACTGGTTTGAAAAGGAAGGCTGTAAGGGTGCCTACATCGACAGCGCCTTAAACGTGATCTACCCGTTCCATTGCGAAAAGGGTGAGGATCTCCTGGCCTACACGGCTCATCTTGACACGGTGTTCCCGGATATGGAGCCCTTTGATGTTGTATATGACGGCGATATCATGCGCTGCCCCGGCGTCGGCGACAATACCTCCAACCTTTCGATCATGATGCTTCTGGCAGCGTGGTTTACAAAGAACGGTTACGTTCCGAAGCGCGGCATCCTGTTTGTGGCAAGCTCCGGAGAGGAAGGTCTCGGAAACCTGAAGGGCGTGCGTCAGCTTATGGAGGACTACAAAGGAAAGATCACCACTCATGTAGCTCTCGACGGCTCCTACGATTCCATTGTAACAGGCGCTGTGGGTTCTTCCCGCTATAAGATCGGCGTACATACAGAGGGCGGCCATTCCTACGGAAAGTTCGGCAACCTCAATGCGATCCAAGTCCTTTCTTCCATGATCAATACACTTTACACCTACAAGGTACCGGCCGGCGGAAAGAGTACCTACAATGTAGGAACCATCACAGGCGGTACCTCCATCAATACCATCGCGCAGTATGCGGAAATGCGTTTTGAGTACCGCTCCGATGTCCGCGAGAGCCTTTGCGCCATGAACAGCTATTTCAAGTCTGTTCTGGATGCCTATAACCACATGGATAAGGTAACGGTAGATTGTGAGCTTCTCGGAGAACGTCCCTGCACCGGAGATGTGGATCAGGATAAGCAGAATGCCCTGATCGAAAAAGCACAGTCCATAATCGAAGCCTTTACCGGCAGCCGTGTAGAATGCGAATCCGGCTCCACCGACTGCAATATCCCGCTTTCTACAGGAGTGCCGTCCATCTGCTTCGGCGGACACATGGGTACCGGCGCACACACCCGCGAGGAATTCTTAAATGTTAAGGATCTTCGCCTCGGAATGGAAATTGTCGCAGCCTTTATGATGGACTGCTTCAATTAATTAATAAATTATATTTTTTTGGAGGGTATTATGAGTCTGGAAAAATTCTTTCATCTGAAAGAAAACAACACTGATGTGAAAACAGAGGTGATGGCAGGTATCACATCGTTTATGACGATGGCTTACATCCTTGCGGTCAACCCCAACATCCTGTCTGCTGCCGGAATGGATCACGGCGCTGTCTTTACTGCGACAGCCGTTGCTTCCTTCCTCGGAACACTTTGTATGGCGCTCTTTGCAAACTATCCCTTTGCACTGGCTCCGGGCATGGGCTTAAACGCTTATTTTGCTTACACTGTCGTTCTCGGCATGGGCTACAGCTGGCAGGTTGCTCTTGCTGCGGTACTGACAGAGGGTCTTATCTTCATTCTCCTGTCCGTATGCAATGTCCGTGAAGCGATCTTCAATGCGATCCCGCTTCCGTTAAAGCGGGCTGTCAGCGTCGGAATCGGCCTTTTCATTGCATTTATCGGGTTACAGAATGCAAAGATCGTTATCTCCAGCGCAACCTTAGTAAGCCTGTTCACACTGGACGGCTATAATCAGACCTTAAACGGTGTTACCGCTACATTCCAGGATGCAGGCATTACAGTCCTCCTCGCTATCCTTGGCGTGATCATCACCGGTATCTTAGTTGTAAAGAACGTAAAGGGCAACATCCTCTGGGGTATCCTGATCACATGGCTCCTCGGCGTGATCTGCCAGTTTGCAGGACTTTATGTTCCGAATCCGGAGGTAGGCTTCTACAACCTTCTTCCTGATTTCTCCAACGGGATCTCCATTCCGAGTCTGGCTCCGATCTTCGCAAAATTCAGCATCAGTGGTGTGCCGGTTCTCGAATTTATTGTAATTATTTTTGCATTCCTGTTTGTAGATATTTTTGATACGATCGGAACTCTTATCGGCGTTGCCTCAAAGGCAGACATGCTGGATAAGGACGGAAAGCTTCCGAGGATCAAGGGAGCGCTTATGGCAGACGCTGTTGCAACAACAGCAGGCGCTGTTCTCGGAACCTCTACCGTAACCACCTTCGTAGAGAGTGCATCCGGTGTTTCTGAGGGAGGACGTACCGGTCTTACTTCCCTTACCACAGCCGTACTGTTTTTACTCTCTCTGTTCCTCTCCCCGATCTTCCTTGCGATCCCGTCCTTCGCAACAGCTCCGGCTCTGATCATCGTAGGCTTCTACATGCTCGGTGCGGTAAGCGATATCAACTTTAAGGACGCTTCCGAGGGAATCCCGGCATTCATCTGCATCGCAGCTATGCCATTCTTCTACAGCATTTCCGAGGGTATTGCCATGGGCGTTATCTCCTATGTTGCCATCAATGCCATCTCCGGAAAGAGCAAAAAGATCAGCGTGGCTATGTATATCCTCGCTGTACTCTTTATTCTGAAGTACATCTTTATGTAGGGAGCGTTTTTTTGTGTCATAGGACGAAGTTTCCTATGACACAAAAGAAGCCTCAGGATCATCGAAAATGGTGATCCCGGGGCTTCTTTATATTTCTAGGATACGATCGTCACACTGCTTCCTGTTTTTCCGTTTCCGCATTCCTTCGTCACGACGATCTTCTTTTCGATCCTATTCTTTAACTCTGCTACATGGGAGATGATCCCGACCATCCTCCGGTCACCGGCCAGCCGGTTAAGGACGGTGATTGCCTGACTGAGGGCCTCCTCGTCCAGAGATCCGAAGCCCTCGTCCACAAACATGGCATCCAGCTGGATCCCTCCGGCATTTGCCTGTATCTCATCCGAAAGCCCTAAGGCAAGGGCCAAGGAGGCCATAAAGGATTCTCCTCCGGAGAGTGTTTTCACACTTCTTTCCGTGCCGTTATAGTGGTCGAGTACATCAAGCTCAAGCCCCACCTTTCCCTGTCTGGTGTCCTGCTCCTTCTTTCTGACCAGCTCATACTGTCCACCGGTCATCATCATGAAACGGACATTGGCCTTTCTCAGGATTCGGTCAAAATAGGCCATCTGCACATACGTTTCCAGCTCGATCTTATGCTTTTGGGCAAGTCCTCCGTTTGCCGTATCCGACAATGATTTAAGCCAGCTATATCTGCGCTCCGTCTGTATCATCTGCTCTTTTCTTTCCACGATCTCATCATAGATCCTGCAGTTGGAGGTTTGAACCGCATAGAATCTGCTCCGCGCATCGGATAACTCTTTTCTTTTTCCGTGGAGCTCCTGAAGCTTCGTGCCGACAGCTTCCTCTGTCTCTGAAAGCTTTTGGTCGATACAGCCTGCCAGCGCGGCGATCGTCTCGGTTAAGCCGGCCTCCCGCTGCATACACTGATAATACTCCTCGGCCGCCTTCTTTTGCTCGGAAAGGAGCGCACTTCTTTTTTGTTCGGCTTCCCGCTTTAATTCTATATTTCCTTCCCGGGTGATCGTCCCCACAGATGCCATAAGAGCCTCCTTACGGGTCAGGACGGAGGCTTTTTCTGTTTCGATCCGGACGATTTCCCGCATGCTCTCCTCGGCCCTCTCGCCGGATGCCTTCATCCTCTTTTCCCCTTCTGGGATCTCTGCTTCCAGCCTTTGTTTTCTTTCCAGCGTTCTTTGCAGGGTGGCAAGAAGCACCGCAAGCTCATCAAGGGCCGCCGAGAGGAGATCAAGCGCCTCCTTCGCCGACGCCTTGCAATCCTTATCCGGAATCGTTGCCTCCGTCGATGCCCTGCGATCCTTATCCGGAATCGTTGCCTCCGTCGATGCCCTGCGATCCTTATCCGGAATCGCGGCCTCCGTCAATGCCCTGTCACCCTTATCCGGAATCGCGGCCTCCGTCGATGCCTTCGGAAGTACCTTAAGGAGCTTTTCCAGCTCTAAGCCGATCCGCTCCCTTGCATCCCGGATCCGTTCCTTTTCTCCCTCCAGTCCCCGCAGGCATTCCTCCTGTTCCTTTTTCCGAGCGTCCTTAAGGCCTTCCAGCTCTCCGATCCGTTCCTTTTGCATGGCCCGCACCTTGTCCCATCCTGCAGGCGGCTCATCCTTTTTCATATCGGTGCGCAGCTGTCCTTCCTCTGCCAAATACCTTTTCCGAAGTGTGTCAAGGTGTTCACTTTCACGGGCCAAAAGGAGAGCAATTTCCCTTTCCGGCGCGCTTTCCCCAAGCAGCTTCTTTACCGACTGCTTTATTTCCTCCCAAAGCTCCCCGATCCGCACTTCCAGCTGTCTGGCCGCCTCACTGGCCTCGATCCGCTTTTTATTTTCTCTGTCCGCAATGCTTCTTTTTTCATCGACCTCTTTTTTCTCCGGCACATTTACCGGAAGCTTCGCCGGGGCCGGATGTTCGATGGATCCGCAGACCGGACAGCGTTCTCCCTCCTTCAGCCTTCCGGCGAGAAGTCCCGCCTGGGCATCATAAAAACGGTTCTCCAGCTCGATGGCCTCCGCCTGAAGCTTTTGATGGCGTTTTGATATCTGACGGTATATCTCCCGTTTTTCCCGAAGGTCTCCCTCCAGTTCTCCACACCGCTCCAGAGATAAGCTAAGCTTTTCAACCTCTTTCGCTCTCTCATCAACACGGAGCAGCTTTTTATCAAGCTCCGAAAGACGCAGCCTGATTCCATGGATCTCCTCCATACGCCCTTCAAGCTTTTCAAGCTTCTCCTTATCGGCGATAAGCTCTGCCTCCGCTGCTTTAACGGCTTTTTCCAGCTTTTCTGCCCGTTGGCGTTCCTGCCCCTCCTTAATCTCGGCGGCAACAAGCTTCTCCATAAGCCCGGAAAGCTCTGCCTTATGGCGGACAAGCTGCTCCCTTCGGCTAAGAAGCCTTTCCCGTTCCTCGCCTGTCCCGGAAAGCCGGTCTCTTTCGGCAGTCATCATAGAAAGCTCCCTTTGCATCCTCTCGATGGAGGCAAGAAGCTTCTCCCGTTCCCTTTTCTGTTTATCGCCCTTTTCCGTCAGCAAGGCGGCATACGTCTCATTTTCCTCAATTGTCTTATATATCTGTTCCCGATCTCCGCACTCCCGGAGCCTTTGACCCAGAGCCTCAATTTCCGGTTCTGCCTCCTTCGCCTTCTCCTGCCTTTTGGCGGCGGCCTCAAGGATCGGGATAAAGCTCTCCCGCTCCTTCTGTTTTTCCGTAAGCTCCCGTTTCCGGCTCTCATTCAGTCTGATCCTTTCCAGCTTTCCGGTACAGCCGGATATTTCGCGATCCAGCTCCTCTACTCCGTCTTCCATCTCCTGAAGACGCTTCTTTCCGTCCTCGGTCAGCTCTAAGATCAGCTGAAGCCCGGTCTCCACCTGTCCCTCAAAATTTGTCTTTTTTAATTTAATAAATTCCTGCTCCTGCAAGGATCCGGGGACAAAGGAAACGCCGCCCATCATCTGACTGATGCCGCGCTTTATCTCGCGGTATTCGCTGTCACATTCATTTTTTGCGGTTTTCAGGCGTTCCTGCAGCTGCTCATAGATCTCCGTGTGGAAAAGCCGCCGGAATATCCTTCCGCGTTCCACCGTCTCTGCCAGCAAAAGCTTCTGAAAATCCCCCTGGGCGATCATGGCAATCTGGGTAAACTGGCCGTAATCCAGTCCCAAGATCTGTTCGATGGCCTTTGTCACCTCATTCTGCTTGGTGATGGGGCGGCGCTCATCAAAAAAGGTAAGCTCGGCCCTTGCCGCCTGAAGCGTCATTCCCTGCCCCCGCTCCTTCGGACGCATATATTCCGGATTCCGCCGCACCCGATATCTCTTTCCGTGGCTTAAAAAGGTAAGCTCCACAAAGGTCGGAGTCCCGGCCTTGGCATATTTACTGTGGAACATCCCGGTCTCCCGGACGGCGCCGCTGGCCTCGCCGTAAAGAGCGAAGGCGATCGCATCAAAGATCGTTGTTTTTCCCGCCCCGGTATCGCCGGTGATCAGGTACAGCCCGCTCTCTCCTAACTTCCTGAAATCGATCTCCGTTTCCTTCGCATAAGGCCCAAATGCACTTAAAATAAGTTTTTCCGGCTTCATCCTTCCACCTCCTTAAAGCCCTGCTCCTTTAATTCCTCCAGAAGCTTTTTTGAATATGCTCTCTGCTCAGTGCTCATGGGCCTGTTATTCTGCAGCGCAAAAAACTCCTCGAACAGCTCCAGCTCCGTTTTCTGCTCCTTAGGCCTTCCGCCATCAATCTCCTGATCCATGGACGTCCTTTTATTGTCATATTCTAACCGCATCAGATTCGGATAGATTGCCCTAAGCTTTAGCATGCCGTCCGGTATATCCTCCTCATCGGTCAGAGTGATCTGTAAATAATCCTCCCTATTGGAATTGATATAAAAGCTTCTGTCCGTCACCTCCATATAGGAGCCCCTGAGCTTTCTCATATCCCGAAGGGGTACCAGAGGGATCCGGCGAAGCTTTGTCACGCCCTTTTCATAAAGCTCCAAAACCGTCACTGTCTTTACCTGTCCGGCCTCAGAAAAGGAATATTTAAGCGGAGTGCCGCAGTAGCACACCTCCGGACGGCCGATCTGCTGCGGACTGTGGATATGGCCGAGGGCGGTGTAATCAAACCGGTCAAAGAGAGAGGCATCCACGTTGTCGATCCCTCCCACAAAAAGCTCCTCCGACTCGCACCGGGCCGCCCCAGTCACGAACTGATGCGCTACCAGAATGTTTCTTTCGGCTGTATCTATACGGATGTGCTGCAGCACCGTGCGGACGGCATCCTGATATGTCTCGATCTCCTGATCCGGAAATACATGCCGGACGATGGCAGGCTTAATAAAGGGCAAAAGCCATACCGTTACGGTCCCGTACTCGTCCTCCATTTTGATATGGCTTATCTTGCCGTCATAGACCGGGGATACATAAACCTCATTCTTCTTCATTAGCTCTGACCCGAAGGCAATCCGCTCCGGGGAATCATGGTTTCCGCTTACCATGAAAATCCTGATGCCCTCCCGGGCCAGAGCCATCAAAAACTCATCCATCAGACGGACTGCCTCTGCGGAGGGAACCGCCTTATCATAGATATCCCCCGCCAGAATAACCCCATCCGGCTTTTCCCGGGCAGCGATCTCCAGTATCCGGCTTAATATATAGCTCTGATCCTCCAGCATGGAAAAACCGTATACCCGTTTTCCGATGTGCAGATCAGAAAGATGAAGAAATTTCAAATTTTGCTCCTCCTTTAAAAATGGCAGACCGTAAGAAAGCAAATATCCGTGATCTGCTTTCCCTGTCTGCATATCTTTGTTCAGTATATCATAATTTTGGAATAATTGTCGATTTACTTTGACAGAACGGAAGAAAAATTGTAAAATTACAACTAGATGGGCGCTGAGTTTTCAGACGAAAAACGAAGCAGAAAGGAGCGTATTTCAATTGTTACTTATTAAAAACGGAACGCTGATCACAATGACCGGAATTTATAAACAGACCGGTGACATTCTGATCGAAAATGGAAAGATCTCCCGCATCGGAAATGACCTCCCCGTTTCGGAGGGCTGTAAGGTGATCGATGCTGCGGGTAAGGTAGTTACCCCCGGACTTGTAGATGCCCACTGTCACATCGGACTCTGGGGAACAGTCAGCTCGGCGGAGATGGACGGCAATGAATACACGAGCCCGGCGCTTCCGGGACTCCGGGGCATTGATGCCCTGAAGTGGAATGATCCCACCTTTAACGTAGCTGTCCGCCACGGTGTCACCACCGTTGTCACAGGCCCGGGCAGTGCAAACATCATCGGCGGAACCTTTACCGCAGTAAAAACAGCCGGAAAGGATCTTGATTCCCGTGTCGTAAAGCAGGAAACCTGTATGAAGATGGCACTGGGGGAAAACCCAAAATTCTGTTTCGGTAAACAGAATAAGGCTCCCAAGACCAGAATGATGAATGCAGCCATCATGAGGGAACAGCTTTTTAAAGCAGCCGAATACCACGAAAAATACAAAAAGCACGGGGATGACCCGGAATTTCCATACGATTTTCATATGCACTCCCTGATGCGTCTTTTTGACGGCATGCGCGTTAAGATCCATGCCCATCAGGCAGACGATATCCAGACTGCGATCCGTATCGCCAATGAATTTGGCCTGCGCTATTCCGTCGATCACTGTACGGAAGGATACCTGATCGTTGACGAGCTCGCAAAGAACCATGTTCAGTGTCTTCTCGGCCCGACCGTCGGCGGAAAGAGCAAAATGGAGCTTAGCCACCGGTCCTTTGATGCCGGAAGGATCCTTGAGGAGGCCGGCGTTACCTTCGGACTCATCACGGATGCCCCCTTCGTTCCTATCGAGGGTCAGCTTTTACAGGCCGCCCTCTATGTAAAGAGCGGTCTTTCCCGGGAGATGGCCTTAAAGTGCCTCTCCATCAACAACGCGATCATCACTGACATTGACTCCCGTGTCGGAAGCCTCGAGCCGGGAAAGGATGCCGATGTCGTTATCTGGGATGTGGAGCCTCTTGATACCATGGCTCAGGCAGGCATCGTTATCATCGACGGACAGGTCGTATATGAGAGAAAGGCGGGTGAAAGCAATGTTGATTATCAGGAACTGTAATCTGATCAATATGGCCGGGATCTATGAGGAGAAAAAGGATCTGGTGGCAGAAAATGGAAAGATCCTCGATATCTGTGACGATGCTGAAAGCAAATACGGCAAGGAGCACACCGTCATCGACGCCTGCGGCTGCTATGTAACTCCCGGCTTTGTAGAGCCCCACTGCCAGTTAGGCGTGCGGGAACAGATCTATCGCTTTGAGGGAGATGATGCCGACGAGACAACGGATCCCATTCTTCCCCAGCTTCGCGCCCTCGATGCCATCAATCCGTCGGATGAGGGCTTTCAGATGGCACTTTCCGGAGGTGTTACCACTGCCGTTGCCTGCCCGGGAAATGCCAACCTGATCGGAGGTACCTGTGCGGCTGTCAAGACAGCAGGAAAAACCGTATCTGAGCTCGTGATGGTGCCGGAGCTTGCCTTCCTTATGTGTCTGACCGACACGGTAAAAAATACTTATGAGGGAAAACGTTCCCCGAAAACAAGACTCGCCAGCGCTGCCCTGATCCGGGAAGCTCTGATCAAAGCGAAAAATTACCATACCCTCTGGAAACGGGCTCAGGAGGATCCGAAATATGAGCCGCCGAAATTTGATATGAAGCTTCATTCCCTCATGCGTGTATTTGACGGTATGCCCGTTAAGATCACGGCAAAGAGAAGCCATGATATCACGACCGCGATCCGGATCGCTGAGGAATTTGGTCTTAATTATACTCTGGAGGACGCTACCGAGAGCTGGCTGATCCCGGAGGTTTTAAAGAAACATAATGTTAAATGCGTAGTCGGCCCGTCTTACGGCGAAAAGAATAACGAAAACCGCTATCGTGATCCCATCGTAGGCTCCGTTCTCGAGCAGAATGAGATCCCCTTTGCGGCTTCCACCGGACATCCCGACATGAATATCGACCTGGCAGCGATCCAGCTGACCCTTATGTATAAAAAGGGCCTCAGCCCGAAGGCTGCGCTGGAGGCAGCTACGATCAATGCCGCCCGCTTCTGCGGTCTGGAGCAGAGAGTCGGAAGCCTTGAGCCGGGAAAGGATGCCGATATCGTTATCTGGGACGGATATCCGCTGGATTATTATTCCTCTGCCGCTACCGTTCTTATCGAAGGAAAAGTCGTATATCAGAAATAGGAGGTAATTTATCATGACACAGCAGAAAGAAAAGATCGCAAAAGCGATCGACAGTATGCGCGATGAACTTTTGACCCTCTCCCACGAGATCCATGACCACCCTGAGATCGGCTTCGAGGAGCATCAGGCCGTAGGCTTTATCCGCTCCTTCTTAGAGAAGCATGGTTTTGAGGTCGAGGTTCCCTACTGTGGGATAGAAACCTCCTTTAAGGCAGTAAAAAAAGGAAAGGGCCCGGGCCCGAGGATCGCTTTCCTTGCAGAATATGATGCCCTCCGCGGCATCGGACACGGCTGCGGACACAATATCATTGCCACCTGTGCCGTAGGCGCCTTCTCCGGTCTGGCAACCCTCATGGATGAGTACGACGGAGAAATCTCCATCATCGGTACTCCCGCTGAGGAGGGCGGAGCCGGAAAGGTCGTGCTGTTAGAGCGCGGTGCCTTTGATGAAACGGATTACGCCCTTATGATGCACCCGTCTGGCGGCGGCTCAAACCTTGTAGGCAGAGGCGGCCGTGCTGCGACAACGATCCATGTCACCTTCCACGGAAAATCGGCCCACTCCTCCGTTCCCGCCAACGGAGTCAACGCACTGAGCGCCGGCATCCATGTATTTAACCAGATCGACATGATGCGCCCGACCTTTGAGGTTCAGGATAATATCAACGGCGTTATCCTTGAGGGCGGTACCGCCGCAAATATCATCCCAGCTCTTTGCCGCTGCGAATTCAGCCTCCGGGCCGAAACCATGCTGCGGATCGAAGCCCTGATCGAGCTTGTAAAATCCTGTGTAAAACGTGCGGAATCCCTGACCGGTGCGACTGCTGAGGTTACGGTGGAGCCGATCTACGCAGAGCGCTATCCAAACAAACCGATGTGCGAGGCCTTCAAGAATAATATGGCTTCTCTCGGCATCGAAATGACATGGCCGATCCCAGGAAAGCTGTATGGCTCCTCCGATGTCGGAAACGTTTCCATCAAGATCCCTGCCATCCATGACTATCTCTCCATCACCGATGATGGCTCTATTCAGAGCCACTCCACCGAATATACCGAGGCCGCTGCTTCTCCGGAGGCTGACGAGATCTGCATAAAGGGGGCAAAGGGACTGGCCATGACGGCTCTGGATATTCTGGAATGCAGCGATTTCCGTGACGAGATCAATGCGTACCATGAAGCTCAGGTACCGAAGGAATACAAAGGAAAATACTAAAAATAATTTTGGAGAATCAACAATGAAGCAGAAATGGAAAAAAGCGCTTTGTACCGGTGTTTTTCTGACCCTGCTTCTGGCAAATCCAAAAAACGCCTTTGCCGGAGCATGGGAAAATGGGGGAGGGCCGAACCAGTGGAAATATGCCTTGGAAAATGGCAGCTATGCCTCCAACGGCTGGTACTGGATCGCAGATGACTCAGGCACCACCGAAAAATGCTACTATTTTGACAGTAACGGAAACGTTCTCTGCAACACAAAAACGCCGGATGGATATTTTGTCGACGCAGATGGTGCGTGGATCCTGCGCGGCACGGTGCAGACAAGAGCCGCCGCCGTTTCCAAACCGGCAGATAACGTTCCCTCCTACGGCTGTACCTACAAAGGGGAGGATGCAGGCTCTGTTAAAAATGACTGGAGAAGTGCTGACGGCAGGCGTTACTATTTTGATGCGGAGGGAAACGCGGTAAGAGGCTGGCAGTATATCGGCGGCTATAAATACTATTTTGATGAAACCACCTGTGAGCTTTTGCAGAATCTTGACGGAAAGCTTTCCGCAGCATCCTTTCATCTCGTGGTCGACCGGGTACGCTGTCAGATCACCGCTTATGCACCGGATGGAGAAAACGGCTATATCATCCCATACCGTACCTTCATCTGTTCGCCGGGAAATCCCCATACACGGACACCGGCGGGACGCTTTGTCACTACAAACCAGTACCGCTGGCATACCCTTATGGGGCCCACCTATGGACAGTATTGCACAAGGGTCGGAAATACCGGCGTACTTTTCCACAGTGTCCCCGGATCAAATATGACCAGCTATAATATTTCTGCGAAGAAATACAATAAACTCGGAGAACCGGCCTCCCACGGATGCATCCGCATGACCGTGGCCGATGCCAAATGGATCTTCGATCACTGTCCTTCCGGAACCGGCGTGACGATCGGTGACAATCTGCCCGCCCCCTTTGACCGCCCCCAGGCGATCAAAATACCGGCAGGACAAAACTGGGATCCCACCGACCCGGCCATCGCCGGATCATGATCCTGTCATAACGCAGCCGTGACCGGGCCATGTTCCCGCCGGGTTTGGCAGTGTTTCCGCTGTGACCGGGCCACGTTCCTATCGTGGCCCGGTCTTTTTTGTCGTTGTACGCCATGTTTTTGTCGTTATCCGCCCACGTTTTGCCGTTATCCGGCCATGCTTCTGTCGTTGTCCGCCCACGTTTTTGCCATTGTCCGCCCACGTTTTTGTCGTTATCCGGCCATGTTTTTGTCGTTGTACGCCATGTTTCTGTCATTATCCGCCCATGTTTTTGTCGTTGTACGCCCACATTTTGTCGTTGTCCGCCCACGTTTTTGCCGTTATCCGGCTTGCAGCCTTCCTGATCTTCTGTCTTTTTATAGCTTTAAGTTATGGAAAGTATCAATACTTGATATTTTATTTATATCATGACCTGTGCTATAATACTGACATTTATAGAAGTATCAGAAAGGATTACACTATGGAAAAGGGAACGATTTTCAAATTTCATAACGATCTTGACACCGATCAGATCATTGCCTCCCAGTATCTGCTTTTGCCGGATCTGGAGGAAATGAAGGAACATACATTTGAATCTCTCGACCCGGACTTTCCAAAGAAGGTCCGGCCGGGGGATTTTGTTATTGGCGGCGAGAATTTCGGCTGCGGCTCCTCGAGAGAACAGGCCCCCGGAGTTTTAAAGGCTCTTGGCATACAGGCTGTCATCGCAAGCTCCTTTGCAAGGATCTTTTACAGAAATGCCATCAACATCGGCCTTCCGGTTATCGTCTGCAAGGGACTTTGGGAAGATGTGAAGACAGGCGATACTTTAGAGCTTTCCATGTCTGACGGAACCGTCCATGTAAACGGGAAAACCTATTCCTGCACAAAGCTGCCGGAATATATGCAGAATATCTTAAATCAGGGCGGATTGATCGCTTCATTAAACCGGGAGGAGGAATAGTAAGATGGGAATGACGATTGCAGAAAAGATCATTGCAGCCGCAGCCGGACTGCCGAGTGTAAAGCCGGGGGACATCCATACCGTAACCCTTGACCGGCTGATGAGCAACGACGGAACGACACATCTGACCGTGGATATGTATAATAAACGTTTAAAGCATCCCCATATCGCGGATACAAAAAAGATCGTTTTTATCGTAGATCACAATGTCCCCTCCGACTGTCCGAAGACCGCAGCATCTCAGAAAAAGATGCGGGACTTCGCAAAGGAGCACCATATCGACTTCTGGGAGGGAAAGGGAGTCTGTCATCAGGTCATGATGGAAAATTATGTCTGCCCGGG
>Ga0129312_1000858_pt1 | contig 21146 bp, 13 predicted proteins | sample O827metagenome_FD_94434 | JGI IMG/M metagenome (GOLD analysis project Ga0129312, IMG submission 94434) | Orangutan group fecal microbial communities from Wisconsin, USA - O827 metagenome | ecosystem: Host-associated > Mammals > Digestive system > Large intestine > Fecal | place: USA: Wisconsin... | reverse complement strand
GTCGGTTCCGATATTGCTAGCAGTCTCTAATTCTTTCGCCATTAACTTATAAGCATCAGCCACATTGATCTTGTCAGACAGCGATGTATCAACCTTAGTATTGATATTTCCAAGATAAATATCCTTACCGGCAGCTAAGTCTGCTTTTAAATCATTTGCAGTAGCATACGCGGTGTATGTACCACGTGCCGCATCTGCACCATCTGTTGTTTGAGCAGCTTTGGTCTGTCCACCAACTTTTCCGTCTGTAATTGTAATTGCAGTTTCCTGACCAGCAGTGTTAGCTTCGATTACAAGTTTATCTCCATCAGCGCTTGCAGTAAAATCTTTGCCATCAGCGGCAAACTTTGCATTAATTGCAGTAACAATGACTCCTACAGTTCCGTTAGCGCCACCAGCATTTTTATACTCTGTGCCATCAACTTTGATAGTATCATTGTTTGTCCAACCAGTTAAATCGATTACTGATTTGGCCTTAGTAGCGGCAGTTGCACCAGTTTCTTTACCAAAAGCTGCTGCTTCAGCATCTGTCAGACCTTCAATGCTAGGATTAGTAGCTGCGGCAGTATCAATTGTATACTCCTTACCAGCAATTGTAACTTTGCTACCATTTACCAATGCATCTGCTTTAAATGTTGCGGATCCGGTTCCGACACCTGTAAGTTTTCCAGCAAGACCGGCATCATGAGCTTTAATGGTGTTCTGAGTTGTACCGCCATCTGCATCACCCTTTAACAGGTAAGTCTCATTGAACTTGGTTGTCTCAGATACACGATCGATCTCAGTTGTTAACTGTGAAATCTCATCCTGGATCGCAGAACGGTCAGACTCAGAGTTTGTACCGTTTGAAGCCTGGTTTGCCAGCTCGTTCATACGCTGTAACATAGAGTGAACTTCTGTCAGGGCACCTTCTGCTGTCTGCACTGCAGATACACCATCCTGTGCATTTGTAGATGCACGATCCAGACCACGCATCTGCTTTCTCATCTTCTCGGAAATGGTTAATCCTGCTGCATCATCTGCTGCACGGTTGATTCTGTATCCTGAAGAAAGCTTCTCTGAAGACTTTGCCTGTGAGCTGGTTGTGATACCTAACATTCTGTTTGAGTTCATCGCTGTTAAATTGTGCTGTACTACCATAATTTTACCTCCGTGTGTTATATTTTGCGGGAATCCGTTCCCACATTTGATAGGTTAATAGTGTATACTTATAATAAAGTAGAGAGCCTAGGATATCTCTGCATTATTACCGAATGTGTGTCACTCTGCTGTGACCTGTTTGTTTTGTTTCATCTGCTTTTTTTCCCGCCGGATGATATCCACGATCTCCTTCTGTGCCTGCGGTGAGAGCTTGCGCTCCGGCCGGTAGGCTGTGGCATCGCCTCTTCCGTTTGCGGTGCTGCGTGCGATGTTCATCTCTCTCGGTGCATCGACGAGCAAATGTATGTTGTTTGCCGAGCCTCCTGAGAATACGACTCTGATGTCTTCTCCTATGTCAATGAAATCGCCGGGATGAAGTGACAGTTTTAACATAATAGCCTCCTTGCTTTTTTGTCAGGCATCTGTCCGAAGCTGCCGGTGGCAGTTTCCTGTGCTCTGACTAGCTGCAACATTTTGTATAAAGTGTTGCATTTAGCAAAAAACATTCGCATATGAACATGCGGGAAAGGACACAAATGAGTACAACACAACCAATCAGAAACGGAGAAGATGTACACAAACTCATCGACTACTACGAACAGGAGGAGCCAAATCTGCGCAACCACACGCTCATCATATTTGCGTTGCACACGGCACTGCGGATCAGCGACATTCTCGCCCTGCGCTGGGAAAATGTCTATCACTTTGAGAAAGAGGCATACGTTCCGCATTTGCATATCTATGAAAAAAAGACCGGCAAGATCAGCACACTGGCTTTCAATCAGCATGTGTTACAGGCATTGGAAGAATACCGGGCTGCGAGGGAACCGAAACCCGGAGATTACATCTTTTCCAAACAAAATGATCCGTCGCATCCCCTGTGCCGTTCCCAGGCATACCGGATCGTCAAAAAAGCAGCCGAAGCGACTTTGAGCGAGCCAAACATCAGCTGTCATTCCCTGCGCAAGACATTTGGCTATCACGCATGGAAACACGGAGTCTCTCCTGTGCTCCTCATGGATGTATACAATCATTCATCTTTTGTCATTACACGGAGATATCTCGGAATCGATCAGGATGACCGGGACGACTTGTTTAGGAAGCTGGATTATTAATTTTTTATTTTTTTTAAATTTAGGGGTTAAGATTTGTGAGAAGTAACCGAAATACAGAGTGTAAATGAAAAATGCAACACTTTATACAGTGTGTTGCATTTTTCTTTTTTTATACACAATTATAGATTCAATTGAGAATATTTGGTGTAACCATCCGGCACAGGTCGAAGCGGAACTGTGAAGGTACGGAACAGTTACTATCTGGTGACGAATTTCGGTTTTCGGCCACGAAATGACGTTGTCGGGGACAAATTTTTGTTAGTTACGGGTAAGAAAGTTTAGCGTTTTCAAAGGTGCTTTTTTGCGCAAACACGCTTGAATCGGTGCATATCATGTGCTATAGTGCAAGGAAACATTATCGTTGGTTACTGATCACGGAGGGGGAATTTATATGACTAAGACTGTGACTAATACTACAACTGAGACTATAAATTATGAAAAAAGCGCGACAAAAGTCGCGCTCGTTACGATCATATGGAATATCGTTCTATCGATTGGAAAGCTTCTGGCCGGAATCGTCGCCCATTCCGGTGCGATGATCTCCGATGCTGTGCACTCGGCTTCCGATGTGTTCAGCTCGATCATCGTCATCATCGGCGTGCGCATCGCCAGCCGTGATTCTGACAAGGAGCACCCTTACGGACATGAACGTCTGGAATGTGTCGCCTCTGTCATCCTCGCGACAGTTCTGTGTATCACCGGTATCGGTATCGGCATCAATGCCTGTCAGGATATCTTCGCCGGCAACTATGCGGATCTGGCGGTTCCCGGTGTATTGGCCCTGATCGCCGCACTCGTATCGATCATCGTCAAGGAGGGCATGTTCTGGTACACCAGACACTACGCCAAAAAACTCGATTCGGGAGCACTGATGGCTGATGCATGGCATCATCGTTCCGATGCGCTATCTTCTGTCGGCGCTCTGATCGGTATCGGCGGTGCCCGCCTCGGTTATCCGATCCTCGATTCTGTTGCCAGCGTCGTGATCTGTATCTTTATCGTCAAGGCTGCCTATGATATCTTTATGGATGCCATGGACAAAATGGTCGATAAAGCCTGTGACGAAGCGACGGAACAGATGCTGCGTGACTGCGTACTCAGCGTCCCCGGTGTCGAAGGCATTGATCTTCTGATGACCCGTGTCTTTGGCAATAAAGTCTACGTGGATGTGGAGATCCGTGCAAATGGTCAGGAGACCCTGAGCGAATCCCACGATATTGCGGAGGCCGTGCACAACCGGATCGAAACGACTTTCCCGAAAGTAAAACATATCATGGTACATGTAAATCCTGCCTGAAACCAGGCAGGATTTTTTAATCTTTTATGATACCTTATCTGTCTCTATATGATTCTCGAACTGACTCTCATACAGGTCTGCATAGAAGCCTCCCATTGCGATCAGTTCATCATGCGTACCCTGTTCGATGATATCTCCATCCTTCATGACCAGTATCAGATCCGCATTTTTGATCGTCGACAGACGGTGTGCGATGACAAAGCTCGTTCTGCCCTTCATCAGGTTATCCATCGCCTTCTGGATCCGCTGCTCTGTACGTGTATCGACAGAGCTGGTCGCCTCATCTAAGATCATGATCGGATTGTCTGCCAGGATCGCACGCGCGATCGTGAGCAGCTGTTTCTGTCCCTGTGAGACATTGCTCGCTTCCTCATTGAGTTCCATCTGATAACCACCCGGTAATGTCTGGATGAAATGATGTGCATGTGCTGCCTTGGCTGCGGCAATGACTTCCTCGTCCGTAGCATCCAGTCTGCCGTATCGGATATTTTCCATGATCGTTCCCTTGAACAGCCATGTATCCTGCAGTACCATGCCAAACTGGCGGCGCAGATCGTCTCTGTTAAAATCTCTGATATCGTGTCCGTCTACATAGATCGCACCTTTATTTACATTATAAAAACGCATGAGCAGCTTGACCATCGTGGTCTTTCCGGCTCCGGTCGGGCCGACGATCGCTACGGTCTGTCCTGCCTTCACATCACTGCTGAAGTCGTGAATGATGATCTTCTCCGGATCATAGCCAAACTGTACGTGTGAGAACGATACATCGCCTTTTGCCTCTCCGATCTCTACCGGATGCTCTGCAATGCTGCTCTCCTCCTCTTCCTCGAGGAATTCAAACACACGCTCCGCTGCCGCTGCCATCGACTGCAACATATTGGATATCTGCGCGAGCTGATTGATCGGCTGGGTAAAATTGCGCACATACTGGATAAATGCCTGGATATCTCCGACCTCGATCACACGCTTGGCGGCCAGGAAACTACCGGATACTGCGACTGCGACATAGCCGAGATTGCCGACAAACACCATGATCGGCTGCATCATGCCTGAGAAAAACTGTGATTTCCATGCTGATTCATACAGCCTGGCATTCGTCTCATCAAAGGTACGGATGGACTGTTCCTCACGGTTAAACGCCTTGATCACCTGATAACCGCTGTAGATCTCCTCGACCTGTCCGTTGACTTCACCGAGATACTTCTGATGATTTTTGAAGTGCTTCTGTGAGAACTTCATCACACACATCATCAGTGCCATGGACACAGGCAGTATCACGAGCGCGATCAGCGTCATGAGCGGGCTGATCGTCAGCATCATGATCAATACTCCGATGATCGTCGCTACGGATGTGATCAGCTGTGTCACGGACTGGTTCAGGCTCTGCCCCATCGTATCCACGTCGTTCGTGATACGCGAGAGCACTTCGCCGACGGTACGCGACTCAAAATATTTCATCGGCATACGGTTGATCTTCTCCGAGATCTCACGGCGCATACGGAAAGTCATCTTCTGTGAGATTCCCGTCATGATCCAGCCCTGTATAAATGAAAACAGTGCACTGCATATATAGATGCACAATAATCCGACCAGGATCCTGCCAATCTTGGTAAAATCTATGCCGCTGCCACCGGACAGCTTACTCATCAGTCCGTTAAACAATTCTGTCGTCGCACGGCTGAGGATCTTCGGTCCGACGACGTTAAATACGGTACTGGCGATCGCAAAGATCAGCACGACAACCAATGCCGGCTTGTAGCTGCCCATGTAGGACAGGATCTTGCCGATCGTGCCCTTAAAATCCTTTGCCTTTTCTACCGGAGCTCCGGGTCCGTGTCCCATTGGGCCTCTTCTGGGACGATTTCCTGTCTGTGCCATCAGCAGACACCTCCTTTCAGTTCTTCCTCAGAGAGCTGCGAACGGGCAATCTCCTGATATGCCTCACAGGTTTCTAACAGTTCGCGGTGCGTTCCCTTTCCAACGATCTGTCCTTCCTCAAGTACAAGGATCTGATCTGCATGAAGAATCGTATTGATACGCTGTGCCACGATGATCACCGCAGCATCTGCCGTCTTTTCTGCAAGTGCACGGCGCAGTGCCGCATCTGTCTTATAGTCAAGTGCTGAGAAGCTGTCGTCAAAGATCAGTACCTTCGGCTGTTTTGCGATCGCGCGTGCGATCGACAGACGTTGTTTCTGTCCACCGGATACGTTGGTACCGCCCTGTGAGATCTCGCTGTGATAATGATCCGGTTTCTGGTCGATAAACTCTGTCGCCTGAGCGATCTGTGCCGCCTCTGTCATCTGTTCATCCGTGATGTCATCACCGCCGAATTTCAGATTGGAAGCGATATCTCCGGAAAACAGCACACCCTTCTGCGGTACGACACCGAGCAGGCTGCGCAGCTTTTTCTGTGACAGTTCGCGGATATCGATACCGTCTAACGTGATCGAACCACCCGTCACATCGTAAAATCTGGGGATCAGGTTGACCAGCGTACTCTTACCGCATCCGGTACTGCCGATGATCGCTGTCGTCTGTCCGGGTTCTGCGACAAATGACAGATGTGAGAGTGCATCCTCGTCTGCCCCCTCGTATCGGAAGGATACATCCGAAAATTCCACGCGGCCCTTCCAGTCGCTGCGCTCCTCATCGCGTACATGCTCTGCATCGCGGATTGATCCCTTTGTGCGGATCACTGCATCGATACGATCCGCTGCGACTCCCGCACGCGGCAGCATGACGGAGATCATCGTGATCATGAGGAATGACATGATGATCTGCATCGTATAGGAGATAAATGCAATCATATCTCCGACCTGCAGATTGCCCATGTCGATACCTTTTCCACCCATCCATACGATGAGCACCGTAACACCGTTCATGAGCAGCATCATCGCCGGCATCATGAGTGTCATCACACGGTTGGTAAACAACTGTGTACCCATCAGATCACGGTTGGCCTTATCAAAACGCTCTTCCTCGAATTTTTCTCTGGAAAATGCACGGATGACCGGCAATCCGGTCAGTATCTCACGTGAGACCAGATTCAGGCGGTCTACGAGTTTCTGCATCATCTTGAACTTAGGAAGCGTCACACCCATCAGCACCAGTACGAGACCACTGATGACAATGACCGCTACCACGATGATCCATCCCATACCGGTCTTGGTCGTAACGACCTTTAAGATCGCGCCGATGCCGAGTACCGGTGCATAGAGCACCATACGCAGCAGCATGACAGTCACCATCTGGATCTGCTGAATATCATTTGTGCTGCGCGTGATCAGTGATGCGGTAGAGAACTGGTTCATCTCCACGCTGGAAAAACCGAGCACATTTTTGAACACGCCGCTGCGCAGCTCCATACCAATCTTCGCCGCAGTCTTAGCTGACAGATATCCGCAAAGTACGGCTGCCGCCAGCATCAGCAGGGACAGCGCCATCATCCTGGCTCCGGTGAGAAGCAGATACTGTCTCTGCAGCGCTGACAGATCGATGCCACATGCCTCATATTCCTCCGTGACACTCTGCACTGCGATCTGCTCTAATATCGAATCGCTCATATCTCCATACTTCTCGAGCATCTGCTGCATCGCCTGCGGATCCTGCCCCATCGCCTGCATCGCAGAGGCATCCATACCGGTCTGCTCCTGCAATTCATCCATATGTGCGGATGCATACAGCATCACTAACGGCTGCTGTAGCTGCTCACTCAGTTCGCTGCGCTGCTCCCCGGTGATCGTCTGCAGTTCATAGTTGCCGGTCGTTTCATTGAACTCGTAGGCGTCTAAAAACAGGTCCCTGCCATCTTCTGACAGCATACCCTGTAATGCCTGACCGGTCATCTCACGCATCTGTGTCATGACACAGTCTTCAATACCATACTGCTGTAAACCTACATCCACGATATCTGATGTATAAGTCGGCAATGCCAGATCGCAATATGCCTGCGTGATCAACAGCAGGATGATCGCACACACTGCAGCCTTATGCTTCAGCAGATTTCCAAAAATGTGTTTCATATCCAGTCCTTTCTAATCGTCTAATCGTTGCATAGTATTGTATTTTACCGCTTACATGGATTTTGTCAACAATCTAAATCTGAAAAATTTATTAAATAAGTTTTCGAACTTGTGTTCTATTCCGTTTTATGTTATATTATTTTCGAGCCCAGAACACACGTTCGTTTTTAACCTGATCTTACTATTTTACGGAGCATATATTATGGAACTTAGCTTACAACCCGATCTGATGGAAAAGCTCGCGATCCTCACGGACGCAGCCAAATACGACGTGGCGTGTACCTCCAGCGGTGTTGACCGTGGGGGCAAGGGACACGGCATCGGCAATTCCGTGGCTGCCGGCATCTGTCACAGCTTTGCCGGAGACGGCCGGTGTATCTCCCTGCTGAAGATACTCATGAGCAACCACTGCGTCTACAACTGCAGCTATTGTCAGAACAACTGCAAGAATGATCTGCCCCGGGCGACATTTACACCGGAGGAGATCTGTACACTGGTCATCCAGTTCTACCGGCGTAATTATATAGAAGGTCTATTTCTCAGTTCCGGCGTGATAGATAACCCGGATCATACGATGGAGCTGCTGTTTCAGACATTGTATCTGCTGCGCAATAAGTATGAATTCAACGGATATATCCATGTCAAGGCGATCCCGGGTGCTGATCCGCGTCTGATCGAGCTGACCGGATATCTCGCCGACCGCATGAGCATCAATCTGGAGCTGCCGACCGCCGATGGACTGCGGTCACTGGCTCCCTGCAAGAGCCGTCAGACGATCCTGCGCCCGATGCGACAGATCCAGAACGGGATCAGGCACTCGCATCTGCTGGATTCCCATGAACTGATGACGCGTAAAAATCAGTCAGTCTGCCATCTGCCTGAAGTCATCCGCCTGTCCAGCCAGGATCCGTACCGGAAGCGCTTTGTACCCGCCGGCCAGAGCACACAGATGATCATCGGCGCTACACCGGAGAGCGATTATCAGATTATCAAAGTCGCCGAGAGCCTCTATGACCGCTTTGAACTGAAACGTGTATTTTATTCCGCATTCGTCAATGTGACTCATAACAGTGATCTGCCTGCCCTGCCGGGCGGGCCTCCGCTGCTGCGCGAACACAGGCTCTATCAGGCTGACTGGCTGCTGCGTTATTATCATTTCCGTGCAGACGAGCTGTTAAACGAAGCGCAGCCGGATTTTAACATCTATCTGGACCCAAAATGTGACTGGGCGCTGCGCCATCTGGAACAGTTTCCGGTAGAGATCAACCGCGCCTCGTATCAGACATTGCTGCGCGTCCCCGGGATCGGCTATCTGTCAGCCAGACGTATCATAGCCGCCAGACGCACGAGCCGGCTGGATTTTGCAGACCTGAAGCGGATCGGGGTCGTATTAAAACGGGCGATCTACTTCATCACATGCAACGGGCGCACGATGTACCCGATCCGGATCGATCAGGATTATATCACAAGACAGCTCCTGTCCGACCGGACACAGATCCCACGCGAGATCCGTCAGGCCGGCTATCAGCAGCTATCCCTGTTCGATGACCAGACCTTCCTCGCATCAGCGCAATAATCATATGATATGCACGAAAGGAGTCCCTGCTATTATGTATACTTATATCTGTGACAATTCAATCGACGGCATCCTCACCGGCATCTACGATGCCTATGCTGACCGCCATCCCCTGCATGACATCCACCTGAGCGTGAGCGAGGGCATGAATCTCTCCCTGTTTACGCAATATATCGAAGTCGTTCCGGATGCACACAAAGCAGCCAAAGTCGCCAACACCCTCAAGTCCCGTTTTGGTCAGGATTTTTATGAGACGATCTATCAGGCAGCCATGTCCGGCGATGTGCCGGGCAAGAGTGCCATGGACAAAGCCGACGCGATCTTTGAGACCGTTGCTCTGGCGCTCGCCTCCGGTGACGGCACCAAAACACTGCTCTCCCTCGGCGAACCATGCGTCTACCGCGTCTTTGAGCTGTGCCGCGCGACCGGACGAGAAGCGATGCATCTGCTCGGTTTCGTTCGTTTTCAGGAACTGGAGAACGGTATTCTGTTTTCAAAGATCCATCCGAAACATCATGTACTGCCGATTCTGGGCGATCATTTTTCTGACCGGCTGCCGGAGGAGAATTTTATGATCTATGACGAGAATCGTAAGATCACGCTGCTGCATCCGGCCGGTGAACACTATTTTCTTGCAGATGCCGAAACGCTGGATATCGATGCGGTAAGCCGTTTTTCTGCCGATGAGCTGCGTATGCAGCAGCTGTGGATCACATTCTTCCACAGCATTACGATCGACGCACGTAAAAATCCCGGGCTCCAGTCCCAGATGATCCCGAAGCGCTATCAGCAGGATGCAGTCGAATTTCAGGTGTGATTCTGTGGCTCCTCATTATCTTGTTAGCACTCACTTAAAAAGAGTGCTAATTTTTTATTGACATTTGCATTTTTACGCGTTACACTATGTTCTAACGAAGCCTCATCTGTTTTTATGGCACAGATGCAGAGGCATCCAACGAGTAAATTTATGAACGATAATTGATAAGGAGTGATTGAAATGAGTAACAAACACGGAAGTCTTTCCATTAACAGTGACAACATTTTCCCGATCATTAAAAAATGGCTGTATTCCGATCAGGATATTTTCTACCGTGAGCTTGTAAGTAACGGCTGCGATGCGATCACCAAGCTGAAGAAGCTGGATATGATGGGTGAGTACGAGCTGCCCGCTGACTACAAGCCCCAGCTGCAGATCGTTGTCGATCCCGACAATAAGAAAGTAACGATCACGGATAACGGTCTCGGTATGACCGCGGACGAAGTCGAAGAATACATCAACCAGATCGCATTTTCCGGTGCGACCGATTTTATTACCAAGTACAAGGACAAGGCAAACGAAGACCAGATCATCGGTCATTTCGGACTGGGCTTCTACTCTGCATTCATGGTAGCCGATGAAGTGCATATCGATACGCTCTCCTACCAGAAGGGTGCCACGGCTGTTCACTGGGAGTGCGATGGCGGCACCGAATTTGACATGAAGGATGGCATCAAAGAGGAAGTCGGTACTACGATCACCCTGTTCTTAAATGAGGATTGTCTGGAGTATGCCAATGAATACCGTGCCAGAGAGGTACTTGAAAAGTATTGTTCTTTCATGCCTACCCCGATCTATCTGAGCAAAGCAAATGCTCCGGAAGAATACGAAACGATCGATCCTGCTGACAAGCTCGATACCGATACCGTTGTCGAGACGATCGTAGAGGAAGCTAAGACCGAAGAGAAGGAAAATGAGAACGGTGAGAAGGAAGTCGTAGAAGTATCACCTGCCACCGAAAAACTCAAGATCGTAAAACGTCCGGTCGCATTGAACGATACGACTCCGCTGTGGACCAAGAATCCGAAGGACTGCACCGAGGAAGAATACAAGGAATTCTACCGTAACGTCTTCCACGATTATAAGGAGCCTCTGTTCTGGATCCACCTGAATATGGATTATCCATTTAATCTGAAGGGTATCTTATACTTCCCGAAGATCAATACCGAGTATGATTCCATCGAAGGTACGATCAAGCTGTACAACAATCAGGTATTTATCGCAGATAATATCAAGGAAGTCATTCCGGAATTCCTGATGCTGCTCAAAGGTGTCATCGACTGCCCGGATCTGCCGCTGAACGTATCCAGAAGTGCTCTGCAGAATGATGGATTTGTCAAGAAGATCTCTGAGTATATTACCAAGAAGGTCGCTGACAAGCTCATCGGTATGTGCAAGACCGAGAAAGAAAACTATGAGAAATACTGGGATGACATCAGTCCCTTCATCAAATTCGGCTGCTTAAAGGACGAGAAGTTCTGCGATAAGATGAATGATTATATCTTATTTAAGAACATCGACGACAAGTATCTGACTCTGCCGGAGATCTTAAAGCCGGTCGAGAAAGACGAAACCGAGGATGAGCGCTCTGTCATCTACTATGTAACAGATAAGAACCAGCAGAGCCAGTATATCAACCTGTTCCGTGAGCAGGGCATGGATGCAGTGATCTTAGACCACAACATCGACAGTTCCTTCATCACCCAGTTAGAGCGACGCAATGACAATTACAAGTTCATGCGTATTGATGCAGATGTGACCGGTACTCTGACCGAGGAGACCTCAGAAGATGAACTGAAGGATGCTACCGAGAGCCTGAAGGAGATCTTCTCCAAGGCACTGAACAATGATAAGCTCACCATTCAGGTACAGAAGCTGAAAAATGCCGATACACCTTCCATCATCACCTTGTCCGAGGAAGGACGCAGAATGCAGGATATGATGAAGATGTATGCGATGGGCGGTATGGGTATGGATCCGTCCATGTTCGGCGGTGACTATACACTGACCTTAAATTACAATCATCCGCTCGTACAGTACATCCTGAACAATAAGGATTCCGAGAATGTTCCGATGTTCTGTGAACAGCTCTATGACCTGGCCATGATCAGCAACCAGCCGCTGTCTCCGGACGCTATGACCAAGTTCATGAAGCGTTCCAACGACATCATGTTACTGCTCACCAAATAATGCGCCATATATACAGCATATACACAAAAAGAAAGAACCGTCACCGGTTCTTTCTTTTTGTCTTTCGCTTATTTATGTCTGCGGTGTAACAGGCTCATCGATCCAGTCCTCTTCGCCAAAATATTTGTCATAGATCTCATAAAACTGTCCAAAGGAATACTGCTCCAGATCCTGCAGTGACAGATTCTTCCACACCTTCTCATTGAGCTTGGAATTGACCTGTTCCACAAAAGGATCATACTGCGAATCAAATGCTTCCTGTCTGCGCTGTTCGATGATATCCTGCTTATGTCTCTGTGTCTGTTCCTCATCATATTTATTGTCACAATAAAAGATGTAGTATCCGTCTGTCGTCTGCACAGGTTCCGAATACGTCCCATTATCCATGGCAAATACGACGGTCTCTGCCTCCTGTGGCAGCATGCCCCGCTCGATCGTCAGTGTGATCTCATCTGCCTGCGTATAATTGGCAGCCACGGTAGAGAATTCTGTATCCTGCTGCAGCTCAGCATATGCCTGATCCGCCTGCTCTTTGTCAGGCACAAGAATCTGTCGGATCTCCATCACACGCGCTTCATCATCACTGACCTCCTGATTGACATCCGCGATCAGTGCCGCATACAGCTTATCTGCCAGCGCATATTTTCCATAGATATCTACGATGTCATCCTGTGACAGACTGAGTGCGCTGATCTCTGCTTCAGACATGCTCTGGTAACAGTCTTCAGCCGCCCACTGCACCAGTTCCTTCTGATCATCATTCAGTGTGATACCCTTCTGATCTGCCAGTGCATCCATTGTGTAGACTTTGGCTGCTTCATCCATACAGATCTTCTTGACATACTGACCGAATTTTTTCTGTACTTTCAGATCTTCATTGTTTAACAGATCGATCCCATAGCTCTCGCCATGCAGATTCATATTATTCACGAGCAGCAGCTTCATGACCGGCAGCTTGCAGGATTTCCCTCCGATCAGAAATACTTCATTGTCAGACATTCCACGACTAATCGTGACTTTCTCTCCCCCGATCTGACAGCCGCCGGCTGCCACCGCCAGCGAGACAGCTAACACTGCTGCCAGAAGACGACCTTTTCTCTTCATTCTAATCTCCTGTTATCATCATTTCGTGTGAGCACTCAGAATACTGCGTGCCACAGACAGACCATTCGCAGATGCCTGCTGCAGACCACGTGTAACGGAAGCTCCGTCTCCGATCGCACGCAGACCCCTGACACTCGTCTCAAAATCACGATTTACAACAACTTTATTTGAATAAAACTTGACTTCTACACCATACATCAAAGTCTCTTCGCTGGCAATACCCGGCGTCACCTTATCGAGCGCTTCGATCATCTCCTCGATATCCACCATGATCCGGTGTGGGAATACGAGTGACAGATCTCCGGGCACGGCATCTTTTAAAGTAGGGATCAGGTTATTACGGCACAGGCGTTCCTCTGTCGTTCTCCTGCCACGCTTAAAATCTCCGTAAGTCTGCACCAGGATCTTGCCATCACAGAGCATGTTGGATAACTGTGCGATCTGCTTGCCATACTCGATCGGTGTCTTAAACGGCTTGGTAAAATTCTTGGATACGAGCAGTGCAAAATTCGTGTTATTTGTCTTCATATCCTTTGATTTATACGCATGTCCGTTGACGACTGCCAATCCGTTATCATAGTATTCCGTAGCGACCTCTCCGGACGGATTCGTACAGAAGGTACGCACCTTATCGTCAAAAGTCGGCGTATGGTATACCAGTTTGGCCTCATACAGATTCTTGTTGAGCATCTCCATGACTTCATCGCGGACCTCTACGCGCACACCGATATCTACAGTACCGACCTCGGTCTCCACGCCGATCTTTTTACACAGATGTGAGAACCAGTCTGCGCCCTCGCGTCCGACTGCCGATACGATCTCCTCCGCATAGAGTTGTTCACCCTGATCTGTCACGACGCCCTTTGCCGTTCCATCCTCTACGATGATCTCTTCCACCATCGTATTGAATTTCATCTCCACACCCTGCTCGAGCAGATGTGCCTGCAGCTTGGCATAGATCTTATATCCTTCCTCTGTGCCCAGATGACGGATCGGGCACTCGATCAGCTTCAGGTTCGCATTGATCGCTTTCCGGCGGATCTCACGGATCTCTTTCTCCTTATCCACGCCGTAGACGCTTGTATCTGCGCCAAACTTCAGATAGATCTCATCCGACTCGTGGATCAGTCTGGACGCCGCATCATATCCGAGGATCTCCGGCAGCGTACCGCCGACATCCGGTGACAGTGACAGCTTGCCATCTGAAAAAGCTCCGGCTCCCGCAAATCCGGTCGTGATACTGCACGGCTTACAGCCGACACATACCTTGGTCTTGCGCTTCGGGCATGCACGATCCTCGATCCTGCGTCCCTTTTCGATCAACAGCACCTTCATATCCGGTTTGCTGTGTATCAGCTCATAGGCACAGAAAATACCGGACGGCCCTGCGCCAATAATGATCACATCATAATTACTCATATCATTTTCCCCTTTTCCCGGAACTGTTTCCTGAAATATATCAGGCTACGCCTCTACGATCAGATAGCGTCCACCCTCCAGCGCGAATACTTCCGGCTGTTCGAGCAGTTCTTCACCTGACATCCCACACAGATCCACGCCTTCCTCTTCAAAATACTGTTTTACTTCTTTTTTATTCTTACATATAATTGCCATGCAATCTTCCAGAAAATATTCTGCTTCTTCCAGCGTCTCAGCTACCGGCTCCGGAAAGAGCTGCAACTGCTGATCCAGAAAAGTCTGCAGATCCTGTTCACTGTATGAACTCATTCTCGTCTCCTCCTCTGTAGATCTCACATAGCTGCTCTCCGCAGCTACATTCCTCTATTATCTTAACGGATATACCGGAAAATGGCAATGACAATCTAACACATCTCCCGCAGCTCATGATACAATCTCGCGACCGGCAGACCTACGACATTCTGATAGTCTCCCTCTATCCCACTGATATAGATAGCCGCATCGCTCTGGATCCCATAGCCACCCGCCTTGTCCATACCATCGGAATGTGCCGCATAGTCGCGGATCTCCTGTTCATCCATCGGATAAAAATGTACCCTGGTGCACTCCGCAAAAGTACGGACATCATCTGTGAGATGTTCCCCACATGCCACACGGTGGATCGCCACCCCGGTATAGACCTCATGCACACGTCCTGAGAGCATGCGGATCATACGCGCCATATCCCCGCGATCCTTTGGTTTACCCAGGATCTCTCCCTCACAGACAACGATCGTGTCCGCCCCGATCACGGTCACATCCTCATCAGCATGATGGTCTGCGATCTCCTGCGCCTTTGCAGATGCCAGATTCTGCACGATCTCCTGCGGCGTATCGCCAACGATCCGTTCTTCTCCGACTGCCGGTTCGATCTCGAATGTGATGCCGAGCATCCCGAGCAGTTCTCTCCTTCTGGGTGATTTCGATGCTAATATATATTTCATACGATCTCTCCTTATGCCTGTATGATCTGTTCCAACCGGAATGAATAGATCAGTTTTTCCGTGACCGGTCTGCCGGTCGCAGCGGACAGTGCCCGTGCATACAGATCCATCTGTGTCTGATAACGGTCTAACAGCTGTCCTGCCTCCTGCACTGCATCCGTCTTATAATCCAGCAGCACCAGTCCGTCATTTTCCTCAAAATACAGATCGATAATACCCTGCACCAGCACCAGCTGTCTGCTGTTTATCGACGGGTCGGTCTCGCATGCAGGCAGCCCCATGACAAATGGCTGCTCTCTGTATAGCGTCCCGTGTTTATGCGCCTGCATAATTCGATCAGCCAGCCCCGTCTGCAGAAAATGTGCGATCTGCCTGATATTGACCAGTTGTGCCGCTTCCGGCTGCATGCGTCCATTTTCTTTTAGCAGATCCCGCTGACGGCAGAGTTCTGACATCAGTTGTTCTTCTGTGTCCGCATCATCACGTCCGGTCAGCCCGTCCAGCGCACGATAATCCAGACATTCCATCATCCGGTGCATCGCCGTACCGCGCAGTGCTCCCCGGTGCGGCATATCCGGATCATGTTCCTCACCGTCCGTGCCTGCATCACGCATAAAACGCGGCACATACACTTCCCGATCAGTCTCGTTCCCATCCTTCGCATACCAGGCAAGAGCCTCCTCGTCACCCGGCTCTAAGATCATATTCCGGTGCTTGATCTCGGATACGGACACCTTCGTGCGCAGTTCCACCTCATCCTCATACGGATACCGGCTGCGCAGACGCTCATCGATCACCTCATAGATCTGCGGATCCGCATGCTCTAACTGCTCCATGAGCTGTTCTTTTTGTATATACTGTTCTGCCTCGTGAAGCTGTGTGTGCATGACAAACTGCTCCGCCTCACATATCTCGATCGCCAGATGCTCCGGATGACGATATGCCCCCGGCATGATCCAGTCGAGATAACATCCGGCCTCCCGCCGGTCCAGATAGGATGCCTCTGTCTCCGACTGCAGTTCATATTGAAGCAGCGCCGGCTCCAGTCCCCGCAGCGTGCCTGTCAGTATCAGTTGTTCCCTGGCACGCGTGAGCGCTACATACAGCACACGCAGTTCCTCTCCGATATTATCTCCCGCGATATGCGCGGCGATCATCTCTTTTAATAATGTCGTCCGCTTCCGGTGCCGCTTGCCCTCGGAACATGTGAGTCCGATCCCATAAGTGCTGTCGAGGATCATCGTATCCTCACTGTCCTTTTTGTTGAACTTTCTGCCAAGCCCGCTGACAAATACGATCGGGAATTCGAGTCCCTTACTCTTATGGATACTCATGATGCGCACGACGTTCTCATGTTCACCGGTCACATCCGCTTCGCCATAATCGACCTCATACTTCTGCAGCTGCTCCATATAACGGATAAAAGAGAACAACCCCTGATAACTCATCCGCTCAAACCCGGCCGCATGCTGCAGAAGCATCTCGACATTCGCGAGCCGCCGTTCTCCCGCCGGCAATGCACGCACCAGATTAAAATAACCGCTCTCGCGCAGGATCTGATCGAGCAGATCATGCACACTCAGATGTCTCGACCATTCACGGTACGTCTGCAGCTGCTCGAGAAAACGGCTGCACCTGTCACGCAGTGACGGATCTGTTCCATCTGTGGCATACGCTGTGACATGATCATAGAAAAATGCTGCTTCTCCCACCAGCCGAATCTGTGCCAGCTGCGCATCCGTGAAATCAAAGAACAGACTGCGCATCAGGGCTGCCAGCGGTATATCCTGCAGCGGATTATCAATCACACGGCACAGATTCAACACGGTCTGCACCTCAGATGTTCCGAAATAACCGGTCTGTGACATCTGATGAGAGGGGATCCCACGCGCCGCCAGCTGTTCTGCGAGCTCGTCTCCCCATGAGCCGGGTGAACGCAGCAGGATCACAATATCCGAATAATTCACAGGACGCAGGCCGCCCTCACCATCTGAGATCTGCTGCGACTCCATCACGCGACGGATCTCCTCCGCGATCATCGCAGATTCCAGTTCTTTCGCGTTGTCTGCGCCGGATGCATCGAGACTCTCCGCAGCACTGTCTGCGAGCAGGATCCGCGTACGGTAGCGATCCCCCTGCGGGTCATCCGGAAATACCGCACCCGGATAGAGTGCCGCAGCACTGTCGTATTCCACACCGCCCACATCCCGCTGCATGATCCGGTAGAACAGATCATTCACGCTGTCAAGTACCTGTGAACGGCTGCGGAAATTCTGTTTCAGGCAGATCTTGCGACAGGGTGAAGCTTCCGATGTATAAGTATCGTATTTTTCCATGAACAGTTCCGGTCTCGCCAGACGGAAGCGGTAGATGCTCTGCTTGACATCTCCGACCATAAAACGGTTATCCCTGCCTTCGCCTCCCGATACGGCAGACAGGATCGCCTCCTGTACATAATTCGAATCCTGATACTCATCGATCATGACCTCTTCGAATAATGCCTGAAACTCCCGCGCGACCGCCGTCGGCTCCTTCGTATCCTCATCGATGAGAATGCGCAGCGCCATATGTTCGATATCTGAAAAGTCCAGCAGACCTCGTTCTTCTTTTTGTTTTGCATATGCATCTGCATAATCCATTGTCAGTTCAGACAGTATCCGTACCGACTGCCCGGTAAGGATCAGATCATCCAGCTGCGCCTGCAGTCTGCGGGAAAAATATTTTTTCTGCAGCTTTTGCAGGGCATCCTTTACCTGTGTACGCAGCGATTTGACCAGTTCCTGTATCTCTTTGTTCCCGGCAAATCCGCGTCTCGTACCCAGCCTGCCGAAATCAATGGCTCCGATTGCCTGCCCCAGCTCGTCATAATCCGTGATCTCATCCAGCCGCTGCATCTGTTCCGTCACATACCGGATATTGTCCAGATACATATCCGGTCCATCCGGTTCCTCGCAGAGTCTGGCTGCCAGTTCCAGCTGCGCCCGTTCTCCCCGGATCAGCGCATGCAGATAACGGAGCAGATCCTGCAGCCAGCTGTCTTCCCGCGTCAATGCCTCCGGCGTGAGCATATCCGCATCATACGGTCTGGACAGGCTCTGCAGCCATTCCCGCGGCCACGGATAACTCGTGGAGAACGTATAGAGATTCTGGATCATCTGTGTGATCGCCGCATCGCTTTTTGCAGTTGCATAATTATCTGCAAAACGGATAAACGCTTCGTCTGCTTCTGCATACCAGCGTTCCAGTACATCCGCGAGCACATCCTCTGCCAGCAGCGACAGTTCTCCCGGATCTCCGACGCGGAAACCCGGTTCCAGATCAATACATTGAAAATAATTTTTGACCACATACAGACAGAAGCTGTCGATCGTCGTGATCTGGGCGTGATGCACAAGGGTATACTGCCGGTTCAGATACGCATTGCCCGGATCCCGTGTCATCTGCTCCTCGATCGCTTTCGCCACGCGCTCACGCATCTCTGCCGCTGCCGCCTTTGTGAAGGTCACGACAAGCAGACGGTCGATATCTACCGGATGTTCCTCATCCAGTACTTTTTGTATGATACGCTCTACGAGCACAGCCGTCTTGCCACTGCCTGCTGCTGCCGAAACCAGCAGATTGCAGCCACGCAGATCAATGACCTGTTGCTGTGACCCGGTCCATGTCACACCCATCGCTATTCCTCCTCCTTTTTGTGATCCAGTGACTCCTGCATCTTATCAAAGATCTCATCATCCGTACCGATCCGGTCCAGCCTGCGATAACTGCAGCCGTCCAGACGCTCATCAAATCCGCAGATGCTGCGGTAGCCGCACCAGGCGCAGGCAGTCTTTCCCTTTAGTTCATAGGGTGATGCCGTGATCTCGCCGGAGAGCATGCGCCGTCCCAGACCGAGGATCGTCTCGTTCACATATTCACTCATCATCCGGAACTGATCCGTATCATAGACCTTTGATGTCTTAGACAGTTCACCGCTTTTCGTCCGTGTCACCGGTATGACATCCGAACGGTCCGTAAACTCCGTATCCATTGCACCATACACATCCGGATCCGCATTCACGATGCCATCCAGACGCAGCTGCTCAAAAACACTCTGCCAGATAGAATCCTCATCGGTCTCACCCTCTGTCTGGATCACCGGTTCATCCACATGATAGTAAAAGATGCCCGCAGGAAGGACTTCCCCTGTATGCGGGCGTTTCCCCAGTAATTCCATCGCTGCATTCAGATAGACGACCAGCTGCAGCTGCAGTCCGTGATACATCGACAGCAGGGAAAACCTGGTCTGTCCGGACTTATAATCGATGATCTTCACATATGTGTCTTCCCCGTTGTCCATCACATCCACACGGTCGATCCGTCCTCGCAGCCGCATCCGTTCTTCTTCACTGAGCGCAAATTCCGCCGCATCCAGATGCTCTGCCATGCCAAATCCGATCTCGTAGGCGGCCGGCTGAAACCGTCCTTTTTGTACCTGTCTTGTCAGCGTATCTACAGTCTGATGCAGCAGATGTTCGATACGTGTCACCAGATAACGGTTTTTGGCAGACGTATATAATGCATCATTACGTGCCTGTGCCATCGCCTCCTGCATGGCGTGCTCACCCAGCTGTCTGCGCGTCTCCTGCGGCACATTGAACCAGTCATAGTCACTGTCTGCCAGTCCCCGCGCATAATGCTCTAATGCGCTGTGCACCAGATTACCAAAATCAACCGCTTCAAAGGTATGTTCCTCCCTCGGACGCAGCTGCAGGCCATAAGTCAGGAAATGCTCATAGGCACACGCCGCAAACCGTTCCAGACGCGTGACACTGTTTTCCAGCACCGCCCCATACAGCATCCGGCTTACGTCCCCGGGCAGCGATTCCTGTCCATAATGATAAAAAGCAGCAGACAGCAGCCGTCCGAGCTGTTCACTCCATTCCCCGTGCCTTCCGTACCACGCAAATAACGCACGCCACTCCGGCGATACTTCACCCGATCCCGCGTGCTCCAATCCCTCTGTCAACAGCCGGAAGGACGCAACAGGCGTCTCGATCTGCGCCATCAGATCAGCCGGCTGCTGCGCAGCATCTGTAACCTCCAGCCCGGGAAACAGCCGCTGCAGCATACCGATCAGATAGGATCTGCGTCTGGATGCTCCGTCTGCACCACGCCCCGCATAGGTCAGATACAGCCGCTGTGATGGCTTCGTCAGGTTCAGATACAGATAAAAGCGCTGGATAAACGCGCGCTCACGTGCGGTCGGTGCCAGCTCATAATTCGCCTGTGCCAGCATCTGACGCTCAGGCTGGCTGAGAATACCACCCTCATTTGCGACACGCGGGATCACGCCATCATTGACGCCGAGGAAAAATAACACCTTGATATGATCCAGTCTCGTCCGCTCGATATCTCCGATCAGCACCTGATCCGATCCCGGAGGGATCACTGCCACCTCGGCGCCCTCAAATCCGGCTTCCAGGACATCAATATAC
>Ga0129312_1000854_pt1 | contig 21208 bp, 19 predicted proteins | sample O827metagenome_FD_94434 | JGI IMG/M metagenome (GOLD analysis project Ga0129312, IMG submission 94434) | Orangutan group fecal microbial communities from Wisconsin, USA - O827 metagenome | ecosystem: Host-associated > Mammals > Digestive system > Large intestine > Fecal | place: USA: Wisconsin... | reverse complement strand
CTGATGAATTTGGCGAAGATGGTTTTTATATCTTCTAAATCCGATTCATCTCTCTTATTCTGCCCGCTTTTTTGCGGGCTTTTTTATTCAAGAGTTCGCCGTTAGGCGAAGTTTCCTATAAAGTAAAAATATACCCTGCCGAGGAATACTCAACAGGGTATATTTGTTTCTGTAATTTAAAAATGTTCCGCCATACCGCAGCTTAAGTCAATGTGCGGCTTTCAATTGATCAGGCTCACTTTGCTTCATAAACTGTTCTTCCTTCGAAGAAGGTTCGTATCGGTGCAACATTTTCAACATCCTCTATATCAGCCTCTCTTATATTCATGTTGAGGATCATGATATCTGCAGACTTTCCTTCCTCAATGCTGCCGATCTTGTCGTCAAGATTGATCGTTCTCGCACCGTTTATAGTAGCAGCTTCAAGAGTCTCATCAAGTGTAAGAACCTCATCCCACTGCTTAAGAGGTCCTATAAGTATCTTATCCACATTATCCTCAGGCTTCTGTGATACGCTTGTATCTGTTGAGCGGAAGAACTCGTCCGAATCCTCACCGTACCAGATATCAAAAATCTTCTGAGGAAGTACTCTTGTCTGTGCACTGTAGAACAGCCATCCCATATCAGGCTTTGTTACCACATAGTCACTGTGGAATGCAACATTGATGCCTGCCTTTTCGAGACTCTCCATAGGATACTGCGTATCCAGAGCCTCCTGACTGCTCATAAGCGGCATGTAAACACTCCAGTAATAATCATCCATAACCGCCCAGTACGGTGCAACTATAGCGGATACTCCGAGATCCTTCATACGCTCACGATCCGCCTCATTTATAAACTGACAATGTGCAAAGCTTACTCTGTCGTCCTTAAGCTCAGGATAAGTCTCCTCTGCCTTTTCAACAGCATTAAGTGCCATTGTAGCCGCAGCATCACCTATCTGATGTATATGAGCATTAAGATCATGCTCTGCCGCATATTCTATCACCTGCTCAAGCATATCTTCCTTGCCTGACCAGATATTATTGCTCTCAATGTCTCCGTTCTCAAGCACGCCTTCTGCATACATGCCTTCGCTCATGTAGGCTGTACCTTCCTCAAGCACCTGATCCGCCATCATCTTGATAGTGTTGACTTTGAAATACTCCGTTTCGCTGAGCTCATCGGCTTTAATGAGCCAGTCATTCATGTACTCCTCACACTCATCGAAACTGTCAAAATCATAAGGCTGTACCCAGAATGAGCTATGTACTCTGACATTAAGCTTTCCCTCTTTTGCAAGCTCAGACATTGCCGTATAATAATTCTCCGCGGTTTCCGGTCCCATATTAAGTACGCCTGCATCAAAGAAGGATGTGAAGCCTAAACTTGCCAGCCAATCCTGCTGCTCAAGCATTGCTTCCTTGATCTGTTCAACTGAATATACCGGTCTCAAAGGAGTTACGAGATCGCCTGCCGCTTCCTTAAGATGTCCAGTAGGCTCACCGTCCTCATCAACTACTATACGTCCGCCGTTCTGTATATAGTTATCATTGTATTCCTTGGCATATTCCTTATCTATACCAAGTACCTCAAGTGCCTTTGAGTTGACCCAGTATGCATGTCCGTCAACTTCCTGAAGCATCATAGGCTTGTCTGCACATACTTCATCAAGTATATCCTTGGTAGGGCTTCCGTTTTCAAAGCTCGATACCTGCCAGCCTGTTCCTACATACACTTCAAGATCCGGATCATTCTCAACGAATTCCCTGATAACCTCCTGCATATCCTCTATCTCTATGATATCTGCAAGATCTATCTCATACTTTGCCGAGATTCCGGTATAGAAATGCATATGCGCCTCGGTCATTGACGGCATTATTGTATTACCGCCTGCATCTATGAGCTCTGCATCATCTGTCTTATACTCAAGAGCACCCTCATCATCTCCCACAAAGACTATCTTTCCGTCTTGTATGACAACGGCTGTCGGTTCGTCTTCTGTACCGTCTATCTGTTCGACCGCACCGTTGGTGATGATGGTGACGCTTCCGCCCTCCTCGGATGCTTCAGTTTCTATGACTGTGCTTTCGGCAGTCTCTTTAGCTTGTCCTCCTCCGCAGGCTGATATTCCCAAAGCCGCAGCTCCTGCAAAAAGCAATACACAGAGTTTTCTTTTCATAATTGCCCTCCTTGTTCTTTGTTGAAGTTGCTATATCTGTAATGAGTTTACTCATCAGATGCTTATTGATACTGTATCACATACAGCCAACGCTTTATATCCTTTTCTTTTCTATCTCTTCTTCCGCAAGTCTTCTTGCCGAAGCAATGCTTATCTCTCTTTCCTTGGCTATGGCAGCGATATCATCATATTCAAGCTTCTCACGCTCTGCTCCGTAGCCCGATACATGCTTGGATCGTATCTTTCCGAGAGAAGTATCGTACTCATGCATCTCACGCTTAAGAGTATACCGCTTCATCAGACTCTCTCTTACACCTATGGTGCTCGTATATCTGAATAATGCACTTACCATGGCATCCTTTGCGCCCTCACGGCACAAAAGCTTAAGCACTGATCCCGGACGATTCTTCTTCATAAGAGCAGACTCAGTCCACACATCCAGCGCTCCTTCGGCAAGCAGACGCTCGAAAGCATAACCCAGTTCCTCTGCACTCATGTCATCTATATTTGCGGCAAGCTCAACCACCGTGCCTGTAAGAGCCTCATCATAGTTATGCTTAAGTCCCTTATCCGACTCGGCTTCCGTAAGCTCAGATTGTTCATGCTTATCTGCATATTCAGCCTGAACATCATTGATCTCGCCCATTATCGCCCTGACACAGTTTGCCGCCTCAAAATCCTTCCTGCCCATCCCGTAGCCTATACTGTCTATGCTCATGGCAGGTCTCTTTCCGAAGCTGTCCGCAAAATGTCTGACAAGTGCGGCTCCCGTCGGAGTCAGCAGTTCTCCCTTTATACCGTTGTCGTATGAAGGAACGCCCTTGAGCAGATATGCCGTAGCAGGTGCCGGAACAGGCATTATTCCGTGTGCGCATCTTACCTGTCCGCTTCCGGTATTGACCGGAGAAACAATGATACGATCAGGCTTAAGCAGCGAAAGCATATATGAAACTGCAGTCACGTCCGCAACCGCATCCATATTTCCTACCTCATGGAAATGTATCTCGCTGACATCTACTCCGTGTGCATGACTCTCTGCCTCTGCGATAAGTCCGTATACCGCAAGTACGTCCTGCTTCACACTTTCTCCAAGCTCCATATGATCGTTCACTATATGTGCGATTCCTGCCATATTATTGTGTGAATGCGTATGTCCGCCGTGGGCATGTTCATGTCCGTGGTCTGCGTGGTCTTCGCTTTGCCCATGAGTATGTCCGTGTTCCTCATCATGTACGTGTGTATGTTCATGCTCCTCATGAGCTTCGTCATGCTCGTGATCATGATCTGCCTCGCCATGGCAATGATCATGCTCGTGATCATGCTCGTGACTATGCTCATGGTCGTGATCATGCTCATGCGTGTGCTCATGTGCATGATCGTGAACATCCTCGGAGGCTTCCTCCGCACCGTCCACCTTAACACTCATATGAGTGCCGCTTATTCCGCATTTAACGGAAGGTTCTGCCTCGTATACTACCTTGGGAATACCAAGCGCATTGAGCTTTGACACTATTTTGGCTCTCTCCTCCTTCGGAAAAAGCTCCAGCAAAGCTGCCGAGAGCATATCTCCGGCAGCACCCATACCCAGATCCAGATATAAGACCTTCATTATTTTCTTACCTCATGATTGATCATACTTGCCAGATATCCGGCTCCGAAGCCGTTATCTATATTAACCACCGAAACTCCGCTCGCACAGGAATTAAGCATAGATAAAAGTGCCGATATGCCTCCGAAAGAAGCTCCGTAACCGACACTGGTAGGTACTGCGATGACAGGACAATCCGCAAGACCGCCTATAACACTTGCAAGAGCGCCCTCCATGCCTGCAATGGCTATAATTACGCTTGCACTCATTATCTCCTCGCTGTGGGAAAGCAGACGATGAAGTCCGGCAACTCCGACATCATAGAGTCTCACTACCTCATTGCCGTAGACCTCTGCAGTAAGTGCTGCTTCCTCCGCAACCGGAATATCGCTGGTTCCGCCTGTTGCAACAACTATCTTTCCTATACCGTCCGGCTTTGGCATATCTCCGCATACAGCTATACGAGCCATCTCATAATAAGTTATATCGACCTCTGCAGCTACCTTGTCAGCCTTATCCTTGTCTATACGTGTGATCAGTATGGCATCTTTGCTCTTTTCTCTGAGAGCACTTACTATACCGATTATCTGCTCTGCGGTCTTGCCCGATCCGTATATCACCTCTGCGGCACCCTGACGTATCTTACGATGATTATCTATCTTGGCATAGCCAAGATCGGTATAGGGTTCCTGTTTTATCTTAAGGAGCGCATCATCCACGGAAATGCTTCCGCTTCGCACATCCTCAAGTATTCTCCTGATCTCTGTGTTCATGTATTTCCCGTAAATAAAATATATAAAACTTCATTAACTGTTCGAAACCCGGCTCCGGACAATTACAAAATTGACTTTAGTTCCTTATATATCTCGCTTTCCTTAGGCGGGCAGCCCTTGATGCAATGCTCAAAGCCCATAGTACAGTTACCTATACCGTATCTTCCGGTCTTGCCTCTGTATCCCTGACCTATGCCGAGCTTTTCTCCTTTCAGCTTATCAAGCAGCTTGTCAAAGCAGCCCTCCTGCCTCAGTCGGTCAAGTGCCGGTATAAGATTGCCGTAGCAGGCACTGCATGAATCTATCTCCTCAACAGCATAGGATATCTCAACTATCTTGCGTGTCTCAGGGAGCACTGATTCTGTATCTGTTTCTCCGCAGATACCTCCGTCAAAAGGCTCTCCCTCACTCACGGTACCGCTCACTGTCCTGATATTGATCTTATCAAGTTCAGTACTTCCTACGCCAAGATGCTCAGCGAGCATTATGTACCCGACCTCTTCCGGCTTATATCCCAATATCCGGCAGCTGAGACTGTCTACCGCAACCGGATCCTTTGCAAGCATCACGCAGTTCTTAACAAGAGGACTTCCGCCCTCTTCAAAATCCGGATCTCCGCAAATATGATCTACGACTATTAGATCCGGCTTAAGAACTGTATTAAGATGAGCTATAGGCTTATGAAGTCCGAGACTGTGAAACCTGCGCTTCTCGCTGTTAGGTATCAATCCCTTCATATTCTTGAGTGCACAGGTGATCTTGGTCTGACAATGCCCCTTAAGCACCGGAACATTTATAAGATAATCAAGCAAAACGGCATGCTTACAGACATTAAGCTTCATGCCTGCACAGTCGTATTCTGCAATATCCCTTTCCTTTTGCATATCGATAAGCTTTATTCCATACTGCCTGCTGAGCGCATTGAATCCGCAATATTCGAAAGCATCCTCAGTCTTATCTCCTACCCATGAGCCCTCAAGTATCTCTATGCTGTCTGCTGCAAATCCGGATTCGGTAAGATATTCTATAATACCCGCAACTATCTCCGGATGCGTAGTGCCTCCGAACTCGGCAGGCGTCGGACATACCAGATTAGGCTTGATGCCTATCTTAGGATGAGCCTTCTCCGCCTTCTCCCTTATTTCAGCTGCAATATCTGCTGCCTTAAGCAGCTCCTTGGTCATTTCCTTGTACTCGGTTCCATAGGAACGAAGTATGTCTTTTCTATCCATTATTTCTTATGTCAGTCTCCGAAGAATATGCCTATATCTCTTGCGGTACGGATAAGCAGATTGGAATCCACATCAAGGAACTTTGTCCTGCTTGCAGCCTCCTCTATCGGAACCGGAACTATGACACCGTCCTGTATAGCCACCATGTATCCGTACTGTCTGTCTCTTATAAGTCTTGCCGCAGCAACACCGAAGCGTGTCGCAAGAACTCTGTCGTAAGGTGACGGCGGGCCTCCTCTCTGGAAATGTCCCGGCACCGTAACTCTGGTGCTCTGTCCGGTTGCTGCCTGCAGCTCGCTTGCAAGTCTGTAAGAGATCGTTGAATGTCCCAAGGTCTCCGTCAGATGGCGGCGCTCATTCTCGCTCAGCTTCTTATCGGTTGTCGAACATGCACCCTCGGCAACCGCAAGTATGGAATAATTACGTCCGGTTCTCTTCCTGCTCTCTATTGCCGAAACTATCTTATCAAGATCATAAGGTATCTCCGGTATCAGTATACCGTCGGCTCCTCCGGCAACACCTGCATGAAGCGTAAGCCAGCCGGCATCTCTTCCCATCAGTTCTACAACGAATATCCTGCTGTGTGAGCTCGCAGTCGGATGAATATAGTCGATTACCATAGTCGCTATATCAACCGCACTCTGGAAACCGAAGGTAGTCTCCGTTCCCCAGATATCATTATCTATGGTCTTAGGCAGGGTAATTACATTCATACCGGCATCTATAAGAAGCTTTGCCGATTTCTGAGTGCCGTTTCCACCCATGACCACCACACAGTCCAGATTGAGTCTGTTATAGGTATCAAGCATGCTTGGCATGAGATCGTTGCCTTCCTCATCAACGATCATCTTGTCCGGAATGAACTTCTGCCTTGATGTGCCGAGTATGGTTCCTCCCTCGTCGATAATGCCTGAGAAATCCTTGTACTGCATGAACTTATAATCTCGGTCTATAAGTCCTCTGTAGCCGTCATACATGCCGTATATCTCAACATTTGGTATAAATTGATAGAGTGCCTTGCCTATTGCACGTATGGCTGCATTAAGTCCCTGACAATCGCCTCCGCTGGTAACAAGTGCCACTCTTGTTGTCTGCTTCATAACACCGCTCCTGTTTGTTCTATACTAGCGATTAAATACGGATTGCTTCGTACTCCGGCTTTAATCGATAAAAAAAGTGCGAACCCCGAAGATCCGCACTTTTACTTAATAAAGATTACGCAGAAGATGGGATTTGAACCCATGCGCCGCTATTAACGACCTACTCACTTTCCAGGCGAGCCCCTTCGACCACTTGGGTACTTCTGCAGTCGATCATATCCTCATATGAATATGAGTGTGGGTAATCTATATCCTCGTTGCGAATCCAAGGCATACACCTATTATACTTTAGCAAGCGCAATGAGTCACTACCCATGAATAAAAAATGCGAGCAACGATTAATTGCCCGCAAACGGAAAGGATGGGATTCGAACCCATGTGGAGTTGCCCCCAAACGGTTTTCAAGACCGCCTCGTTATGACCGCTTCGATACCTTTCCATAAGATGCCGTAAATGCACCGTGCCTATGAATGATATACCAATTGTCAGTAATTGTCAAGCACAAAAATCACAAGTTTTTTCTGCATGAAAAGACAATAAAGATGCAAATATCACGCCTGCAGCAGCCGCAATTTTTCTCTTCATAATAGTTCCCCCGCAACTCCTAAAAAATAAAGCTACCTTACTGCTTCAGATATGCTTCGGCTATGATCAGATCATTAGGCGTGGTTATCTTGATGTTCTTGGGGTCTCCCTCGATAATACGCACATGACAATCTGTCATATTTTCCACGATAACCGCATCATCGGTTATCTTGTTTTCATCCGTGCCGTAATCCTCAATGGTCTTGTTGAGTGATTTGTATGCCTCAAGCAGCAGCGGATATGAGAAGGATTGAGGTGTCTGTATGCTCCAGAGCGTAGAACGATCCAAAGTCTCAGTTGCAAAGCCCTTTTCGTTCGCACGCTTTATCGTATCCGTAACCGGCACTGCAGCAACACAGGCTCTTGTCATAAGCACATATTTGCAGCAGCGGTCTATGAGCTTTTGGCTGATCATAGGTCTTACTCCGTCATGGATGAGCACATAATCCGTGTCCTCCGGTGCGGACAGCAAGCCGTTATATACAGACTTAAATCTCTTGTCGCTTCCCTCGGTTATATTCTTGACCTTGGAAAAGCCGTATCTTATACACATAGAGAGCGTATCATCGGCAAATCCCTTAGGTATCACGACAACTATGGAATCTATATTATCATTTTCCTGAAATGCTTTGATACTGTAGGCAACTATCGGAATCCCGTTTATCTGCATAAACTGTTTCTTCGTATCCGATCTCATCCTTGTTCCGCTTCCCGCCGCCATGACGATAGCGGTAAATTTCGGTTTGCTTATACTCATAATGATTCACCGTCCCGTATTCATCTCACTCCGAGCGCAAGATTCGGATCCGCATTAAGTGATTCGTCATCTCTGACTCCGTCAAGATATGCATAATAGGCAGCCGATCCTATCATTGCCGCATTATCCGTACAGAATATAGGCTCAGGATAATAGCAGTTAAAGCCCAGCTTATCACACTCTGCCTGCATCTTGGCTCTGAGTGCACTGTTTGAGCTTACGCCTCCGGCTATCGCAACATTTTTAATACCAAGCTCCTTTGCACAGTTTATCGTCCTTACGCACAGTGACTCGGTAACAGATTCCTGGAAAGACGCGCACAGATCCGGAACATTGATGCTTTCCTTCTTCATGTTGGCAAGATTGATATAATTAAGCACCGCAGACTTTAATCCCGAAAATGTAAAATCATAAGGATGGTCTCTTACCTCTCCCCTCGGAAATTCTATTGCATGTATATTGCCTTCACGGGCAGCCTTGTCAACCTTAGGTCCTCCCGGATATCCGAGTCCTACCGCTCTTGCCACCTTATCAAAGGTCTCGCCTGCCGCATCATCATGAGTCCTTCCTATAAGCTCAAAGCTTCTGTAATCTCTGACGGCAACAAGATGTGTATGTCCACCGCTTACGACCAGACAAACATACGGCGGCTTAAGTTCCTTGTGCGTAATGTAATTGGCAGCTATATGGCCTTCTATATGGTTAACTCCCACAAGCGGCTTATTTAAGGCATAAGCAAGTGCCTTGGCTTCTGAAACTCCGACAAGCAGTGCTCCCACAAGTCCCGGTCCCTTGGTCACGGCTATTACATCTATATCGTCAAAGCCCATTCCGGCATCCCAAAGTGCTTTCCTGATAACACCGTTTATCTGCTCGCAGTGCAGACGTGAAGCTATCTCCGGCACAACTCCGCCGTACACCGTATGTATATCTATCTGCGACGAAATAACATTTGAGAGTACGTTTCTGCCGCCTCTTACAACCGCTGCCGCAGTCTCATCACATGAGCTTTCTATCGCCAATATTGTCAGATTTTCCTGTTCAGTCATCATAATTCAGCTCTGCCGTCATACCGTCCTTACCGCAGCGCGCGGCAGGGAATATCTTTTTCATTTCTTCTATATACTGCTTGGGATTGATCATTGAAGGACTGTAATGGGTATACCACATCTGTCTCGGTGCTATCTTGGCTTCGCTTGCCATCAGCGCCGCTTCCTTCATGGTGCAGTGCTTATAAGCCCTCGCCTTGTCATCGCAATCCGCCTCTCCGTACATGCCCTCACATATAAATATATCGGCATCGGAAGCAGCATCAACTATATTGCTGCATGGTCTGGTGTCTGTTGTATAAGTCACCTTGATACCGCGGCGCTCCGGTCCTATGACGGATTCAGGCTTGAATATCTTGCCTGTCTTCTCATCTATGACAGTCTCGCCCTTCTGCAGTCTGTTCCATGCGCTTACCGGTATGCCGAGTGCATTTGCAGCCTCCGGATCGAACTTGCCCTTACGCGGTACTATTGCAGTATAGCCGTAGCACGGAACATTATGCTTGACCTTGAACGCCTTAAGTATATAAGGTCCGAGCCTGTACTCCTCGGTGTTCTGATCGAGCTCTATGAATCTGAGCTCGAAGCTGAGTTCCGGCGCAATGCTTCTGAGTGATCGTACTACATTATAGAGTCCCTTCGGTCCTATCATTACAACAGGCTCCGTGCGATCCGCATTAGACATATTAAGCAGCATACCCGGAAGTCCGGAGATATGGTCTGCATGATAATGTGTAAAACACATAATATCAATGGACTTAGGCGACCAGCCCACCTCCTTGAGCGCGATCTGCGTACCCTCTCCGCAGTCTATCAATATATTGGAGCCTTCACTTCTGATCATGAGTGAAGTCAGCCATCTGTGCGGCATCGGCGTCATTCCGCCTGTGCCGAGTAAACAAACATCTAACATGTATACCTCATTATCAATGCATCCTCCTTAGGCTCGCTGTAGTAATTTTTACGAACCCCCGCATCGGTAAATCCTGCCGCTCTGTACATAGACACAGCCGGAATATTACCGACCCTTACCTCAAGGAAAATGTCTTTGATATTTCTTTTTTCTGTTTCCGTAATAAGCTCATCAAGGAGCTTTCTTCCGACTCCCTGCTGCCTGAAGCTTTTATCGACGGCTATCCTGATAAGCTCCGCATCATCAAAGCATCTGAGCAGGGCAAAGCCTATCAAAGCCTCATCTTTAGCATCTGTTTTTGCAAATGCCGCAATCAGATGATCGTAATCATGAACCGTACTGTCCGAATAAGCCTTGAGTCCCCATACATTTCCCGGAAATATATCCTCATCTATATCGGATATCCTGTGCAAGGCTCTTTCCAAATACTCTGCCCGGGCCTCGGGAGACAAGTCCGCATCCGTTGCTGCTAAAGCCGAAGCCGATATGCGCCGTATCTCTACTGTCATATTATCTCTCATTGATGCCTCGGTGTTCCTTTGTCCTGCATCTTACTGAGGCTGTGCTTACCGGGGTCTCCCAATATTCCTGCCTTAAGCTCACGCTCTGCCTGAGTCTTACGCAGATACAGCGGAGCAAAATCATCCGAGTTCATTACCTTATCGTCATAGCAGTCAATGCCGTCGGCTCCTGCATCATGCACAGTCTCAGCACTAAGATCGTTCCTGATAAGCCAGTCCTTATAGATCAATGCTCCGAGCTCGGCAACTCCTACTGCTCTTTGTCTGTTAAAGGCAGCTCCGGCAAAGCTTACGTCTCCCTCCAGTTCGTCCGCAATTATATCTGAATATACCGGAACACCGTCTCCGATGAATATATAGGAGACATCTGTGTCAGTGGTCTCACTGTCTGTACTGTCACCGGCGGAAGCATTTACATGAGCCTGCTCGTTGAGCAGAGCTATAAACTCATGTATATCACGAGCCTCCTCTCCGAGTACGGTAGCTCCGTTTTGATATGCCGCGGAATAAACCTGTTCACGTCTCGCATCCATTATCGGACATATGATCGCATCACTGACTGAGCACAACTCGTATGCCATAGCCTGAAGCGACGATACGGATATCACAGGAATATTAAGTGCCATGGCAAGTCCCTTTGCCGTGGCAGCACCTATCCTCAGTCCCGTAAATGAGCCAGGCCCCGCAGATACGGCTATCGCATCCGTATGCTTCATATCAAGCCCGGATATATCAAACATCTGCCTTATCATAGGCAGCAGGGTCTCCGAATGTGTAAGTCTGTTGTTGACCGTAAATTCTGTTTTCAGCAGATCATCCTCAAGGACCGCTGCCGAAGCAACAAGTCCGGATGACTCTATGGCAAGTATGTTCATCTGTCTATCTCTATCATCCTGTAATCTAAGCCTTTATCAAGATCTCTCCTGATATAGATGTGTACCGCATTGTCCGGAATAAGCTCCTCTATAAGTTCAGACCATTCAACCAGACATACTCCGTTTCCGAAGAAGTACTCCTCGTAACCTATAGCAAACATCTCATCCGGGTCACTTATCCTATACACATCAAAATGGAAAAGCGGAAGCCTTCCGTCTCTGTATTCCTTTACTATAGTAAAGGTCGGCGAGGTCACAGGCTCAGTGATACCAAGCCCCTCGGCAAAGCCCTTGGCAAATACAGTCTTGCCGGCACCCAGATCTCCGTCAAGACAATAAATCTCCCCAGCCTTCGCATTTTCCGCTATGGATCGTGCCAATTCAAATGTTTCGTTTTCACTGTAGCTTTCTTTAATCATGCATAAAATTATAATGAAACAGCTGTTTGCTTGCAAGCAAATAAAAATAATGGTATATTTCACATACTATGAATGAAAATATCGGAAAAATAGATCTTTATGCCAAGCTTGCACGTTACAGCCTTATGCTGTCCTGTCTGGCACTTATGTCCATACTTATGTTATTTCCTTCGGGCATGTATTACGGCTTTGTCTGTGCCGCACTCGGTGTTGCCGGCGGTATACTTACGAGACCGTATCTTAAACGCAAGAGTTCCTGTACAGCTGCGGTGGTCATAGGAGTTATTACCATCCTGCTCTGCTTTGTGGCATTTCATGGTATGTATTCACTCTATACCATGATAAAGGATCCTGTGGCAGGTCCTCAGATAAGCAGCGTCATCTCACAGATACTTAATCAGTACGGTGTTCCTATCGAGACCTTTGCCCAGATCATAAGACCTTAATTATTATACTTTCTTTAAAAAGAATGTGCCTTGACACACTTTCGCGCCAAGTTCAGTCATTTGCGACATTTTTTTCTCGCAAGTGCGCATACTGTGAAGCGTTTTTTATTTCATAGTATGCAGCTTTCCATGAAATAACATAACAGCAGCCGTGCCTACAAAGCACCGCTGCTGTTTTTTTATCATTATCAATCGTTATCCGCTACTCTGCGATCCGGCTTACCCAGCTGCACCCACTTAAGATAAGCATTGATGAAGATATCAATATCTCCGTCAAGCACAGCCTGTGCATTACCTGTCTCTTCACCTGTACGAACATCCTTGACCATGGTGTAGGGCTGAAGTACATAGTTACGGATCTGGCTGCCCCATGCGATTTCCTTGATATCACCTCTGATATCAGAGAGCTTCTCGGCATGAGCCTGCTGCTTAAGCATATAGAGCTTAGCCTTGAGCATAGCCATAGCCTTATCCTTGTTCTGGAACTGTGAACGTTCCTCCTGGCAGGCACAAACGATACCTGTCGGTATATGTGTGATACGAACAGCCGATGAGGTCTTGTTGATATGCTGACCGCCGGCACCCGATGAACGATAGGTGTCTATTCTGAGATCCGACGGGTCGATATCGATCTCTATATTGTCATCAAGCTCCGGCATAACATCACAAGAGCAGAATGAAGTCTGTCTCTTTCCCTGCGCATTGAAAGGTGAAATACGAACAAGTCTGTGTACTCCTGCCTCGGATTTGAGCAGTCCGTAAGCATTTTCACCCTCAACCGAGAAGGTAACTCCCTTTATGCCGGCTTCATCACCCTCCTGATAATCCAGGAGCTTAACGGTAAAGCCATGCTTTTCGCACCATCTCGTATACATACGGTAGAGCATCTCGTTGAAGTCCATTGCCTCTGTTCCGCCTGTTCCGGCAGAAAGTGCAACAGTAGCATTATTGGCGTCGTATTCTCCCGAAAGCAGAAGTGAGGTACGCATGTTTTCAAGCTCTGTCTTAAAGCTCTCAAGCATCTCTCTTGCCTCTGCCGCAAGCTCCTCATCTTCCTCCTCTGCGCCCATCTCAATGATAGCCTCTATATCTTCAAACTGACTGTTGAGAGAATCATATTTCTGAACGGAAGACTTGAGAGAGTTAAGATCCTTCATGAATTTAGCTGATTTCTCGGCATCATCCCAGAAGCTCGGCTCTTCCATCTGACGCTCCATCTCCGCTATACGTCTGTTCTTGTTCTCAAGGTCAAGGGACTGTCCCAATTCCTCCAGAGGTTCCTTGTAAGTAAGGAGTTCCTGTTTACAATTGTCGAATTCAATTAATGCCATGTATCCTCCTTAGCCAACCGGTGAAGAAAAATCGATCTTGTCTCCCGGAACGGCATATCTGCCGTGGCACTGCTTAAACTTCTTGCCTGAACCGCACGGACAAGGATCGTTTGGATATATCTTTCTGATCTCGCGCTTCTTAGGTGCCTTAACTGTCGAATCATCACGGTTTGTACCGGTTATCTCGGCAGCCTGCTCACGCTCTACCTTCTGCTGTACCTGCAGATGGAAGAGCAGGCGTACTGTGTCCTCCTTAATGGCTGCTGCCATTCCCTCGAACATCTCATAGCCTTCTGTCTTATACTCAACAAGCGGATCCTTCTGTCCGTAGGATACAAGTCCTATACCCTCACGAAGCTGTGCCATATCATCAATATGGTTCATCCACTTATTATCAATTACCTTAAGGAGTACGACACGTTCTGCCTCTCTGAGCTGCTCCGGATCCGGGAAGAGTGCTTCCTTTTCCTCATAGAGCTTGATAGTCTGCTCCTTGATGAGCTGCTTAAGCTTATCCTTGGTGAGAGCCGCAAACTCCTCGTTTGTAAGTCTCATAGGCTGAAGCGGTATGATAGGAAGCAGGGTATTATTAAGCTCCTGTACATCCCACTCCGATGACTTAAGATCATCCGGAATGACCATATCAACCGAGTTGTCTACTATATCCTGAGCATAGCTGATGATAACATCACGCATGTTGAGTCCGTCGAGCACCTTACGTCTCTCCTCATACACAACATCTCTCTGCTCATTGTTGACCTGGTCAAACTTGAGAAGCTGCTCACGTACACCGAAGTTGTTGCTCTCTATCTTCTTCTGAGCGTTCTCTATTGCCTTGGAAAGCATCTTATGGTGAATCTCCTCACCCTCCTCGACTCCGAGACGGTTGAAGATATTCATAAGATTGTCTGCTCCGAAAAGTCTCAGTATATCATCCTCAAGTGAGAGATAGAACTTGGACTCACCCGGATCTCCCTGACGTCCCGAACGGCCTCTGAGCTGATTATCGATACGTCTTGACTCATGACGCTCCGTACCTATGATCTTAAGTCCGCCGAGTGCCTTGGCTTCGTCATCAAGCTTGATATCCGTTCCTCGTCCTGCCATGTTGGTAGCTATGGTAACGGCGCCGTGTCTTCCTGCCTCTGCAACGATCTCTGCCTCCTTCTCATGGAACTTGGCATTAAGTACGCTGTGCGGAATACCCCTGCGATTAAGCATACCGGAGAGCATCTCCGAGGTCTCTATAGTGATGGTTCCGACAAGCACAGGCTGACCCTTTCTGTATGCCTCCTCAACGCTGTCGCAGACCGCCTTGAATTTCTCCTTCTTTGTCTTGAATACCGCATCATCAAGATCGATTCTCTGTATCGGCAGATTGGTCGGAATAACGATAACATCCATACCGTAGATGTTTCTGAACTCCTTCTCCTCTGTCTGAGCGGTACCTGTCATACCTGCCTTCTTGGCAAACTTGTTAAAGAAGTTCTGGAAAGTAATGGTTGCCAGTGTTCTGCTCTCACGACGGACATTTACATGCTCCTTGGCCTCGATAGCCTGGTGAAGACCGTCAGAATAACGACGTCCCGGCATGATACGTCCGGTGAACTCATCAACGATGATTACCTCATCATCCTTGACTACATAATCCTTATCTCTGTGCATGGAATTGTGTGCACGAAGAGCAAGTATGATACAATGCTGGATCTCAAGATTCTCCGGATCCGCAAGGTTGTCGATATGGAAATACTGCTCTACCTTATGAACACCCTGCTCGGTAAGTGTTACATTCTTCTCTTTCTCATCATAAATGTAATCACCTGTCTCCTCGATCTCCTCACCGAGTATGGCGTTGATCTTGGAGAATTCCGCTGAAGCTTCGCCCTTCTCCATCTGTCTTGCAAGCACATCGCAAAGCTCATAAAGCTTGGTGCTCTTGCCTGACTGTCCGGAGATGATGAGCGGAGTTCTTGCCTCATCTATAAGTACCGAGTCAACCTCATCGATAATACAGTAGTTAAGATCTCTGAGTACCAGCTGCTCCTTGTAGATAGCCATATTGTCACGGAGATAGTCAAAGCCAAGCTCATTGTTTGTGACATAAGTAATGTCACAGGCATAAGCTGCCTGTCTCTCCTTGGAATCCATGCTGTTAAGTACGATTCCTACCTTAAGTCCGAGGAATTCATGTACCTTACCCATCCACTCGGCATCTCGCTTTGCAAGATAATCATTAACAGTAACAACATGTACGCCCTTACCTGTAAGTGCATTGAGATATGCCGGACAAGTAGAAACAAGTGTCTTTCCTTCTCCGGTCTTCATCTCTGCGATGCGTCCCTGATGCAGAACAACACCACCGATAAGCTGTACTCTGAAATGTTTCATGCCGAGCACTCTGTATGCAGCCTCTCTGACTGTTGCAAATGCCTCGGGCAAAATGTCATCAAGTGTCTCTCCGTTCGCAAGACGTTCCTTAAAATAAGGTGTCATGGCCTTGAGCTCTTCGTCTGTTTTTGCACTCATCGTGGCATCAAGTGCTTCGATCTTATCCACTATCGGATAAATACGCTTAAGTTCACGCTCGCTGTGTGTGCCAAACAGCATTTCGCTTAATCCTGCCATCTATTAGCTCCTGTCTTAAAAAATTGCCGTATAACGGCTCTGATATATATAAATAGTCTGCGGTCATACGATCCGCAAATAAAAATTATACCCTATAATACCTGTCCTATTTGTTACTTAAATGTTAAATTTTAAAGTATTTTTTTAATATTCCGTATCTTGCCGGGCTTTATCATGTCTTTGGACATATAAAATCAAGCTCCTCTGATAACATTTCACGAGTTCAAACGGATATTTTTGATCATCAAAACAGGCTTTTTACCGCAGCTGTCACCTTGTCTGCGGTAGGAAATACATTGGATTCCTCTTTTATTGCGCTCGGTGTAGGACAATATGCGGCACCCAGACGCTTTACCGGTGCTTTTAATGCCGAAAACGCTTCTTCCGTGATCATAGCCGAGATCTCCGCTCCGAAGCCTCCGAAGCTTACAGCCTCATGAACTATTGCCACTCTTCCGGTCTTCCTTACCGAGTCCAATACCGTTTCCTTATCAAGCGGTGAGATAGTGCATATATCTACTATCTCCGCAGATATTCCGTCAGCTGCAAGACGTTCCGCTGCCTCATAGCAAACCTCCATCATACGTCCGTAGCTTATAAGCGTAACATCACTGCCTTCACGCTTTACAAAGGCCTTGCCTATCGGAACTGTGTATTCGGTCTCAGGTACTTCACCCTTCTTGCCGTACAAGGTCTTAGGCTCAAGAAAAATAACAGGGTTATTGTCTCTTATTGCGGACTTCAGCAAGCCCTTGGCATCATGCGGATCAGAAGGCATAACTACCTTAAGGCCCGGAACATGTGCATACATATTTTCAAGCGACTGCGAATGCTGAGCCGAGGCACCTGTTCCCGCACCGGATGCCGAGCGGATAACCACCGGCACATCCAGTCCATACATAAAATGCATCTTGGCTGCTTCATTCATGATCTGATCCCAGCAGACTGCCATAAAATCCGAGAACATAAGTTCAACCACAGGGCGCATGCCTGTAGCTGCCGCACCTATAGCAGTTCCTACGAAAGCAGTCTCCGATACAGGGGTATCTATAACTCTGTCAGCCCCGAACTCAGCGATCAAGCCTTCGGTAACCCCGAAGCCGCCGCCGTAAACACCGACATCCTCTCCCATCAAAATGACGGAATCATCCCGCTGCAGCTCTTCCCTCATTGCTTCGGTCAGCGCCTCACGATATGTTTTTATCATAAATCCCTCCGACTCAATCAGCATACACGGCCCCAAGCAGCTCTTCTATATCTTGTGCCGCTTCAGGCTGTCTCAATGCATAATCGATTGCATTCGATACAATTTCATGAGCCTTTTTTTCTATATGTTCAAGCTCATTAACCGTAGATATACACTCCCCCGTAAGTTTGTCCTTAAATCTCCTGATTGGGCCGCGTTCTACCCAATAATTGATTTCTTCCTCACTGCGATACTTATTGGTATCGGACTTGGAATGTCCCGCTACCCTATAGGTATGCTCGATAACAAGACACGGTCTCATATTTGTCACAGTATACTCTCTGGCTTTGGCCATAGTATCCATAACAGCGATAATATCATTGCCGTCCGTCTCAAAGCATTGCAAACCAAACGGTTCTGCGCGCTTGGAGAAATCAACATTGGCAGAAGCCCTCTCTACCACTGTAGAAACCGCATAGTGATTTTCCACCAGCACAAATATAATCGGCAGCTTCCAGACTCCAGCAAGATTCATAGACTCAAGTACCGCACCTGTGTTGGCAGCGCCGTCTCCCGAAAAGCAAACAGACACCGCATCCTTGATACCCTTGAGTTTGATAGTGAGAGCCGCACCGCAGGCAAGCGGAGCATTAGCTCCGACAATACCGTTTGAACCCATTAATCCACGTTCACGATCACATATATGCATGGAACCGCCACGACCCTTGTTGCTGCCTGTGACACGGCCGAGTATCTCTGCCATTACGCTGTTGATATCAGCACCTCTGCCGAGACAGACTCCGTGTCCTCTGTGTGTCGTATATATATAGTCTTTGTCCTTAAGTACAGCCGTACTTCCTACATCGACCGCTTCCTCGCCTAAGCATAAATGAAGTGTACCATGAACAGCGCCCTCATGATAAAGGCGCATAATCTCCTCTTCAAAATCATGTATCATCATCATTCTGAGCAGGAGCTCCTCATAATAATTTTTCATGTTTTTTTTCATAATTAGTCCCTACCGTACACTTAACTTTTAAAAGCTACCACCAAACACATACAATGTCAAGCTACGCCCCCTACAAAAAAACAAGCACAAAACACGCCCATTTCCAACATATGTGATATACTGAGCGATAGCCGAGCCGACATATACGTAAACAAACAAAATAGCTGCTTGCAGAATATTTTGTTTGTTTATGGATATACCGTGCGAAGCACGGACATCGACAAATACGAAGTATTTGGAGATGAGTCGGCTCGAGAGTCGCTGCAAATACGAAGTATTTGGAGATGAGTCGGCTCGAGAGTCATGACAAATATTAATTATCACTTATATAGGTACATCCGCAATGCACACATACAGATTTGCTTATACATCTAATGCAGGAATTGCAATAAAATTCCCATCTGCTCTGATATGGGTAGATGCAATACATGATATAAAGGCTCCCACATACTCCACTGTAACACCGGAGATAAAGGAGCATATGCTTAAGGATCCTGATTATGTGGGAGAATACATGCAGGGTCCGGATGCAATGGCTTTTTCACACTGCCATATAGATCATTTCACTTCCGATATAGTACGTTCTGCCATGAAACGCTGGCCGGACTCTGAGGTTATACTTCCGGAGAAGTATTTTCCTAATGAAATATACATAGAAGGGGACACTGATGATATTAAGGTCAAAGACGTAGACCTTAAGTTTTTCAAGACCCATCACTGCACCAAGAGACATCATAACAAGACCCATTACAGTCTCCTGATGCATGACGGAAATGCTAATATTTTTATGCCTATGGATTCCTCGACTTCGGATCCGGCAATGTATTATCATGCAGTCAATACCAACATAGATATTGCTGTTGTCGATTTTGTCTGGACTCTGCTGCCAAAGGGACGTGAAGTCATAATGAATGACATCAACCCAAAGCATCTGCTTATCTATCATCTGCCATTTGCCGAGGATGATATGCATGATTGGAGAGGACAGACCCGTGAAGCCGTAAAGCTTCTTAATACTATCGATGATATAAGGATACTTGATACTCCGTTCCAGAAGGAAGATATCACTGTTTAATATCCGAACTCGCCGCTTAAGGAGTCATCGTCTTCGATCCATTCATTGACGTCGATGACTCTGTATTCGGTATCAGTGTCTCTTACGATCACCTGCTTAATACCTGCGTTGATTATCATGCGCTTGCACATTGAGCAGCAGTTGGCATTTGCCACATACTCATTGCTGTCCATCTCTCTGCCTGATAGATATATGGTACTGTCTATCATCTTATCTCGTGAAGCACTTATTATCGCATTTGCCTCTGCATGTACGCTGCGGCACAGCTCGTAACGCTCACCTCTCGGAATATTCATCTTCTGTCTTATGCAGTATCCGAGATCACTGCAGTTCTTTCGTCCTCTCGGAGCTCCTACATATCCTGTAGATATAACCTCGTCATTTTTAACTATAACCGCTCCGTAGCGTTTTCTTAAGCAGGTACCCCTCTGTGATACAACATCCGCCAGATCGAGATAATAATTGATCTTGTCTCTTCTATTCATAAATGAACCTCCGCTCAAAAAAATCATAAATCAAATAATAATAAATGTTTGCGTAGATTATACCAACTATTACGTCAATGTCAAAGCAAAGGCTGTTTTTGTGCACTTTTTATCATTTTCATACTTTGTTTACACTTTTTTTATATATTTTTGTGGAATGAAGATAAAACTATGTTATAATAATGATACAGATCAGGAATAACTTATCTGCAGGCAGACCGTAGCCGTCAAAGCTTCGGAATGCAAAAAATTTCCAGAGGAAGGAAGTGTTTTTATGAAGTTTAACATCATAGGAAGGAACGTCAACATCGGCGACAGAACAAGAGAGCACATCGAGAAGAAGATCGGTAAGTTGTCAAAGTTCTTTGCAGAAGATACCGTCGCTCACGTAACCGTATCCAACCGCAAGGATGACTATATAGTAGAGGTATCTATTCCGATCAAGAACAATCTTATCCGTGCCGAGGAGACTTCCACAGATCTCTTCGTAACCATAGATCTTGTTGAGGAGATACTTGAGCGCCAGATCAAGCGCCACAGAGCTAAACTCATAGATAAGAATCAGAATAAGGCATCTTTCTCGTCACTGTTTATCGAGGATGATGAGCCTGTTGAAGAAGATGAGATCCGTATCGAGAAGGTTAAGAAGTTTGACTTCAAGCCTATGACAGCCGAGGAGGCATGCCTCCAGATGGAGCTTATCGGTCATACCTTCTTTGTATATAAGGACGCCGAGACCAATGAGACCTGCGTAGTATATAAGAGAAAGAACAACAGCTACGGAATTATCGAGCCGGATATCTGATATAGTCGTATATCCTCTCTTTAAAAAAATAGTTTAGGAGTCAAATCGGGCTGCATGATGCAGCCCGGTTTTTCTTTTGTCAGATATGAGATATAGGACAAAACGTGTTGGCAAAAACCGCATATCAGCTAAGTATATAAGGCTGATATGGAGATATAGGACAAAACGTGTTGGTAGAAACAGCAGATTAGCTAAGTATATAAGGCTAATCTGCTGTTTTAAGTTGTTTTAAACAAGATAGAGGGTGGACAAAACGTGTTGGTGAAAAGATGT
>Ga0129312_1000852_pt1 | contig 21238 bp, 17 predicted proteins | sample O827metagenome_FD_94434 | JGI IMG/M metagenome (GOLD analysis project Ga0129312, IMG submission 94434) | Orangutan group fecal microbial communities from Wisconsin, USA - O827 metagenome | ecosystem: Host-associated > Mammals > Digestive system > Large intestine > Fecal | place: USA: Wisconsin... | reverse complement strand
TAAAGCGTTTCAGTAACACTTTTCCTGCATTGTAAAGTGATTCAGTAAAGGAATAAAATGAGAGTGAAGTAATTTAGTAAAATAACAAGAAAAGTGTAAAGTAGAATCAGTTAAAGTCAAATTAATTGAAATTGCAGAGCAAACTCATTGAATTTACTCAGCAAACTCATTGAAATTGCAGAGCAAACTCATTGAATTTACTCAGCAAACTCATTGAAATTGCAGAATAAGGGAATATCTGAACCACATCAACAGACCATTGCCGAGTGAGCCAGGCAATAGGCAAACACCTAAAAAAATATATCCGCAGCAAAGCCACGGATATATTAGCATGTTTGCAAAGCCTATCGGCAACGTCACTATTTTCTGTCCATCACGCGCCAAACGTAGGCTATATAGCCGAAAACAAAAGGCACGAGGAGCGAAACATAAAACATGGTGCGAAGCGTAAACTCGCTGCTGCAACTGTTGGCAATGGTCAGTGAGCACTGCAAATCGGCATTCGACGGATAGTAGGCTGTATTGCCCCACCCTGCCACCAACAGCAGCGACAACACCACAAGCACCACGCCAATACCGGCAGGCCATATTCCTTTGACATAGGTGGCACTGAAAATGGTACGCGCCACGCCGTAGAGCAACAGCACAACACCAATCACCGTGAGCACTGCGAGCGGCCACAACTGGAGATAGTTGTGCAGATATTTCATCGGTTCCATAAACACAGCACCCGTGGCTGGGTCAACGGCAAAGCCATCCTTCAGTAGCGTGCGCACAAAGAAAGCAAGGAAAAACACCAGAAATGGTATCGTACTTCCCACCAGTCTTACTGAACCGCGTGAACGGATATCCTCGTCATCAACATTGTTCATGATATACAGGATGCCCAAGATACGCGCCAAGAACATCACGGCAAAGCCCAATGCAAGGTTCCAAGGGTCGAGCAGTGCGTCAAGACCTGCCGAACCGTTGGCCCACCGACTGATGACCGGTGCGTCAAGATCGGTGAGCGATGCTTTCTCGACCATGAAGTTTGACCCATTGAAGAAGGTGGCAACAGCCCCACCCAACAGCAACGGCCCCACTATGCCGTTGATCACCAGAAACCACTGATAGGTGCGCTTGCCGAGCAGATTGCCTTTGCTGTGCTGAAACTCATAGCTCACAGCCTGCAACACAAACGAGAAGAGAATAATCATCCACAGCCAGTAAGCTCCGCCGAAACTTGTACTGTAGAATAATGGGAAGGAGGCGAAGAATGCACCACCGAAGGTTACGAGTGTGGTAAACGTGATTTCCCACTTCCGGCCAGTGGACTCTATCACTTTGCGCTGTCCCTCTTCGGTACGTCCCAGACTATAGACCAGCGAATTGGCACCCTGCACAAAGAGCAGAAATACGAGCAATGCGCCAAGCAGCGACACCACAAACCACCAGTATTGTTGAAGAAATGTATAAGTCATAACAGTGTTCTTTTTTAGTGTTGGAAATTGAATATTGGATGTAATCTCTATTCTTGTGCCGACTTATAGTTCTTGATGACACGACACATGATGCTGACTTCTGCTATCAGCAGAACGGTGAACAGCACGAGGAAGATGAAGAAGGTCAGCGAAACGCTACCTGCCTTCAGGTCGGAAACAGCGGCTACCGTGGGCAACATATCCTGTATAGCCCATGGCTGACGCCCCAGTTCTGCCACTATCCAACCTGCTTCGCTGGCAATATAAACCAGTGGTAGCATCGCAACAGCCGTTATCCAGAGCCATCGGCCACTCCTGGTGATGTCTTTTCGCCATGCCACAAAACCTATAACGATGAAGAACAGCAGCAGCAGACTGCCCACTCCTACCATGACGCGGAAGGCGTAGAAGTTGATGGGGATATAGGGCACGAGTTCTGCACGGTCTTTGATGTAACCATAACCAAAGTATGGCATGTCGGCCTTCAACTGTTCTGCGAGTTGTGGCAAACGGCTGTCGTTGGCATTGGCAGCTTTCACTTTGCGGTATTCGGCAAGCGTGGCAATGGCATTGCGACCACGCTCCATCTTCTCCTCAGCCGACAGTTCGCGCGTACCGTCCTTGCGCGTATAGCCGTTGAGCAGATCGTTCACTCCTGGCACATATCCATCGGTGGAATGAGTGGCAAGGATAGAGAGTCCGTAAGGCACAGCTATGCGCAAAGGCATCTCGCCTCCCTGGGCATAATCGGGTTGAGCAAAGGGATTGAGCGCACCGACCACGGTCAGTCCGACACCCTCACCACCATCGTAGAGTGCCTCCATAGCAGCAAGTTTCATGGGTTGTTTCTCTGCCACCATTACCGCAGAACCATCGCCTGTATGTATGGCAGCCAGCGAAGCCACCAGTCCCACAAGGCTTGCCACCTTGATGCTTTGGCGTGCAAGTTCCTTCTCTCTGCCACGCAACAGATACCAGCAGCTCACGGCACAAACAAACACAGCACCCACAATCCATGTGGAAGTGACGGTGTGGAAGAATTTATCAACAGCCATCGGCGACAGTGCCACCTCCATGAAACTCGTCATCTCGTTGCGCACCGTATCGGGATTGAACTCGCAACCCACAGGATACTGCATCCATGAGTTGGCCACAAGTATCCACCATGCAGATATCGTAGCACCGATACCGGTAAGCCACGTGGATGCAAGATGAAATCCGCGCGACACTTTGTCCCATCCGAAGAACATCACTGCCACAAACGTACTCTCCATGAAGAAGGCTACAATACCCTCTATGGCAAGCGGAGCGCCGAATATGTCGCCTACAAACCAGGAATAATTGCTCCAGTTGGTGCCAAACTCAAACTCAAGTATGATGCCTGTGGCTACGCCCATGGCAAAATTGACACCAAACAAACGCTGCCAAAACTGCGACAGTTCGCGCCAAAATGGTTTTCCCGTACGGTAATAGATGGTTTCCATAATACCCATCACTACAGCCAAGCCCAATGTTAGCGGCACAAACAACCAGTGGTAAATGGCTGTCAGAGCAAACTGGGCACGCGACCAATCAATGAGTGCGGGGTCGATTGTCAGAAGATGATTCATAAGCTTTATGATTTTTTATTATTGATTATTCTTTCTATTTGCTTGCTTCACTGTCAGACTGTATTGTCAGCACAGAGACCTACCGGCGCGTCAGTTCGCCTGCCACAAATGTGGCGCGGTCGCCGTTTTGGGCTTGTCTGCCCACCACATCGGGGAAGAAAAACAGCTTCAACACGGCGAATATCACAATGAGTTTGATGATGATAACGGTCCACAGCGTGCGACCTATGGTCATGCTGCGAAATCCATCTCGATAGAAACGATACACCTTATATATAATATTCTTATCTGACATGCAGGACAGTAGTATTTTTAGTTGCCAATGACTCTGTTGGAGCAATTACTTTGCAAATATATGAAATAATCTAAGAAATCTATAAAAACAAGACTGTTTTTTATTATTCAAAACAAAAAAAGTCGGAGAGCGGCACACTAACCGATCTCCGACTTGTAAGTCTTGTCACGTGCGATTACCACGTCACCTTGTCGCTCAGGCAGAAATCGAGCGCATCGGTAATGGCTTTGCGATCCATGTGCTGACCGATAAACACCAGTTTCTGCATGCGGTCGCCATACATCGGATTCCAGTCGCGACGCAGGTCTTCGTTCATCGCCATCATGTCGCGCAACTCGTCTTCGGGCATCGTAGCATACCATTGACCGGCTCCCTGGAGTCCCATCTGGCGGCCTGCCTGCTCAAACACATAACAGCGGTCGGGCTCATCGACAAACCAGCAGATGCCTTTGCAGCGGATAACGCCCTTGGGCCACTGCCGCGCAACAAAATTATCAAAGTAGTTGATGTCGAAAGGTTTGCGGGCATAATACACAAAACTGCCAATGCCATACTCTTCCACTTCGCCGCCTTCATGGTCGTGGTGGTGGTGATGATGGTGGTGGTGATGACAGGTGTGAGCCTCATCGTCATCATCATCATCGTCATGATGGTGGTGGTGATGCTCTTCTTCTTCGTCATCATCATCGTGATGATGGTGGTGGTGATGTTCTTCCTCGTTGTCATCATCATCGTCATGATGGTGGTGGTGATGTTCATCCTCATCGTCATCATCGTCGTCGTCATCATCTTCATGGTGATGTTCTATCTCGTCAATCCACGCAGCCGACGTGGCTACGGCATCAAAGTCAAAACCGTGGGTGTTCACCAGTTTATCCAAATCCACGTCACCATAGTCGCAAGGGATAATCTCTGCCTTGGGTTGCAGTGCACGGATGATTTGCTTGATCTTCTCCAACTCTTCTGCCGACACCTCAGAAGCCTTGTTGAGCAGGATGGTGTTGCAGAATTCTATCTGCTGGATAACCAGGTTTTCAATGTCTTCCTCACCAATATTCTGGCTGGTCAGTGCCTCACCGCTGCCAAACTCATCGCGCATACGCAATGCATCAACCACGGTAACAATGCTGTCAAGGCGCAGTATCGCGTCTTTCGTATATTCCGGACCCAAGGTGGGGATGGAGCAGATGGTCTGTGCAATAGGTGCAGGCTCGCAAATACCACTCGCCTCTATCACGATATAGTCGAAGCGCTGCATGGCAGCAATGTCTTTCAACTGTTCCACGAGATCCATCTTTAGCGTACAACAGATGCAGCCATTCTGCAAAGCCACAAGGCTGTCGTCCTTCTGATTGACCACACCGCCCTGCTGAATGAGGTTGGCGTCGATGTTCACCTCACCAATATCGTTGACCACAACAGCAAACTTGATGCCTTTCTTATTGGTCAAGATGCGGTTCAACAAGGTGGTTTTTCCGCTGCCCAGATAACCCGTGAGCAGCAATACAGGTAATTCCTTCTTATTCATCGTCGTTTTGTATTTGGTTTCTTCGAGACGCAAAATTACTGAAAATATATGGAATATCATGAACAAATAGCGTTAAATATCAGAAAAATGACTACCTTTGCACCATTCAAACTACAAATCTACAAACAAAATGAAAAGTATATTGGAACAACGTCCTGCACTGACACAGGAAATTGAGAAGATTGCAGAAGTGGCAGGATACCTCTGGCAAAACGGATGGGCAGAGCGCAACGGTGGAAATATCACCGTCAATGTCACCGAACTCGTTGATGATGAAATCAGACAGATGCCTCCCATCAGCGATGCAATACCCATTGGAGTGACTCTCCCTGAACTTAAAAACACCTATTTCTATTGTAAAGGTACGGGCAAGCGCATGCGCGATTTAGCAAGAAAGCCCATGGCAAACGGTAGCATCATACGCATCCTCGACGACTGCGCATCGTATGTAATCATTGCCGACGAACCTGTCATGCCTACCAGCGAACTGCCAAGTCACCTCACCGTACATGCACAGCTCATTGCCACTGGCAGCAACTACCGTGCTACGGTACACACCCACCCCATCGAACTGGTGGCAATGAGCCACAACCGCGAGATGCTGGGCAAGGATGTGCTCACCAATCTGCTCTGGTCGATGATACCGGAAACCAAGGCTTTCTGTCCGCTCGGACTGGGCATTGTGCCTTACGAGCTGCCGGGATCTAATACGCTCGCTCAGGCCACACTCCATCAGTTGGAAGACTATGATGTGGTGCTTTGGGAGAAACATGGTGTCTTTGCCAAAGGTATCGACGTGATGGATGCCTTCGACCAGATTGACGTTCTCTCCAAGAGTGCTAAGATTTATGTCAACGCAAGAGCCATGGGATTCATGCCCGAAGGTATGAGTCAGGAGCAAATGCAGGAGATGAGTCGCGCATTCAATCTGCCGAAATAACAATAAAGAATTACACGATTCACAACCGTAGCATATCACTTGCGAATAGTAGCCCGGAGAATGACCACATCCTCCAACGGACGGTCACCATGGTCGTGATCCACAGGAGTCTGTTGGATGCGATCAACCACATCCAGCCCTTCGATGACCTCGCCAAACACAGTATAACCACCATCCAGATGGGGCACACCACCATATTTTATATAGTTCTGTTGCATCACTGAATCGGGAATGACATAAGCTCTGCCCTCACGGCGAAGTTGGTCGGCATAGTATTCCATCTGCCGAGGTGAGAAATTGCGACCCCACGTGATGTAGAAATCATGCGACGAGGAGGCAAACTCAGGATTGGTATCATCTCCCTCACGCGCGGCACAGAGTTGTCCGCGGCGATGATAATGCGCTGGATAACGAATTTCTACAGGCACACGGCGCTCCACATCATACTGCATAGTATCACCGGCTTGCACATGACGGGCTTGCGGATTGCCTGCTTGAATCATGAAATTACGAATGACACGCTGAAACGTGCAGCCATTATAATAGCCCGTTCGCACCCGATCCAAGAAATTGTCGCGGTGTAAGGGGGTGTCGTTGTAAAGCCGCAGAACAATGGTACCCATGGTGGTTTCCATCACCACCTCGTGTTGCGTAGTGTCGGCAGCGGTCTGTGCCGATAGCGTGGCGGTGCCGGTCAGCATCAGCATCATCCACATCAGTGTTTTCTTCATATTCATCTTCATATTTGTTTTTAGACCGCCCCACTGCCCCATGACCAAGGGAAGGAACGGCCGGTTGTTTCTATTCTTACATCTCGTTTGCCTCCGACAGACTGTCGGTCAATGGCACTTTCTTGTTGATGGCAACGGCAACGGTATGCCCCATGGTCCAAGCTGCCTGCAGGTTGAAACCGCCTGTGACGGCATCTACATCAAGCACCTCACCTGCAAAATAAAGACCTTCATGCTGCTTACATTCTAAGGTAGAGAGGTTGACATTGGAAAGGGCCACACCACCACAGGTCACAAACTCTTCCTTAAACCTACACTTACCTGTCATCCGATAGACATCGGCAGTCAGCGTATTCACCAATCGATTGATATGTTTCTTCTGAAGTTCTGCCCAACGCTGTTCGCCACGTATCTGCGATCGGTCAACCAACAGTTGCCAAAGTCGGCTGTTCAAATGGGGCGGATATACAGTAGATACCTGTTTGCGACCATGCGCCACACTCATCTCCCCTACCATGGCCTCCACTTCGGGGAGCGTCATCGCTCCACACCAGTTGATGCAAAGGTCGGTCTGATAACCACAACCGTGCAAATGGCGTGCTGCACGACTCGACAGTTTCAGTACGGCTGGGCCGCTCATGCCCCAATGGGTGATGAGCAACGGACCTTCGCCTCGGAATTTAGTACCGGGAAGGGCGGCGGTCGCATGTTCTACCACGGTTCCCGTCAACTGGGTCAGAGCGCGGTCGGCAACACATACGCTGAAGAGCGATGGTACTGGCGCCACCATTTCTAAATCCAAACCGGCAAGCATCTGCAGACCCTGCATCGTCGGACTGCCTCCTGTGGTCACCACCGCTATGTCGGCAGTGGCAGTGGGGTGCTGAATGTTATCGCCTGGTGAGAAAGTCAACCGATAGCACGCATCCTCATGGGCAATAGCGCTGACACGATGCCCTAACTTCAGCGTCACGCCCAACTGGCGCATCAACGATAACAGCGTATCTACTATTTCCATCGCATACTGCGATTTGGGAAACACACACTCATCGATTTGCGTCACTAAGCGCACCCCTTCACGCTCAAACCATCGGCAGACATCGGCAGCAGAAAAGCCTTTCAGCAGTCGCTTCATCAGTTTTTCACCACGCGGATATACTGCGGCAAGGCTTTCCACTTGCCGAAACGAGTTGGTCAGATTACACCGTCCACCTCCTGTCACTGCCACTTTGGCCAACGCCTTACGGCCGCCTTCATAGACCGTGACATCTGCGTGAGGCAACAGGCGCTTGACCGCTATGGCGCAAAAGCAGCCCGCTGCACCGCCTCCTATGATTGCTATCGTTTGTTTCATTATGCGAAGATACTAAAAAAATGGCAAAACATGTGTTTTTTTCTGTCTTTTCCATTATTTACCATTCGATTTCTTTTATTTTCAAACAACCTATTGGAATAATCCGTAACTTTGCATCGTGAACAATAAACATCAATGATATAAACTAAACACAACAAAGACTATGACAACAAAGTATTCTGGAACACAGACTGAGAAGAATCTCGAGGCCGCATTCGCTGGCGAGTCGCAAGCACGTAACAAATATACCTATTTCGCATCAAAAGCAAAAAAGGAAGGTTTCGAACAAATTGCTGAACTCTTTCAAAAAACTGCCGACAACGAGAAAGAGCATGCTAAAATGTGGTTCAAAGAACTCAATGGCATTGGAGACACCGCTCAAAACCTGGCTGCTGCTGCAGAAGGAGAAAACTACGAGTGGACTGATATGTATGAGGGATTTGCTAAAACCGCAGAAGAGGAAGGCTTCGCTGACTTGGCAATGAAATTCCGCCTGGTGGCTGCTATCGAGAAACGCCACGAAGAGCGTTATCGCGCACTGCTTCACAACGTAGAAATGAAGGAGGTGTTTGCTAAGAGTGAAGTGAAAGTATGGGAATGTCGCAACTGCGGACACATCGTAGTTGGTGAGAAAGCACCAGAGGTTTGCCCCGTATGCGCTCACCCTCAAGCCTACTTCGAAATCCACATCGACAACTTCTAAGCGTTGACAACCTATCATCTATATTCCATCCGGCAGATATTCCTTTTCTGCCGGATGGTTTTGGTTGATAGGCCATTTGATTGAAATACAATACCAGAAAAACAGCTTTTTGCATTTATTACACAAAATTTTGTGGTTTTCTTCAGAATAATGACTACCTTTACAGTCCAATACTAATAACCCAACATGATATTCAGGAATATGAAGAAACACTTTCTATTAACCATCGCTTGCCTGTTGACAGGCATGACTGCTTCAGCACAACAATACCAATGGAAGAATGTACCTATCGTCGGCGGAGGATTCGTTGATGGGTTTATTCTTCATCCGACTAACCCTGACGTACGCTTCTGCAGAACAGATATGGGAGGCGCATACCGATGGGATGCGGTCAACAAAGAGTGGATACAGATGCTCGACTGGGTGTCGCTCGACAATCACAATCTGCAAGGGGTGGAGAGCGTGGCTATCGACCCCAACAACGACCAAAAGGTGTATCTGGCCTGTGGCACTTATACAATTATGACGGGAAGTATTCTGAAATCAAACGACGGAGGCAGATCATTCATCGAGGTGAAAGTGCCCATTGCCATGGGAGGCAACGAGAACGGACGTGGCAACGGCGAACGAATGATGGTTGATCCGCTCAATCCACGCAATATCTACTTCGGAACACGGCTCAACGGACTCTGGAGGTCGGTTGACGAAGGAATGACATGGAAGCGCGTGGACACTTTTCCTGATGTCACAGAACAGACGGACTTCTCCAATCCCCAAAACCGCATGAACAGAGGCAGCGGCATCATTGCCGTTGTATTCGACAAAAAAGAGAAGAAAGGCAACGATGCAAAGAATATCTTTGTGGCTGTTTCGCTCAAAGACCGACAGAGCATTTTTGTCAGCCGCGATGCTGGAAAGAGTTGGAAGGCCATTGACAATCAACCCGTCGGACTGCGCCCCACCCACATGGTCATGGCTGCCGACAGAAAACTGTATATCAGTTATGCCGATTCGCCAGGACCATCACCCATGACCGATGGTGCACTGTGGTCTTACGATATCAAGAAGAACACATGGACGGACATCTCTCCTTTGAAATTCGACAAGGGCAAGAAATCGGGATTCGGATATGCGGCAGTTGCTGTCGATGCACACCATCCGCAACATATCATTGTAAGCACACACGGACTAGGGAAGAAATACGGCTACGGCGACGAGGAAATGTTTCGCAGTACCGATGGCGGTAAACAATGGACACCACTCTTCAAACATGGTTACAGATACGACCATAGCAAAGCTCCTTATACGAAGATGGCACCGCTCCACTGGATGTTCGACATAGAGATCGACCCCTGCAATGCCGATCATGCCTATTTCACTACAGGTTTCGGAGGTTGGGAAACGTTCAATCTCTCTGCCGGCGAACGACAGGGCGACACCATCGTGTGGAGCATTGCCACTAAAGGGGTTGAGGAAACTGTACCCCTCGAACTCTATGCTCCTCCAACGGGCGCAAGAATAGTAAGCGGTGTGGGAGACTACGGCGGATATACGCATTTCGACATCACCAAACCAGTACCGGAGGGCATGCACTACGCTCCATATTTCGGCAATACCGACGGAGTAACTGGCGCATGGAACAAACCTAACGTCATGGTGCGCGTGGGTGTCATCTTCAATCATCTATTCGACATTCCACCTATCTCGTATTCTGAAGATGGCGGACGCACATGGAAACCATGCGCAAATGCTCCTGTAGAAAAAGCAGAGAGCGGACACATCGCTGTCAATGCCGATGCCTCGGTATGGATATGGACGCCGCGCGGTGCCCTACCCTCATTCACTACCGACAAAGGGGAATCGTGGAACACATGTCAAGGTCTCCCCAAAAACATCAAAGTCATCGCCGACAAAGTAAATCCACAACGCTTCTATGCTGTCGATGTGATCAACAAAACACTCTATACCAGTATAGATACGGGTAGAACCTTCACTTCAAAACCACTCAACATCACATTGCGAAACACCGAAAAGAGAAAACGGGGCGACAATCGGGGCGGTCAAGATCGCATATACGCCATGCCCGACCGCGAAGGTGACCTATGGCTTGCCGCCTACGACGGACTGTATCATCTCAACGCTGACCTACAGGCCGTGGGTGCCATGCCTCATGTCAGCACCCTCTATGCTTTCGGTTTTGGCAAGTCACGCATAGAAGATGGCTATCCCGCCCTATATATAATAGGTGTAGTAGATGGCGTCTATGGTTTCTTCCGTTCTGACGACTCTGGCAACAACTGGGTGCGCATCAACGACGACAACCACCAATATGGTCTTGTCCTCCACATTTGCGGAGACATGCAAGAATACGGTCGCGTCTATGTGGGTACACACGGAAGAGGACTCGTATGCGGTTCTCTCCGCCAATAGCACACGGAAAATATCACACGGACGACACGGATCTTTTAATATCTTGCCGTAGGCAACCAAAAGACATCCACGGATCACACGGACGACACGGAATCACGGAACAAGCAGCCCCGGGTTGGAAGCCCAACGGTTTCCTTAGCCCAGGGCATCGCCCTGCGTACACAACAAAACATTTTACAATCGTCCTGTAAGGACAAAAGTAAAATCCGTGCGACTAAATCATCCGCATGCAACCTTAAAAGGCTTCACCTACCATACATCTTTCATCATCCAACTGATGGTGATAAAAACGGCAAAAGCTACAAATAATAATATGTACATAATCTATATTTAAATTGTTGATAATCCAATGTGGTTTCGTTCAAACCCATTTTCCTTCTATATCATAGTAAGGTTTTCGCCTCCAAAATTACACATTTTTCTTCAATCCACAAACTATTTCCACCTTTTATTCATTAATATAGGTATATTTGAGGCCAAAACGATATTCCATAGTTTTGCTTTATCGAAACTGTTATCTGTAACGCTTGTAATTGATGACATTGACCTGAACCCATGACATTTTAATCTACAATAGTAGAAATTACTTAGGCATTATAGCCACTAAAAAGTATCATTATAAACCACAAAATCTACAATAGTAGAAATTACTTAGGCATTATAGCCTTTCTTGGTGATACGTGTTACATCATGCTATCTACAATAGTAGAAATTACTTAGGCATTATAGCCAATTTTGCGCGTCCGGCTTTTCTTACGTTATCTACAATAGTAGAAATTACTTAGGCATTATAGCCTTCCTTTGAGCGTGCTTATCAGTATTATGAATCTACAATAGTAGAAATTACTTAGGCATTATAGCCAAGGTAAAACTTAGTAAAAAAGAGTATATCTACAATAGTAGAAATTACTTAGGCATTATAGCCGCAAGAAATTGGCGTTAATCTGATACAAATCTACAATAGTAGAAATTACTTAGGCATTATAGCCTTTGGAGTTTACCGAATTGCATACCGGAATCTACAATAGTAGAAATTACTTAGGCATTATAGCCCACTTAAATTGATGTTGTCAAAACTAATATCTACAATAGTAGAAATTACTTAGGCATTATAGCCAAGCGGCGGTTTCCCGTGTCTCCCTTTAATCTACAATAGTAGAAATTACTTAGGCATTATAGCCTGAGAGGTGGGAACGAATAGGAGTACATGATCTACAATAGTAGAAATTACTTAGGCATTATAGCCGTGTACATTAACAGTGGGGGGGCGTAGTGTATCTACAATAGTAGAAATTACTTAGGCATTATAGCCCATGCTGGCGTGCATCGACCCCGACAAATCTACAATAGTAGAAATTACTTAGGCATTATAGCCAAAGATTAAACAATAAAGCAATATGGCAATCTACAATAGTAGAAATTACTTAGGCATTATAGCCTGCCATCACAGCGGCTCTGACCAACTACTATCTACAATAGTAGAAATTACTTAGGCATTATAGCCCCAATTCATTGGCATAAGGTTGTGAAATCTACAATAGTAGAAATTACTTAGGCATTATAGCCAATATGTCTGAAGATTGGGGTTTAGATTATCTACAATAGTAGAAATTACTTAGGCATTATAGCCGGCATTGGGTACACAGAAAGACGCGGAAATCTACAATAGTAGAAATTACTTAGGCATTATAGCCATCGCCATCCAGGACTTCAACGAATACCGATCTACAATAGTAGAAATTACTTAGGCATTATAGCCATCTCGTACCGTAAACTTTCGGCTCTCATCTACAATAGTAGAAATTACTTAGGCATTATAGCCCAGATGAGGTATTAAGGGCAACAACACAGATCTACAATAGTAGAAATTACTTAGGCATTATAGCCTCTATTCGCGTGCAAAGATACAAAAAATATAGCAACTATCAACTATTCAAAGGGTATTATTTTCGACATGTTATACCCCCTATCAACAAAAATCGCACTTCGCAGATTGCGCAACTGATTGTGTTATAACAAGATGTATCATATTTCGCAATTACATATAGACAGAGGTTTGTACTCTCAAAAAAAGACGATTGGTTTGTCTCGATGAATCGCGCTACCATATTTTATCATTCTGTTAGTGTCTGCTTCGAAAACAATCACGCTATCATCTGGCATAAAATGGTTAGCATAAGCCTGTATTTTAGCAATAAGGTTATCCATTATCCTTTTGGAATTGACAACTTCATATACAGAAAGCTGAAGTCTAATAGCGCCATTTTTCTTCAACATTTTTGAGAAATTGGTGCGCATTTTATCGTCTTTTATGTCGTAACTCACAATAATCATTAGAACGAGAAAATAGGATATGATTTAACAGATTTTCTTCCCATAAAACAACGATAATACTGTTGAATATATGCGAAAATATCACTTTTCCTGACTATCAGTGAATCGTAATATACTCGATAGTAATCAGCACAACGTTCATATTTCAAAGAATATTCTCGTTTATTAAGAACAAAATCTTTCTCCGAAAACTGCTTACGATTAAATGCTAATAAAGTTGCATGGTCTATTATACAACGGAAAGGTTCCATTAAATCACAGACCAAAGATTTGCGCTTAAACCAAAGACGATGATACACACCTACATAAAGATCAAACCCAAACATACGCACGAAACACTCTATAAAATTAAACAAAATGGTATAGCCTATATCCAAAGCAACATTAAGAACATCAGTTTTCATCCTTGCATGCCTACCGTGCCAGCCATAGTTTTGAAAATAGGCTGCAAAGAATGTTCTTGCAATTGCCCCTTCCAACCCCATAAGTTGGTTATAATCATCAATATCAGAAAGAGTATCAAGAGCAGCAGCACACTGCCTGATGGCTTCTGCCGTCAGTTCATCTTTTCTACGAGTCTTTTGTAAAACTAAACTTTGATTTTGTATCTTATTGCGAACAATTTGTAAAGCTAAAGCCAAATCTGTATCTTTTTGTTCGTGTTGACGTTGCCGAAGCAAATAATTCGCTTCTGCTGAATCCGACCAATAAAAAACTGGGCGAAGATTAGGCTTCATCACCACTAAAGCCACACCATGCTTTTTGCATTTATCTATCAGCGGAGTAGTAACTGTGATGTGACCGATAACAAAAAGAGCCAACAACTTCTGGAAGGGGAATTTAGTCAAGGTCTTTTTCTTATCACCTTCAATTTCCTCTAGCATCAGTTCTCCGCTATTTACCCGAAGACTCCGCTCGTGCTCAATACAATTGACCACGAATATGGTTCGCATTTCTATGTCTTTATGTGTAAACATTATCAGTGTTCGTTTTATCGCAAAGATTGCAATAGATGCAATGGATGCACTTATTTGGATTTACCAGTATCGTAGTAGAAGCAGGATTATAACGTTTGAACTGTTCTATGAATCCTATCAATTCCTGTTTACCAAGCTCTCCCGGCAAGTCAACCGGAATCATTTTATTGGTAGATATTTCATAGAAAGCAAGTTGTTCAACTTCATATCCCATTTCTTTCAAGCAGAAGTATTGTCCCCAAAGTTGATAAATCTGACCACGAAAGATGCGTTTGAGATTGTTCTTACGTTCTATCAATAAACGCTTGTCCTGTTTATAGACATCTATCTTGCCAGATATACCTAACTCATCACAATAGACTGGGAGCGACATGATATCACTCTTTCGAGTACTCCCTTTCTTTTCATCCACACCTTGGTGCACCAGAGTACCTTTGGTCTGCGGAGAGGCTTTATATAAATCTCCATCCGTCTCCATATACACGCTATGCAAATATATGGAGTACGGACAGAAAATAAAGTCATTCAACGTTGAAAGCGGAATGTAATCATCCATTCTTATATGGCTTTTGTTGTGCAAAATTGAGCCAAGACTTGTTGGAAATATCAAACTTCAAGTTATCCAAATCCTTAGCTTCTTTTATCTGCTCAATCATCATCAGTCCCTTGCGGGCGATGTTATAAGCACCATTAGCATCCGCATTCTCAGGAAGTTCATCACCACAAGAACGACTATCATAGAATATTCCATTCTCATCGGCAACAGGAGATACCAGATAATCAGTTTCAGTTCCAGTGATACTATTACGCATCTGCAAGGTCAACTTCAAAATGTGTAGCAATCCCGTAAAGAAGGCCTTGTCTGTTTGTGCACTGATAGCATCCTTGAGATTACCATGAATGTCAATATAATAATGCTCCAATAAAGATTTCATCTCAGCAGTCAAGTCAACCTCCTGGTTGTCCCACTGGGAGTTCTTTTCTTTATTTCTGAAAGTATCAATACGCATTCCTCGGGTGCATAAAGTCCACTTAGTCCTTGTACCTTCTGCTTTTTTACCAAACTTGTCATAGTCGAGATTAAACTCAAACCAGTCCTTATCCTTATTATAACGGATAGCATCAAACTTAGAGAAGAAAGCTTTGATGTTCTCTTTAGAATTTAAAGAATGAGTATCCAACAAGTTGACAAATCCAGTAACTGGGTCTATCTTAGATGTATTCCATGCTGGAATATAGAACAGGAATCCGCTCTGTTTTCCCATCTTTTGGAAACTATCAAACTTGCTAGTCAACTGATATGCATTCAACAAACCTCCAGAAACAGAAGCATCAGCCTTTTTATCTACCAAATAGTTAAGCTTATCTATCAACATTTTCTCAAATTTCTGATATACTTGCTTTTCCACCTTTTGACGACCACGCATAAATCCCTTATTCAAATCCTCCAATACCACTATAGCATGATATTTAACCATGAGCTGTGTTATTTTGTGGATAACCTGAGACAAATAGCCCTCTTTCAACTCTTTGATATTCTCGATGGTCTGCCAACTTTGACGAGCTTTGAGTCGTTCTTCTTCACGAACATCCAACAAATCGTGATAATTGGTATGATAGGTATTACCATTATACTCATTCACTATTTCATTAAGCGAGTACTGTTCCTTGATATTTCCTTGCAAATCAATTACAACCAAATAAAGCAAATGGCGTTCACCACGATCAATACCAATAATATGCATATCATCTGCATGACGCAAATACGCCTTCACATCTTGATTGATGTTCTCAGAACCAGAACTTTTAAAGTTCATTGTGATTGGCACATGGAACATAAATTTATCAACAGTGTAGCGACGATCTTTTATAAGATCATAGTCAAACAAACTTTCTTTTTTCCTGTTATCCTTATTCTTGTTAAGAATAGGATGATTAGCAGGATGAGTTGGATGAGTGTTTTCTATACTTTTCTTACGATAGAACATCTCAGCCTGTCCGTTAAGCTTGTAAACTACATCAGCCAGATTACGTTCATCAAACAATGCCTTCCAATAAAGAGTATGCATATTTGGAGTGCCCTTGCTATACTCAGAGAAATCCTTATTGTAGATTTGGAACAGATACATCTTTCCCTCCTCAACAAGCTGATCAATAAATGATGCAGATACGTCTGTAAACGACAATTTATACAATAACAAATTAGCATCTTTATAGAATGCATCAAGTGACAAATATGATTCAGATTTCAAAGAGGAAAAATCATACATACAAGTGCTTTCATAGCTGTCCAAAAAATCCATACAGAATTTTATCCATACATTTACAGCACGAATATAACCAGCATTATCACCTGTAGCCGACAAGTATCCCTTTTGGAATTTCTTGAACTTACCATACAGCACATTGTTTAAATCAAAAACTTCCTTTGTTATCGTCAACGGTTTGCTAAACGCTTTGCTGTTTAAGACGAAATCATCAGTATTTACCTTGAAATAAGCTTGTACTTCTTTTAATTGAGTACTACACTTTGGTATCATCGTTGTCACATCTTTGAAGAACTTATACACCATCTTCTCATAGCATTCTCCATCAGAAGGCATAGTCTTGCCTAACAGTTTTTTGGAGTCCTTGTCCATTATAGCAAGATAGTACATTCCATTACGGCGCAAGATAATGGTTGCATAGTCTTTCTCCTTGTTTGCATCCCAACCACCAAGCAATTGTGGATTCTCAAAGTTAAGCTTTATCTTCTTCTCGGAATATGGTTTGCGAGTCATGTAATTACGTATCATATTATACAGTGGTGTTACTGTATCAAGCTCTGTCCACAAAGAGGCCAACTCACCATAGAAACGTTCGTCCTTATCGCTTTCGTCACCCATTCCCAACAATGGTTTGACAAAATGCTGCAAAGACTTGATAGCATCCAATAAAGCTTTAACTTTGGCAACATTCGTTTTGTCTTGTGCCAAATTCTTATTTTCAGGATACGGGGTATCTAACAAGTCAGAAATGTCAGTGTAAGCATTCTGAATAAGAGCGAACAGATTCTCACGCTGCATAGTTGGAGTATTTACCGCACCCAGTGTTGCAAAATATCCATCTACAGCGTGTAGATTGTTGTCGTCCATTTCATTCAGACAGTCGTTGATGTACTGTATGCTAAAACTATCAGCCTTTTTAAATATGTCTGAAATTCTCTTCTCGTAGTCTTCTTCCGATTCTTTACGCTTTCTGGCAGGTACCTTTTTTTTGATGTTTTGCATAATAGCATTTTGAATAACGCTCCAATTTCCGAACATCTTCTGTGATATATCAGTTAATTGCAAGTCGTTGCGTACGAATATACCATTAAGATTATAATCAGACAATGAGCATAGCAATGACTTTAGCACCTTGTCAAGTACATTTTCGGATAGTCTTTCATAACAGTCCTTAATAGCATCCAAGACTTCCTGATCACTATTAAACTCTTCAGGCAACCATGATATAGCATTTCTGTCACTAAGAATCTGCTTAAACAGAGCCTTGAGTTTAGGTAGTTTTTCATTCTTATGCTGCTGATTATACAAATTGATGTATTCATTAATACCTTTTATCTTGAAATCATGATCCTCATCGGTCTTTCCACCAATGATGGCATTATAGACATCAATCTGCTTTTGGGTAAGCAACATGTCATAATAATCAAGCTGGAACATTTCTTGAATACTTTCTACATTTAAATATTCAGCAAAGTTTGAGTACAACTCTCCCATGTTAGCCTGTATTTCTGGCTTTGCTATCGCTTTCTTGAAAGCTTCCATATTGTCAATGAACTTTGGAAGGTTTTCGTTGACAAGTCGATAAGCAATACCAGTTGACTTCTCTTCCGATGTATACATGTTTTTGCGGTTTTTGTGGAAACCCTCAAAATATGTAGTAAAGCCCCAGAATTCTTTCACAAATTCCTTTGCTTCGTCTTGCGACATAGAATCAAGTTTGCTTGGTTCTGCAGTATTGATAAATTGAATCAAATCAGAATCAATAATCTTCTTAGTGCCGTCTTTATCCTTATAGGATTCAATGAGTTTGTTACCAAACAAATTTGCATAACCCTTGTCCTTTGTTAGTTTATTCGCTATTACAGAGCGAAGGTTTTCCTGAATCTCCTTGAATGTTTTGCTGACGTTTTCATCATTGGATTTTGACATGTAGCTCTCATAATATTCTTCCAATGAGTCTTTATTGCCTTTATTTTCAATTGTAAAGCAACCCTCATTTAATACTCTATCGATAAATACCTTATGGTATTCATCAATCAATTTCTTTACTTTCACATAGCTTTGTGCTCTGTGTTCGTCTTCTTCCAACAAACCACTTTTAATTATATTTTTCAAAGTGTCTCCAATAGGCTTTGCCTCAAAACGCAATGTCTTTGAAAGAGGATAAAGTCTTTTAAAATCATCAAAATTCTTATCCATATTTTTTATTTTAAATAGTTATAATTCCAGTTTTCTAATTCAAGTTCTTCCTTACCATATCAGCAATCTCTTTCGCCTCCTGATAACACCCATCAATTTCTTCATAGGTGTATGCATTCCGAGCCTCAGCGATGCTTTCGGTTGCAACCTCTTCGAACATTTCGAAGACAATTTGCTCCTTATTTTTTTCCTTCATATCTAATACTATTAAGAATTAGTATTTCCTTGTTCGAGTATCACCCAAACACCGGTTTTATCACTTCCTTCGTGTCTTATGATGCCTGCTTTTTGCATTAACGCCAAATCTCTTTCTATAGTTCTTACTGTCACCGACAGTGTTTCAGACATTTGCTTAGCTGTCACCATAGGATTTGACTTAATAACAGACACCATAATAGTCTGTCGCTCTGTTAGTTTCACATCGGATATTTCTCTTGAATTTACACCGACATTTACACCGACATTTACACCGACATTTACACCGACATTCCCGTCACGCGCTGCGATAACTTCGTCTATCGTCTTGCGCTGAACAATCGCCATCACGCCACCTCCATTTTCTTCTATCGTTGGCAATGGCAAGCTGGCACGTTCAAACTCCTCGGCAATCTTCTTGAAACCACGTCCCCATGACTCCACAAAGCCTGCTTTGTAAAAAACATTAGCAATATTATGGTTACGAGGATAAGAAGAATGCTTCTGCAATAAGGCTGCCGGAGTCAACTCTTTCGGCAACAAACCGTAGTTCCACAATTCTATACTGCGATCGTAGATGCGCATCTGGATGGCAGGGCCAGTATAAGCCTTATGCGAAATGGCATTATATATCAACTCTCGTAATGCTTTATCTGGAATCTCCAGCTGCTCTATGCGCTGCAATCCCTCGTAGTGAATAGGCGAAAGCAGATACTTGGTTCGGAGTACTTCCATCACCCTACTAGCCATTTGAATCAGGTTACCTTCTATCACATCCTGAATAATCAAATCGCTCTCATCTGTATGAAAACGTCCTATCTTGAGTACCGCAGATGGGAAGAACTGACCAACATGCTTTCCGAAAAGCAAGATGGCAGCATTTTTCAATTCACCTTCCTTGGTGAACAAGCCAAGATTACGCAATACATCCTCTGTGGACGAATTAACTTCTGATTCATCCATACGACCAGCCTTTATACTACACTGCAAGAAATAGTCTATTGCATTACGGTCAATATCATCAAGAGTTGCCCCATAAACAGGAATATCATCCCATGAATGTCCCATCTTCTCCATAATAAATTGCTGCAAAGCAAGCCCTTTGAGTTCTTGCTTGGTAGAACCACTACGATAATGATACGTACCTTTATAGGCTATCGGCATATTACTTGGTGAGACTACAATCTCTATGTACTCTTTATCACCTTCCATAAGAAGGTTTACATCTTCTACGATGCCCAGATAATTAACTATCTTGTTAGGAATATCTTCCAACAATCTTTTGGCATCAGATAAACCGATTACTTCTTTCCGGTCGTTTACACCGATATAAATACGTCCACCTTGGGCATTGGCGAAACCACATATCCATTTCAGATATTCATCACGCCATAATTCCTTATATTCTATATTTTGACTTTCATTCTGCATATTCTATTCCTCCATACTTTTGATGATTGAATTGACTCTCTTCTCTCTTCCCAATGTTTCGGGAAATGCATAGTGGCCATTACCTATTTCACGAGGATTAGGCTCTATATGCTCGGCATACCATGCCCGTTTATACTCGGTGGTGATGATGCCGTAATCCCTGGCGGCAATGATGGAAGCGGCGAGAGAGACGCCATATAGCTCCTTGATGTCTATCATCTCTTCCAGCGTTATCTTCTCACGTTTCTTGGAACCCAACTCTTCAATAAGTGTCAACTTGGGAAGAAGGAAGAAACTGGCAAAGAGATCACAGTGCTTCTCCAGTTTCAACGGACTGTCTTCCGGGAAGAGGAGAAGAAGATGGGCTAACTCATGAGCTGCCGTGAAACGTAGTTTCTCTACACTACTCTTTTCCGGATTGAAATCGAGAATCATCAGCGGATGCTTCTTATCTGCCCAGGTACTCATTCCGAAGACATACTCTGGGAGAGTTGCAGCTAGGATCATAATGCCTTTTCTTTCCAAGAGTCTCAGAATGCTGGCGATGGGACCATCACCGCAATGCCACTTTTCACGAAGAAGACTGGATGCCTGGACGGCATCTTCCAGCGTTGATATCTTGGTACCTTTTAGCGGATTCTTGAACTGGGTAGGAAAACCGGCTCACCTGAAAAAGTGTGTGGATTAAGCATACAATCTTGTTAGTCTGAAGAGAAAGAATTTCTTGTCAATGATACCCCGAAGTTGTGCTCTGAAATGCTTGACTTTTGCATTGAAAGAT
>Ga0129312_1000851_pt1 | contig 21245 bp, 17 predicted proteins | sample O827metagenome_FD_94434 | JGI IMG/M metagenome (GOLD analysis project Ga0129312, IMG submission 94434) | Orangutan group fecal microbial communities from Wisconsin, USA - O827 metagenome | ecosystem: Host-associated > Mammals > Digestive system > Large intestine > Fecal | place: USA: Wisconsin... | reverse complement strand
CATTGACCCGGAGCGCTGCCTCGCCATTCGGGATACCCTGCCGGAGGAGGTGCGGTGCGACCTGCGGGCGGACAGCGCCTATTGGACACAGTTCCAAGGCGTGGTGTCGCAGGCGTCGGAGAGCGTATACGACGCATTCCTCAAGGGGAACGGCGACGCCAACGGTGTCCGCAGCTACGGCATGGTGACAGACCTGCTGGTGACCTACTTCAATACATGAAAAAGGAAGCCCCGAAGCACTGCTTCGGGGCTTCCTTGCGGTTAGGTTCTCACAGACCAAAGCCAGGGATGTTCAGACCGCCGGTCAGGGCGCTCATGGAGGTGTTCATAGCGTCCTCCGCCTGACGGAGCGCCTCGTTGACGGCGGAGATCACCAGATCCTGCAGCATCTCCACGTCCTCGGGATCCACCACATCGGGCTTGATGGTCAGGGCGGTCAGCTCCTTCTTGCCGGTGACCACGGCGGTCACAGCGCCGCCGCCAACAGAGGCGGTAAAGGAGCTGTTCTCCACCTCCTCCTGGGCCTTGTTCATCTCCTGCTGCATCTTCATCAGCTTCTGCTGCATCTGCGCCTGCTGCTGCATCATGCCGGCGCCGCCGGAAAAGCCCTTGCGGGCGCTGTATCCCTTTGCCATGGTAAGTTCTCCTTTATATCATTTGTTTTATTTGACCTGAAAGCTATCCAGCTGCTTGCCGTTTTCCAGCAGCTCGTTTAGTTTGTCCTTGCCGGATGCCGCCGAAGGGGAGGGACTCTCCCAAGGCGGTGTGTCCGCGGCGGAGGGCTTGGGTGTCTCCTGCGGTGTTGGACGCGGCGCCGGTGTGGGCGCGGGCGTCGGTACGGGGCGGGGGGCGGCGCGCTTGCCGGAGGCCGGGGCTTGTCCCCGCTCCAGCACCACCCGGATGTCCCGTCCCAGCTCCTGCATGGTGACATCACGCAGCACGGCCAGAACCGCCGGCTTGTCCAGCTGCCTCAAGGTAAAGTCGTCCCGGCACAGCACGGTCAGGCAGTCGCCGTCCACCACGCCGGAGGCCATACTCAGCATAGCCCGTGCGTTTGCGGGCAGAGGAGCCTTATATTTCTCTATCAGCCGCGTCCACACGGTGGTATCGCCGCTGACGGAGGCGGGGCCGTTCTGGGGTACCGGCGCGGCTTTGGGTACGGCGCGGGGCGCGGTCACGGACGCAGTCTGCGGTGCGGGACGCACCGGCATCTCCTCCGGCAGACCGAAGTCGCGAATGGCTTCCTCCGGCAGAGGCGGCTCCTCGGGAAGGGGCGGAGCTTCATAACGGGGTTGGGGCTTGGCACGCACCGATGCCGGTTCCTGCTTGGGAGTGGGACGCTGCGGGGACAGGACGCCCTGCTGCACCGCCTGTTCCAGCCGGGCCAGCCGCTGGTCAAAGGCGGTCAGGTCGCCGGACAGACTCTCGTCGCACAGCTTCAGCAGGCACAGCTCTGCCGCCGTGCGGGGGCGGATGCTGTCTTGCAGAGAGGCGCAGCAGCCTTGCAGCGTATCCGCCATGTACAAAAACCGGCTCATGGGCAAATCGCGGCCCAGATCGGTCAGGGTCTTGCGGTCGTAGATGCCGGACAGCAGGGCGGCGCCGCCCTCCGGCGCGGCCTTCAGCACCGTCATGTCACGGGCCAGATCGCTCAGCTCGCCCAGCAGAGCCTCCACGTCCTTACCGCCGCGGTACAGCTTGTCGAACAGCGCCAGCGCATCGGCGGCGTTCCGTGTCACGAGGCAGCGCATGAGCTGCAAAGTCTGGGTGCTGCCCGCCAGACCCAGCGTGTCCAGCACGGCGGCGCCGTCGATGCTGCCCTCCACGGCGCGGCACTGATCCAGCAGGCTCAGGGCGTCTCGGAGCGCGCCGTTGGCCATACGGGACAGGATCTCTGCGCCGTCTGCCGTCAGGTCGATATGCTCCGCCTCCGCGATCTTCAAAAGCTGCTGCTCCATGTCCCGGGGCAAAATGCGCTTGAAGGAGAACCGCTGGCATCGGGAGAGGATGGTGGGAAGAACCTTTTGCAGCTCGGTGGTGGCCAGAATGAACAATAGATGCTCCGGCGGCTCCTCCATGATCTTCAACAGGGCGTTGAAGGCGTCCCGGGAGAGCATATGCACCTCGTCGATGATGTAGACCCGCTTTTTCAGCACGGAGGGGGGATAGACCGCCTCCTCCCGCAGGGTGCGGGCGTCGTTGACGCTGCCGTTGGAGGCGGCGTCCAGCTCCGTCACGTCCAGCAGCGTACCGGCGTCGATGCCCCGGCAGCTGTCGCACTGGCAGCAGGGCGCACCGTCCACGGGGTGCTCACAGTTGACGGCCTTGGCGAGGATGCGGGCGCAGGTGGTCTTGCCGGTGCCGCGGGTGCCGGTGAAAAGGTAGGCGTGCCCCACGCGGCCCTCCGCCACCTGCCGCTGAAGCGTATCGGTGATATGGGACTGTCCCACCACCTCGGAAAAGGTCTTGGGACGGTATTTGCGGTACAGAGCCTGATACACGGGCACACCTCCTGACAAATAAAAATAGAAACGTCCTCCGCCCATAGCCGCGAAGCCGGCTTCCCCGCGGCACATGGATGATCCCTCTTAATGCTGCTCGGTTCCCCGCCTGACATGATTCGTGGGTATCCATTGCGCGAGACCGGCCCCGCAGCTATCGGCGGAGGACGAGTTCACCAAAGTATTCTACTACAAATGCAGCCGTTTGGCAACAGTTTTTTGTCGATTTGCTAACCCAGCAGCGTCCAGACGCCGTGAATGACCATACACACCGCCGCGCCCATGGCGGTGGGCAGCGCCGCCGCCAGCGCCGTCCAGCGGGCACTGCCCGTCTCGTGGAGGATGGTGAGGCAGGTGGTGCCGCAGGGGAAGTGCAGCAGGCACAGCACCAGCATACACACCGCCGTCTCCGCCGTCCAGCCGTTGGCGGTGAGGACGGTGGACAGCTCCGCCAGACTGCCGTAGTCCGTAAGGCTCCCGGTCTGGAGATACCCCATCAGCAGCACCGGCAGCACGATCTCGTTGGCGGGGAAGCCCAGCAGAAACGCCAGCAGCACCATGCCGTCCAGCCCCATGAGCCGGCCGGGGCCATCCAGCGCACCGGCCAGCACTGCCAGCAGACTGCCGCCGCGGACGGAGATGCTGCCAAGGATCCAGATGAGCAGCCCGGCGGGGGCGGCCACCGTCACCGCCCGGCCCAGCACGAACAGCGTCCGGTCCAGCAGCGACCGCACCAGCACCTGCCCCACACGGGGCATCCGGTAGGGCGGCAGCTCCAGAGAGAAGGCGGAGAGCTGTCCCCGCAGCACCGTGGCGGTCAGCAGCCGGGAGGCCAGCAGCGTCATGGCCACGGCGAAGAGGATACACCCCAGAAACAGCGCCGTCGCCAGCAGGGAGCGGCCGAGGCCCAGCGTGCCGCCCAGAAAAAACAGGCTGATGAGGGCGATGAGGGTGGGAAACCGGCCGTTGCAGGGGACAAAGGCGTTGGTGAGGATGGCCACCAGCCGCTCCCGGGGACTGTCGATGATGCGGCAGCCGGTGACGCCGCAGGCGTTGCAGCCAAAGCCCATGCACATGGTAAGGCTTTGCCGTCCGCTGCCGCCGGCGGCGCGGAAGCACCCGTCCATCATGAACGCCACGCGGGGCAGGTAGCCCGCGTCCTCCAGCAGGGTGAACAGCGGGAAGAAGATGGCCATGGGCGGCAGCATCACCGCCACCACCCATGCCGCCGTCCGGTACACGCCGTCCACCAATGCGCCCTGCACCCACGGCGGCGCACCGGCAAGCAGGCTGCGCAGCGGCGCTTGCAGCGCCATGAGCCCCCGGCTCAGCAGGGCAGAGGGAGCGTTGGCGCCCCAGATGGTCAGCCAGAACACCAGCCCCAGCAGCAACAGCATCACCGGGATCCCAACGGTGGGGCTGGTGAGCAGCCGATCCAGCCGCCGGTCGCGGGCGTGGACATCCTCCGGCCGGCAGGAGAGGCAGGCATCGGCGATCTCCGCTGCCCGCCGGGCCACGGCGGCGCTGTCGTCCTCCAGAGGCAGCCACGGATCGTCCTGCGGGGGCTGCCGCGCCATATCCAGCACCGCTGTGCGCAGTGCGTCCAGTCCCTCGCCGCTGCGGGCCGCCGTGGCGACCACCGGCGCGGCAAGGGCGCGGGACAACGCCTCCGTGTCCACGGTGACACCCTTCTTCCGGGCCTCGTCCATCAGGTTCAGGCACAGCACCAGCCGGGGCGTGCGGCGGCGGAGCTGCACCGCCAGATGCAGGTTGTGCCGCAGGCAGGTGGCGTCCGCCACCACCACCGTCACGTCGGCGCCGCCGCCGCAGATAAAGTCCCGGGCCAGCTCCTCCTCCGGCGAGTCCGCCCGCAGGGAGTATGTCCCCGGCAAATCGACGAGCCGGAAGGCCGCACCCTGCCAGACGTAGGCGCCCTCCGCCACCTCCACCGTTTTGCCGGGCCAGTTCCCGGTGTGCTGGTGCATACCCGTCAGGGCGTTGAATACCGTGGATTTGCCCACGTTGGGATTGCCTGCCAGCGCCGCTGTGTACTGCTCCATGACCGTCTCCTCCTTTTTTGCGGGATACTTCCGGCCATCCTATGCGCCGGCGGGACGGCGGGTGCATACCGCAGGGCAGGAAAAAAGAAGACGCGCACCAAGCGGTGCGCGTCTTCTTTTTTGGTAAAGGAGAGAGAATAACAATGTCACTTACATATCTTGCGATGCTATCATACACAGCGGCTGCGCAGAAGTCAACGGGTTTGTCAGAAGATTCACAAATTGTTCATAAGCTCCACGCAAATACGCTCTTGACATTGGAAAAGCACCGTGCTAATATTTAGCACACTAATCATTAGCACACGAAACAAATAGAAAGGAGGCACATTGTGGAACGTTGTATCACGGAGCATTCGGAGCATTTCGGCCCGCTGTTCGGCTACTGTGACCATCAGGTGCAGAAGCTGATGGACCGGCGGCTGCGGCAGTACGACGTATCGCCCATGCAGTGCCGGACGCTGACCTACCTCCACGAGGCGGAGGGCGAGGTCAACCAGAAGCAGCTGGAGCGGCACCTGATGGTGAAGCCCAGTACGGTCAACGGCATCGTGGACCGTCTGGAGGAGAAGGGGATGGTCACCCGCACCGCCAGCCGCACCGACGGGCGCTGCCGTATTCTGGCGCTGACGGCGCAGGGGAAGCAGTTTTATGACAAGTTCACCGCCATCGTGCATGAGGTCAACGACCGACTGGAAAAGGGCTTTTCGCCGGAGGAGATCCGGCTGCTGACGTCACTTCTTCTGCGGGTGGCAAAAAATCTCTCGGAGGAGGACGAAGTATGCTGAAAAAGCTTGCCCCGTATACAAGGGGCTACCGGTGGTATATCCTGCTGGGCATATTGTGCTCAGTGGGGGAGGCGGTTCTGGAGCTGGAGCTGCCCCAGGCCATGAGCGCCATCGTGGACGTGGGCATCGCCAACGGCGACAGGAGCTATATCCTGCTGACGGGGCTGAAGATGTTCCTGATGGCCATGGCAGCGCTGGCCTGCGGCGTAGGCGCGGCGGTCATGGCGGCGAAGGCCGCCATGGGCTTCGGCGCCAACATCCGGCAGGCGGAGTACGAGCAGGTGCAGCGGTTTTCTTTCGCCAACATCGAGCATTTCTCCACCGCCAGCCTCATCACCCGTTTGACCAACGATGTGGCGTCGGTGCAGATGACGCTGTTCATGGGGATGCGTATGTGCGTCCGCGCACCGGTGATGCTGGTGACGGCGCTGATCAAGGCCATGGAGATCAGCCTCAGCCTCAGTCAGGTGTTTCTGGTGGCCGTACCGCTGCTGGCGGTGGCGGTGGTCATCGTCATCCGCTATGTGGGGCCGTTCTTCACGGCGCTGCAAAACGCCACCGACGAGCTGAATCTGGTGGTGCAGGAAAACCTGAACGCCGTCCGCGTGGTGAAATCCTTCGTCCGGGAGGACGAGGAGAAGCAGAAATTCCGCACCCGCAGCGACAAGCTCCGCGACACGGCGGAGCGGGCCTTCGGCTTCGTGGTGATGTTCATGCCCATCATGATCCTGATCATGGGCGGCACCATCGTGTCTCTCATGTGGCTGGGCGGTCATCAGGTGGCGGCAGGCACCCTGCTGTCCGGCGATCTGCTGGCGTTCTTTACCTACGCCAGCGAGATCCTGATGTCCCTGATGATGGTGTCCATGGTGCTGATGATCCTGACCCGCGCCATCGCCTGCGGCAAGCGTATCGTGGAGGTGCTGGACGAGCAGCCCCAGATCACCGACGCGCAGGCAGACCCGGCGCTGACCGTGGAAAACGGAGACATCCGCTTTGACCATGTGTACTTCAAGTACCACGCCACGGCGGAGGATTGGAACCTGACGGACGTCGACCTGCATATTGAAAGCGGTATGACCGTGGGTATTCTGGGCGGCACCGGCAGCGCCAAGTCCACGCTGGTGAGCATGATCCCCCGGCTGTACGAGGTGGACAAGGGCGCCGTCTATGTGGGCGGCCGCAACGTAAAGGACTACACCATGGAGGCGCTGCGAAGCGGCTGCGCCATGGTGCTGCAAAAGAACACGCTGTTTTCTGGCACCATCCGGGAGAACCTGCGCTGGGGCCGGGCGGACGCCACCGACGCCGAGATCGAGGAGGCCTGCCGCATGGCCTGCGCTGATGAGTTCATCCAGCGGATGCCAGACGGCTACGACACCTACATCGAGCAGGGCGGCACCAATGTGTCCGGCGGCCAGAAGCAGCGGCTGTGCATCGCCCGCGCCATCCTGCGCCGTCCCAAGGTGCTGATCCTGGACGACTCCACCAGTGCGGTGGATACCGCCACCGACGCCAAGATCCGCGGCGCGCTGAAGACGGCGCTGCCCGGTGCGACCAAGCTCATCATCGCCCAGCGCATCACCTCCGTGATGGACGCGGATATGATCCTGGTGCTGGACGACGGCTGCGTGGTGGGGCAGGGTACCCACGCCCAGCTCATGGAGAGCTGCGAGATCTACCGCGAGGTCTATGAATCCCAGCAGGAAGGGGTGAGCATCGATGGCTGATACAAAACGCACCACATCAAGACGCGGTCCTGGCGGCCCCGGCCACGGCGGCCATGGCTTTCAGCGGCCCAAGGACATGAAGGGCACCTTCAAAAAGCTGATGCGCTATGTGGGACGGTACAAGGGCTCGCTGGTGCTGGTGGCGGTATGCCTCATCGTCAGCTCCGCCGCCAGCGTAGCCACCAGCTATATGCTCAAGCCGCTGCTCAACAACTATATCATCCCCGGCGATTTTCCGGGACTTTTCAGGATGCTGCTGCTGATGGGCGGCCTGTTCGCCCTCAGCTCCCTGTGCTCCTACGCCTATGCCCGTATCATGGTCCATGTGGCGCAGCACACGGTGGCGGCGCTGCGGCAGGATCTGTTCGACCGGCTGCAGGAGCTGCCCATCCGCTACTATGACCGGCACCAGTCCGGCGACCTGATGAGCCGCTTTACCAACGATATCGACACCGTCTCGGAGATGCTGAACAGCAGCTTCGCCAGCATCATCTCCAACGTGCTGACCTTTGTGGGCACCGTGGTGATGATGCTCGTGCTGAACCCGTGGCTGACGCTGATCACCTTCCTGTTTCTGGGACTGATGGCCGTGGTGGTCAAGACCGTCGGCGGCCGCAGCCGCACCAGCTTCCAGCGGCAGCAGGCGGCGCTGGGCGCTATGAACGGCTATATCGAGGAGATGATCGAGGGGCAGAAGGTCATCAAGGTCTTCAACCACGAGGACGAGGCCATCACGCACTTTACCGCTCTCAACGGCGGCTACCGCGATGCGGCCACCGCGGCGCAGGCCTACGCCGGTATGATGATGCCCGCCATGGGCAACCTCAGCAAGATTAACTACGCCGTCACCTGCTGCGTCGGCGGCCTTCTGGCCATCGGCGGCGTGTTCGACGTGGGCTCGCTGGGCGCGTACCTGCTGTATGTCAAGCAGGTCAGCCAGCCCGTGGGTCAGATCAGCCAGCAGATCAACACGCTGCTGGCGGCGGCCGCCGGCGCCGAGCGCATCTTCGCCGTCATGGAGGAGCAGCCGGAGACAGACGAGGGCAAGACGGTCATCGTCCGGGTGGAGAAAAACGGCGATACCCTGACAGAAACGGCGGAGCGCACCGGCCACTGGGCGTGGAAAAAGCCGGACGGCACACTGGTGGAGCTGCGGGGCGACGTGCGGTTCGACCATGTGACCTTCTCCTACGACGGGGAAAAGACCGTGTTGGACGACGTGTCCCTGTTCGCCAAGCCCGGCCAGAAGATCGCCTTCGTCGGCTCCACCGGCGCGGGCAAGACCACCATCACCAACCTCATCAACCGCTTTTACGATGTGCAGCAGGGCACCATCACCTATGACGGCATCGACGTGAAGGACATCGCCAAGGACTCCCTCCGCCGCTCGCTGGGCATCGTATTGCAGGACACCCACCTGTTTACCGGCACCGTGGCGGACAATATCCGCTACGGCAAGCTGGACGCCACGGACGAGGAGGTGCGGGCCGCGGCCAAGCTGGCCAACGCCGACGCCTTCATCCGCCACCTGCCCCAGGGCTACGACACCGTCATCACCGGCGACGGCGGCAGCCTCAGTCAGGGCGAGCGGCAGCTGCTGGCTATCGCCCGCGCCGCCGTGTCCGACCCGCCGGTGCTGATCCTGGACGAGGCCACCAGCTCCATCGACACCCGCACCGAGACGCTGATCGAGCGGGGCATGGACTCCCTCATGGAGGGCCGCACGGTGTTCGTCATCGCCCACCGCCTCTCCACCGTCCGCAACAGCCGCGCCATTCTGGTGCTGGAGCAGGGCCGCATCATCGAGCGCGGCGACCACGCCGAGCTGCTGGCCCAGCACGGCAAGTACTACCAGCTCTACACCGGACAGGCGGAGCTGAGCTGAATCGTTTTCCCAAAATCAAACATACTAAGGAGGAGCTACCCATGACCGAACAGGCGCTTTGCCAAAAAGCCATTGCCATGCTGGATATGGCCTACGTCCCCTACTCCCACTTCCCTGTGGGCGCCGCCCTGCTCTGCAAGGACGGCACGGTGTTCACCGGCTGCAACATCGAGAACGCTGCCTACGGCGACACCATCTGCGCCGAGCGCACCGCCATCTTCAAGGCCGTCAGCGAGGGACACCGTGACTTTGCCGCCATCGCCATCGCCGGGCGCAGCGACGACTACTGCGTCCCCTGCGGCTCATGCCGTCAGGTAATGATGGAGTTTGCCCCCGACCTGACGGTGATCTGCCTGAATAAGAACGGTGAGAGCCGGAAATTCACCCTAAAGGAGCTGCTGCCTTACGGGTTCGATCACAGCTGGCTATAACGGACGCCGGATCTTTTCCGCCAGCTCGTCGTTGCGGGCGCTTGCAATAAACCGATTATTCCTGCGCTTCCGCGCCTCGATCTGACGAAAAATCTGTCGGCGTCCGGCCGCCGGATCTTTTCCGCCAGCTCATCGTTGCGGGTGCTTGCAATAAACCAATTATTCCTGCGCTTCCGCGCCTCGATCTGACGAAAAATCTGTCGGCGTCCGGCCGCCGGGCTTTTCCGCCGGCTCATCGTTGCGGGCGCTTGCATATTTCCGCCCTAAAAATTTCCCGATATTTCGCCCTCTGCGGGAACAAAACGGAGCGCGGCTGCGTCTTATCCTCAGCCGCGCTTCTTTTCCCTGCGCGGGACATTCAAATTTTGGAGGACATTTCCATGAAAAAGATCGTATCCCTTGTACTGGCAGCCCTGCTGGTGCTGAGTCTGGCCGCCTGCGGCAGCAAGGACAATGCCAGCGACGGCAACCCCGTACGGCCCAAGAGCGCCCTGGACATACTGGAGACAGTGTGGAACACCTACGGCGAGGACGAGAAGTTTGCCGTTGCCGGCGGCGATTTCTCCGAGGCCAACGCCCGCGAGGATGCCCCCGGCGTCTTCGACCTGAAGGACCGTGAGTTGGCGGACATCGAGCTGGGTCTGCCGGAGACCGCTGCGGTGGACGAGGCCGCGTCCCTTGTCCACATGATGAACGCCAACACCTTCACCGCCGCCGCCTACCACGCCACCGGTGACACCGCCGAGCTGGCACAGCAGCTGCGGGACAACATCATGCAGCGTCAGTGGATGTGCGGCTTCCCCGACAAGCTGGTCGTGGCCGAGGTGGGTGAGTATGTGGTCACCGTCTTCGGTGCGGATGAGCTGGTGGACACCTTCATGACCCACCTGAACGGCATCTACGGCGTCAGCGCCACCTACGACGAGGCCATTCTGTGACGCGGAGGATGGTGCAGCGGGGCGCGTTCCTGCTGATGGCGGCGGCGCTGGTACTGGGGATATCCCGTATCCCCGCGCCTGCGCCTGCGCCGGAGCCGCCCGCGCCGGACGATGTGGTGTACGTCTACAACGGCTATGCCGCCAAGACGGATGCGGCCTTTGACGCCGCGTCGCTGGATCGCGCCGCCTATCGCTTTCAGCATCTGCACGACCTGTACTTCACCGGACGCACCGTCTATCTGGCGGTGGTGCCGGACAAGGCACAGTTCACCGTGCCGCCGGAGGGCTACACCCCCGCCGGCGCGGCGGAGACGGCGGACTATCTGTGCGGCGCGCTGGACTTCTTGACGCCGGTGGATATCGCCGCCGGTCTGACGCTGACGGACTACTACCGCACCGACCCCCACTGGCGGCAGGAGCAGCTGCACCCCACGGCGGACACCCTGCTGACTGCCATGGGCGCGCCGGTGTCCGGCACGCGGGACGAGACGCTGTGCGCGCTGGAGGGGGCGTTCCACGGCAGCTACTGGGGAAAAACCCAGGAGCCGCTGGAGCCGGACACGCTGTCCTACCTGACCTCCCCTGTGCTGGAGGGCTGCACCGTCCATAGCTACGAGACGGATACCGACGGCGGCGTATACGATTTCACCGCCGCGCAGGACGCGCCCTACGACCTGTTTCTGTCCGGCAGCCGCTCCCTGCTGCGTATCGACAACCCCGACGCCCTGTCGGACAGGACGCTGGTGGTGTTCCGGGACTCCTTCGGCAGCAGCATCATCCCGCTGCTGGCGGAGAGCTACCGCACGGTGTACGCCGTGGATATCCGGTATCTGGCGTCTGACCGGCTGGGGCGCGTCGTGGACTTTCCCGATGACGCGGACGTGCTGCTTTTATACAGCACCACCGTCCTGCAAAACAGCATCACCCTGAAGTGACCGGCGGCATAGACTGGTATGGACACCTTATGAGGAGGCCGTGCCGCATGACGCAAACACTGGCGCAGCTGTTACCCGGAGAGAGCGGCCGCGTGGCCGCGCTGGACTTTCCGTCCCGAAAAGCCCGCCGCATGGAGGATCTGGGCTTTCTCCCCGGGCAGCGGGTCACCGCGCTGCACACAGCACCCTTCGGCGGGATCACCGCCTATCAGATGCTGGACACCGTGATCGCCCTGCGGGACACCGATGCCCGCCGCATCACGCTGCAAACGTAAAAAGATGACGCTCCGCCTGTGCGGAACGTCATCTTTTTTGCGTTATTGCCGGCGTGTCCTCAGAAGGATACCACCTCGTTGGCGGGCTTGGCGGCGGCGGTCACGCTGCTGACATACAGCACGGGACCCTCGCCCTGATAGGCGTCGCAGCTCTCCTTCTTCACGGTGGCGTGGATCTCCACCCACTCCTTATCCTTGAAGCGTTCCAGTCCCTCGCCCCGGCAGACCAGCGCCAGGAACTGCATATCCTTGTCGCAGCAGACCATGGCGAAGCGGCCGGGACAGTGGACGCCCTTGAACTTCTTGGAATGGCACATGATGGCCTTGAAGGACACCTCCACCCCCTCGTAGCGGTCGGGGTTGTCCATCATGTCCACATACCAGATGCCGTAGTCGTCGTCCGGCACGTCCAGCTTGCCGCCGGACAGGTCGAAGGGTGACATCTCCGGCGTCACATACTCCTCGCTGGTGCCGTCGGTGTTCTCCAGATAGATGTCGGCGCGGCGGTTCACCATCCGCAGGTTGCGGCTGCGCAGCTGGGCGCGGAGCTGCTCGTTGCAGCGGTTGAAGATCAGCAGGTCGGCGTTGGAGATCTTCTCCATCATCAGCTGTCCCATGTTCCGCACATACGGCTCGAAGGTGTTGGCGTCCACCAGGCACATGATCTGATACAGGATCCAGTTGGCGGGCAGACCCTCCCGGTACAGCGGCTCGATCTGCCACATACCGTTGAACTCGATGATGACCTGCTTGGGGCGGTACTGCTTTTCCAGCTTCTTGAAAAGCTCCGGCGTCATCTGCTCCGGCTCGTCGATGGTGTAGGTGAACACGTTGCCCAGCACCTTGGGGTCGTAGGCCGTCTCGCCCTCCTCGCAGCACAGCAGCAGCGTCCGGTCCTCGGCGGCGAAGCCGTCCTGCAAAATGCCGTTGATGAAGCTGGTCTTGCCGGCATCCAGAAAACCGGCGATGAGGTAAACAGGAATATCCATACGGTGTACCTCGCGCCTTACAGGCCGAACAGCGCGGCCAGCTTGTCCTCCTTCAGCTGGGAGCCGATGACGCACAGACGGCCGGTGTAGTCGGCGGCGCCGAAGCGGATCTGATGCTCCTCCGGCACGAAGTCGAAGTGCAGCCACTTGCCGTCCTCGCTGTGGACGATGCCCTTGGCGCGGAGGATCGCGCCGTAGTCGCCGCTGTCCAGCGCGGTGAGGATCGTCTCCAGCTCGCTCTCGGTGAATACCTTCACCGTCTCCACGCCCCAGCTGGTGAACACCTCGTCGGCGTGATGGTGGTGATGGTGGCAGCTGCAATGGGGATCGTCGCACTCCTCACCGTCGTGGTGGTGGTGCTCGTGGTCGTGGTCATGGTCGTGACAATGCTCGTGGTCATGGTCATGGTCGTGATGGTGGCAATGCTCGTCCTCATCATGGCCGTGATGGCTGTGGTCATGCTCCTCATGGTCATGGTGGCAGCAGTGATCGTGGTCATCCTCCTCGTGGTCGTGGTGATGATGGTGATGCTCCGCCTCGTCCGCCGCGTGCTCGGCCTGCATCCGCGCCAGCAGCTCATCGGCCAGCGACACCTTCTCGATGGCGCTGAGGATGGTCTTGCCGTCCAGCTCGTCCCACGGCGTAGTGAGGATGGCGGCGTTGGGATTCTTCTCCCGCAGCAGGGCCACGGCAGCCTCCAGCTTCTCCTGATTCAGCCTCTGGGTGCGGGAGAGGATGATGGTGCCGGCGGACTCGATCTGGTTGTTGTAGAACTCACCGAAGTTCTTCATGTAGACCTTCACCTTGGTGGCGTCGGCCACGGTGACGAAGCTGTTGAGCTTCATGTCCGGCACATCCTTGACGGTGTTCTCCACCGCCACGATCACGTCGCTGAGCTTGCCCACGCCGGAGGGCTCGATGAGGATGCGGTCGGGGGCAAACTGCTGATGCACGTCCTTCAGCGCCTTGTTGAAGTCACCCACCAGAGAACAGCAGATGCAGCCGGAGGACATCTCGCTGATCTGGACGCCGGACTCCTTCAGAAAGCCGCCGTCGATGCTGATCTCGCCGAATTCATTTTCGATGAGCACCAGCTTCTCGCCCTGAAAGGCCTCCGCCAGCAGCTTCTTGATGAGCGTGGTCTTGCCTGCGCCCAGAAAGCCGGATACGATATCGATTTTTGTCATAGTAAAACCTTCTTTTCTCTGCCGCCTGCGGCGGCACATAGTCTTTCTCTCATATCATATCCCTTTTTCCCGAAAATGCAAGTGGGCGCAGGGAAAAACTGTCTCCCTGCGCCCCATGGCGGCGTATGTGTCCGCTACCAGCTGGTGTTCTCTCCATCGTTGAGAAAGCCGTCGCTGTCGTGGACATAGCCGTTTTCCAGCATCTGCCGGAAGGTGGCGGTGCTGTCCGCACCGCGCCGCAGGGCGCGGCGTCCCATGCGGTCCTCCGCCTGCGTGCCGGGCAGCGTATCCTCGCCGTTCTGCCGGTTTTCTCCGGCGCCGGGCTGGGTGGGCGTGTCGGTGCCGTTCTGCCAGCTGCCGCCGCTGCCGTTGTCCTGCGGGGCGTTCTGGCTCTGGTTGGTATCGGGGCGGCTGGGATCGCCGCCGTTGTTCCGCCCTTCGTCCTTGCCGCAGGCTGTCAGCATCAACGACAGCGCCAGCACCGTAATAATCGCAGAAAATCGTCTCATGATGCAAAAACCTCCCTTACTCATCGTGCGCGCTGCGCCGCAGTTAGTATCCGCCTGCGGCACCGTTCATAGCCGTGAGGAATGCTGGCGGAATGTGCATTTTTTGGCTTTTGCCGCGGAAACGTTGCCTTTTGCACCTGCATATGGTACAATACTCATTCAAAGATACGCAAAAACGATTACGAAACGTAATGTATGCGGCGGATATGACCGACCGTATAGCTGACAGGAGGTCAAATCATGCAAAATCTGGAAAAACAATACCATATTCACTGCGAGGAGGGCGACGTAGGCCGCTATGTGATCCTGCCCGGCGACCCGGGCCGCTGCGAGAAGATCGCCGCGCTGTTTGACGACGCCCGTTTCGTGGCACAGAACCGGGAGTACACCGTCTACACCGGCACGCTGCTGGGGGAGAAGGTGTCCGTCTGCTCCACCGGCATCGGTGGGCCGTCCGCCTCCATCGCCATGGAGGAGCTGCACAACATCGGCGCGGACACGTTCCTCCGCGTAGGCACCTGCGGCGGCATCGATCTGGACGTCCGCAGCGGCGACGTGGTGGTGGCCACCGGCGCCATCCGCTTTGAGCACACCAGCCGGGAGTACGCGCCCATCGAGTACCCCGCCGTGGCGGACTTCGAGGTGACCACCGCGCTGGTGCAGGCGGCTAAGGCACTGGGTAAGCGGACACAGGTAGGCGTCGTCCAGTGCAAGGATGCGTTCTACGGCCAGCACAGCCCCGCCAGGATGCCGGTGTCCTACGAGCTGCTGAACAAGTGGGAGGCGTGGAAGCGCCTGCACGTCAAGGCCAGCGAGATGGAGTCCGCCGCACTGTTCGTGGTGGCGGACGCGCTGCAATGCCGCTGCGGTTCCTGCTTCCATGTGGTGTGGAATCAAGAGCGGGAGAAGGCCGGGCTGGATCAGGACATGAGCGAGGACACCACCGCCGCCGTGCAGGTGGGCGTGGAGGCGCTGAAGCTGCTGATCCAAGCGGATCGGGAGAAGGCCGCCGCGCAGAAATAAGCAAAGAAGAAAGCCGCAGATGCCTGCGGCTTTCTTCTTTGCTTACAGCGCTTCCTCCAACGCCTTGCATTCCTGTGCCTCCTGCCGGTAGTCGGCAGCGGACTGGCGGGTAGAGGCCATCTCCTCCTCCGTCAGCGGGCGCTTCACCTTGGCGGGAGAGCCGATGACCATGCTGCCGTCGGGGATGACGGTGTTCTGGGTCACCAGCGCACCGGCGCCGATAAGACAGTTTTTGCCGATTTTTGCGCCATTGAGGACGATAGCGCCCATGCCGATCAGCGTCTCGTCGCCGATGGTGCAGCCGTGGAGGATGGCGCCGTGTCCCACGGTGACATTCTTACCCACCGTCACCGGCAGGCCGTACTCCACATGGACCACACAGTTGTCCTGAATGTTGGTACCCTCGCCGATGGAGATGGCGGCGCGGTCGCCCCGCAGCACCGCGTTATAGAACACGCTGCTGCCGGCAGCCAGCTGCACGTCGCCCCGGACGACAGCGCCGGGGGCTACAAAAACAGAGGGGTGGATAGCGGGCTTTTTCATGGGAGAAGGATCCTTTCCGTGTTTTTCCACATTGTACCACGTTTTTTCCGGATAACCAGCGTTTCCGGCAAAATTTCTTAAAAATCGCCCTTACATTTTTTGACATGGTGTGGTATAATTCTCATAGTGAGTAAAGAGCTGCACGGCTGGGGAAAAGCGGACGTGCGGCGTTTCCATGCTTTGTGTGTTTGTGTAAGGAGTGTGAAAAAATGTTTGCAGCAGGTGATCTCGTGGTGTATGGCGGCGAGGGCGTCTGCCGGGTGGAGCGTGTCGGTCCGTCCGGGATGACCTATGACGACGGCGGCCGGCTCTACTATCATCTGACGCCGCTGTACCGCAGCGGCACGGTGCTGACGCCGGTGGATACCGGCATTTTGATGCGCCCTGTCATCACGAGGGAGGCGGCGCTGGCGCTGATCGCGTCCATCCCTGCGCTGCCGCCCTGCAAGCCGGAGCAGGCGGGTGTCCGGGCTGCCCGGGATTTCTACCATCAGGTGGTGATGCGCTGCGAGTGCGGCGAACTGGCGGCCATGATCCACAATGTGTGCCGCAAGCGGGCATGGGCGGTGCGCCACGGCAAAAAGGTCAGCCAGATGGACGAGCGCTACCTCAAGCGCGCCGAGGATCAGCTGTATGGCGAGCTGGCCGCTGTGCTGGGCACGGAGCGGGGCGAGGTGGCGGACTTTATCCGCCAGAGCTGGCCCGGCTGGCCGGAGAAGCTGCCGGAGCCTGCACCGGCGGAGGCGTAAAAAAAGAGAAAACCGTATAGGGATGAAAAAGGAACGGAGAGCAGTGCTCTCCGTTCCTTTTTCGTTCGTTGTATCAGAAGTGGCGGACAAGTCCGGCGATAAGCAGGGTGGGCAGCAGCCACAGCAGCAGGAACAGCACCATGGCCACCGGTGTCAGCACCGTGAAATTGCCCACGGAGGTCAGGTAGTAGGCCAGCAGGATACCGCACAGGGAGCCGATATAGCTGAGGACAGTGGCGGTGCGGACAGCCCGCACCATGCGGCGGCTTCCCACCACCGACTCCGCCAGCGGGAGAAGCCCCTCGCGGCAGACGATGACATTGGGCGCGTCGCCCTGCTGCGACGCCAGCTGCGCCAGCGCCAGCCGGGTGGACACATCGGGATAGACCACCTTGGCGTCCACGCCGAACTTCCGCTTGATAAGGCCGGGGGTCACATTGCTGCTGCGGACGGCCAGCACCGGTGTGATACGGCTGCGGCGCATGGCCCGCAGCGCCCACTCCGCGTTGCGGGAGGGCTGGTACTTCACGGCGAACACCGCCGTCAGCACACCGTCCACCGCCAGAAAGAGGCCGGTTTGAAGCTTCAGATCCCGCGGCAGCGCCACCCGGCGTTTTTTCATGAAATAGGCGCTGCCCATCAGCACCGTCTCGCCGTGGATGGCAGCCTCCACGCCGCCCTCCTCGCAGTAGCGCAGCTCGTCCACCCGCATGGGGTAGCCGCCCTCCACCGTGAGCTGCCGATCCAGCAGCGGCGCAAGGCTGCTGGCGGCGGCCTTGGATACGGCGGCGGCGTAGGATACGGCGCGCACGCGCTCCTCACCATAGACCTTGTAGCCGTTGAGGGTCACCGTGCCGGCGGGAAACAGATCGTCGTCGGTGAGGACGATGCGTCCGGCGCGAGCCACGGCTCTTGCACCGGCGTACCCGGCGGCGGCCGCGCCGCTGTGCTCCAGCCGGCGGGACAGGTAGTACAGGGGCAGCGTCCCCGTCAGAGGCAGGGATAGCTGGACGCCGGCGCCGGTAAGGACGGCCAGCACCCAGGGGAATTCCTCCATGGGCCGGGCGGTGAAGCACACCACGCCGGACAGCACCACCGCGATGCTCAGCAGCAGCGGCAGCACATAGTTCTGCCACTGGCGGGCGGGGTCGGGGCGCATGGTCGTGCGGTAGAAGCCCTCCAGTACCCCTTGCTGCTTGCAGACACCGGCGGGCAGCACGGACACCACATAGGGCGGCACGCCGTTGACATCTGCCAGATGGAAGGCGATGCGGCGGGTCTCCGCCGTCAGATAAAGGCCCAGCTGACAGCTCAAAATCAGAAGAGCGCCAGCGGCGGCGTAGGGCGTGGACAGGGTGCTGCCGGTGACGATGCCGCTGAGGCAGCACAAAAGATCCGCCAGCACCGTCACACCGGCGCACAGCTCGCAGCCCACACGGCCGTCCCGCAGCATCCGGTAAGCGGTCTGCCACACCGGCAGACACAGCAGCGCCGTCAGTAGCAGCCCGCCGCCCAGCACGGCGCAGCGCAGCAGCGCGGCGTCCAGCCAAGCGGGAGGCAATACCTCCAGCTCCTGTAAAACGGCTGCCACCACCAGCAGCAGCGTGGGGAACGCACCCAGCACCAGCCCGCGGCGCAGCCGGTTGCACCGGCGCTTTTCCTCCCGCAGGGCGTCGTCCATGCGGGGCTCCGGCTCCTCCGGTTCCTCCGGCTCCGGCTCGTCCTCCGGCTCGTCAAAAAGCTGTTCCGTCTCCTGTGAAAGGCCGCGCCGGCGGTCATCGCCGCGCGCCGTAAAGCGGTGCAGCAGCGCGGCCAGCCGCTGACCCAGCGGAACGGGCTCATCGAGGACGCCGTCCTCCGACTCCTCCAGCACGGACTCCACCGTCTGGTTCATCACGTCCTTCAGACTGACGCGGTCCGGCACGTCGGAAAGGGGCATATCCTCCGGTTCAGGTACAGACTCCGGCTCCTCCGGTTCCTCCGGCTCGGACGCGGGCATCGGCTCGGGCACAGGCTCCGGGTCAGGTACAGACTCCGGAACAGGCGGGGCAGCAGGCGCAGGCTCCGCCGCAGGCGCAGTGTCCGGGATGGGCGGGGCAGGCTGACGCCCACCCCTGCCGTATTCGGCAAGGATGGCCTCCAGAGAAAGCTCGTCGTCCGGGACGGGCGGCGTATAGGTGGGTCGTTGGTCGCGCCTGCTCATAGTACCTCAGATCGAAAAATCAAACGGGAAGCGCCGGTCATCCCCGCTGGCGCACCGCCTCGTACAGCAAAATAGCTGCGGCGGCGGAGGCGTTCAGGGAGGAGATGCGGCCCTTCATGGGGATGCTTACCAGAAAATCACAGCTCTCGGAGACGAGGCGGGTCATGCCGCTGCCCTCGGAGCCGATGACGATGGCGGCAGGGCCCTTCAGGTCCGCGCCGTAAAGGTCGGTGGTGCCGTCGGCGGCGGTGCCGAACACCCAGACGCCCTGCTTTTTCAGATCCTTCAGCAGGGAGGGGATGTTGGCCACCCGCGCCACGGGGATATAGCTCACCGCACCGGCGGAGGTCTTGGCCACCACGGCGGTCAGACCGGCGGAGCGGCGCTTGGGGATGATGACGCCGTGGGCGCCGGCGCACTCGGCGGTGCGGAGGATAGCGCCCAGATTGTGGGGGTCGGAGATCTCGTCGCACACCACCAGCAGGGGCGGCTCGCCTTTTTCCGCGGCGGCGGCCAGAATACTCTCCACCGTGGCGTATTCCCGGACGGCGGCCAGCGCGATAACGCCCTGATGGGCGTGGGTGCGGGACATACCGTCCAGCTTGCGGCGGTCGGCCTCCACCACCACGATGCCCGCGTCCCGGGCCTTGGAGGCGATGTGCCCCAGCGTCTTGTCCGTCTCGCCCTTGGCGAGGTAGATCTTGTCGATGGCGGTGCCGACGCGCAGGGCCTCGATCACGGCATTGCGCCCCTCAATGATGCCGTCAGCCTCCGCATCGGGCAGGGGGCGGCGCTCCGTATCCTTCATATCTCTCATAGGTGTGACCTCGTTTTTCTTTGTATCCCGTCCAGTATACCACACTATCTCCACGATAGAAAGAAGCATTCATAGAAAATTTACAGAAAATCCGACAGTGTGCCGCTTGTGACGGAGGGTGGAGTGTGGTATACTGTGCCATAATGCAAAAGTATACCACCCGGTGGTTTTTACGGAGGATACACATGGCAAATAATGACAAAAACAACAAAAACGGCAAGGGGCGCAGCAATCTGCGGGGTATCCTGACGCTGGTGGCATGGGCGCTGGTGCTGACGGTGGCATTCAACTATTTCGCCGCCTACAATAGCAACGCCACCAATAAGGCCACCAGCCACGAGATCAAATACAGCGAGATGGTGTCCCTCGTCGAGAGCGGCAAGGTGGACGAGGTGCTGTTCAAGGACGATGCCATTTACATCACGCCGGTGGAGGGCTACACCTACACCGAGGAGAAGGACGAGAACAGCAAGACGCCGCCCAAATCCTATACCCAGTCCAAGGATTCCAAGCTGACGCTGTATACCGCCTACCTCAACGACAAGGATCTGCTGCCCCTTCTGAAGGAGCATAAGGTGTCCTATACCGGCTACTACGAGTCGCAGATGAACCCGGTGCTGGTGTTCATGGTGCAGTACATCCTGCCGACCATCATCATGGTGGGCCTGCTTATGCTGGTATTCCGTATGCTGGCGAAAAACGGCGGCGGAGGCTTCGGCGGCATCGGCAGCGTGGGCAAGGCCAACGCCAAGGTCTATATGGAGAAGTCCACCGGCGTCACCTTCAAGGATGTGGCCGGACAGGACGAGGCCAAGGAGTCGCTGGAGGAGATCATCGACTTCCTCCATAACCCCGGAAAGTACACCGCCATCGGCGCCAAGCTGCCCAAGGGCGCGCTGCTGGTGGGCTCTCCCGGTACCGGCAAGACCCTGCTGGCCAAGGCCGTGGCAGGCGAGGCGGGCGTGCCGTTCTTTTCCATCTCCGGCTCTGACTTTGTGGAGATGTTCGTGGGCGTGGGCGCCAGCCGTGTCCGCGACCTGTTCAAGGAGGCCGCCAAGGTAGCCCCGTGCATCATCTTCATCGACGAGATCGACACCATCGGTAAATCCCGCGACGGCAGCAAGTTCGGCGGCGGCAACGACGAGCGCGAGCAGACGCTGAACCAGCTGCTGGCGGAGCTGGACGGCTTCGACCCCGGCAAGGGCATTATCGTGCTGGGCGCTACCAACCGCCCGGAGGTGCTGGACAAGGCGCTGCTGCGTCCCGGCCGCTTCGACCGGCGCATCACCGTGGACCGTCCCAATCTGGCGGGTCGTCTTGCCACCTTGCAGGTGCATACCCGCAACATCCGCCTGTCCGAGGACGTGGATCTGAACAAGATCGCCCAGGCCACCGCCGGCTGCGTCGGCGCGGATCTGGCAAATCTGGTGAACGAGGCGGCGCTGCGCGCCGTCCGCAAGGGCCGCAAGGCCGTGAATCAGGAGGATCTGCTGGTGTCCTTCGAGCTGGTCATCGCCGGCGCCGAAAAGAAGGGCACCGTCATCACCGAGGAGGAAAAGCGCATCATCGCCTACCACGAGGTGGGCCACGCGCTGGTGGCGGCCAAGCAGAAGAACGCCCAGCCGGTGAGCAAGATCACCATCGTGCCCCATACGCAGGGCGCGCTGGGCTACACGCTGCATCTG
>Ga0129312_1000847_pt1 | contig 21449 bp, 15 predicted proteins | sample O827metagenome_FD_94434 | JGI IMG/M metagenome (GOLD analysis project Ga0129312, IMG submission 94434) | Orangutan group fecal microbial communities from Wisconsin, USA - O827 metagenome | ecosystem: Host-associated > Mammals > Digestive system > Large intestine > Fecal | place: USA: Wisconsin... | reverse complement strand
CCTTCGTAGCGGAGCTGATGCAGGATCTGAATGATCAGGTGCTGGGCGCGAAGGCGGAGGAGAAGCAGGATATCGTGCTGGAGGTCTATAATGCCGCGCAGAGCCAGACGAAGCAGAACGAACAGGTGCGCGACATGATCGCAGCGGATTTCGATGTGATCTGTGTAAATCTGGTGGACCGGACGGCACCGACCGAGGTCATCAATGCGGCACGGGATGCGGATGTGCCGATCATCTTTTTCAATCGTGAGCTGGTGGAGGATGATCTGCAGCGCTGGGATAAGCTTTTTTATGTGGGCGCCGATGCCTTCGTTTCCGGAAAGATGCAGGGGGAGCTGGCAGTAGATGCGATCCGGAGTGGCACGGTGGACCGGAATGGGGACGGTGCGATTCAGTATGTCGTGCTCGAGGGGGAGGCTGGACACCAGGATGCCATCGCCCGCTCGGAGAGCTCCGTCAATCGGATGCTGGAGCTCGGTGTGAAGCTGGATCGTCTTACGTATGCGATCGCAAACTGGAACCGTGCGCAGGCGAAAACCCAGATGGATAAAATCATCCGGCAGTATGGGGAGGATATCGAGCTGGTGCTCGCGAATAATGATGAGATGGCCCTCGGTGCGATCGATGCCTTCGAGGCGAGTGATCTTCCGAAGGCTGAGTGGCCGCTGATTTTCGGCATCGATGGCACGGAGGCGGGGCTCAGTGCGGTATGTGACGGAAAGCTTGAAGCGACGATCTATAATGACGCCGAAGGCCAGGCGGCGGCCATCTTTCAGCTGGCACACCACCTGGCTCTGGAGGAGCCGCTGAGCGATCTCCATCTCGTCGGCGACAAGTATATCCGTCTGCCGTATGAGAAGGTGACGCGGGATAATGTTATGGAATTCAAGTGACCGTGGCCTCTTTCAGTCTCTGTCACCGGTGACGTCGGCCCAGTAGCGGTCGCCGTGGTCGACCATCGCGATGTAGGTTCCCTTCATGACGCGACGGAAGGCGCGGAGCTCTTCCGTGAGGCCGAAGCGGGCCGGGATGGTGCTGGTGACCTCGTGGATTTCGGCGGCGATCTTCTTTCCGAGGCGCTCATCGCCGAGGCGGAAGAGGCCGAAGGCGGTCGAGTCGTAGGTCCGGTCGCCGGCGCAGCTCTCGATCCAGAAGCGGGCAAACTGGCGCCACTCCTCGAGGAGAACTTCATCGACCTCCTCATCCAGCACGCAGAGCGTGGTGAAGTACTGTCGGATATCGCGCGCACGCTTCTTCCGGTTCAGAAAGTTCGTACCGAGGCGGCCGTCGATGAGGAGCCCCATCCAGGCTGCGACGAACGCATCCTTTCGCTTCGCGCCTGTCCGCTCGTTCGACGGGTAGCGCTTGCGAAGAAGCTCGAGACGGCGACGATCGTTCCGGTCGCCTGCATTGGCCTCGAGCATCTCGGTCAGAATCTTCTCACGGGTATCGATATCCTTGATGTCATAGTAGTGCGTCGGCCAGTCTTCTTTATAGTTGATGGCCGGCGTTTTTTCTTTATTTAAAAGCATGTTTGTGCGGTCCTTTCCAGCGGTATGATCCTATTTTGTAACCGTTCATGCAAGCCGCCCCTCTGGGTCCCCTGCCTGAACTGTTATCCTATTCTAGCATGATTCCTCGGACTTGCACAGAATTCGCTTGACGCGGCGGACCGCCGGTGCTATATTGTTCAAAACATTTTTAAATAAGGAGAAAATGAACATGAAACAAGGCGGGAATGGAAAATTCGAACAGATGGAGGCGGACCGGAGCCGCATCGACTGGATGATCACGCTGGTGCCGTTTGCGCTCATCGTGGTGCTGGCACTGCTGTTTTTCCTTCTGCCGGACGCGTCCAATGCCGTGCTCGGCAGTATCCGGACCTTCCTGGGGGACAGCTTCGGGCTGTACTATCTTCTGATCGGCCTCGGAACGGCCGTGATGTCGCTCTACATCGCGCTCTCGCGCTATGGCCGCATCGTGCTCGGTGCGCCGGATGAGAAGCCGAAGTACAGCTTCTTCCAGTGGGGGGCCATGATGTTCACGGCAGGGCTCGCCGCCGACATCCTGTTCTACTCCTTCTGCGAGTGGATCCTCTACTGGGAGGACCCGCACACCGTGGAGATGGGCAGCCGTATGGACTGGGCCAGCACATTCACGCTGTTCCACTGGGGCCCGATTCCGTGGGGCTTCTACCTCGTGCTCGCGGTGGCCTTCGGCTTCATGCTGCATGTGCGGAAGCGGACGCGCCAGAAGTATTCGGAAGCTTGCCGTCCGATCCTCGGGAAGTACACCGACCGTCTGCCGGGCCGTTTCATCGACCTCCTCGCCGTGTTTGCGCTGCTTGCAGGTACCGCAACCACCTTTTCCGTCGCCACGCCGCTTCTCAGTGAAGCGCTGAAGACGCTCCTCGGCATCGACCTCCCGGATCGCACCATCACGATCGCGATCCTGCTCGTGACCTGCGTGCTCTACACCTGCGCGGTCATGCGTGGTATGCTCGGTGTCTCTCTGCTCGCCAATGTCTGCACCTACTGTTTTTATGGCTTACTTCTCTACGTGCTCGTCTGCGGTGGAGAAGCGCGCTTCATCCTTGAGACGGGTTTCTCCGCGATGGGGCGTCTCGCGCAGAACTTCCTCGGCCTCGCGACCTATACGGATCCGACGAGAAGCACCGGCTTCGCCCAGAACTGGACGATTTTCTACTGGGCATACTGGATGGTATGGTGCGTAGCCGCGCCGTTCTTCATCGGATCGATTTCCCGTGGCCGTACCATCCGCTCGACGATCCTCGGCGGCTATGTCTTCGGCATGGGCAGCACCTTCGTAAGCTTCATCGTGCTCGGGAATTATGGACTGGGGCTTCAGATGGCTGGTCGTTTCGACATCGTCGCACTTTATGATGCGACGCAGAACCTGTACACCACCATCATCGCCATCATCCAGCAGCTGCCGCTCGCGAAGGCGGTACTCGTGCTGCTCATCGTGACGATGATCGCCTTCTATGCGACCTCCTTCGATTCCATCGCCCTGGTGGCTTCCCAGTACAGCTATAAAAAGCTCGGAAAGGACGAGGAGCCGCAGGGCTTTATCAAGGCACTCTGGTCGGTGCTGCTCATCCTGCTTCCAGTCGCCCTCGTCTTCTCGGACAGCTCCATGGCGAATCTTCAGTCCGTCAGCATCATCGCGGCCTTTCCGATCGGTGCGGTCATCGTCCTGATTACCGCCGCGTTCCTGAAGGACGCGAAGGCGTATCTGGAGGAGATGAACTAGACAGTCGGACGGGCCCCCTGTGTCTGAATGCTGAGATGTTTTGGCGTGAGGCGTTGAATGTGTATGGTGGAATATGCTAGAATTCTGTTGAATATGTTTTGAGATTATTTTAACAGGGGGACATGATGTTACAGAGCTTTTTTAATTATGATAATCCGATCTGGCGTTTCATGGGGCGGCTTGGCGATATGATCGTGCTGAACCTTCTGTGGCTCGTCTGCTCGATTCCGGTCGTGACGATCGGTGCGTCCACGACGGCGCTGTACTACTGCACGCTGAAGTATGTGCGGAATGAGGATTACGGTGATTTTCGGATGTTCTTCCGCTCGTTTAAGCAGAATTTCAGACAGGCGACGATCATCTGGATCCCGATGCTGCTGATCGCTGCGGTGCTGGGCTTCGACTTCTGGTTCTTCGGACAGCTGATGGCCGGCTCTGGTACGGTGAAGTTCTTCCTGCAGGCGGTCGTGTTCGCCATGATCATCGTCTGGAGCTTCGTCTTCCTGTATGTATGGCCGGTCTTAAGCCGTTTCGAAAATACGACGAAGAACACTGTCATCAATGCCATTCTGATGTCGATCCGCTATCTCGGATCCACGATTTCGATGCTGATCTGTGATGTCGTGATTCTGCTGGTATGGTATATTCTCTTATTCTATATACCATGGCTGTCCGCGTTTTTGATGCTGATGGGCTTCGCACTGATCGCCTGGATCAACTCCACGATGTTCGAGCATATCTTTCTTAAGTTCATGCCGAAGGAGGATCACAGCCACGACGGTGATGTGAACCCGATTCTTGAGGACATCAATATGGATGGCTCTCTGAAGGAGGGGGCCGCCGAAGAAACCGGTGAGGCGATTTCCGGCTTAAAGAAATCATCGGAAGATGAGATATGACAGAGAAAAGAGAAGTAAAAGAAACCCTGCACTGAAAACATGAATATCAAAACAGGACCATACAGAAGTCTCCGGCGCAGTTTTACCGGGCTTCTGCATGGTCCTGTTTTTGATTCGTTCGTCTTCGGCAATCTGAGTTTCTTCGGCTGAATTTTTAACGTGTGATTTTTCTGTAAATAAAAAAATCCCCCATAAAAGGGAGGAGGGCAGGTGATCCTTCGATCCCTGCCCGAGTATTATGAAAAAAATCTTTTTAAATCGATAACTTATTTGTTATCTTGGTTATAATATATAAGTCAATGGTGAACAAAGTATGTGGGGCACGTGAACATTCTGTTAACATTCAGGTTCAAATATGAACGGACTATGAACACAGAATTCAAATTTGACTTTTCGAATACGGAGACTTCTGCTACACTTCAGAAAGTGCAGAAACGGATGCCGAAAAATCGGTATCCCGGTCCTGCGCCGGTCAGAAAGAAAGATGGAGATAAGAGCATGATCAGAAATGTGATATTCGATGTGGATGGCACCTTATGGGACTCGGCGCGTCAGGTGACGGCTGCCTGGCAGGAGGTGCTGGACCGTCATCCGGAAACGAAGGACGTGAAGATCACGGTGGACGATATGTACCGCTATATGGGACACACGATGTATGAAATCAGCTGCATGATGCTTCCGGGTATCTCGGAGGAGCTGCGGGCACTGATCATGCAGGACTGCATGGAGAATGAAGATCTGTATCTGCGGGCGCACAGCGGGGATTTCTATCCGGGCTGTATGGAGACGATCGAGCGTCTCCATGAGGAGGGCTACCGCGTCTATATCGTATCGAACTGTCAGGACGGTTATATCGAGACCCTCATCGAGGATGCCGGCTGGATCCTGGGACCGGTAGAGGTTGAGGGCGATGTGCAGGACTTCGAGTGCTATGGACGAACCGGAAAGAAAAAGGGCAGCAACATCCGGCTTCTGATGGAGCGAAACGGCCTCTCGAAGGAGAGCTGTGTCTACGTCGGCGATACCGCGATGGACGAGGCCGGCGCCGCGCAGGCCGGCATCCGCTTTATCTATGCGAGCTACGGCTTCGGCACCGTCGCGAACCCGAAGGCCGTGATCCACGAAATCTCCGAGCTCCCGGAGGTACTCCAGCGTCTTTCGAAGTGAGGGCAGGGGCTGGACGCAACAGTTCAGACAAGTGGACCCTCCGGTTCCCCCTGCCTGAACTGCTACGTACGGAGCGAAAATAGTTCTGAATTTAGTACAATATGCTTGATGACTTAAAAGGGGCTGTGCTATACTTTAAATGTTTTGAAAACGCTTACATGTGAAAGCGCGCTTTCAGGTAAACCAGTTAGGTTCTGTCGGCATAGTGCGGACAGTTTTAAATGGAGGAAGTTATGGATTTAAATTTAAGACCAGCAAATGAGTGTGCATTTGATGCGGTTTCTCTGGGTGAGGTTATGCTTCGTCTGGATCCGGGTGAGGGCAGAATCAGAACTGCCAGATCCTTCCGTGCATGGGAAGGCGGCGGAGAGTACAACGTTATCCGTGGACTTCGTAAGTGCTTCGGTTTAAAGACCGCTGTTCTTACTGCACTTGCAGACAATGAGGTCGGCCACCTGGTTGAGGACTTCATGATGCAGGGTGGTGTGGATACATCCCTCGTAAAGTGGATGGACACCGACGGAATCGGCCGCGTATGCAGAAACGGACTGAACTTCACAGAGAGAGGCTTCGGTATCCGTGGTGCAAAGGGCTGCTCCGACCGTGCAAACACCGCTATTTCCAAGGCTACACCGGCTGACTTTGATTTCGATTACATCTTCGGTGAGCTCGGCGTTCGCTGGCTCCACACCGGCGGAATCTACGCAGCTCTTTCTGAGCAGGCTTCCGAGACCGCAATCGCTGCCATCAAGGCTGCGAAGAAGTATGGCACCATCGTTTCCTATGACCTCAACTACCGTCCTTCCATGTGGTCTGCAATCGGCGGCCAGGCAAAGGCGCAGGAGGTTAACAAGGAGATCGCTCAGTACGTTGACGTTATGATCGGTAACGAGGAAGACTTCACCGCCTGCCTCGGCTTCCAGATCGAGGGCCAGGACGAGTCTCTCAAGGAGCTCAACATCGACGGCTACAAGAAGATGATCAACGAGGCTGTAAAGACCTACCCGAACTTCAAGGCAGTTGCAACGACACTTCGTACCGTTCACACTGCAACCGTAAATGACTGGTCCGCACTCTGCTGGGCAGACGGCGAGATCTACAAGGCAGCTGATTACAAGGGCCTCGAGATCATGGATCGTGTCGGCGGCGGCGACTCCTTCGCATCCGGCCTCGTATATGGCCTCATGACTACCGGTGATGCGGAGAAGGCTGTAAACTACGGTGCAGCTCACGGCGCACTCGCGATGACCACTCCGGGTGACACCACCATGGCCACCAAGAAGGAAGTAGAAGCCATCATGGGCGGCGCAGGCGCACGTGTACAGCGTTAATTCCTGACTTTGAACATAAAAAAACTCTCTACCGTAAGGTAGAGAGTTTTTTTGTTATGCGATGTTCATCACCAGCGGCACCAGCACCACGGTGAGGATTCCCGCCACACAGATACTGATGGAACCCATGGCGCCCTCGATCTCACCGAGCTCCAGCGCCTTCGCGGTACCGACCGCATGTGCCGAGGTACCGAGCGCGAGCCCCCGCGCGATCGGATGATCGATATGGAAAAGCTGGAACACCAGCTCTGCGATCATATTGCCGAGGATGCCCGTGATGATGATCGCCGCCACGGTCAGCGTGACGATACCGCCCGCCTCCTCCGACACGCCCATGCCGATCGCCGTCGTGATCGACTTCGGCAGCAGCGTGGCGATGTGCTCCACGCTCAGTCCGAACAGCTTCCCCATGATGAGAATGCTGAGAATCGAGCAGAGCGTGCCGGCGGTGATCGCCGCCAGCACCGCCACCAGATTATCCTTCAGCAGCCGGAGCTGCTTGTACATCGGAATCGCGAGACAGACCGTCGCCGGTGTCAGCAGGTAGCTGAGCAGATTCGCACTCGCCTTGTAATCCTCATATGGAATCTGAAAGATCACCAGCACCGCGATGACCATGATCGTCGACACCAGCAGCGGATTCAGGATGGCGACACGAAACTTCGCCTTCAGCCGGACGGCCAGCAGAAATAAGAAGATACTTAAGATTAAACCGAAATAGCCAGAGCTCTGCAGTGCTTCCTTCATCATGCCTTCTCCTTTCGCTCCGCTTCCGCGGAAGTCATCTGTGCAGCGTCGGAAGCATTGGCCTCCGCCTGTGACGCGTGGCGCTGCACTTCCTTCTCGTGCAGGATCTCACGGTAGCCGTTCGCACCATCGATCTCACCGTTCGGACTGAGCGTCCGACGACCGATGCCGAAGGTCTCGTGCGGCTCGAGTGAAAGCTCGGCGTCCTCTGCAGCCTGATCCTCCTTCGACTCACTGCGCCGAAGAATCGCAGTGGCGGTCAGGCCCGTGACGATCATGACGAGCACCGTCGACACGACGATGATCACGAGGTACGGCAGGAGCACCGGGAGCAGGATATCGATGGCACTCATGATGCCGACCGCCGCCGGGATGAACATCATCGTCATGGTGTCGAGCAGGAAATTACCCGCGCCCTCGACCTCCGGAAGCTTCACAATCCCGGTCACCAGTGCGATGAGCAGCAGGATCATACCATACACACCCGCCGGAACCGGAAGGGGCAGGAGCGTGTTCAGCAGTTCACCGAGAAAGGTGAATGCGATGATCCACATGATTTCTTTTACGTATTTCATACTTGTCTCTTTTCTTTAATATAGGTTCATCAGTGCGCGCAATGGCCTCCATTATACGCTCATGACGGACGCTGTAAAGCGTTAATTTATTATCTGGACACTGCCATAACCCGTACATATAAAAGTATGTGATTCTGTGCATTTCCCCTATTGTGCTTTGTGAAAATTTCATTATACTAAAATGCGGTGGTTAATGATTTACTACGTTCAATTTCATATGGAGGGTAAAGATGACAGATTTTAAGCCAGTGAAGGAAGGCAAGGTTCGTGAGATCTATGATCTCGGAGACAAGCTCATCATGGTCGCAACCGACCGTATTTCCGCATTTGATGTGATCCTGCACAACCAGATCACAGAGAAGGGTAAGGTTCTGACCCAGATGTCGAAGTTCTGGTTCGATCTGACGAAGGATGTAATCCCGAACGATCTGATTTCTGTTGAGAACAAGGATATGCCGGAGTTTTTCCAGCAGCCGGAGTTTGAGGGCAGAGCGACACTGTGCAAGAAGCTCGAGATGATCCCGATCGAGTGCATCGTACGTGGCTACATCACCGGTTCCGGCTGGGAGAACTACAAGAAGGATGGCACCATCTGTGGCATGAAGCTCCCGGAGGGACTCGTCGAGTGCGCGAAGCTTCCTGAGCCGCTTTACACTCCGTCAACGAAGGCAGAGATCGGCGATCACGATGAGAACATCAATTTCGAGCAGTCCATCGTGGTTCTCGAGAAGGCATTCCCTGGCAGAGGCGAGGAGATCGCGACGAAGATCAAGGATGCAACGATCGCTGTATATAAGAAGTGTGCTGACTATGCTCTTTCGAAGGGCATCATCATCGCCGATACCAAGTTCGAGTTCGGTCTCGATGAGGATGGTAACGTGCTTCTCGCAGATGAGGTACTGACACCGGACAGTTCCAGATTCTGGAGACTCGACCAGTACAAGCCGGGTGAGGGACAGTCCAGCTTCGATAAGCAGTTCGTACGTAACTGGCTGAAGGCAAACCCGGACAACAACGCAACCCTTCCGCAGGAAGTAGTCGATAAGACCATCGCCCTCTACAAGGAAGCGTACACTATGCTGACCGGCAAGGAGATCTGAGGATTATAACAGATCCTGTGATTTCAGCAGTTTCCGGGACCGGAATCCCTTCCGCGATACTGACCGCGAAGGGAGACGTCGGATTATAACAGATCCTGTGATTCTGCTTATTGAACAAATTCAAAAACATCGGGCGCCATGTATGTACATGGCGTTCTTTTTTTGTATAATTTTTTTATATTGAGCACAATCAAAGGAGAGTCCACCATGGCAGATCATTACGATGAGAACTACGAGGAAGTGGTATCGCTTCCGGGCGTAGATACCGATGGCGAACGCACAGAGAATATCGATGACGGACGGATTCGTCGACCGTCTGAGTTTTTCGTCCGCACCACGGGCGACGATATCGACGAACAGGAGCATGCTCGACGCGAATACTTTAATAAAGTCGTCGGCGAAGCAGAGAATGAAGCGTTACAGACAGAGGAGGGGCTGGGCCCGAACGCCGAAAACTCCCTGCTCTACCGCATCTGGTCCCGCGTGAATCACGAAAGCGAGGAGGCCGTCGCCGGCATCGTCGAGAAGAAGGTCGAGTACGTCGAGCTCTTTTTCGATCTCATCTTCGTGTACAGCCTCCGTACGATCAACGCACTGTTTCATGCCTATGAGCATTCCTTCCCGCCGATGAGTGCGATCCAGACCTTCCTTTTTCTGACCGCGGTCGTCATGCAGGTCTGGATGTTTACCACCATGTTTTTCAACCGTTATGGCCGAAAATCCCTCCGGGATTACATCAGTATCTTCATTAATATGTATCTCCTGTACTACATGGCGAGCGGCTCGAACCACCACTGGCTCGATCACTATATCCGTTACCATGGAGCCTGGGCACTGATCATGCTGAACCTCGCGTATCGAAGCTGGGACAAGCTGCGTTTCGCCCCGCATCTCGATGACATCGACCGGAGGATACTCGGGGCGAATGTCGTCCATCATCTCATCGAGTGCGGCATCATCCTCGTGTCGATCCCGGTGCATGAAACCACCGGCGTCGTGCTCTCGCCGCTTGCGCTGATTTACGGCTATGTCGCAAAGGCCAGTGAGTTCCGTGCCTATAAGGCGAGACCGTGCGACTTCCCGCACCTCGCCGAGCGAAATCTGCTGCTCGTGATCCTGACCTTCGGTGAGATGATCATCGGCATCGCGAGCTTCTTCGAGACGGGGAAGAATGTGCTTCTGAACATCATTTCCTTCCTGATCGTCATCGGCATGTTCCTGAGCTACGGCTTTTTTAATGACAATGTCCTCGACCACCACAGAAAGACCTCCGGCCTCGGCTTCCTCGCGATCCACGTCATCATGATCCTCGCGATCAACTCGACAACCATCGCGCTCGAGCTCCTCGCGCGCCCACTGGTGCCGCTTCTTCCGAAGACCATGTGGATGACCAGTATGCTGCTCGTCTACTATCTGTGCCTGCTGGCGACCGAACGCTATGCGAAAGAACACCTTCGGACGAACCGCTTTAAGTTCATAGGCTTCGTCCTCTCGATCCTGGCGGCGTATCTCTGCCTGATGCTGCTCGCCGGACATAATCAGCTGGTGGGTGCCTGTATCACCCTTGTATTTGTATATGGCATCTTCGCGCTCCTGCTGCACATCCACCACAGCAGCCTCCGCAAGATGAAGGTCGGCGGATACATCTCGTAAACTTGGGACCCGGGGTGCCCGGCTTAGATTACACCGGTCTCGAAGTACTGTGCTTCCGGCTGCCGTCCGCCGAGCTACGTTGAACAGCAGCACCCCGGATGAAACGTAGAATACTGATTGAGTTCACTCCTCTGAAATGCTAGAATAGTCACGTACATTTGTTTGACGGATTATTCTCTTTTCAGAGGAGTTTTTTTATGAAACTGATTCACTGTGCAGACCTGCATCTCGACAGCCGGATGAGTACGCATCTCGGGGATGCGGCAGCCCGGGAGCGGCGGCAGGAGCTGCTCGGCACCTGGCTCCGCCTCGTCGCGTACGCGGAGCAGCATCAGGTGCGCGCGATCCTCATCGCCGGCGACCTCTTCGACCGACCGGCCGTGAGCCGGACGACGGCGCATGCCGTCCTCGAGAGCGTACGTACCCACCCGGAAATCGCGTTTTTCTATTTAAAAGGAAATCATGACACGGACAGCTTTCTGAACCAGGCGGAGAGTCTGCCAGAGAATCTCTATACCTTCCAGGACACCTGGCGGAAGTACCGGCTGTCAGACCATCTCGTGATCGCCGGCCGTGAGTTTACGGAATCTGGCACCCTGAACGAGCTGGCGGCGAAGACCCTGCGCCTTGAAGAGGCCGATGTAAACATTGTCCTCCTCCATGGGCAGGTCAGCGAAAGCACAGCGCAGGACAGTGTGTCGACGGAGACGATCCGTCTCGCGGACTATGCGCATCAGAGCATCGATTATCTGGCACTCGGACATGTGCACCAGTACCAGGAGGGAAGCCTCGACGGGCGCGGAAGCTGGTGCTATCCGGGCTGCCTCGAGGGACGTGGCTTCGATGAGTGTACGCAGCATGGCTTCGTCCTGCTCGAGGTCGATGAGGCGACACATCAGCTCCGGCGTCAGCTCGTGGATATCAGTACGCGCCATCTCTGGACGGTGCCGCTGGAGGTGCAGGGGCTTGATTCGTCGATGGCGATCGTGCGGCGTGCGCGTGCCCTGCTGTCACTGCTTTCCGGGACGCCGAGTGCGGATCCGGCGATCGCGGAGATCCAGGCAGAACGCGTCGAGGCGATCCTTCAGGCAGGAGCCGGGGTGCGCATGCGCGCGCAGGACCTTGTGAAGCTGGAGCTTCGCGGCGCACTTGCGATGGATGTGGAGCTTAGCCTCGACTTCATCCGTACGCAGCTTGCACCGATGTTTTACTTCCTTCGGGTCGTGGATGAGACACGGCGTTTCATCGACCCGTCGATGTATCAGCATGATAAATCGCTGAAGGGCGCGTTCGTCCACTCGGTCGAGGCGGATGCGACGCTCGACGAGCAGACGAAGGCGGCGGTGATCGAAGCAGGTCTCCGGCTGCTGCGGGGCGAGGAGCTGCTGTGAGGTAAGAGTTCAGCCAGGGGACCCGGAGGGGGCGGCAACGGAGGCCATACGTAGAGACCGTGTGAAATCAAGCCGGGTCCCCTTAGCGGCACTTGGTGTTATCTCTCCCTGGAACCCTCTGCAACGCCGAGTTTTCATAAAGAAAACTCGGTGATTGCAGAGGGCCTAGTGCCGCTTAGGGTCCCCGGCTTAGAGTTCACCGGTCTCGGAGTACTGTGCCTCCGTTGCCGCCCCTCCGGGTCCCCTGCCGAAACTGTTACATGAAAAAAGAGAGAATCGAAGGATTTGTAGATGAGATTACGGAACTGTCAAATCGAAAATTTCGGAAAGCTGCAGAATCTGGAGCTTGACTTCCAGGACGGGCTCAATGTCTTCCTCCGGGAGAACGGCTTCGGGAAGTCAACGCTGGCGGCCTTTATCCGGGTCATGTTCTATGGACTGTCCGGTGAGCGGAAGGCGCAGGACAGTGACAATGAGCGGAAGAAATACCGTCCATGGCAGGGCGGCAGCTTCGGCGGCTCGCTCTGCTTCGCGCTCGATGACGGAAGGTGCTACCGCATCACACGGCACTTCGGCGAGCGGAAGGGGCAGGACCAGTTCATGCTCTACGATGCGGAGACGAATCTGCCATCGAAGGACTACAGTGAGCGTATCGGGGAGGAGCTCTTCCGCATCGATGAGACCTCCTTCCGGCGTACCTGCTTTATCGGACAGCAGGCGCTCGAAACCGGTGTGACCTCGGAGATCAATGCGCGTATCGGTAATGTCTCAGAGGATCCGGAGGATATGAACCGCTATGCAGAGGTCATCGAACAGCTGAAGGATGAGATCAATGCACTCTCACCGGCGCGGCGGACCGGTGCGATCTTTAAGAAACGCCTGGAGCTCGAGGAGCTGAAGAACGGCTGTGCCGGCAGGGAAGCGGAAGAGCAGCAGGCGGTCGAGGGGGCGGCCGCACTCCACCAGGCGCGCGAAGCGAAGCAGCGCCTGCAGTCGGTGCTGGAAAGCACGAACCGGCGACTGGTCCAGCAGAGTCAGCAGCAGGACGCGATCCGCGACCGGATGGAGTATGACCGCCTGTGCGCGGATCGCAGCGACAGCCTGACACGGCTCCTGGAGCAGGAGCGGCGTTACCTCGGCGCCTCCTTCGACACGCTGAGCGGAGAGCAGCGGGCACAGCAGCTGCAGCGGGCGCTGCGGCGTCTCCAGGAGACCTTCCGAAGCGGACTCCCATCGGAAGCCGAGATGCGCGGCGCGGAGAAGCGTCTCGGTCGCATCGCCTGGCTGGCGGATCGCATCGCCGGCCTCGAGCAGCAGGGCGGCCGCCGGAGACGGAAGGCAGCGCCGAAGAAGAGTACACAGCAGACACGCGCCTTCGCCGGACTGCTGCTGTCCCTCCTTCTGCTGCTCCTCGGTGTGTACTGTCTTCTTCATTTCGGCGGAAACATCATGCCGAGTGTCGTGCTGCTCGGTCTCGGCGCGCTTGCGTTGCTGCTGTCTGCTGCTCGCTTCGTGAAAAGCACCGGAACGAGGCGTGATGATCAGGAGCGCATGGCCGCGCTGCAGAATATGCGTGTGGAGCTCGAGCGCCTGAATCAGGAGCTGAACCGCTTTCTGGGCCGTTTCTATCCGGAGATGGACTACAGTGCCGCTGCGGATGATCCAACCGCGGCGGTGGGGGAGGATGTCGACGGCGACGACATTGACCGAAGACACCCGAACCGGGCAGCCCTGCTCCGCCGGCTCGGCACGGACATGCTCAGCTACAGCCGGCTTACGGATATCCGATCGACCGCCATCGAGCTCTCAAAGCGGCAGCAGGCGCAGGAGGCCTTCGAGCAGAGCCATGATATGGAAAAGCTGCGCGCCATCCAGAGACCGACGGAGGCAGCGGAGAGTCTCGCCGCGCTGAGTCAGCAGATGCAGACGCTGCGGACACAGCTCGAAGCGCTCGATGCCCGTATCCAGCAGCTGTCCGCTGAACAGGAAACAGCGGAGCGCAGACTTGCGGAGCTGTACGAGATGGAGCGGCACGCACAGCAGGCCCTCGAGGATCTCGCGGCGATGGAGCAGCGCTACCATCTGCTGACGCTCGTCCGCGACCACCTCACGAAGGCACGGAACGACTTCACGAAGCAGTACATGGACCCGATGATGGATGCGTTCACGAAGTACTACTGTATCCTGGCCAATGCCTCGGACGAAGCACTGGTGACCACCCCGGGCGGAATGGCAGCGGGGATGGAGGCGCCTGCTGGCAACGGGACAGCACACGTGACGTTTTCGACGCCGGACGCAGCGGCAGGCAGTGAGGCGGCCGTCGCCTCGCCGTCGGCGATTCCGTTCCGCATGGATGCGGATTTTAACGTACATCTCCTTGCAGAAGGGGAGGCGCGTAATACGGAGCTTCTTTCTGCCGGCTACCGGAACCTCGTGGAGCTCGCGCGGCGCATGGCCTTCATCGACGCCATGTATAAGGAGGAGAAGCCGTTCATCCTCCTCGATGACCCGTTCATCAACCTCGATCCGCCAAAGGTCGAGGGCGGCATGCGCTTCCTCGAGGCCATCGCCCGCGACCACCAGGTGATTTACTTCACCTGTCATGAAAGTCGTAAATGAAAAAGACGACCGCCACGGCGGTCGTCTTTTTTAACGTTTTCTTGTTTTCTTCCCAACTTCCGAAGTGGCCTCTGCCTCCTCAACGAGGTTCTGCGAAACGGTCATCTCCTGATTATCGATGTGCTCCTTCATCAGTGTCTTCGCGCGGATGAGATCACGGATCCGGATCGCCTGCAGGATCTCCTCATGCTCATGCACGAGGATGCCACGCTTCGCCTCATCCTTGATATACTCGAGACGATAGCGGTACATCTGCTCCCGGAGATTATTGATCATCTGGACGAGCTTCTCGTTTCCGGAGGCCTTATAGATGATGTCATGGTAGGCCTCGTCGGCCTCGGCGATCTCGATCTCCGTGCCTCCGTTCTTCACGACCTTCTGAAAATGATCCTCGGCTGCGCTCAGCTCACGAAGCTCTTCGTCCGTGATCCGCTGACAGGCGAGGTCCGTCGCCAGCTCCTCCAGGGCACCACGCACCTCGAGGGTATCCTGCAGATTCTTGTGGGAGATCTTCGCGACCTCGGCGCCACGACGCGGAATCATCAGTACGAGACCTTCCAGCTCCAGCTTTCGGATCGCCTCACGAATCGGTGTACGGGAGACCCCGAGCTTCTCGGCGAGCTGGATCTCCATGAGACGCTCACCCGGCTTCAGCTCGCCCTTCAGGATCGCCTGACGGAGTGTGTTGAACACGAGATCCCGTAAAGGAAGATATTCATTCATATTTACTGTAAAATCATTCATCACTGTACTTGTCCTCCGAAGAAAGTCATTCACAGGCGAGCCGGACGGCTCGGTGAGGTTCTGGATGGCTGCAGCCATGGCTCGGTGAGGTATACCTGCTTCGCGAGGCCGCTTTCCTTCGCGGAAAGCAGAGCCTGATAGCAGGACTGTGCCTTTTCAGGATCGTCGAAGAGGCCGAACACCGTCGGGCCGGAGCCGGACATCATGGCATTCAGTGCGCCGAGCGCCATCATGCGCTCCTTGATGGCGTCGATTTCCGGATGCTGCCGGCTGGTGACGGTTTCGAGGATATTCCCCATCCGTCCGGCGACCGCGCGTACATCCCGCGCCTTCAGCGCCTCGATCACCTGATCAACATCCGGGTGTGCCTCCGCCGGGAGCGTATTTACATGCAGGTTCTCGTAGACGGCCTTCGTGGATACCGAGATCGCCGGCTTCGCCAGCACGATCGAGCAGGCCGGCAGTGCCGGAAGCGGAGTCAGAATCTCTCCGATCCCCTCAGAAAGTGCTGTCCCGCGCATGAGACAGAACGGGATGTCCGCCCCGAGCTGCACGCCGCGCTTCTTCAGCTCTTCGAGACTCAGTTGGAGATCAAACAGCCGGTTCATACCGTACAGTACTGCGGCCGCATCCGCAGATCCTCCGGCCATACCGGCGGCCACCGGGATGATCTTCCGAAGATTCATCTTCACACCGCCCTCGAGATGAAACTCGTCCATCAGCATTTTCGCCGCCCGGTACATGAGATTGTTTTCGTTGACCGGCAGAAACGGCAGATTGGTTTTCAGCACGATGCCCGGCCTGTCGGTGCGCTCGATATCGATGTTGTCGTGGAGCTTCACGGTCTGCATGATCATGCGGACATCATGATAACCGTTCGGGCGCTGCCGCAGCACGTCGAGCGACAGATTGATTTTTCCATATGCCTGAAGTTTGATATGATTCATAACTCCCTGTTTCCTTGATTTGTATTTTGGCCTTTGTATACATTACTCTTATTCTAGGGCATCCCGTCACCGAAAGCAAGCATTCCTCTTCTCATATATACAGAAATCGAATTGACAAATGACAGGTACATGCCTATACTCTGTAATACGAGTGACACTTTGTCATCTTTGGTGACAAAGTGTCACTTATTTAGAGATGATACCGGCACCGACGTGAAGCGGCGATATGCGGAGCGTTCGTGGCGCCGTCAAGGAGAGGAGAATCTATGGCGACGGAAAGATTTCTTAAGCTTTCCCAGGATAAAAAAGACAGAATATTACAGGCAGCAAGACATGAATTTGCGAGGGTTCCGTTCGAGGATGCCTCGATCAATCAGATTATCAAGGAGGCAGAAATCTCCCGTGGCAGCTTCTATACCTACTTCGAGGATAAGCTGGATCTCCTCCACTATGTATTCCGTAATGAGGGGATGCGAAACGAACAGTACTTCCGGGAACTGCTGCTTCGGAAACAGGGAAACTACTGGGAAGCACTTCATGAATGGGTGTACGGCATCGAAAAGCTCATTGACGAAGGCACCATCCAGGAAGACATCAACATCATGACGCAGAGCGGTATGATGCAGCGTATCCTTGCGTTCACCGAAAGTGGAAAGATGGACCATGCGGAGTGCATAAAGAACGAGTGGTTTCGAAAGCAGATCGATCCGGCCTGCTTCCGTCACAGCGATCGTCCGGGACAGTTTGCCGGCATCATCCGACTCGGAAATGCCATCGCGATGATGACCGTGATGGCGCTCGTCGGGCATGCAGAGGAGGACCATGCGCGTGTCCTTCGGAATTTTGAAACAGAGCTTGCCATCCTGCGAGAGGGAGCGGATCCACATTTTCGTGTGGAAGAGGCACCGACCGGCGATGTGAGTGCAGGCGTGTAAGCTGCATGTGCGCAGGCTGACGACATTCCTGGATGCAGGAAAGATATACGCAGTGCAGCGCCATCGGTGTTCAGGTCGACGACATTGCTCCTCGGCTAGATGGGAAGGAACAGTAAAATTACAAGATTAGAAAACAGGAGATTATATATGAAGAAACAGATAAAAATCGCCATCGGTGCCGTCGTCGTACTCGGCTTTGCAGGGCTCGTGGCGACGCGCATGATGAAGCCACAGGAGGAGATGCAGACGAAGGGACTGCCGGCGGTCACGCTGACCACGGCGACGGAGGGAAGCATCGAGCAGACGACCGCGCTTATGGGTACGGTTCAGCCGTCCGACACCTACTATATCACCCCGAAGGTGGCCGGTGAACTCGTCGAGATCTACGTTCAGAACGGCCAGTCCGTTGAGGAGGGCGCGCCGATCGCGAAGATCGATAACCAGAAGCAGATCGATGCCGCGAAGTCTCAGATGGAGGCGGCCAATGCTTCTGTTCAGGCGGCTTCGCAGCAGGCCGCGACGGCGCAGGATGCGGTGAATCGTATGACACCGCTCTACGAGTCCGGCGATATCTCGGTGCAGAGTTATAACCAGACCGCGAACTCCGCGAAGGCCGCAGCTTCTCAGGTGGATGCTGCGAAGGCCCAGGCGGCGAGTGCGAAGCTGAACTACGAGACTCAGGTTGAGTTTGCTACGGTGACCGCACCGGCGGCCGGCGTCGTACAGAACCAGAACATGACCCTGCACGGTATGGTGTCCCAGTCCTCTCAGCTCTGCGTCATCACCGGTACCGGCGCGAAGGTCGTCAAGTTTAACGTGACCGAGGATGTCCTTCAGAACCTGACGATGGGCCAGACCGTAACCGTAGAGAAGAACGGCACCAGCTACAGTGGTACGATCACGAAGCTGACGAAGCTCGTGGATCCGCAGTCGGGCCTCTTCCCGGTGGAGGCGACCCTTTCCGGTGCCGGTGCGCTTTCCGACGGCAGCAGCACGAAGCTTTCCCTGGTTGCCGCGAAGGCGGACCATGCCCTTCTCGTGCCAGTGGATGCGGTGTACTATTCCGGTGGAAATCCATACGTGTACACCTATGAAAATGGCCTCGTGAAGCGTGTCTTCATCACCACCGGTATCTCCGATGATCAGCATTATGAAGTGACGGATGGCCTCGATGGAACGGAGCAGATCGTGAACAGCTGGACCGATGACATCTATGATGGTGCCGAGGTCCGCATCGTGGATGCGGATGGCCAGACGACCGAGGATGCATCCACAGGTGCAGAGACGGAAGAGACCCACGCAGCAGACTGAACCTGAGGAGAGAATACTATGCATAAAATAACCGAATTTGTCCTGAAAAGACCGGTTACCACCTTCCTCGTGGTCGTCAGTCTGATCTTTTTCGGATTCATGTCCATCACGAACCAGAAGATGGAGCTCATGTCCGACATCGAGATGCCGATGATGATCGTCACCACGACCTATGCGGGCGCGTCACCGGAGGATGTGGATAAGCTGATCACGAAGCCGATCGAGGACGGTGTATCCGTCCTGTCGGATGTGAAGGAGGTCACCTCCCGTTCCGCAGAAAACTACGGCATGACCATCATCCAGTATGAGTATGGTACGGATATGGATGAGGCCTATGATGCGCTGAAGAAGAAAATGGATTCCATCAAGTCGAAGCTTCCGGATGGCGCAGATGATCCAACCTTCCTCGAGATGAGCATGAACGGACAGCCGTCCATGTACCTCACCATCCAGAATCCGACGCAGGAAAACATGTACAACTACGTCGAGAATGACATCGCACCGGAGTTCAACAAGCTGAGCACGGTTGCGTCGGTGGATACGACCGGCGGACAGAAGCAGTACGTACAGATCCAGCTGATTCCGGAGAAGCTGAAGCAGTATCATCTTTCCATGTCGACCGTGGCACAGCTGGTCAGTGCCGCAGATTTCAGCTATCCGGCGGGTACGACCAGCATCGGCAGCCAGGATCTTTCCGTCACCACCTCGGTCAGCTACCCGGATGTGCAGTCGCTTCAGAATATCCCGATCGTCACCGGAAACGGCAGTACGATCTACCTGAAGGACATCGCCCTCGTGCAGCTCGCACTGGAGGACAAGGCGGCCATCGGCCGTTATGATGGCAACGATACGATGATGCTGAGCATCACGAAGACCCAGGACTCCTCCGCTGTTTCCATGTCGAAGGAAGTGATGTCCGAAGTGAACGAGCTGAAGGCGAAGGACGAGAACCTCGACATCGTCGTCGTGCAGGATGAGGCCGATATGATCAAGAGCTCGCTCTCATCCGTTTTCCAGACCATGATCGCCGCCGTCATCATCTCGATGGTCATCATCTTCATCTTCTTCGGTGACTGGAAGGCATCCCTCATCGTCGGTACCTCCATCCCGATCTCGATCCTGACGGCCCTCATCGCGATGTGGGCGATGGGCTACTCCCTCAACATGATCACGATGTCTGCGCTGGTGCTCGGCGTCGGCATGATGGTCGATAACTCGATCGTCGTCCTGGAGGCCTGCTTCCGTGCGATGGATAAGTATGTGGCGATCGGCGTGAAGACGCGGCGCAGCGCAGCAGTCGAGGCCGTAAAGACGGTCGGAGAATCCGTTCTCGGATCGACCGTCACGACCTGCGTCGTATTCCTGCCGCTCGGCTTCATGTCTGGTCTGTCGGGACAGTTCTTTGCACCGCTCGGCTTCACCATCGTGTTTTGTATGATTGCCTCGCTGATTTCGGCGGTTTCCGTCGTACCGCTCTGCTTCGTCTTCTATAAGCCGAAGGAGAACACGAAGGCACCGGCCTATAAGGCAGTCCGCAGCATGCAGGGTGGCTATCGCCGGATCATGGAGAAGCTGCTTCGGCATAAGAAGATGGTGCTTCTCTCGACCGTCGGTCTCCTGATTCTGTCCTTCCTTCTGGCATCCCAGATCCGTATGGAGATGATGCCGCAGACCGATCAGGGCCAGATCGATATCACGGTTTCGACGAAGCCAGGTCTCAAAATCGAGGAGGTAGATAAGATCCTTCAGAACATCGAGGCCATGGTCGCGGCCGATCCGGACACCGAGGACTATATGGTGAGCGCCGGCAGCTCAGGCATGATGTCCATGATGAGCAGTGGCGGCAACAGTGTGACGGCGTACCTGAAGAAGGACCGCAGCATGTCCACGAAGGAAAAGGCGAACGAATGGCGAAAGGCCCTCGATGGCACGAAGGACGCGGTCATCACCGTGGAGTCCTACAGTATGATGTCGACGATGTCGACTTCGAACGATACCTACGCTACGATCATCACCTCGACGAACTATGACAAGCTGAAGGAGGCCTCCGATCAGATCGTTGACGAGCTTCGTCAGCGGAAGGATGTTACCGCCGTTCACTCCTCGCTCGAGAATGCGGCACCGCTCATCAAGTTCCATGTCGATCCGATCAAGGCGGCCGCCGAGGGCCTCACCCCGGTACAGGTCGGACAGCAGCTCTACAGTATGCTTTCCGGTACGAAGGCCATGACCATGCAGGTCGACGATGAGGATGTGGATGTCAAGGTCGAGTACCCGAAGGATGAGTATGACCATCTTCAGAAGGTAGAGGATATCTTCCTGAGCACGCCGACCGGCGCCCAGGTACAGCTGAAGGATCTCTGTGATATTAAGTTCGAGGATTCTCCGGCGACCATCGTACGTGATGACCGTAAGTATCAGCTGACCATCACGGCGGATTACACGGATCTCGCGGATAAAATGACCTCGAAGACCATCGATCAGGAGGTCATCGCGAAGTACCTCACGAACGGCATCGGCTACGCAGAGAGCTCCAGCACGAAAATGATGATGGAAGAGTTCAGCTCGCTGGGCATGGCCATCGTCATCGCCATCTTCCTGATCTGGGTGGTCATGGCGGCGCAGTTTGAGTCCATGCGCTTCTCGTTCATGGTCATGACGACCCTGCCGTTTGCGCTGATCGGTTCCTTCTTCCTGCTGTGGATCGTGGATGCGACGATTTCCATGCCGTCTCTCCTCGGTTTCCTGATGCTGATT
>Ga0129312_1000846_pt1 | contig 21486 bp, 20 predicted proteins | sample O827metagenome_FD_94434 | JGI IMG/M metagenome (GOLD analysis project Ga0129312, IMG submission 94434) | Orangutan group fecal microbial communities from Wisconsin, USA - O827 metagenome | ecosystem: Host-associated > Mammals > Digestive system > Large intestine > Fecal | place: USA: Wisconsin... | reverse complement strand
TAATGACTTGATCAATTCCATGACAAAGTCCTATAATGCAGAGAGCTCCAGTGGATATGATCCTTTGTCAGATGATGAAAAAGAAGCAATGACTGATGCCGAAATCGAAAAGTGGGAAGCAAAAGGAAAGGGTGGAATTCTGCGACGGGATTCAACGCTGAGTACCCTGATGAGTATCATGACCGGCACAATGTCCAAATCGTATACGGTCAATGGAAAGAACTATTCGCTTTCCTCTTTTGGTATTAAGACACTCGGTATTATGAATGCAGAGACTAATGAGCAGAATGCGTATCATATCGACGGAGATGCGGATGATGAGTCTAGTTCATCAAACACCGATAAATTAATGGCGGCGATCGTTGCAGATCCTGAGGGAATCACGGAATTCTTCAAACAGATCAGTAACGAAATGTATGATAAGCTGGGCGAGCAGATGACCAGTACAACACTCCGCAGTTATGGCAGCTTCTACAATGACAAACAGTTGGAGTCTGAGTATAAAAGCTATACGACGAAGATTTCCGATTGGGATGATAAAGTGCAGGACATCGAGGACAGCTACTATAAGAAGTTCTCAAAGATGGAGTCGGCATTGGCATCACTGCAGAGTCAGCAGTCTTCCTTGTCAGGATTGTTGGGATCATAAGCGATCATTGATAATCGGGGATAGTTATTGAAGGATATATTTGGAGGAACAACGATGGTAAACAATGGCTACAATCAGTATATGCGCAGCAAGATCATGACTGCATCCAAAGGTGAATTGACACTGATGCTCTATGATGGTGCAATCAAATTCTGTAATATAGCGATCATGTGTATTGAGAAAAAGGATATTGAGGGCGCGCACACAAACATCAAGAAAACAGAAGCAATCATTGAGGAATTCATGGCAACGCTGGATCATAAATATCCGGTAGCAGAGGACTTCCAAAAGGTGTATGAATATCTACATGATCGGCTGGTACAGGCGAACATAAAAAAGGATCCTGAGATTTTGAATGAGGTGTTGGGACATCTGCGTACGATGCGTGATACTTGGAAAGAAGTCATGCGTACCGCACATACTTCACAGACCGCGATCTCATAAGGAAATGGAGTGTGTATGCAGGAAAGAGAGTATTTAGATGTATTGATCCAGAGCCTGCGCAAGAAGCTGGTGCTGTTGAACCGGATCGCGATTCTCAGCCAGGAACAGCGGGAACTGCTGCAGGATGAAGATATGACACCGGAAGCATTTGATCTCAATGTTCGTGATAAGGATGAACTCGTACAGCAGATCGTTGCATTGGATGCGGGATTCGATGAGGTCTATGCACATATTAAGGATCTGATGGAACGCGACCATGCGTTATATGAGGATCAGCTGCAACAGATGCGCGAATTGATCCGCCTGATCATGGCAAAGGATGCATCCATCCGAGCGGAAGAAAAACGAAATTATGAACTCGCACAGCGCAAATTTGCCACGATCAAGAGCAAGGTGCGCGAGATGAAAGCCAACCGGAAGATGGTGAACAGCTATTACAAGAGTATGATGCACCAGAATCCCGGAGAATCGATGTTTCTGGATAATAAGAAATAAAATATGTATGTCGTATGACGGTGAGCAGACTTCATGTTCTGCTCACCGTTTTTTATGATCCGATGTCTAGATTTTATTTTTTAAAAGAAATTTCAAAAAACACTAAAGTATCCGGATCACGTACCGATATAGATAGTGTAACAACAAAGAATGTTGTTATTTTCCTAGAATATCAGTTAACCTAGGGACTGACATGAGAGGAAAATGTTAAAACGTATGCATCATGGACGATGCATTAAATTCAAGGAGGAATATATTATGAGTATGGTAGTACAGCACAATCTTACAGCAATGAACTCTAACCGTCAGTTGGGTATCACAACTGGTGCACAGGCAAAGTCTTCAGAGAAGTTATCTTCTGGTTACAGAATCAACCGCGCAGGCGATGACGCAGCCGGATTAAAGATTTCAGAGAAGATGAGAAGCCAGATCCGTGGATTGAACAAAGCTTCTTCAAATGCACAGGATGGTATTTCACTGATCCAGACAGCTGAAGGTGCTCTGAATGAGGCACACTCTATCTTACAGCGTATGAACGAGCTGGCAGTACAGGGCGCAAATGACACGAACGAGTCTATCGACCGTGACGCGATCAACCAGGAATTAGACGCACTGACATCAGAATTAGACAGAATCTCCACTACAACACAGTTCAATAAGCAGAACTTATTAGATGGTTCTTTCCAGAATAAGAATCTGCAGGTAGGTGCAAATGCTAATCAGAAGATTGAGATCAGCATTGGCAATATGAATGCACAGACATTGGGCTTAAAGAGTGTTGACAAGACTATTAAGAATGATGCACAGACTGGAACGACCCCTAAAAAGATCACTTATCAGGGTAACGAATATACCTATGTTGACACAAAATCTAAGGGAGCAAATATTTTAGGCGCAATTAAAGCGTTTAAACCGCAGGTTGCAGCTAAATATACTGAGGCGAATTATGTAGCACAGTTCAAAAACGATACAGGTTCTGTATTCTATACCGGTCTTGTTACAGGTCAGAATTACAAAACAAAATCGGCTGCAATGAAAGCAGATAAATCAACAGCAGCGAAAAATATGAGTTCCGCTATTACAAACAACTTCGCAAAGTATGTTGAAACCAGCGCAGCAACAGCAACAGCAGTAGCTGGTTATACAGAAAAACGGAATGTATCTGTTGACAATTATGAAGTAGCTAATAATTCTGTCACGGCAATTCAGGAAGCGATCAACAAGGTATCTTCACAGAGATCTGCACTGGGTGCTTTGCAGAACAGATTAGAGCATACAGTAGCAAACCTGGATAACGTATCTGAGAATACACAGTCAGCTGAGTCTCGTATCCGTGATACAGATATGGCATCTGAGATGGTTGAGTACAGCAAGAACAACATTCTTGCACAGGCCGGACAGTCTATGCTGGCACAGGGTAATCAGTCTACTCAGGGAGTATTATCATTATTGCAGTAAGCATCACAAAACATATGATTCGATTATGAATTGTAGAATGACAGAGGTACGAGTTATTCGTACCTCTGTTTTTTAAAAGAAAAGGGTCAAAAAACAAATGGATACATTGGCGATGGAATTAATGGGACAGATCGAAAAAATATGTTCGGAATATTATTTCATGAAGCAGACAAATGTAATTGAAAAAGTGCAGAAAATTCACGGGGATATACAGACCTATATGAATTTCCTTTTGAGTGGTAATATATACGATCTGGATGAAGAAGAGTATAATTATCTGGGACAGTATGTTGTACAGATATTGAGAGATTATTCGCAGGCGATAGTCAATCGGGATAGCGTTCTGATGATAGATACATTGGATTATGGATTGAAAGAATTATTGAATATTACGATAAGTGCAGATAATGGAGAAGTGGATGAATAGCGAATTGTTTGAAAAAAACCTGAAAGCAATGGAAAAATGGTATCCGGATTTCGCGGCTGCGATCAGATCAGGTACATATGAAAAAGATGAAGTGGAGATCGTTGACGAATATTCGTTAGATGGCAATCTGATCTATCAGGTAAAGCGGGAATCCAGAAGCTTGTATTTGAATGGAAAACGAAATACAGAAGAGCCTCTGCAATTGTGGATCGATCGTTTGGGCAAGATAGAAGATTATGCCCCGATTGTTTTGCTTGGACTAGGCAGTGGCCTGTATTTAAAAAAATTGATCTGCCATACAAGTGATAAAGTAAATGTCGTTGTGTATGAACCGTCGATGACGATTTTTTTGCGTACATTGCAGATGGTCGATCTGGAAGAAGAGATATTGAGCCGCCCCATTGCGTTTATTGTGGAAGGGTTAAATATAAATGAATTGGAACCAATTGTAGAGAAACTGATTTCCCTTGAAACGATGGCATTTTTGAGACAGGAGATTCATCCGAATTATCAGGAACTATTTCCGGAAATGCTGGTTAAGGTGTTGCGGGTGATAGAAAATCGCACGGACGAAATTATGGTAAATCAGAATACAGGTGTGAAATTCTCTACTGTTCTGGTAAGAAATGAATTGCGTAACATGAAATTTGTCTGTGAGGGTTATAATACAAGAAAATTGGCAGAAGCAATTCCGCATGATGTGCCGGCAGTGCTCGTAGCGGCAGGTCCTTCGCTGAATAATGATCTTCAGGAATTAAAGAAGTTAAAAGGTAAAGCGTTCATTCTGGCAGTTGATACGGCAGTAAAACCGTTGCTGAATGCCGGAATTGTACCGGATGCTTTTATTACTATTGATTCAAATAAAGTGACAGATCTGGTAAAAATTGAAGCGATAAAAGATACTCCGGTTATAGCTCCCGTGTCTGCGAATTATTACATTTTGGAGCAACAGAGAGGAAAAAAAATATTTTATTTTGACGGATACGTACTTCCCTATCTGGCATATCAGGAAGCTGGAAAAATCTTGCCGGATGTATCTACGGGTGGTTCGGTGGCTTGCAGTGGATTTTCATTGCTGTATAAGATGGGGTTTGAGACAATAATTTTGGTAGGGCAGGATCTGGCATATACAAATAATAAATCTCATGCAGATGGAACATTCCAGGATATTATGCCGGAGGAGAATACGGAAAATATGCTGCAGGTAAAGGGTAATTACGAGGAAAAGGTTCCCACCAGAACGGACTTTAAAATATATATAGACTGGTTTAATATGTATATTAAGGGGGCAAAAGAGCATGGTACCATGCGTGTGATCAATGCTACCTCGGGGGGAGCGTATCTGGAAGGAACAGAATTGATGCCTCTGAAGTCTGCACGCGAGAAATTGTGCACGCGTGACGTTGATTTTGAGACATATATCGACCATATGGAATCTGATTTTTCGGCTGAAGATAGAAAAAAGGTCATAGCCTTTTTACATAGTGTGCCAGAGGAATTGAACCAGATAAAAAAAGATGCAAAGGCATTGACATCTGTTTATAAAAAGATATTGAGTATTAGCAAGTCGGGAAGACTGGATAAGGAGGCTTATTTAAAACAATTAAAGAAAGCCAAAAAACTTAGGAAAAAATGTGAGAGTAAGCCTGCATATCAGCTCGTGAGCGCAACGATGGCATTGGCAGATTATGTCGTACGAAGTGAGAGCTTATTTCAAAGAAAATCTTTGGAAGAAGAGGCAAAAACCATTGCAACACAAGGTGTACGCTACTGTAAAATGTTAGAAGACTGTGCAACATTGCTAAAAAATTATGCAGAGGAGACGCTCTTGCCGATAGAATAGCAGGGAGCAAACTGTATGACAGATGGATTTGAACAAGATTTCGTTGAACTTGTTAAAATGACGGATGATTTACAATGCAGAGTAACGATGCTTGAAAAATCTAATAAGCTGCTAATGAAATCCAATCGTCAGCTGATTCAGTGGATAGAAGAATTAGTAAAAGAAAACGAAGATTATAAAAACAATGCGGTTTTTGAATTGAATGCCGAAAACTTAATGGATGAAGGTTATTGGTATCCGGACATTCGAAGCGGCGAAGAGGCAATAAACCAAATCGTGAATGAAAGAAAATCCTTGGCACGTTTTGGAGATGGTGAGTTTTCAATCATTGCAGGCCGGGTGCGGCACAGTTTTCAAACGATCATAGATCCGATATTACAAGAACGTCTGAGAGAAGTATTGACTTCAAACGAAGAAGATTTGATAGTAGGATTGGCTGATAATTATGGGAGCCTGGAAAAATATAATGAGCAAACGAGGCGGGAAATACGCCGTTATATGAATCGGACGGTGCGAAGAGAGCATTTGTGTCTGTTAGATCGGCAGAAGGTGTATTATGATGCATATTTGAGTAGACCATATGTTATGTATGCTGATAATAAAACGGATGAGCCGGGGAAACGTTTTCAAAACCTGCGTAGAATGTGGGAACATAGAGATTGCGTATTTGTGGAAGGCAGATATACCCGGTTGGGTGTGGGAAATGATCTGTTTGATAATTGTGCATCAATAAAACGTATTATAGGTCCTGCTGAAAATTCATTTTTAAACTATGAGGAAATATTGCGTGCTTGTCTGGAATTAGACAAGGACTGCCTTTTCCTGTTGGCTATGGGCTCAACGGCCACGATATTAGCATATGATTTGTGCAGGGCAGGATATCAGGCATTGGATATTGGGCACTTAGACCTTGAGTATGAATGGTTTTTAAGAGGCATGGGTCAGCGGACTAAAGTAGATGGAAAATATAATAATGAATTTGAAAATGGAAAAACACCGGATCCAATAGAGGACGCAGAGTATTTACAGCAGATTGTGGCAGACTGTTCATGAATTTGGAACAGTAGGATCACATCCACATTAGAGAAAAGGAAACGTTGAGTTATGAATGAGAAAATCAGACAGTTGATTCTTAAGCTAGCCGATAAAATAGAAACAAATCAGGAGTCGATTTCTGTGTTGGAAGATGATTTGTTAGAAGAGATCATTGAGGCCGGTTATGAATTGCCCCAGGGGGGAAAAAATGCACTGCTTGAAACAAATATGAATTTATTTCGTCGTTTAAAAGATGAGAAAAATGCTCAGGCAATGTCGTTATTTCTTAGAGCATTGATCGAGAACATACAGTATATGCAGCAGTGTATGGATAAATATCATGCGTTAACTATACGGCAGGAACGACCGCACAAGAAAAATACAATTATTCGGATGGATACACGGGAGGTGTTTGCACAACAGAACCAAAGTGTTTCAGAGTTCGCATATAATCGTTTAGATACGGTCGTGAGATATCTGGCAATAGAAAATTATTATGGGGAAAATACTTATGGATTTGCTCTATATGGTAAAATGCAGAGTGCAAGAATGGGAAATGAGTATACTCCCTATAGCATTGATAGATACAAAGAATTGATAGCATCGTTTGAAAAAACCGGTTATGATGAGAAGTCTTGTATCACCTGTGATCAGAATTTGAAGTTAGTGGATGGATCGCATCGACTCGCTTTGTGCCTGTATCATGGTATTCCGAATATAAGTATTCAGGTACTGCCGCAAAGAACACATATTGAATATGGGGTAGAATGGTTTCAGGAAAATGGATTTACGGAAGAAGAGATACAAATCATATGTGAAAAATGTATTCAACTGATGGAACAGAATATAGTACCTTTTACATGCATTTTATGGCCGCCCGTACAGAAATATTTTGAAGAAATCACTAATTTATTGTCTGAAGCATATGAGGTGGTATCTGTCGAAGATTTTGAGTATAAAGAGGAAACATTCGAACGGCTTGTGCGAGGGATTTATCATATCGATGATATAGAGGACTGGAAAATAGAAAAGAAATTGACGTATATGTCAGATGTTCCATTGAAAAGGGTGCGCCTGTTAAAATTGTACTTTGTAGGTCCGGATTTCCGCCTCAAACAGATGAATGGAAAAACATTGTCAAAAGTGGGAGAACATATTAAAAAGGTGATTCGTAACGATTATCAGAACAAGGTTGATAATTATTTTTATGATATCATCATTCATACAGGCGATAATTTTCAGCAAAACGAGTATATCAGTAAACTATTTCAGCCAGCGTTTGAACTGGGAAACTATTTAGAAAGTATAGAGGAGTTTCCTTATGTATTGACTAAAATAGATGTGCCTTATCAGACAGATGATTTCCCTAATAGCTATGCTTTTTCCAAGGATTTAGATATTCTGGTCGGTGCAGATTCATATTTGCAATTGGTGGAGCATACCATCGCATATTTACAAGAGTGTGTAGATGGATATGAGTTGGTTGGTTTGGAAAGTGAGAGTAATTATAGAATAAGGATAGAACTTCAAGGATATTTAATATTTCAGTTAGATATCAGCAAGAACATTGAAGGTTTGCCAGATGATTTCTCGAAAAAATGTATCTCAGAGAGGAAAAAAATAGCCTGTTATTATACGACAACAGTGGAAAATGAGATAGGAATTCGGATCGCTGCATTAATTAAGAATCCACATAAACAGCATCATTGGGAGTACTTAAAACAGCATAGACATTATTTGGATGAAGAAAATCTGATTCCAACATATGGGAAAAATGAAGTTGAAGTTAGGGACATTATTGATAAAATAAACGCGGAGGAAGCTACATGTTAGGAGAACGTTATAAATCAGATGGGAAGCCAATTTTGAAATTGAGCGAGAGACAGTTAGCGGCAAGAACACGGTTTTTAGATGAGTGTGATAGTATGATCAGCCATTATCAATTTGAAAAATTCGCATGTGAATGTGGAGCAACCGAGGATGCGTTTGAGGTGCTGTCGGAAAAGGATCGTTATGGATTGAAGGTTAGAACGGTTATGTGTAGAAAATGTGGATTGATGATGACGAATCCACGGATGACGCAGGAATCTTATGATTACTTTTATGATATGGAGTATGGCAGTCTGTATCGGGATCAGGATGTGATTCCGGAAGAGTATTTCCGAAACAAGATAATGATTGGAAAGGAAATATATGATTTTGTAGAAAAGTATTCGGGTATTAAAGTTCAGGATGTCTTAGAAATAGGATGTGCAGCCGGTGGAATTCTGCAGTATTTTAAAAATCAGGGGTGCAACGTTACCGGTGTAGATTTGGGGAGTGATTATATTGAGTTTGGGAAAAGTAAAGGCCTCAATTTAATTAACTGCCATTCACAGGAACTGGTTAAGAGCGGCAAGAAGTTTGATCTGATTATTCTGAATCATGTTTTTGAACATTTTCTGAATATAGAAAAAGAGCTGGATACGATTCGTCAACTCCTTACAGATGAGGGTATGCTGTACATAGCTGTACCCGGTGTGAAAGCATTGGTGGAAACTTATAACAATGATTTTATGTTATTTTTGCAAAATGCACATGTATATCATTTTACTTTGAGGACATTGGAACAGGTTGCCAACAAATATGGTTTCGGCTTGCATGTGGGAACAGAGGAGATACAGGCATTATTTAAATATACCGGTGAGCATAAAGAATTTTCCAGAAATTATTATTTGGAAAATATGAAATTCTTATATGAATTGGAATATGCTTTGCAGAAAAGGAGAGGACTAATATGAGTACAGAGTATAGAAAACCGTATATAATAGCAGAAGCAGGATGTAATCATAAAGGAGATATGAATATAGCTAAGCAGCTCATTCAGGTGGCGGCATCGTATTGTCATGCAGATGCAATTAAATTTCAAAAGAGATGTCCCAGGGAGTTGTTGACAGTTGAGCAATACAATGCACCGCATCCAAATCCCAAAAATTCATACGGGAAAACATATGGTGAGCATAGAGAGTTTTTGGAGTTTACGGTTGAGCAGCATAAACAGTTGAAAATGTGGTGTGATGAATGTGGAATTACGTATGCAACTTCCGTGTGGGATCTGACTTCGGCCAAAGAGATTGCGTCATTGCATCCCGATTATATAAAAATTCCGTCCGCATGTAACAATCATTTCGAAATGCTGCAATGGCTGTGTGATAATTATGAGGGGGAAATTCAGTTGTCTTTTGGGATGACGACACATGCAGAGGAAGAGAATATAATTCAATTGTTTGAAAAAAATCATAGAAATAACGACTTGGTTATTTATAGTTGCACTTCGGGGTATCCGGTTCCGTATGAAGATGTTTGTCTGCTCGAATTGAAACGCTTAAAAGATAAGTATGCTGATCGTGTGAAGGCTATAGGATTTTCTGGACATCATCTGGGTACTGCAGTAGATATAGCGGCATATGTGTTGGGCGCAGAGGTGATTGAACGACATTATACACTGGATAAGACATGGAAGGGAACGGATCATGCAGCATCGTTGGAACCTGATGAAATGGCTGGTCTGGTCAAGGATATGAATCATGTATATCAGTCACTTACATATAAGAAACAGGAAATCCTGCCAATTGAAGAAGTTCAGCGAAAGAAACTTAAATATAGAGCAGACGAAGGAAAATGATACATGAAAAAGAATCTGGAAAAATTTACAGTTAGTAAAGAGACATCATATCTCAAAGCATTGGAACAAATTAATAAAACCGCAAAGGGTTTTGTGATTGTGCTAGATGATGAATATAGGGTCATCGGGACGTTGACGGATGGAGATATGCGGCGTGCTTTGTTGGATCAGAATTCGTTTGAGGGTGAAATAGAAAAAATATGTAAGAGGAATTATACGTGCTTAAATGTAAATGATCGTTTGACAGATGCAATTCCAATTTTTAAAAACGGCGCAATTAATTTTATACCAATTGTAAACGATGATGCGCAGTTGGTAAATATTATTACCAAAAAGCAATTGCATGCCCTTTTGTTGCAGGATATCAAAGCGGATTTGAATTTTGACTTTATGAGTCTGGATGAAACGATCATTGAACATGAGGTGTTTGAACGGCCTTGGGGATTTTATAAAACAACGGTAATGAATGATTATTTCCAGTCCAAAATTATATGCGTGAATCCGCAGGCTTCATTGAGTTTGCAAAAGCACCGTAGAAGGGAAGAACATTGGATAGTCGCGCATGGTGAAGGATTGGCACAATTAGGAGAATCAAAGATTCCTGTGCATGCTGGAAGCTCTTTGTTTATTCCTAAGGATTGTAAGCATCGATTGACCAATACGAGTCAGTCTGAGACCCTGATTATCACGGAAGTACAGATAGGAGACTATTTCGGGGAAGATGATATTATCAGATATGAAGATATATATGGCAGACAATGTAGTAACGATAACCAGTGATTTTGTCTGCTCTCAGAAAGGAAGATTTTAATCATGAATGTTGCTTTTATACCTGTACGTGGAGGTAGTAAGTCCATACCATTAAAGAATATAAAAGAGATGGCAGGTCATCCGTTGGTATATTGGGTGGTGAAGGCCGCTTGTGAATGCCAATATCTGGATGAAGTATATGTGAGTACGGATCATGCGGGAATAAAAAGTACGGTTGAATCGTTTCAATTTAAAAAACTGAAGGTGATTGATCGGAGTCCGGAGACAGCATCTGATCACGCATCAACTGAATCTGCTATGTTGGAATTCGCGGATAAAGTCGAGTTTGATAATATTGTGCTGATTCAGGCGACATCTCCGCTGATTCGCTGCGAAGACTTAAATAAAGGATTTGATATTTTTACTATGCCTGATACAGATAGTGTACTTTCTGTAGTAAGACAAAAAAGATTTTTTTGGGAAGATAGGGAAGGCTTTGCTTATCCGACAAATTACGATGTATTTCATCGACCGATGAGACAGGATTTTGATGGTTGTCTGGTTGAAAATGGGGCATTTTATATTACAAGTAGAGATGCATTGGAAGAGAGTAAAAATAGAATATCTGGAAGAATACGTTATGTAGAAATGCCGGAGAATACTTATTATGAAATAGATGAACCTTCTGATTGGAAAATCATAGAGGGGATGATGTTGGAGAGAGAACGTGATAGAGGAATGTCCTGTCAACCAGCTATCAAAATGTTTTTAACAGATTGCGATGGATGCCTTACTGATGGAGGAATGTATTACTCAAGCGAAGGTGAGTTGATGAAAAAGTTTCATACATATGATGGGATGGGGCTTCAATTACTTTCAGAACGCGGAATTTTGAGGGGAATTGTTACAGGAGAGAACACCGAAATTGTTAGGCGTAGGGCGGAAAAACTGAATTTAGATATTTTGGAAATGGGTGTAAAGAATAAGCTTGACAAAGTAAAGGAATTATGTCGCAAATATAGTATTTCATTAGATGAAGTTGCTTATGTTGGAGACGATATTAATGACTTAGAACTTTTGGATGCGGTTGGATTTGGTGTGAGTGTGTCCAATGCAATGACAGAAGTAAAGCGCCATGCCGATTATGTGACTGAACGAGCAGGAGGGGCAGGCGCTGTAAGAGAGGCAATTGAGATGCTTTTAAAATGATATTAAGAGAAAGAAACATGTAGCAGATGTTGTATACGCTCAAGGTAATTATACTCTTTGGATACTTTTTCATATGCATTATGTGCGATTTCTTTCCGTGTTTTCTCGTGATTTAAGTAGTAATGTGCTTTTTCGAGGAGTTCGTCTTCGCTAGTATAAAAATCAAATTCCACACCAGGCTCAAATAAATCGATTAGCTCTGGCTGGTAGTTGCTCAGGACAAAACCCTCACATCCCATGATATCAAAGACGCGTAAAGGAATGCCACTTCGTATGGCGCGAGAAGTGGTGTTTAAGTTAATCTTGCTATTTTTAAAGATGAGAGGCATCTCGGTGAGCGTTTTTGCAAAACCACGGTTATGTATTTTCGGGATGTCAGAGGTATCGCTTCCGGTGTATATATCTAGTGGAAAGTGCTCTGCTAAAAGAGTCATGGTTCGCACTCTTTCAAGTGCGGTTAATTTATTTCCAATATATAATTGCGAAACAGTAATTTTATCCGTCAGGAAATCAGCCATAGGAGATTGATAATAATTAGGAAGATGTGCCTTGAACTCCTGAATCACGTCATCGGGCAATACTTCATCAATGAAATAATATCCGTATATTTTCAACTGAGATTCCATGATGCCGTTTAAATAACCTGTTAAATAATCAGGAGGATCTGACAATTTATCATAAGGACATTTCTCGCTGTAAAGAGACCCAACAAAAGAAATTTCAGTCTTGTATTTGTTATGGATAGAGGCCGGAGCGTTTTGAATAACTGCTTGCTTTGCCTTTACGTTTACTGCGAGCGGATAATGGAACACGCAATCGGGATTCAGAGGAGCTATGTCAAGATACTGTTTTTTGTCAAAAAGAAATATACGGTTGCACGTGTTTTGCACACTTTTGGTAAACAATTCCATAACAGGAGAATCTACAATCCAACAGATATAAATAATTTTAAAGATATTGCAAACTTCTGAAATAGCAGGGAAAAAATTTATTGTAAATATGCAGTCATAGGAATAAGTAGAAAGTGCCTGACCTACGAGACGGGCACAATCTCCCCATGATAATTCTTTGTTGGTTATTTCGGTTGTAATTTGTGTTACGCTGTGTCCTAGTTCTTCAAAGGCTTCGAGAACATCAGGTTCACAAATGCTGCCATACCTATAAAATAAGATTTTCAAAATGACTCCTTGGGTTAAACAAAATTATTAGGTTTTCATGTAAAACAGATTTTGTATAAAATACAAAGTTATGTAGGTATAATAACATATAACATCTTTTTTGTCATCTTTTGTTCGGTTCGATAAAAAGTGGGAAGTGGGAAATGATCGTATTGATTATTTCCCACTTCCTGGTTTATAATAAAAGGCAGAAGGGGGGATCGCCATGGAATATCTGACATCTGCACAGGCTGCTGAAAAATGGGGATTGACCAAACGAATGGTAAATTCGTTGTGCCAGAAGGGATGTGTAGCCGGAGCATATAAGGATGGTTACCGATGGATGATACCGGTAGATGCTGTACGACCGGGAAAAGGTAAACGGGAAAAGATTTATAAAAAAGTGGGAAATAGGAAATGTCCTATCGCAGTGGGGATCGAGAATTATAAGGAGATCGTTGAAAAATCCTATTATTATGTGGATAAGACCCTACTGATCAGGGAACTTCTGGACAATGGAGGAAAAGTATACCTGTTTACACGGCCACGTCGGTTTGGTAAGACATTGGGGCTTAGTATGCTCAAGACTTTTTTTGAGCAGGAGATAGGGCCGGATCGGACGCCGATCGATAACAGCCATTATTTTGAAGGGACACAGATATTGAGAGCAGGGGATGCATATACGCAGCATATGGGATGTTACCCGGTTATTTCTATATCTCTGAAATCGGGAAAACAACCGGATTTTCAGACTGCGTATGACTGCCTGATTGAGCAGATTGCGATCGAGTATAAGCGCCATGCGTATGTATTGGATGATCTTCACATTTTACCGGAAGATAAGGAGAAGTACCGCGCGATCATGGGACGGAGAGCACAGGCTGGCGATTATGTGACTGCGCTGGCTTTTCTTGCGGCGTGTCTGAGACAATATCATGGAAGACAGGTCGTAGTCTTGCTGGACGAGTATGATGTGCCGCTGGAAAATGCATATTTCCGGGGATTTTATGACCGGATGATCGACTTTATCCGCTCGTTGTTCGAGTCGGTATTAAAGACCAATGATGATCTGGAATTTGCGGTAGTTACCGGATGTCTGCGTGTGGGCAGGGAAAGTATTTTTACCGGACTGAATAATCTGGAGATCAATTCGGTTTTGAATGATAATTTTGCGGAATATTTTGGCTTTACCGGGGCAGAGGTGGAGCAGATGCTGACATTTTATGGTATATTGGATAAATATACAGAGGTTCAGCAGTGGTATGATGGTTATCGGTTTGGACAAACGGAGGTGTATAATCCCTGGAGTGTTACGAATTATGTGAAGACGGCTGTGACGAATCAGGTAGCATATCCGAGGCCGTATTGGTCAAATACTTCTTCGAATAGTATTATCCGGGAACTGGTGGATCGTGCGGATGAACAGGTGCGGATGGAACTGGAGCGTTTGATCTCCGGTCAGTCGATCGAGAAGCCGGTACATGAGGAGATCACGTATGAGGATATTGACCGATCACAGGATTATTTATGGAATTTCCTGTTTTTTACCGGATATCTGAAGATGATGACACAGCGTATGGAGGGCAATCTGGTGTATGTGACACTGGCGATCCCGAATGAGGAAGTGCGTTATATTTATCAGAATACGATACGCGAATGGTTTGAAGCAAAACAAAAAGGGAATGATTTTTCAAAATTATACGAAGCAATCTGCGATGGTCAGAGTGATCAGATGGAGCGGTTCCTGAATCGTCAGCTGGAAGATAGTATCAGTTATTATGACAGTGCAGAACAATTCTATCATGGCTATATGCTGGGTGTATTGAGTGGAATGAACGGATGTGAGATACAGTCAAATAAAGAACAAGGGGATGGGCGGCCGGATCTGGTGATCAAGCCTTTTTCGCCGAAACAGCCGGCAATCGTGATAGAACTGAAACGTGCCACATCATTTGCCCGGATGGAGCAGATGTGCGACCGTGCGTTACAGCAGATTGAAGAAAAGCAATATACCAGGGAACTGTTGGATGAGGGCTATCAGGAAATATTGAAATACGGAATATGTTTTTGTAAAAAACATTGTGTGGTGAAGATGGCAGTTGAATCCGATGGAAAATTGATATAAACAAAGGATGCAGTCCAATCGGGCTGCATCCTTATTTTATGTCTTATGCAATTGTGGGCTAACAGATCCGGTCCAGCATCATCCCCGCGTACATGCTCGTGATATACGGTGCCGCGAAGTTCTTATCCGGGTTCGGATTCTTGTAGGCGACGATCACTTTGTCGACGTAGTTCATCGGATTGATCGATGCCTGATCCGCTTTGGCGCCGAGCGCGTCACGGAATTTGTTCAGCACACTGAAGGTGTGTGAGATATCACCGGAGCTGATCGCGGCAGTCAGTGCGTCGCGGTCTACGGTCATTGTACTGTCTTCCTCTATATTCAATCCGATATTAGCAAAATCGGATGAGAATTTCTTAGCGATATTTCCGATATCGCGCAGCAGCAGGCTGCTCGTCTCCTGCGTATCGGCGTAACGGTGTGCGGTGTTGATGATGCCGTTGTAGGCGGCAGCAAGCCGCTCGATATTGTCTGTGACTGCATCCGCGCTCGGTTTGAAACCGACGGATGCGGCCTGACCGGGCAGGCTGACACCGTTTAAGGTCACGGAGAACATATTGTTGACCGTGAACGTATTAGAATAAGAAGAATGTCTGTTGCCGTTCAGCAGGAAGGATGAATTCTCTGCAGGAGAGGAGACTTTGTCGATCCCCAGCAGTTCCATGGCTGCCTGTGAACCCTTGTCTCCGGAGGCTGCGATCTCAAACAGATGATCCTCGCCCTCACCGAGACCGGTCTGCTTGGACTCGATCTGCAGAGCTTTGCCGGTGCCACGCTCATCGTAGAGCAGATCGGCCTGCAATCCGATGTTGGCATTGTTGATCAGCTTACGCAGCTTGTTTAGGACTTCTTCATTTGTATCATCGTCATTGACGTTGAACTGGAACTCGTAGGATGTGGTATTCGTGTTCAGGTCGAAGCTGTAGCTGCCGGTCGCGAAATCATGTCCCGCGCGCCGCAGGTAGTGTCCGGTGTTGACCTGTGGTGTCGCCAGCTGCTGGACTTCCAGACGGAAACCGGCACTCGACAGATCGATGATATCATCATCGTTGCCGACATACTCCGCAGTCACGACATCGGGCTCGTTGCTGGAGGCGATCCGCTTGCGGAATGCGCTCTCTAAGCCTTCACCGTTCTCGGACAGGGAAGCGACTACATTTTTGATCGTATGAGCCTGATCCTTGATATCGATCGCGAACTTCTGAACGTTATCCCCCGCTTTGATCTTGTACAGAGGGGATTCTTTATTAGATTTTACGATACTGTTATAAGTCGAACGCAGTTCGCTTCGCTTGTGCGAGTCGTACTTATTACTCGTACCCATTGAGATGCCGTACATGGCATTCAGCTGGTTGTACGCAACTGACATGACATTACTAGCCATAAAATGTCCCCTCCTTTCTTCCGTGAAATCTACGCATCTGCGCGGGGATCGTATACTAAATCCATTTATACATCATTATCATAGCACAAAATGACCGTTTTGTCACTGGTTTAACCGCAAAAACAGCGCATTTTACGCATATCTGTAAGCTTCTTACAGCTTTTTTATCGGATGTGACACCCATAAATATAAGTAGTTTCCCAAATATATTTGCAAAATGTTGAAAAAAAGATTGACGGTGCAAAATAATCGTGATATATTTATGCTTGCGATGGAAGTAGGTCTTTTTTTTATGCCTAAAATCAAGTAGAATAACGGAGGTGGAAGTTGTGCGCACTAGAATTACTTTAGCATGCACAGAGTGCAAGCAGCGTAATTACAACATGACGAAAGACAAGAAGACTCATCCGGACAGAATGGAGACTAAGAAGTATTGCAGATTCTGCAAGACTCATACTCTGCATAAGGAGACAAAATAGTCTAGTATCCATTTAAACCGAGACTGAGCAAAGGAAGTGATAACATGGGATCAGAGAAAAACATCGAAACCCAGAAAACAAGTTGGTTCACAGGTCTGAAGGCTGAATTTCGTAAGATTATCTGGCCGACCAAAGAGAACGTTGCCAAAGAGACAACAGCAGTTGTTATCACGTCAATTATCTTAGGTCTGATCATCGCGATTCTGGATTTCATCATCCAGTATGGCGTGAATTTCCTTGTTGGATTATAGGAAGGATGAGGTGACAGTATGGCAGAAGCAAATTGGTATGTAGTGCATACTTATTCCGGTTACGAGAATAAGGTAAAAGCCAACATTGACAAAACAATTGAAAACCGTCATCTGGAGGACCAGATCTTAGAGGTTCGCGTACCGATGCTGGACGTGGCAGAGTTGAAGAACGGTGTCAAGAAACAGGTTCAGAAGAAGATGTTTCCCGGTTATGTGCTGATCAACATGGTCATGAATGATGACACATGGTACGTGGTCAGAAATACCCGTGGTGTGACAGGATTCGTCGGACCGGGATCGAAGCCGGTTCCCCTGACTGACATGGAAATGCATAATCTGGGCATCAAGACAGAGGGCGTGACCGTTGATTTTGAAGAAGGCGATACCGTTACCGTCATCGGAGGTGTCTGGAAAGACACGATTGGCGTCATTCAGTCAATGAATCATAACAAGCAGATCGTGACAATCAATGTTGATTTATTCGGTCGCGAAACACCGGTAGAAATAAGTTTCGCAGAAGTCAAGAAGACTTTATAATCTTCTTATATCAAAGAAGGAGGAATTTTCCAAATGGCAAAGAAAGTAGAAGGATATATTAAATTACAGATCCCTGCCGGAAAAGCTACACCAGCACCCCCGGTTGGACCTGCCCTTGGACAGCACGGTGTTAACATCGTAGAGTTCACAAAACAGTTTAACGCAAGAACGGCAGATCAGGGAGATCTGATTATTCCTGTAGTGATCACCGTATACGCAGACAGAAGTTTTAGCTTCATCACTAAGACTCCTCCTGCTCCGGTACTGATCAAGAAAGCTTGCAACATCAAGAGTGGTTCAGGTGTTCCGAACAAGACTAAGGTTGCAACTATCTCCAAAGCAAAGCTTCAGGAAATCGCAGAGCTGAAAATGCCCGACTTAAACGCAGCAAGCCTTGAGGCAGCTATGAGCATGATCGCTGGTACATGCCGAAGCATGGGCGTTACTGTAGAAGAGTAAGATTTTCAGCAAAAATAATTAACTTAGGCAAATTCATCGAAAAGACTTTTGATACTTTATCGTGGAAGGGCGAAAAAGCCCGTTAATACCACTAGGAGGTAATTTATAATGAAAAGAGGAAAAAGATATCAGGAAGCTGCAAAGAATATTGATCGTTCCGTTCAGTATGATGTAGCTGAGGCAATCAGCCTGGCTAAGAAGTCAGCGGTTGCAAAATTTGATGAGACAATCGAGGTTCATATCAGAACCGGTTGTGATGGTCGTCATGCAGAGCAGCAGATCCGTGGTGCGGTTGTACTGCCTCACGGAACAGGTAAGACTGTAAAGGTATTAGTTTTCGCAAAGGGAACCAAGTTAGACGAGGCACAGGCAGCAGGCGCTGATTTCGTAGGCGGCGAGGAGCTGATCCCCAAGATCCAGAACGAGGGATGGTTAGACTTCGATGTTGTAGTAGCTACTCCGGACATGATGGGCGTTGTAGGACGTCTTGGTCGTGTACTCGGACCGAAGGGCTTAATGCCTAACCCGAAGGCTGGTACGGTTACAATGGATGTTACCAAGGCTGTCAACGACATCAAAGCCGGTAAGATCGAGTACAGATTGGATAAAGCCAATATTATCCATGTGCCTATTGGAAAAGCGTCTTTCACAGAAGAGCAGTTAGCGGACAACTTCCAGAGCCTGATCGCTGCAATCAACAAGGCAAAGCCGTCTTCATTAAAGGGACAGTATTTAAAGAGCTGTGTCGTAGCTCCTACCATGGGACCCGGAGTGAAGATCAACGTAACAAAGCTTGCCTAATGATTGGCATGTAATTGTTTTTTGACAATTACACTTGACAGAGATATATATGGGTGATATAATCACCAAGAATGTTGCCGAAGACAGCAGGTGCCGCAAGGCGTAAACGTACGTGCCTGCCGAGGAGATTGATTAGAATTTTTGAAATTCTGCCCCTTCGCGCAATGCGGAGGGGCTTTTTTCATACCTCATCTAACGCAATATCAAAATAATATAGGAGGTAAAAGATTCGTGGCAAAAGTAGAATTGAAAGCACCGATCGTACAGGAGATTTCCGACAGCATCAAAGATGCGCAGTCAGTAGTTATCGTTGATTACTGTGGACTGAGCGTTGCTGAGGATACCCAGTTACGTAAGCAGCTGAGAGAAGCCGGAGTTACTTACAAGGTATACAAGAATACCTTCATGAACTTCGCTTTCAAGGGAACAGAGTTCGAGAGCCTTTCCGGAGTACTGGAAGGACCGAACGCAATCGCTATCTCTACTACAGATGCAACAGCACCTGCAAGAGTATTAGCAGAGTTTGCAAAGAAGGCACCTAAGTTAGAGATCAAGGCTGGTGTTGTAGAGGGTAACTTCTATGACGCAGAAGGAATGAAGGCTATTTCTGCTATTCCTTCACGTGAAGTATTACTGTCCAAGTTACTTGGAAGTATGCAGTCACCGATCGCCAACTTCGCCCGTGTTATCAAGCAGATCGCAGAGCAGGGTGGAGAGGCAGCTCCCGCAGAGGCAGAGGCTCCTGCAGAGGAAGCACCGGCAGCAGAATAGGCCGGAAGCAACCAGTGATCGACAAGCATTAGCAAAGTCGGAGCGTGTTGCGTAAAAACATTAATCAAAAAATTTTCAGGAGGAAAAAATAATGACAACAGCAGAGATCATTGAGGTTATCAAAGGTTTAACCGTATTAGAGTTAAATGATTTAGTAAAAGCATGTGAAGAAGAGTTCGGCGTATCTGCAGCAGCAGGCGTTGTAGTAGCAGCAGCAGGCGGAGACGCAGCAGCAGCTGAGGAGAAGACTGAGTTCGATGTAGAGCTGACAGAGGTTGGCCCGAACAAGGTTAAGGTTATCAAGGTAGTTCGTGAGGCTACTGGTCTTGGATTAAAGGAAGCTAAGGACGTTGTTGACGGAGCTCCTAAGATCGTTAAGGAGCAGGCTGACAAGGCTACTGCTGAGGATATCAAGGCTAAGCTTGAGGCTGAGGGAGCTAAGGTTACTCTTAAATAATCCGGTAAAACAACTGGATCGAACAGCCCAACCCGAAGAATCGCCCTACAGAGCAATCTGTAGGGCTTTTTTTTTGCACATGAATGTGGTACAATAACGGTGCATTATGGCTATTTTGCGCGGCTTGCGCAGATGGTAGCCGGATTATGAGAGAGGATAGATGTAGCGCATGGCTAAGCTGGAAACACATGATTTGCTGAAAGGGACACTTTCGCACAGGCAGGGAATGCACCGGATCACGGAAGAGGAACGCCGGGTGATCAAGGATGTCATTATGGAGATCACGATGGATGTTGCGGCCGTGTGTGAGGAACTGAAGATCCCTTATATGCTGGGAGGCGGCTCGGCGCTCGGCGCAGTGCGGCATCATGGATTTATTCCGTGGGATGACGACCTGGATCTGAATGTTCCGAGAAAATATATAGATACTCTGATAGATGCGGTCAAGGAGCGCTACGGAGAAAAGTATACGATAGAGATCCCGGTGGAGACAGAAGGCTATCTGAGTTCTTTTATACAGATTCACCGCAGGGATACCGTATTCCGCGAGTATTTGTGGCAGGATGAAGCGGCCTGCGGCATCAAAATAGATATATTTGTAATAGAAAACACGTATGATTCCAAGCTGCGGAGATACTGGCACGGTGTGCGTGTGGATGCGGGACTGTTTTTACTGTCCTGCTACCGGATGTTTTTGTGGAGAAAAGAATATATGGCACTGGCGCAGGGCGATGCATCCGCGAAACGGAGCATGCGTATCAAGCAGATCATCGGTGCGCCGATCGCGCTGATGCCGCGGTTTTTCTATCGACACGTGCAGCGTTGTATGCAGAAATGCCATGATGAACATTCGCGGTATGTGTCGATCCCGTCCGGGCGCAGGCACTTTTTTGGTGAACTGTACGAGCGCGGGCAGCTGATGGATACGCAGCAGATGGAATTTGAAGGGCAGTTGCTGCCTGTGACGCGGGCATATGATCACTATCTGAGCCGTCTGTATGGCGATTATATGGTGCTGCCGCCGGAGGAGAAACGCGAGCAGCATGTACTATATGATCTGAAGCTCCCCGGAGAGATGCCGGCGATGCGAT
>Ga0129312_1000843_pt1 | contig 21554 bp, 21 predicted proteins | sample O827metagenome_FD_94434 | JGI IMG/M metagenome (GOLD analysis project Ga0129312, IMG submission 94434) | Orangutan group fecal microbial communities from Wisconsin, USA - O827 metagenome | ecosystem: Host-associated > Mammals > Digestive system > Large intestine > Fecal | place: USA: Wisconsin... | reverse complement strand
GAAATGACACAGTTTTCGCCCATTATTGAATGCTTATCATTGTTTGTAACTTTGAAAATCATTGCACAAATGGCTCAAATAAAGGCTTTTTTGTGCAAAATAAATAAGAAAGTATAGAGAGATAATATTATGATCAAAGGCAGAATTCATTCATTAGAGTCCTTCGGCGCAGTAGATGGTCCGGGGATCCGATATCTGATTTTCCTGAAAGGCTGCAACATGCGCTGTCAGTATTGCCACAATGTAGACACATGGAATCCGGAAACAGATAATTTGCAGACAGCAGATGAACTTTTGGATAAAGCTGAGCGTTTCCGCAGCTATTGGGGCAAGGACGGTGGCATCACAGTAAGTGGTGGCGAAGCTTTATTACAGATTGATTTCCTCATTGACCTGTTTAAAAAGGCACATGAAAGAGGAATCAACACCAACCTGGACACTTCAGCTCAGCCTTTTACAAGAGAAGAGCCCTTCTTCTCCAAATTCAATGAGCTTTTACAATATACAGACCTTGTGATGCTTGATATCAAGCATATTGACGATGAAGAGCACAGGAAGCTTACAGGACATACCAACAAAAACATTCTGGACTGCGCAAGATACCTTTCAGAAAAAGGTATCCCGATGTGGATCCGTCATGTCCTTGTGCCGGGCATTACCGACAAGGATGAATATCTGATCAAAACAAGAGAATTTATTGATACGCTGGATACTGTCATGAAAGTGGAAGTGCTTCCGTATCACACCCTTGGTGAATACAAATGGAAAGAACTTGGAATTCCGTACAAGCTGGAAGGCGTAGAACCTCCTACGGATGACCGCATTCAAAATGCCAAAAAGATTCTGGAGTTTTCCAAATATTAAAAATAAAATTAAACGAAAGGACTTCAATAGAGGTCCTTTTGTTGTATAATGATAAGTGGATGATATCAACAACACCAGAGTACCATGCAAAAATGAAAAGTAGAGAATAACAGGAACGAAAAACATGTGGACAGTTGTACGAATAGATGAAGATGATTATGGGTGCGAGGAACGCATGCCCGGAGAGCCGTTGATGGCACTTGTTACCGTGCAGAGTGATGACGGAAGAATGGAGCAGATCCGGATGGCGGAGGAATGGCTGCAAAGTCAGGAGATCGATGAAGGAGACGAATGGCCTGAAGATATAGATGAAGTTTCTATGGGGTTGTTGAGAGCGGAAAGACAGATGAAATTTATGGATCAATACTTGGAAGCCATAGAGGAAATGGAAGGAGAAGACACAGAAAATGATTAAAGGAATACATCATGTTTCGATGAAATGCTCCAATCAGGAAGAATATGAAAAAACAATACATTTTTATAAGGATATTCTGGGACTGCCGGTAAAAAGAAGCTGGAATGCCGGAATTATGCTTGATACGGGCGCGGGACTGATCGAGATTTTCAATGATGGAGAAGAAAAGCTTGATAAGGGTGTGATCCGCCATTTTGCATTTGCTGTTGATGATGCAGACCAGTGTACTGATGTGGTAAGAAAAGCCGGCTATGAGGTCTTTGTGGAGCCCAAGGATGTTGTAATAGCCTCCATGCCGCCCTTCCCGGCCAGAGTGGCATTTTGCTATGGACCGCTTGGAGAAGAAATTGAATTTTTTGTAGAAAAATAGTAAAATATCAGATACAGATACAGAAGGGATAAGACATCATGAAAAAAATCTGGGAATTTTTTGATGATCTGAATGAAGTGGTTTATGTCACAGATATGGATACAGATGAAATCGTTTATGCCAACAAGAAGACTTTAGCAATTTACGATTGTCACTCATTGGATGAAGTAAAGGGAAAGAAATGCTATGAGATTCTGCAGCGAAGCCTGACCCCATGTGCATTTTGTAATAATGACGAGCTGGAAGAGGGCCGTTTTAAGGAATGGGAATATCTCAATCCTGTCATGAAGAGAGCCTATATTCTGAAGGATACGGTCATAAGAGATGGAGATAAAAGATATCGCATGGAATTGGCGATTGATAATGGCTCCCAGGAACACAGCTATCAGATGATGCTCCAGCGCCAAAGTCTGGAGGTGCTGGCCAATGAGGGGATGAGACTCGCTTTACGTGCAGAAACACCGGATCAGGGAATAGCTGTTATCATTGAGTATCTTGGAAAAGCAATGATGTGTGACCGGACCTATATTTTTGAAAGAAATGGATCCGGTGGAGATGACAATACCTACGAATGGGTAGCCGACGGAGTGACACCTGAGAAGGACAATCTGCAGGATGTACCACCTGAGGTATGTGCAAACTGGTATCACAATTTCCGGGAGGGAAAAAATATCAACATTCGCAATCTGGAGGAGATCAGCGAGAGTGATCCGCTTCAGTATGAAAATCTGAAACGTCAGAATATCCGTTCCCTGGTAGTTGTGCCATTGTATGATGACAGTAAAAATATAGGCTTTTACGGTGTGGATAATCCGCATGAGGATTCATTTGACTACGCACAGAATTTTTTGCAGTTAGTCGGTATTTTTATTGTTGCATCTTTAAAGAGACGGAATCTGTTGCGACAGCTTGAAACAATGAGCTACAGCGACCAGCTGACAAAGCTTGGCAACCGTTTTGCGATGGAGCAGTATCTGACACAGTTTGATAATGAAGGACTGGGTGTTGTATATTGTGATATTACCGGATTAAAGAGGGTTAATGACAAGGAAGGACATAAGGCTGGAGACCGGTTGATCTTAAGGGCATGTGATAGCTTGAAAGAGGTCTTCGAAGGTTGTGGTTTGTTCAGGATCGGCGGCGATGAATTGCTGGCATTATGCCCGGATGAAAATGCCGACATGCTTGATAAAAAGGCGGATTTGCTACGGGAGACAGCCCTGAAGCATGATGTTGTACTGGCAGTGGGAGCTGTGTGGCAGAAACCGATCAAAGGCAATATTGATAAGGCACTGATGGAATCGGAGAGACTTATGTATGAGGACAAAGCCTTATATTACAAAAACAAAAAGGAGCTTGCCAGATAATTGTAAAAATGGATTGAATCATAAAATCGCCGGTCACATGCAGACCGGCGATTTTATATTTCTGACTTATTATTATTCCTTCTGCAAATCGGATGGATAAATCCATTCATCGGTAGCACCGATCTTACCACCGGTGCTTGTCATCTGACGGACGAGGATGCGGTCGCCCTCCTGCAGTTCGTAGTGGTATGTTAACAGGGCGTGTTCATCGACAAATTTGGTTTCCTGTTTATGCCCATTGATAAAGATACAGCTTGACTCGGTAAAATGCTCTCCGGTCACGACGACGACATCCGTTCCCTGACGGACATTATCAATGGTGATCGGATAAAGACCGAGCTGCAGTTTGGAAGGCGAATACCGGTCTACACCACCGTAGATATATTTTTCTCCGTACAGCATGTCATATTCCAGGAGATGAAGGTTTTTATCATAATAAGGATTATTGGAATACATCTGATGGAAACGTGTCAGGACACCATTGGTGTAACCAAGCTTTGCTAAAATGTGTGAAGAAAGCTGATAAGCTGACAGATTTTTGTTTTTTGCTTCCAGTCCGATATTATCCCAGACCACATAGGTTGTCTGATAGGTGTTCTGATAACGGAGTTTATTGTCCGTGATATCCAGTGTAGGCAGATGATCGCCGTAGAATACGATGATACTGTCCTCGCCGAGCGCATTGACCTCATCAATCAGCTCCTTGATAAACTGATCGACCTCATGGCATTCATTGATATAATACTCAAAGGCATTTTTGGTATCTTCATTTTTTTCACCGTAAAGCTCAATGTCATAGGGCGTTTCCGGAGCTTCGGTGGGATATTTTCCGTGCGACTGTACCGTAATTGTATAGATGAAATCCTTTTGGGGAGTAGATTGCATCCGTTCGACGATCTGTCCGGGAAGGATGCTGTCTTTTACCCAGCCGATAGAATTGTATTCCAGATCGTTCATATATTCTACCGGATCAAATACATCAAAGCCAAGATGCTTAAAAACCTGGTTTCTGGAATAAAATGTTCCGCGGTTGTTGTGGATAACGGCTGTGGTATAGCCCTCCTCCTGCAGATTGTATGCCATGCTTTCGCAGGTCTGTTTTTTCAGGATTGTCTTGTAAGGGTATTCACAAAGAGCAAAATAATCCATGCTCATACCGGTCAGTATTTCAAATTCGGTATTGACGGTTCCGGCGCCAAAGGCAGGCACAGTCAACAGACCTGAGGAATAGTTTTTGATCAGCCTGTGGAAATTGGGCATGGGATCCTCGGAATAGGAGTAATAACGCATATTGTTAACGTCAAAAAAGGATTCCAGCTGAACAAAAATGATATTGGGATCGCGGTCCGTTTCCTGATAAGCGGAAGTATTGTACTTGTGAAGCGAATTTTCAATGGTCTCAACACGGTGTTCGGAATAGGCTACCGGTTTCTGGATACCGGAATCGAGTACGCTGTCGGTAAAACAGTATACAAAGCCGTGGTAAAGGTATGTCAGCGTGATATTGCCGGTGTGCTTAAACTGATTTTTTCCGGCATAAACGCTCAAAACACCACAGGACATAAATAAAAACAGAAACAGCATATCCCGCACAATATGTGCACTGCGGTCAATTTTCGGCACCCGCTTACGGACATAAACGGTGATCAGAGTACAAAGACCCAGAAGAACAACAGCCCCGGCAAGCTGGGGAAACCCCATATATTGGCGGATAATACTGGAAACAGAAGAGAGCACCTTGATATCATTAAAGGAAAAAGGTGAAACTCTGTTTAACAGGATCATATAGTTGGCGATTCCCAAAAGCAGCCATATCAGGCTGAAGCTGAAAATCCAGAACAGCCGCTCGCGGAAGAGCAGACAGACGGAAAGCATCGCCATCAGCAGACCGACATTGATCAGATATGCCAAAGGCGCTTCCTTTATAAAATCAAAACCGCCAAAGAATGACTTGCGGTGAAGACATTCGATAATATAAATTTCAAAGAAGGGAATAATAATGATGAGCGGTATGATGTTTTGATTGCATTTTCGAAAGACATTTTTGATTTTCTGAAACATATATATTTTCCTTATACTATGATATCATTTGTTCCTTATGCAATATATCATTGCCCGGAACTAAGGCATAACAGCCTTAATACTTTGAATTATGTGCTATATTGCTTATTTTAACCACAATATCAGTATTTTAACATATTTTAATAAAAAGTAAATTATAAAGGCATGGGTAAATAGCAATAAAAATTTGTAATATTTTTTTAAAGATTTGGTAAAAATGTAAAAATCAAGTGAAATTTTGTAAAATGAGATATATAATAAAGAAAAAAGACGTAGAAAATGGACAATAGAAGTGTCCTGAGAGGATATAAAAAAGATGGTTATTGATTCGCATATACAGTTTCCCTTCCATGCAATAACAATTGATGATATGTGGTGGTATAAAGCGAGAGAAAAGGAAGATGATGTACGAGCCTGCGATTGTGTTTTTGGAGGCATTTTTTTATGGTCTGAGGCATATTATACGGAGGTTGCCAAGATTGCGGGCTGTGCAGTGGTGCGCTACCTGATGGGTGGTCAGCAGGTATACAGCTATCCGCTCGGCGGAACCGATGAAGAGCGCAGACAGGCAGTGGAGATTTTATTGAAGCTTGCGCATGAAAAAAACGAAAGGCTGTACATGTCGCTTTTTTCTGAAAAACAAAAGGAGCATATGCTGCAAAACTTCCCCGGGGTATTTGAGATTGACGGGATCAGAGACCGGTATGATTATGTTTATGAGACTGAGAGACTTGCCGGTCTGAAGGGAAAAAAGCTCGCAGCCAAGAGAAATCACATTAACCGTTTTTTGGAACAGCATGACTGGAGCTATGAGCGGATCACATCCGACAACAAGGAGTTGTGCTGGGAAATGGAACAAAGCTGGTTTGAACTGCATATGCAGGAACCGGGGGTTGAAAAGCGTGAGCTGGAGGCTGAAAGAAAAGCTATCCGGACGGCACTTGACCATTATGAGGAGCTTGCTTTGTCCGGTGGAATTTTGATGGCAGAAGGAAGAGTTGTGGCATTTTGTATCGGAGAAGAGCTTAATCCCGAGACCATGGTTGTGCATTTTGAAAAGGCCTATCCGGATGTACAGGGAGCCTTTCAGATGATCAACCGGGAGTTTGCCGGAAATAACTGTAAAGATTATAAGTATATCAACCGCGAAGAGGATACCGGTGATATGGGGCTGCGCAAGGCCAAGATGTCCTATTATCCGGATGCGTTTGCCAAAAAATATTATGCCGTTGAAAGCAATATCACACATGCGACAGGACGGGATGAAGCACAGATCATCAATCTGTGGCACAGCTGTTTTGGGGATGATGAGACATATATCCGTTTTTACCTTGAAAACCGGTTTGATGATGAAAATATGCTCTGTATCCGTGACAAAGGAAAAATTGTTTCCATGGCAAGCTTTTTAAAAACATCCCTGAGCCGGCCTGATAAGGATGAGGAAACAGAGGTGCTTTATGTATATGCGGTAGCAACCGATCCCGCATACAGGGGGCGCGGTTACGCCTCGGACATCATAAAGCATGCGTCTAAAAAATGGAGAAAACCGCTGATCCTGCAACATGCATCCGAGACATTGCAGACCTTTTATGAAAAGCTTGGCTTTGTAAAATGCTTTAAACGCTATTTGTACGACTATGAGGCAAATGGTTTTGATAATAGTGATGTTGATATGGAGATTATTCCGGAGGTGACTTTGGATATCGTCAGGGATTATCAGAAAAAAAGAGATGATTTCTTTGAGACACGGCCTTATGTGCGCTGGGATTTGGATGCTTTATCCTATGCACTGCGGGAAAATGAAAAAGCGGGCGGATTTCTGATCGGAGCCGGCGGGCAATACCTGCTGTGCCGGGTAGAAAATGATGCTGTGCGTATTGTGGAGGCATTGGTGCATTTTGATGATCTGCAGGATCCCTTCTGGCAGAAGGTGCTGCAAAAGCTGTGTGAAAAAGAAAAATGCGATCTTTTGTGGATCCACAACCGGGGCGGTATGATGCTTCCGACAAAATCCATAGACAGTCAGCAGATAGAAACCATGAAAAAAAACAGTTACCTTGGACTGACGCTTGATTGAGCGTCGGTCCCGGGTAGCTGTTTTATATTGCATAGGATGAATATAAGATCATTCAAAAGCCTTTTTGAAACCGGTCTGGCGGTGGAGCCAGGAAAGTGCCAGATCCTTCCAGGGCTGGATTGCATCCACAACCTGGGTTTCATCATGTGCCGTCATATAATTGCCGAGTGCAAGACCGTGCCCGCCGTCTCCAAAGATATGCAGCTCATAGGGGATGTGGAATTTTTCAAGGGCGGTCACAAATTTGATCGCATTGGATGGAAAGATCAGCTGATCCTGTGCCGTATGCCAGATAAAAGTAGGCGGGGTGTCGATGGATACCTGGTTTTGCAGAGAATAAAATTTTTCCATTTCCTTGGTATAGGGACCGCCGAAGATGTAAGCGTTCATTGCGGCTTCAAAGTTGACAAAGTACCGCTTTTCACGTTTGTCCATGATAAAGATCTGCTCCAAAGGCATATTGGGATGTATCATTTCATATTTAATATCGCTGATTTTCATGTCGGGTGTTGTGCCAATGTCCAGATGATTGGAGGAGGATGCAAGATCCAGCACCGGATAACCCAGGATCATTCCGTTTGGACGGATCAGCTCAGGGCAGTCGGCATAATCGGGAAGCTGCAGTGCATTGTTCCAAAAGACACCGAGAGAAGCAGCCACGTGGGCACCTGCGGAAAAACCACAGACATAAATCTGATCCGGATTGACATGCCATTCCCTGCAATGGCGCCGTACATAGGATACGGTATCGGCCAGATCCTTTAACGGACCGGGCATTGGAGCAAATTCATTCACGCCGTAATGCAGTACGATCGTATGAAAACCGGCAGCGACAAACTGGAGCGCAATGGGCATGGATTCGCGGTCGGATAAATACCGGTATCCGCCGCCCGGGCAGATGATGACTACCGGGCGTATCAGGTTGTGCTGAAAATTCTTGGAATCTTCAATAATATAGGTATCGATAAAAACCCTGCGTTCTTTTGCTATAAATATTTTTTTACAATTCATGGTAAAATCCCCCTTAAAGTCCGCTTCCCGCCGTTGAATATTTTTTCAGTAATTCATCAATATTGTCCTCATCCTTGATCACATCGGGACCGCCAAGATTGTGCTTTAGGCCTCTGCTTTCCAAAAAGCGGTATGCAATCATAAAGGTGGCGTCGTCAAAGGAAGTAAAAAATTCACTGTTAATACGGTCGATTTTTTCAGCCATTGTCATGGAAGGGAGTGTATCAAAAAAACGAAAGACCTCTTCGAAGGCATAAGCTGCGATAGTCTCCTGCTGACGGATATCGGATGTAATTTCCTGAACATGAAATACATACATGTAAACACGCAGCCATTGGGTGCGGCCGGGAAACCATTCGTATACCACGTTGTATTTCTGGTTCATGCTCTGCACTTCACGATTCCAAATCTCTGACATATAGGAAGAGTTTGTGATGTTTTGTATCTGGCTGTCGGTAAGACAGAGATTGTACTTATCGTTGAAATCCCGGATGATCTTTTTGCGTTTTCTGATAGCCTTCGGTAAGGGATCGTATTTTACGGTGTCGTCTTTGGAATAAGCAGTCTGTCCTGCATGCTGTTTTTTTTCAAAAGCAGCACCGGCCGGGCGGTTTTCTTTGTCCCAACGCTGGGGATCCCAGCCATATTGCTCTTCTCTTTTCTTGGATTCCTTATCCTTTTTTGCATTGATGACCAGATATGAAATAATACCGATGACAGCAATGATACCCAGCGGACCGAGGATGGATGCCACGATTCCGAATGCAACGCAGGCAAAGATTAAAAATTTGAAGGCATCGGCATGCCGGTTGTCTGGATCCGTTTTGCTGTAAAGTAAAATAATAAATATTATAAAAGGTATAATTCCCATACTTATGTACTCCCTCAGGCCGGCATGAAACATTCACGAATTGCTCCGCTGCAAAGCAGCTCCCGCGATTCTCATGTTTGGCGGGGCGACCCTGATATCATACTATCATATTTAAGATGTCAGGGTCAAAAAGTATTTTGCCCCTGATTTGATATCCTGCTTCATATTTGTTTTAAAGGACAAGAATGACAATATTGGTTTTCCTTAACGGGAGAATTTGTTATAATGATGCCAATGTGAAAGTAAGAGTAAGAAAACAGAAAAATTATTCGGAAAGGAAACACTGATATTATGATAAAATACCGAAAAAAACGGTTTCTGGTTTTGATGACAATATTTTTGATACTGGCATTTGCCGGCTGTGGTAAAAAGGATAACAATGCAGATGCCGGGGCACAGACTTCTTCGCAGACGGATTCTGTGATCGAGGATTCGGTTTCCGTGCTTCCGGCAGGAGAGGATGCCGGACCGGCTGCTGCGGGTGATATTGCCGTGAGCGGCAATGAGGCAGATGCCGATGATGGAGAAACCCCGCAGGAAGAAAAGCCCGATGTTGTGTATTCCGAGGATCAGCTGGAGACGGTATATACAACCACAACAGTCAATATCCGGGACGGTAAGGGAACAGATACCGGGGTTTATCAAAAGGTAAAACCGCATACCGAGCTTTCGAGAGTGACCGATGATGGTACGTGGAGCACGATTTATCTGGATCACAAGGAATACTATGTGGCAAGCGAGTATCTGAGGGTTAAAACCGGCGACGGCAACGGCTATGTGGTCGTGATCGATGCCGGACATCAGGCAAAAGGAAATTCAGACAAAGAGCCGATCGGACCGGGTGCGGCTGAAATGAAGGCCAAGGTTGCGGGAGGCACAAGCGGAAAAACAAGCGGACTTGCTGAATATCAGCTGACACTGCAGGTGGCGTTGAAGCTGCAGACAGAGCTGGAGGCAAGAGGATATGATGTCATCATGGTGCGCACGACCAATGATGTGAATATCAGCAATGCTGAACGGGCGGCAGTAGCCAATAATGCCGGTGCGGATGCATTTATCCGTATTCATGCAAACGGATCTGAGGACACATCGGTCAACGGTGCCATGACGATCTGTCAGACATCGTCCAATCCGTACAATGGCAATCTGGCTTCCGAGAGCAAAGCGCTTTCGCAAAATGTGCTGGATGCTTTTGTGGCGGCTACCGGATGCAAAAAGCAGTATGTCTGGGAGACGGATACCATGAGCGGCATCAACTGGTGTCAGGTGCCGGTGACTATCATAGAAATGGGATATATGACCAATCCGACAGAGGATTCCAATATGGCGGGTGAGGATTATCAGAATAAGATGGCCATGGGGATTGCCAACGGAATTGATGCATATCTTGGAAATTGAAACATCTCCAAAGGCCGGTAAAACACGGAAAGCGCGGAAATTTTAAAGAGTAGTATAAAGTTTTTGATTTTTCTTCCGATAAACATTATAAGACAAAGCGTATTCCAGGGAAGGAGGGAGTCTTATGCGTATCGGAAATTACCAGATGATACAGCAGATTTACAATACAACAAAGCCCGCAGGCACGACGAAAGCACAGAAAAAAGGATTTTCTGATGTAGTTTCTATTTCCAGCTCGGGAAAAGACGCAACGGTTGCAAAAGCGGCTGTTATGGCTTCACCTGATGTCAGGACAGAGCTTGTGGATTCCATCAGATCCCGCATGCAGGCAGGAACCTATGATGTAAGTGCAGAGGATTTTGCAGACAGACTGGTTGCAAAATTCAACGGAGAGTTTTAATTCGTGGATATCAAGTTAGGGGCAAAACACCTTTTGACCCTGACATCATTATTATGAAATTGAGGTAATTCCAATGGCTAGTCTTATGGAAAATTTAATGGATCTGTTAGAAAAAGAAAACAGTGAATATGAAAAGTTATTGGAATTATCCATGGAAAAAACTCCGGTTATTATCGAAGGAAATGTTGAAAAGCTGGAAAAAATCACGGATGATGAAAATATTATCGTAAGCAGAGTTAATATGCTTGATAAACAGCGCATGCAGGCAATGCAGGATATTGCCAATGTATTAAACAAGGATGTTGAAAGTTTAAAACTGGCACAGCTTACCGCTATGCTTTCCCAGAGACCTCAGGAGCAGAAAAGGCTTGCTGCCATTCATACCAGATTGAAGATCACGACCGAACAGCTTGTCCGTGTCAATGAACACAACAGGGATCTGATCACCCGTTCCCTTCAAATGGTTGAATACAACATGAATGTGATCAAGAGTATGAAATGTGCTCCCGAGACTGCCAATTATACCAGAGGAGCCTACAATGCCGGGAATACCATGGGAAGTGCACAAAAGAGCTTTGACGCAAAGCAATAGCCTTGAGAGGTGATAATATATGTCATTATTCGGAAATTTATACGTCGGAAACAGCGGACTGCAGACCAGCCAGAACGCTCTCAATACCGTGGCCCACAACCTTACCAATGTGGATACCAAGGGATATACCAGACAGCAGGTGGCACAGTCCGATCGTACATACAATACAATATCCATCAATGCATCGATCGTTTCTAATAAGCAGACAGGACTGGGGACTTATTATTCCGAGACCCGTCAGGTCCGGGATTATTTTCTGGATCAGACTTATCGCGAAGAAAACGGTCGTTTGTCTTTCTATAATCTGACCTACAATACATTTAAAGAGGTAGAGAATACACTCGGAGAGCTGGATGGGGAATCCTTCAATGATTCACTGTCACAGTTCTGGGAGTCGATCGAGGAGCTTGCCAAGGAGCCGTCAAGCAGTGTCAAGCAGGGGCTGTTTATTCAGCGCGCCAGTCAGTTTTTGACCCGTGCCAAGGCAGTCTATACGGATTTGTCCCAGATGCAGGATAACCTCAATAAGCAGGTCAAGGATGACATCGATCGTGTCAATGAGATTTCAAAAAGAATTTATGAACTGAATAACAATATCCTCAAAATAGAATGTGCCGGCGTAGAGCAGGCCAATGACTTAAGGGATGAGAGAAATGCGCTCCTGGATGAACTGGGCGGTCTGATGAATATCAGCTACAAAGAGGATGTGGACGGAGCCGTTATGATCAAAGCAGAGGGGCATGCGCTGGTAACCCGTGGGGCTTACTATGATATGGCTCTGTTTGCGGATCCCAGCAATGGATTGTACACACCTTATTGGAGACAGGATGCAGGATTTGATGAGGCCGGCAATCCGGACCTGACCAACTGCAGAGTGTTTGATCTGACACTGCCGATTTCAACGGCGCGCAATACGGACATTGGAGGTATCAAGGCAGAATTGCTTGCCCGGGGTGATTCCAGAGCAAATTACACCTATCTGGATAAACCGGATTACAATCAGACAACCGCACAGTCCGTGATCATGAATGTTCAGGCAGAATTTGATTCTCTGATCCACTCAGTCGTGACCAAGGTCAATGAAGTGTTTGCCCAGTCGGCTGATAAAGACAACGGCTATCTTGTGGATAAAAACGGCAATCCGATACAGATCTTCCAAAAGATTGCATCGGACGGATATGATGCGGCCGGCAATTATATTGCAGAAGATCCGACCGAAGAAAAAGGAACGACTTTGTATACAGTAGCGAATCTGACGATCAATCCGGATCTGATGAAGCAGGCTACACTTATAGGTCTTGTCAAACCGGATCAGAAAGAGGATTTTGAACTGATCAAAAAACTGCAGGATGTATTTACAACAGAGGATTATGTATTAAATCCCAATGTCGTGACAAAGACCAATCTGATTGATTTTTATTCCAATCTGGTTTCCCAGATCGGCAGCAGCGGATCCGTATTTAAGAGCGTATACAACAATCAGGAGACTACGGTCAACAGTACGGAGTTTGCAAGGCAGCAGGTTGTCGGCGTATCGGATGATGAAGAATTAAATAATATGATCAAATTCCAGAATGCGTACAATGCCAACAGCCGTTTTATCAATACTGTCAATGAAATGATCGAACACATTATCAATACGCTGGCTGTATAACAGGCCCGAAACAGACCCAGACAGACCGGTAAATGAAAACGAGTAAAACGATATGAGGAGGAAGTATTATGGCTTCTACATTTTTTGGCTTAAATATTGCATATACCGGCTTGACGGCGGCCAATGCTGCTTTAAATACAACTGCCAACAATATTTCCAATACCAATACAGAGGGCTATTCCAGACAACTTGTCAGTCAGCAGGCAGCCAACAGCCTCCGTACCTATACGACATACGGATGCTCCGGTGCCGGTGTTGAGACAACATCCATCGAAAGGCAGAGGGATGCCTTCTATGACTTCAAATACTGGAACAACAATGCCAGCAAGGGTGAATATTCAGAGCTTGAATATTATATGAAACAGATTGAGGATTCTTTCAAGGATGATTCTACTGTCGAAGGCTTTTCCACGATTTTCCAGAAAATGTACACGATGATACAGGAGCTTGATAAAAATTCGGGAGATCCGGTTACCAAGACGCAGTTTTTGGGCTTTGCCGGAAATCTGACCTATTACTTCAACAATATGGCCGGAAAGCTCAGTACACTTCAGTCAGACTGCAATCAGGAATTGAAAAATGTAGTTTCCCAGATCAACAGCTATGCAGAGGAGATCGCATCCTTAAATCAGCAGATCAATGTTATTGAGCTGTCCGGTTCCATGGCCAATGAACTCCGGGATCAGAGAGATCTTTTGATAGATAAGCTGTCAGAGCTGGTGGATGTTACCACAGAAGAGCAGCCGGTTTACGATACCAACAATTCAGGAAGGGAAACCGGCGCAACCCGCTATGTTGTAAAAATAGCCGGCGGGCAGACGTTAGTCGATTCCTCTTCTTACAATTCACTTGAGTGCCGTGCAAGAGAAATCTATGCAGGTAATAACCAGTCGGATGTTGCGGGGCTTTATGATGTGTTCTGGAAGGACGGACGTGATTTTTCTCTGGCCAGTGATCAGATCGGCGGACAGCTGCGCGGCCTGATTGAGATCCGCGATGGTAATAACGGAGAAAATTTCAACGGAAAGGTAAAGGAGATCGGTGTTAATGCAGATGGCAAAACAACCGTAAAGGTAGATATCAGTGCCGATTACCTGAGAGATTTGTCAGCCTGTACACTGCCGATAGACGGCGGCATATTAAAGCTTGGAAGTAAAGAATATTATTTTGACAGCTTTGAGGCCAATTATGCAGTGGATGCAGACGGCAATCCGTATATTGAAAGCTATAATTTTATTATCAGCAAAGAGCCGGAAAAGAATGCGACACAACCGGATATATCCCGTGTCGGTCAGGATGCTTCTGTCGGATACAGTATTGATTATCAGGGAATTCCGTACTATCAGGAACAGTTAAATGAATGGTGCCGTCTGTTTGCGGAGGCCTTCAATAAAATTGTGACCCAGGATGGTGCCGTGGACGGTTATGGCAACAAACCGGATGTTGTTTTTGTGGCAGACAATGCAGTAGATGACAAACAAAATACATTTTTGGCATCGCGTCAGACCATTAAGGCAGGAACTGTTATTTCCAGTAAAGATGATTCTTATTATTATCTGACTGCCAAAAATTTCAATGTCAATTCCGGGATGCTGGATGATCCACAGCTGATGGCTACCCATACCGGCAATCCGGATGAGGAAAGCAAGAGCGATATTGTGGATCAGCTGATCGCGCTTAGGACAGATACCTCTGTTATGAGCTTCAGAGGATGCGGCGCGGGTGACTTTTTGCAATGCGTGCTGGCAGATGTGGCACTGAATACACAAAACTCATCTACCCTGCATAGTAGCTACGACAATATATCAAAAGCGATTGATTCCCAGAGATTGTCAGTATACGGTGTTGATACCGATGAAGAGGCACTGAACCTCGTCCAGTATCAGCATGCCTACAATCTGGCTTCGCAGATGATATCTGTTCTGTCGGAGGTATACGACAGACTGATCCTGCAGACCGGGGTATAAATTGGTTTTAGTGATGAAAAGATGTTCAGAAAACCACCGGCTCTGACGATATATATTATGATAACGGCTGTTTTGGAGGTAAAAGAATGCGGGTTACCAATAAGATCATACAAAATAATTCCATAACAAACATCAACAACAATAAGGTTATGGAGGATAAATTAAATACACAGTTAGCAACCGGTAAAAAGATCAACAGACCGAGTGATGATCCGGTCGTAGCGATCAGATCACTGCGTCTTCGTACCAGTCTGACGGAAATTGAACAGTATTACAAAAAAAATGCGCCGGATGCGGATAACTGGCTGAAGATCACGGAAAATTCCGTGGATACGACCATTAGTCTGATCAAGAGCATGTACAGCGACTGTACATCCGGATCGGAGGGATTTAAGACAGCTGATGACCGCAACGCTATTTTAGGAGACCTGAAGGGCCTGCGGGATGAAATCTTTTCAGCCGGCAATTCTGAGTATGCAGGCAGATATGTGTTTACCGGATATCGCACCGGAGTGCCGCTTACCTTTGGCAACGGGACAAGCAAACAGTATACGATTACAGAGCAGTTGGATAAAAGCTGCCTTTCCGATCTGACATATATTGATACCGATAAGCTTTCAGATGTTACAAGCACCAACGCATCTGCGATCGGTATTCAGGAAGCGGACATTACAAGCAACACCGTACATCGCATCCGTATTTCATACAGCGACTGTGACAATACCGCTCCCACGCTTGAATATTATGATACCAACGGACAGAAGGTGACTCTTACGGCACAGGTTATATCTGCCAATGATAAGACGCAGGATCCGTATCTTTCCCAGACACCGGCAACCGGAAAGGGGGTTACCTTTATTCCCGAGACCGGTGAATTGATCCTGAGTGATGATGTATTTTCGGCAATGCAGTCCGCAAAAGATGATCCGGCGACTGCAGCCAATGAGGGAGAGTTCCGTATTACCTATTCCAAGACGAATTTTACGAAGAGTGATCTGCGTCCCGAACATTATTTCTACTGCGAAACACCGGCTGACAACGCTGCCGGCAAGATGGTTTACAATGAAGGATTTTTGGATGGCAAGACAGATGATCTGACAAAACAGTCCATTACATATGATGTTGGTTTCGGACAGGAAATTCAGGTCAATACCAATGCATCTGAGGTATTCACCCACGATATCAAGCGTGACGTGGAGGAAATGATAGCCTGTGTGGAAGATGTTATCAAGATGGAAGACACCGTAGCCACTCTGGAAAAGAAGCTGGCTTCCACAACAGATGAAACAGAAAAAGCAAATATTCAGAGTGTACTGGATGCTGCCAATAAGGCAAAGAGCTTCCTTGAAGATAAGATGCAAAAAACATTTGAATCTGGCATTGCAGTGACCCAGGGATATCTGGACCGTGCAAATACAGCGATGACAACCATTGGTAACCGATCTTCCCGTGTAGAGCTGGTGGAAAATCGTCTGAGTGCACAGCAGAGCAGCTTTAAGGAACTGACATCCAACAATGATGACGCAGATGAAACAGAGACGATTATCCAGCTCAAGAGTGTGGAAATGACGTATGAGGCAGCCTTGATGGCAACGGGCAAGATCACTCAGACATCATTGTTGAATTATATTTAAAAGAATGCGCCATTCGATCTGCTTATGCGGTTTCATGGCACAAAACAGAGGAGGTAGGATATGCAGGTTAATTCAAGACTTTTTGGGGCAATCGATATTGAAGACAGCAAGATCATACATTTTGTCAATGGATTGGTAGGATTTCCGCGGATGACCGATTTTGCGCTGATCCATGATGCGGAATCAGATGGAAAGAAAGGGATTCAGTGGCTGCAGTCCATGCAGGAAGGCAATTTTGCCATGCCCGTATTGAATCCGCTGCTGATTTTGGACGAATACAATCCGGTTGTTGAGGATGAACTGTTAAAACCGCTTGGCAAAATGGAAGCTGATGATATGCTGGTATTTGTGACAGCGACTGTTCCCAGTGATATTACCAAGATGACAGTCAATCTGAAAGGACCGATCATCATTAATGTAAATAACTGCAAAGCATGTCAGGTCATTGCCGAGGGAGAACATTGTGAAGTAAAATTCCCGATCTATGATATCTTAAAGAGCAGAAAGGGAGGTGAATAAGATGTTAGCATTATCCAGAAAAAAAGGCGAAGCCCTTATCATCAATAACAACATCGAGGTCACCATTCTGGAAATCAAGGGTGATCAGGTAAAGATCGGCATCAGTGCGCCGAAGGAAGTGCCGGTATATCGAAAAGAGGTATATGTCCAGATTCAGGAAGCGAATAAGGCGGCTACAGAGGTTAGTGGACTGGATGCATTGAAAGGACTGTTTTAGGCTTTAGATTAGAATAAGAGAGAATTTTTATGAGGGCATGCGCGGAGTTGATCTGTGCATGCCTGATTTTGTTTTGGGATGATTTGTAAATCATAGCTCAATGAATATAACAGTGAGGTCATGACACGATTTTCATGCCTGATAGCATCCTCTCTGGCGCGGGCCATGTCGCGGATGGTCTGATCACAGTTGAGAGTATGTAAAGTTTCAGATGCCTGTTGTAACGTAGAATTCTGTTTAGCAATCATTTTTAAATCCTCCCATGTCCTGGCCTTGAAAAGTCTGGCCCATGCATCAATGCCGTAAGTCTTATCTTCCTCGGTGGCCAGTTCGATATGTGTCAAGTCTAACACATTCAGTACAAATTTACTAGTGTACGGATGACAGTTTTTAACATTTAACAGTTTACAAGTTGCATAAAATTCCGAAGTGGCAGGGAATGTTAGTGTGGTATATTAGATGGAAAAAGTGTTGACCTAAAGTAGAATGCTGACAACATTGGAAATGTCCTATCAGAAAAGACTAAACTTTACAGTAAATATCAGGAAAGAAAAATCGGAATTAAAAATGAATCCAATAAATTTCCACCGTTTTTGATGCAAACTATAAACAATTTAACAAAATTAACCGATAACCATACTAAGGAATATATTATGTTGCATTTAATATGCCATATAATATAGAATGTAGTAAATGCAAACACGGATTTCACACGGAGGTGGAAGATATGGCAATTGAACCATTAGGAAGCATTATGACAGTGCAGGCACAGCCTGTACAAAAAGTAGAAGCAGTTCAGCCGGTGACAGGCACGGAAGCAAGTGCACAGGCAGAAAATGCACCGGATACCAAGACGGTCATTGTGAATAAGGCTGAAAAAAAGGACAACGACAACACAAATGATACCAGACAAAATCAGGCAAGCAATGAGCGAATCAAACAGGCTGTGGATAAGCTCAATAAGAGTATGCCCAATTCTGAAGCGGTGTTTGGTATTCATGATAAAACCAATCGTGTTACTATAAAAATAATTGATAAAGAGACAAAGAAAGTCATCAAGGAACTGCCTCCGGAAAAGACTTTGGATATGATAGCCAAGGTTTGGGAGATGGCAGGTATTCTTGTTGATGAAAAGAGATAGGAGGTTACGTTATGGCGATTCGAATGTCAGGTCTTAATTCAGGGTTGGATACAGAAAGTATAATTAAAGAACTGGTCAGTGCAAAAAGTATCAAAATCACCAGTATGAAAAAGGCACAGATAAAGCTTAGTTGGAAACAGGATGCTTGGAAGACACTGAATAGCAAGATATATAGTTTGTATACAGATACTGTATCTAATTTGAGATGGAATACTACATTTATCAAGAAAAAAACAGAGACTTCGGATAGTTCTGTTTTATCTGTGACAGCAGGATCTGAAGCTGCGACTGGGGTACAGGAAGCACATGTTATAAGTATGGCTAGATCTGCTTATCTTACAGGTGGGAAAATCAGTACAACTGATGGAGGGAATGTGTCCGGTACTACAAAACTGGTGGATGTGGGGAGTTCAACAGGAGAAAAAATCTCTGTAACAACTGACGGAAAAACGTATGAATTGGACGTTACAGATGAAACTACCATTGATGATATGTTGTTTAAGTTTAAAGAGGCAGGTCTGAATGCTAGTCTGGACGTGGGAAATCAGAGAGTATTTGTCAGCGCTAAGGAATCAGGGATTGAACATGATTTTTCTTTTGGAGGAAGTGCATCATCTCTTTCTATGCTTGGGCTTGTAGTTGATGGAAGTGAGAAGACGGCAACAAAAATTGATGCATCCGATGCAGAGCTCGTTTTAAATAATGTGCATTACAAATCATCATCCAACAACATAGTGGTAAATGGGTCTACATATCAATTGAAAGGTGTATCTTCTAAAAAAGATGATGGCAGTTATCAGGAAACTTCAATCACGACTAGCGATGATTTTGATAGCGTGTATGACACAATTAAGGGATTTATTACAAAATATAATGAATTGATCAATGAGATCACTAAGCTTTACAATGCAGATTCCGCGTCATCTTATTTGCCATTAACATCAGAGGAAAAAGAAGCTATGTCTGATGAAGAAGTCAAAACATGGGAAACCAAGATCAAGGACTCTTTATTGAGTAGGGATACATCGTTAAATGCTATTATGAATGTAATGACAAATACAATGGCAGCAGGTATAGAAATAGATGGCAAGAAGGTTTATTTATCAACCTTTGGAATTTCAACTCTTGGCTATCTGAATGCCGAAAAAAATGAGCAGAATTCATATCATATAGATGGCGATAAATCTGATGAGAAAACAGGAAGTAAACAGGATGTATTAAAAACCGCATTAGCGACAAATGCAGAGGATGTGGTACAATTTTTTACAGCGTTGGGAAATAAATTATATACTAATATGTCAGATGCCATGAAGAGAATTGATGGCATGCGAAGTATGTATAAAGTATACAATGATAAGCAGTTGGCTAGTGAGTATGCAGATTATACAAAAAGAATTTCGGACGCTGAGGATAAGTTAACTGCATATGAAGACAAATGGTATAACAAATTCACAGCTATGGAAAAGGCGTTAGCTCAGATGTCATCAAAACAAAGTGCCATCAGCGGTTTGTTTTCTAATTAAATGAAAAATTGTGAGGAAATGATATGGCTATTAGTAGAAATCCTTATGCGCAATATCAAAATAGCAAGGTATTAACCGCTTCTCCGGCTGAACTTACATTGATGTTATATGATGGAATGATAAAATTTATTAATATAGCAATTACTGGTGTAGAAGAGAAGGATTATGAAAAGGTTAATTTAAATGCACAAAAGGCACAGAGAATTATTGACCATCTAAATGAAACGTTAAATGATAGGTATGAGGTGGCAAAAGATTTTCATAATATATATAAATGCATTATGGATGCTCTGGTACAGGGAAATCTTCATAAAGATATTGCAGAATTTGAACAGGCGCTTGATTACGCAAAAAGTATTCGCGATACCTGGAAACAGGTTATGCAGGCTTCTGTTAGAGGAAAAATGAATTGAAAAACGAATTGGAAATCTTAATTGAGTCACTACAGAAAAAAATATGTCTTTTAAATGAGATTTTGATGAATTCGAAAAAGCAGCTTGCAATGACTGAACTTGAAAAATTTGATTTAGAAGAATTTGATGAATCGGTAAATAAAAAAACTGATCTGATTAAAAAAATGGATCAGAATGATCAAGGCTTTGATGTTGTTTTTGACAGAGTGAAAACTGAATTGATTGACAACCAAAATGAATATTTGGTAGAAATTGCCCAAATGCAGGATTTGATTCGCAAAATACTGGATATTGGATCAGAAATTCATGTTGTTGAGAAACAGTCAAGAGAAGGGCTTGAACGGTATTTTAAGGAGAATAAAAGTAAACTCCAAAAAGGGCGGCGGGACGGTAACGCAGTATTAAATTATTATAAGCAGGTCAACCAGACTGATTATGTTGCTCCCATGTTTATGGATCAAAAAAAATAAAAAAGTTTAAGAAAATTATAAATGGGGGTTAAGTATTTAAAATATACTCCGATATATAATACAAGTAAAACAATTACTTATTAATCAAAGTAACAATTTTTATAGAAAGAAGCGTACGGTCTGATATAAGAAATGTTACATCAATCAAAAAGTAGCCGCATGGATGCGGCGGCAAATTCAAGGAGGAATATATTATGGTAGTACAACACAATTTAAGAGCAATGAACTCTAACAGAATGCTTGGTTTAACAGCAAGCGCACAGAGCAAATCAACTGAGAAATTATCTTCAGGCTATAGAATTAACCGTGCAGCAGATGACGCAGCTGGTTTATCAATTTCAGAAGGTATGAGAAAACAGATCAGAGGTCTTACACAGGCTTCCAGAAATGCTCAGGATGGTATTTCATTTGTACAGACAGCTGAAGGTGCTTTGGCTGAGGTACAGGATATGTTACAGCGTGCCAATGAGTTGGCTGTTCAGTCAGCAAATGGTATCAACAGTGCTGATCAGCGTGGATATTTGCAGGCAGAGGTTACTCAGCTTCAGACAGAATCTGCACGTATTATGAATACTACACAGTTTAATAAG
>Ga0129312_1000841_pt1 | contig 21595 bp, 25 predicted proteins | sample O827metagenome_FD_94434 | JGI IMG/M metagenome (GOLD analysis project Ga0129312, IMG submission 94434) | Orangutan group fecal microbial communities from Wisconsin, USA - O827 metagenome | ecosystem: Host-associated > Mammals > Digestive system > Large intestine > Fecal | place: USA: Wisconsin... | reverse complement strand
TTGTTGGTGCCTTTCTCCACCGATTTTACCGTAACTGATTAAAAAGATATAGTTGGACTAACCTCTGAAATGCCCTGTTTATAAGGCTTTCTTAAGCTTGTCACTATTATATCTCAATCCCCCGTCTCCCAACGTGACACCGTTTTATTAGTCACACCTATTTTTTCTCCGAGCTGCTCCTGAGTAAGTCCCTGTTCTTTTCTAAGTTCAGCTATGAATTTTCCAATTTGTGATAAATCCATTTATGTCACCTCCGAAAAAAAACATAGCAAATCTATGCTTTTTTGTCTTTACCATAAACAGCGAAAGCGTTGGACATTCCTTATTTGATGCCACTTTCAACAGTAACTCTCTTCGTTAGGAGCCAGATAAACATATTTCAACTTGGTTCTATCCTTATTACATTCAAAAGAATGGTTTTTCTCCTTCTCTGATTCGCTTTTCAACAATATCCCAGATTTTACACAAGGACACCATTTTCATCGTATTCGCATGGTACTCTTTCCACAGCCTTTATGACCAACAAAAGCCGTAACTGTTCCCTCTTCCAATTTCAGATTTACGTCTTCAAAGACTACTCTCCCATTATATGATTTTCAGATGTCCTTTAGTTCAATCATACATTTATCTGCTTTCCTTTGCGTTTTCAATGCTCCATACTATGACGCGTTATAACAAATGTTTCTTTACCCACGATTTCATAAATATCTCTTCCTGCTTTCGCTTCAAAGTATTCTTTTAATCTTATATTTGAATCCCATTTTTCTTGCGGATATGAGCCGTACCTTCTTTTCACATCAGACATACGCTCCTCAATATCCAACACTCCCTCACTACCAGCCAAAGAATCGCATAATTGAATAAGTCTATCATAATCATCCATAATTACACCAGCTAAGGTAGTATTGATTAATTTCAGTTCCTCATCAGAAGTATCAAATTTACCAATGTACTCTTTTGTAGTTTGATTATTAAATGAATGTGTAAGGCAAATCTGTGCTACTTCATCATATCCCAATGACATCATATATGTATAACCATCTGAAACATGCCCTAAATGCCTAACACCAAACTTCCTTCCGATATCATGAAGTAAACCCAATATATATGATTTTTCAGCATCTAACGTCTCACACGCTTCCGCTATTTTTTCAGCACAATGTGCGGCAACACGACTATGATTTCCCCAAGGACCGGGATTACATTGTTCTGCTTCTTTTAATAATCTTTCTGCCTCTTCTCTTGTAGGTATCATATTCCTATTTACCTGCTCCAATTCTTGTTTTCCTTAATCCCTAAAAGTGAATTACGACTTCCACTCTTTTTTCAAAATTGCGTACTGTACGGTATCTTCATACAGTGGTGTACCATCCGGATTATTTACAAAAGAAACAAATTCTACGAATAATCCTTCCCGACGCATTCCAAGTTTTTCACAAAGATGCTGGCTTGATAGATTATAATCTTCAGTGTAGGCGTAAATTCGTCTGGCACCTTTCTCACTGAATAGGTAATCAAAGAATGCATGTGCTGCCTCATATGCATACCCCTTTCCTTGATATTCTCCGTTTAACATCCAGCAGGGACTGAATGTATCTAAGGGCGAAGCTGTATCATGCGGCTCACCTCGCTCTGGGAATGCATCAATCTCACCTATTACTTTATTGCTCTCTTTCAAAACAATGGCAAAATAGTATTCCGTTTCATTAACCCTTTTTTTCATTTCTTCCTTGGCTTCCTCAAGTGAATTCAGCTTCATACTTGCAAAACAATTCACTGCCGGTTCCCTTAAATATTCAAAAACATCCGATGCATCGCTTATTAAGAAAGGACGCAGCACTAATCTTTCAGTTTCAATAATCATATTTTGTCACCCTTTCATCAGGTTTATCTACCCTTACTCTGTTCTTCCTTTTTTTGTTTTACACTAACTTTTCATTTTGTAGCTTATCCGCAATATAGACTACCATATACTCCAAATCTTCATAGGACAGAGGTAAATATCGTAGCTTATACTTCGTATCAGCCATTTCAAGTGCTACTATAGCACCATCTGTTAACCTTGAGTATTTCTCACATCTGAAACTGGTCTAATCTGAATCATATGTTGTTTTTTGCTCTTCTGTGTCCTGTTTACCATATCAATCGGTAGTCCAAAAATCTTTTTACTTAATATTTGCTTATTAAAATAATTTCTGTATATATATTTTTTCTTCCGAACCCCATGGAGCAATTTTACAGTCTACTACATGAAATCCGTATTTTTCATATAAATTAATATGGTCGCTTACTATATACACTTTATCAAAACCAACAGACTTAAAATAATTCATTGCATAGAGGATTAATTGCTGACTTAGTCTATTTCCTCTATAAATCTCGTCTACAAACATATAACCAATATAAGGCGTATAGTGAACATCTGGAATCAGTGCTAACAAGATTAACACATAATTTACCTGTTCTTATTACATTCTGCACCTGCGCAGGTTATCGTTTTAATTAAACCATTTACAAGGGATTGTTAAGAAATAGCCCGCATTTTCTTTAAATCCAATTTTCTCGTAAAATCCCTTTGCCATATCCGTTTGCACTAACCATTCCGAACTTTCACACGCATTTATACATCTTCGTACAAGTTCCTTTCCTATGCCTTTATGTTGATATTCCGGTAAAACCGCCAAATCATAAATGATTGAGCGAAAATGCAAATCACTTAAAACTCTAACACATCCTACTAATCGATTTTCAACCCATGCAGAAAAGACAAAGGTCGAATTAAGAAATCCAATATTAAAATTATCAAGCATTGCTTGTACTGTTATATCCTCTTTTGTATTATCCTCTTTAACCCAACCGACTGCATAAAATAACTGATAGAGTTCATTACAAGGTAAATCTTTTTGATTTCTATATTCTACTTGCATTTTGCAATCCTCCGCTAACTACTGAATTTACTACATCTTTTACTCATCTTCTTGCACTTCGGACACGAAATAGCCCGCTCTCTCAACTCATAGAATGCGTTCTTAGCCCCTGCTCGTGTAATTATTGTCTCCGATAAGGTTGCCTCGGCTGGAAGCCCTTTCACCACCTTACTTCTGGTCATGAACATACGAAAAGCTGTTGGCAAGTCCATACCGAGAGCCTTGTAAATCTCTGCCACCTCCTGTTTTATGCTTTATCTGCACGAAATTGAATCAAAACATGTTCTGACTTAATGCTTCCTCCTTCACTATGTTTTGTGTAGTTGATTCGTATGTGTTTGTAGTATTACTATATGTCAAAATCAGATATTTATCAATATAGTTATCAATACATTACAAATCCCAGCACTCCCACCACACCTCACTATCAAATACAATAAAGTGACCTCGAACACAGGAGGATATCCTGTGTCGAGGTCAAATACTTTTTTATTTACTTAAAGACTCCTTGCCCCTTGGGAGGGAAAAGAATTTTTCCAAACTCCCTTTTTGGGGAATTGGATTTTTTCCAAAACACCTAGACGACGATACCTATTTTGCAGCAATAGCTGCCTGTGGAGTTGACTGCTTTCGGAAAGATACAGTGCAAAATCTTTTTTCTACAATCATTTTGTATCATCGCCCCTACTGCCCTTCACTAACATATTTCATGAACCAATTCATGATACCATTCCTCTGCAAACTGCAGATTTGCCATAATATCATCTACACCGGATACTTGCAATATCCTGTTTAACTTTTCAACCTCTTCTTGCGGTATATGGTCCGATATATGTACCATATAATACCATACCTTTGTGGGAGTATACTTCATTCGCAAAGTAAAGACCAAGGGCTCCACAACATATTTCTGATAATATACAAACGCTTCCGGGTATAAGCCTCTCAAACAATATTTTTCCACTCTGCTTATTTGGCTGAATCTATACGCACTCTCCTTTTCCCAATACATCCGCTCATCTGCACCCACACCGGCATCATATTCTTTATACTGTATCGCTCCACATTTATCGAAAATCACTTTACATACATCTATCGTATCATTTTTTACAAAGGTGGTATCTGCTACATTGTGAAAATACGCATTAAAATCTACTACATGGTATTTATCGGAATTTACTACATGAAATACCAACTGTCGTTCCGAATCACAATTTCTGTTCTCGTAAATGCTGTCAATTTCAAATCGATTCTGTATTTTCTCAAAAACCTCATCTACCTTATCTTCATCGATTAATGCACACATATCTATGTCAGAATATTCATCTACTTTCCCTGTTGCGTCTGAGCCTTCCAGCCACAGAGCATAAATATCGCCATCATCTTTAAATAACTTTATCAGTGTTTCGATGATCTGTTCTCGTTTCATATTATCTCCTCCTCAAATGAATTTTTCGTAAACTCGTAAACTTCCTTCGGAAGTTTGAAAAACAAATGTCTGCTGCGCAGTCGCTTGCTTTTCTCTCGCACTCATTATATCTGATTTCACCACAAACAACAGTACCATGAATTACTTAAAAAATATAATACACAAAAGGCTGCTACTTTTTTTGTAACAGCCTTCGCACCCACTACCTATATATTATTTTTTTGATTGTATCATACGAAAGATGATACTCTTCCATCAATTCTTTTATGGAAGCGCCATTATTTTTCTTATGACATATTTCCTGATTTCTTTTCTCCAGTAGTTTTTTTGTGGAAGTTCTTGTACCCCATCTACACCTTTTTTCTGCCTGTAGCGGAATATAAATCAATCCTCCGCTATAGTATTTCTGGACTTCAGATAATATATTATCAGGTAATATCTCTTTTCCGTTTACATATGACATGTATATCACTCCTCCAAGTATAATGAATCAACCCAACAGATGCTTCTTTCTCATAACTTTAGAGTGCAACACATCTCATATCCTTAGCGATTCTTTAATCGCTCTATGCACCGAATCGCCACTCAAACATGTTCTGTGTTGCATAGAGCGTCATAGGTTCCTGATTAGTAATTCTTATATATATTATTGTTTTGAGCATTATACACCTCCATAAGCTTAAGATTCTCTTGTTGTATTCTTTCCCGCTTGCGCATCAGTTAGAAACATAAGCCTTAAAACCCCGTTTATTATATCTTAAGCAATTGTAATAGAATTCTGGTTGCTGCCACTGCATTTCCAACCATCAGGTTTACAGAAACCTCATCAATACGAATTGTTTCTCCAGCCTCATAGATTGTTTCATCCTCAATATCCAGATCATCATTTCAAATAATCCCATAGTCTCCCATGAGTTTGCCGGATATAAATAAATCCCTGTCTTTAAGAGCTTTCAGTTGCGGTTACTTTGAAAACAATACAGCCATATCATACTGTTTCACTTTACCGCTTTGAAATTTCAGTTCAAGAACTGTCTCCTCATTAAATTTTGTCCGACTGCCTTATGAAACATACAATTTATCTCTCCATCTTTTATATAATCATTATATGTGGTTTATCCCCTATCGTCAATACTGTTCCCGAATCTGTGAGCAACCACATTGTTTTTATATCGATAATTATGCTTTTTGTATAATGTTTTTATATATTGACTGTTATTTTGCCACTTTCGAATGCTTTGCCACAATCCCATGCCCTGCATGGCTTTCTGTCACTTTTCCCCATAAAAAAATCAACCTTCGGAACTGTTACATTCCAAAGGTCGATTTCTAATTTTACATTAGCTTATTAACTGCTCGTCAAGCAATATACTACTTATTTGCTAAGCCTTTCATACTACTTTGCATCATAATAAGCTACAACCATACCATTCTATTGCCGATTCAGGTCAAAGTGGGTCTCTCGCATTCGGTTGATGCAACACCAGGCGTCTAACGGTCTGATTTCAGAACAGAATCGCTGCCCTGTAGCCAACATTCGACCGCTTCGGTTTTGATTCTCCTCGCCAAAAGCATTCTCGATTTTCTCCCTTAGCTTATCCATCAATTCTACGGACGGAGCTTCCTTATCCGTTAATATGGACTCCATAGCCCACGAAAGGGTTTTTAATTGAATGCCCGCGCTGAACTCGTCAAGCACAATCTTCTTTTCATTCTCCGTTACCACTGAACGGAACAACAAAAAAGCCTGACTCGTAATAATCTGTGGTAAGTATTGTTCCATCAGTATTACGGTGTCGGCGTATGGCAAATATGCACTGGAACCGCCTATTACCAAGATGCTCGACACACCACATTCTTCATACAATTCTTCAACGTAATCTGTGAAAGGAATAATCGGCTCGTTTGGCACGATTCTCCTCATATTTTTATCTCTGAGCCACTTCGCATGGCTCTTGGTGCTTTGATTATACAGACCAGATTCCAGTATTCAGACAAAGAACTTCCTCTCATCGGTTACAATATGTTCAATGCCACTATGCTCCTTGCTCAAATAGTCCTTTAACCAACTTGGAAACACTTTGTGCTTATCCAAATCCTCAATAGGAATCCAATGCATATTTTCTTTGACTCCATGAGTATAACTATCAGCATGTATTTCTTTAATTCCCTGCGATTTCATTAAATAGAAAAATGCAATTTCATGGCAATGTAATCCGCCTAATATGCACCCATCACCCTCAAAGAAATTTTCATGAACAACTACAAGACTCTCTATCTCATATTGTATTCCTGTTTCTTCAAATACTTCTCGTATTACCGCTTCTTCTGCCTTTTCATTCATATGTACACCGCCACCAACAGAATAGTAGTAATCATCATTTTCATTTTTAGCTAACAGTACGCAGCCATCTTCTATAATAATCGCCCCTGCGCGATATCTAAACCAATTATCTTCCTTTGTAAAACCACAATCTAACATAAAAAACCTCCATAAACTTCAAATTCTTCTCTCAACGCAAATCTATCCATTTCTCTTAAAAAGTACAGAGACACTGTCCTTTCCCAACCCACATTTACTGTAGAATATTTCATTATCTTTAATTGACATGAGCTGGATGACATCAATCTTTTTTTTCTTTAGTACATCCTCTAACTTTCTCATTAACATCCGTCCTATCCCCTGCTTTTTTCTATCAGGAATAACAAATAGCTCAGACACATAAAAAAAATCTTCGTCTGCAAAAGGATCAACATAGCCCAGAAGTCCTCCTACAATTTGTTCGTTTTCAATCGCAGCAATGCCAAAAGCCTGATAGTTACTTAATATTGCAGACACCCTACGTTTTGCTCGCTCATCATTCCACTTCTCATTCCAAGGGTCCTCTGAATATGACAGCGCCATCGCATTTGCCAATTCTATAATATCTTCACTATTTACTATTCTAAATTCCATAAGCACTATTCCTTTCTGACTAATTAGCTTCTGTCCATTTCCAAAATGCTCTTTCCAATCGCATCAATACTCATTTCATTGATTTCTGTATGATTTTCTGAAATGACAACTCACAAATATTTATCAAAAAACTGTAGATGGAGCTGAATCAGTTTTTTACTCATTTCTTCCGAATTCATCTTACCCATCATCAATTTGGATTTACAGAAAAAAGCCATGTCCGTAAATCCCATATGCGTAGTACCATCAAAAACTTCATATTCGATAGGCGCATCTGTATCCAACAAAGATTTACTTACCACAGCAGCATTCCCTCTGTGGCATATCTGCAAAAAGGCTCTCTCCATCCTCTGACCTTTATACTCCCCAAAAATAGCACCATCAATATTTATGCCACACACATATTCCTCATAATTCATGCACATGTAATAAGATAAATTTCCGCCAAAGGAATGCCCCGTTACTCCGATTCCCTTTTTAAAATTAATATAATTCGAATAGTCCTTTTTCAAAATATTTTCAATACATCGAATGTCATCCGCCCATTCTAGCAGCCTTTCATTTAAGAACATACAGTATCTCCTTTGAAAGGAATAAAAAGCTTCATACATTTCTTCCGGGGTTCCTTTAACTTTTTTCATTTTAATGGCCGCGACAGTTCCACTAATCCTTGGATTAATTTGTCTTTTCTTTATGCTATGGTCAAGCTCAATACTTGAACCGTCTGCTAATTCTAAAGGAGCTGATTCATATGCATGCCCCACAGATGCAACAAAATAGCCATTTTGTGCAAGTTCACAACAAAGCTTATTATTTGCCTCCATGTAAGAACCATATCCATGATTATAAATAATTAGTGGATATCTTCCCTTATTTAGTATCTCTGGGCTTTGATACATTTCCCCCACAGTATTTTTTAGTATTACCCGTGGTTCTCCATTATATATCGCCGGATAATATAATCTGGCCGATATGACCCTATTACCACCTATTTCACCTAGCTTTTCCTTTCTCTTTTCATCAACAGAGGTTATTATGCAGGTACCTACAACTGTTTCTTTCTCCTCTAGCATAACGACATCCTTTCGCCAAAAACTGAGTATATTAATTAAGTCCTTTTATAATTTGCAGGAGCATCATTTGCCTCTCCGTAAAAAAATAGTCTGCCCCCAAAACAAACGCTTTGTTCCTTTTGCGTTAAATTCTCTTCTTTGCTTCCAATATTCCTTACCATTACCATGAATCGGGATATTCACTCCGGCACCTATGTAATCAGCCATCTGCGTTGCTTCTTCCGGTCCCATTGTATATACTCCGTTTACCGTGTACATTGCATAGTCGACATCCTTGTCCGCAATACATTTCGTTTCCTCTGCAAAAGAAGTGTCACCGCCATGATAAACGGTAACGCCGTCTACCGTAATAACATATCCAACATTATTCTTTAAGCTATGGGAGCTGTTTCCACCGGAGGGTACCGCCTCAATTCGGATATTATCAAGTTCAAACACCTGATACTCGCCATCAATCAATGCATCTTTCCACTTGATTACCTTGCAGTCATCCTTCTTAGCACATAAATCCACCCTGTTATGATCGTTGTGTGCATGAGTAATCAAAATAACATCCGCCGGCTCTTTATACGAGTCCGTTGGAAAATATGGATCGATATAAATAACCTCTCCCGTAGTTGTTTTTATCTTCACACTTGCATGCCCAATAAATGTCATCCTTGCATATAAGTTACTCATTATGAAATACCTGATAAGGAGAATTGCAGCAAGTGCACCAATTACAATTCCTATTATTATAATCAGCCTCTTCGTATGTTTTTTTCTAATTGTTTTGTCATTCATTTGATTTTATCCAATCATCTTTCAAAATACTGTAGATACATGCATCTACTATGCCTTTATTACTGTAATCTGCCTGTCGCAAAGTTCCTTCATATATCAAGCCACATTTTTTCATTACATTTCCTGAATGAGGATTATGCGGGTCATGTTGTGACTCTATTCTGTTTGCCTCAACCTCTTTAAATAAATAGGGGATTATTGCCGAAAATGCCTCACTTGTAATTCCCTGATGCCACCACTTACTTCCAATACAATATCCTATGTGAAGCATATTTAGGGATTCATTTCTATCAACAACTCCTATCACACCAATCGGTTCATTTAATTCTTTTAGTACAATTGCCCACTGATAAAAATCATCATTTTCACTTTCTGTAATCCAGTCATTTACTACACTTTCCGTAATTGCCATTTCGGTATGAGTTGGCCACCTCAGAAACTCCGTAACCTTATCATCGGAAGTCCAATTATTATATGCGGCTATTGCATCGCCTTCTACAAATTTTCTTAATATTAATCTATCGGTTTCTATTGTCTTAGTGCCTTTATGTGTCATACATATTCCTCCTGATTCTATGATTTTCAATCTACATTATAAGAATATCAGGTCGTTAACTCTATCGTCATGATTTCTTCCACTGGAAATGAAACCTTAACAATCCCAAGCGCCGTAAATTCTCCTGCCATTTTTTCAAATTCATGCAAAACCAAATCACTGGCCTTAAAAAATGCATCTTCAGGATCGTCCTTTGTTAATGCTATTGTGCAATGAGGAACCCATCTATCCGGTAAGTACCATTCCCATCCTGTCGTATCAAATCCCTTCATAGCTTCATGAAGCTCTCTTTGCAGCTGATACATGTCCTTCGTCATAACAGGAGATACAAAAATGGTTTTGGAATCATTAAACATACCAATAGATCCTAAGAATGAAGGTATCTTACTATGTGATTTAGCAAACTGTTTTAATTTTTCTGCGCAAGCCTCCTCGTCTATATCACTGAAACAAGCAAGTGTAAGATGCGGTCTTGTCTTCCATTCTAAAAACTTTGTGCTAATATTACTGTCCGCTATCTTTCTTGAGATATCAAACAACTTATCTTCCGTCTTTTTATCAAAATATAGTTCAATTGCGTACTGCATACTACTCCTCCTGAAACATATTATTCTACACTTTGTTTTGAATCACAAATATCGACTGATTGGCTCATCAAGGCTCTTGGTACAGGAATTAATCTTGTGAAGTTTCGTTTTTGCTTTATCATTCTGAACTTCCATCTGAATACTGAAAAGCTTTTCAATCACTTTGATTGGATATCCTAAATACGACAGCTATTCCTCACCTACCATTTTTAATTCAAAAGTTTCGACTTTTGAATTATCACCATGCGTAAATACATGAACCTCACCGGTTGTGAGATTATACAACGTCGAATATTGAGCCTTTCCAGGAACTACTACCCTCGCAAGCAAATCTAAGGCGTCCTGTTCAGAAAGTATTCCATTCTTTTCTTTCAATGTATTCTCAATTATATTATATCTGTCATGTCCTACACCACGATGTCTTGAATCATATAAATCAAAATTAGTTACTAAAGAAGATTCAAATGCTATTATTCCATCTTCTGTATATTCCATAACTACAGCTCGTCCGGTGGCATCTGCTATCATAAAATGATGATTAGGTTTCTCAAGACTGATATTATATGATTTAAATATTTCTATAGCTTCATCTACGTTTTTTGCATTTTCAAGTACCACACGAATCATTGAACAAACAGTCATTGTAGGAGCATTTTCAATCGTTGAAATCTTTGCTTCACCACAGTCAAGAACAGACATAGCCAGTCCATATTCATTCATACCATCGGTAGTGACATATGGACAGCACAGCAGCAACGCATTCGTCCGGTTGAGTTCATGCGCCTTAATATCCTCATTCTTTCCAAATTTAAGAAATCCCATGTCACAAGCCCCAATCATAGCATACCCATTTTCCGGATTAGTTGTAGTCATCACAACAGGCGAATATGTATAATCAAAATTCCTGGCAAACAGAACTTCTCCTTTTTCATTATGTACTACAAAAGATGAGCAGCTAGTCCCGGAAACATCAATCTTTTCAGGCAGACCTTTTGCTATTTTTCCCCTTACATATTCCCCATACTCGTCCCAATTCTTTGCGCCAACCTTTATAAAATCATCAAATCCATAATTAGCATAATAATTTAGACTATATAGGTCTTTTACATCATAGGTGTTTAGACTTTTTATTGTTCTTATTTCCTGGCAAAAATACAAAAAAAATATAACAAATACTGCCACTGTCAGTAGCAAAAGGAAACAAGTAATTTTCAATATTTTTCTCTTCATGCTATATACCCCTCAATCTAAAAACTCTTCAATTCCTAAAAACATCAGGCTTGAACGCGCGAAAGTTTCAAATCGCTTTTTAATGTCATAACTATTACTTTCATCAAAATCCCTGTTTCGCTTTAAACTATTTTCTGAAATTGCTCTTCCTACAATCCCCCCAAAAACAGAAGCATTATATTCCATAAATTCTTCAAGAGGAATTTTAGGAGTTATAACCCCATCCTCAACCTCTTTTGCCAAAGCACTAAAGATATGCGTATCAATATCTCTCGCAGGCACAACATTAGGAAAAATCACTCTTGCCCTATCCGGAAAATTGTCTGCAAGAATCAAAAATTCTAGTTCAATCCTTTTATGAGGATACAAATATTTTTGCAATTCTTCAGCCCATACATTATGAAGCAGTTTGATTTGTCTGGCAATCAATTCACGGCGCTTTGCAATCGTCTCCGGTGTAACCGGAAGTCTTCTGAGTTCAACAATTTGTCTTGTCTCAGTGTCAAGAAATACATTCAGACGATCTATTGATTCATATTGTTCCATGTGAATTCGGCTAAGAAGGTCCGTTAAAATTTCATCTATATTTTTATAATACCTGTAGATAGCACCCTGACTTAATCCTGAAGCATTGATAACATCTTGCATTGTAATACTGCTTACTGTTTTTTTCTCACAGACTTTTAATGCGGCATCAACAATCTCTCTCTTTTTTATCTCATAATACTCTTTTGAAACTCTAGCCATTATGATACCCTCTAATAATAAACCTCTTATGATGAATATCATTTCATTATAATGAATGTGGATTCATTATATATTTTTTTAATCAACATGTCAATAATTTATTAACTGCTTTTTCCATTCTCATCTATGTTAGGCAGGGCATTTAATGCTGACGGTATTTCTTTCAATACCTTTAAATATTTCTACCATCTTGGCATTAATCTCATTGATATAGTATCTCTTCTAAAATACATTATTCTTGTAGAATGGACAAAAAATTGAATCCCCGCAGTAATGGCAAGTGACGCGACTTAGTTTAATTGACGAAAACCTGACTGGTATTAGATATTTGCCTTTCGCTGTTCATGATGGTAAAAAAAGAACTCCATTTCAACCATTATAATTGAAACGGAGCTCTCATAATTTACATTAGTTCCGCAAAAGTTATGCAAAAGATATATCCACCTCTCTCATGGCAAGATGCATCTAAATCCCACTCTTTTGCCATTGCGATTAGTTTCATACTAGCTTTCCGTAATCTTCGATTGACATAACCACCAAACACAAGGCGACAAATTTTCACTTGATACAGATGGTGTTCTGTATAAACTCGATATCCATTTGATAATCGTTCTACTTTTTCCAGAAAACCACATTTTTCATAAAAGCGTATCGTTCCTTCTTTCACGCCAGTTGCCTTTGCTAATTCTCCGACCTTATACATAATCTCACTCTTCTACGAAGGCTTCCCATTACTATACCGCAGAAAGAAACAACAATTCCCACCAGCATATATCTGAAATTAGGAAATTGAAATGTCAGTGTTGCAATTCCCTCCTCTGCACACACAAATTGCGTATAGGGAACTGTAAGGAAGGTGATTGCTGCTCCTACGATACAAAGCCATTTCCCTCTTCCCCAATAATCATTCTTTGCAACAATAACTGTTCCCATGAATAAAAGCAATGGCAATACGATTCCCTTGAAAACAATATTTACTCCTGTGGTATCTATCCCGAGATGATTCCAAGATACATACCATAAGAAAATCACCGCGATTATCCAAGCAAGAAAATAGGTCGAAAGAATTATAATCTTGCTCAGATTTTTTTGAGCCTTTACTGTGTTTGTGCTTTCCTCTAAAAATTCCTGATAGGTCTGATTCATTGTTTTGTCCTCCTTAAGCAGGTGGTCAAGACTTACAGAATAGATATCACTCATTTTGATGACACTGATAATATCCGGAAAGGATTTATTATTTTCCCAATTCGACATTGTCTGTCTACTAACACCTAGTAACTCGGCCGCATGCTCTTGTGTGATTCCGGTTTTTTTTCGTGCATCTCTGAGTTTGCTTCCAATCTCCATATTCCATCCACCTCATTTTTTTGCTCCACTGAGAAGCATGCTCATCATACAAAACTTTTGAATATTTTTCTATCAATTAGCTTTTACAATACGAAAAATTCATGTCAAAATCTTTTTACTATCGCATACACAAAAGTATCTTTCCACTTGGGCTTCCTATTTTCATCCCTTTCAAAATAGATATTTTGCTTAAAATGTGCCTCACTACGGACAAGAAGCATCCTTCGTGCCAAAGGACTCGGTCAATGCTAATTCTCCATACAGTTCCTTCTGAATTTTCTTTGCTTCTTCTGAGAACGTAATTGTATGAAGATAATCTTTTACCCTAATTTCAATCACTTCAACAGGTTTTACCTCTGTTTTTGAAATCCATTCCCAATTGTCAACAAGTTCAAATGATTCCGACGGTAAAACATAAATATACCCTTTCCCATGAGGATTAATTGAGCCATATCTTAGGTAACTCTTGATACCATCAGAATCAAAAGCAAGTCTCCCCTCCGGCGAATCAGGATACCATCTGAAAGGCAATGCAAACGGAATCACTTCCTCCATTGTTGCTGATACTTAATATAAAAGTAACAGGCTTCATCCAATGATTCACTGGCTTTACTCTTTATTAACTCACATAATTATCCTCACCAAATTCAATTTAACTCTACGAAATTAAGTTGTCATTCACATTTTACATCTATCCACGCGTCTACGTCAACAAAGCCTCTTACTTTGCAAAACTATTTATATTCTTCGTATCGTAATACATTCTGCAAGCGACGGCAGCTGTTACATCAAGAATACTCCGTGAGGAATCCCTATGCCATATCATATTGCGAGAATAAGAATTCTCACCCTTCATAAAAAAGCCAAATCATTCCCAGCGCCCATTCATATCAAAGAAATATCCCAGGTTAATCCGAACCTCTCTTCTCTCAATATCTTTGTTCGTATAACAGCATTTATCGAAACCTATCAATTCAAAGCCTTGATGCAGATAAAATCCGATGGCATTCGTATTGCAGGACTGAGTCTCAAGAATAATTGCCCGTCTGTTCTGAAATTTCGCAATTTCCTTTGCCTTGTCCATAAGCATTTTGCCAATTCCCTGTTTCTGAAGGCTGTCATCTACCCAGAGTTCTGTGACCATAAGCCTGTTTGACCATTCCTCAGGGCATACCTCTATACATGCCAACAGTTCGCCGTTATCTCCAACGATTCCATATGCCTCTGCTTTCTCCCAATGGTCCTGATACAGGCTATCCGGGAAATCATACTCCTCCGGGGTGTGTATAATTTCCTTCTCCGCCGTCTTTCGTACCAGATGAATGGTACATCCTTCATGATTCATGGGAGTGATTTCCACATCATAGTAACTGTCACTACGGGTTACAAGCGGAATCGGTACCCCCTTCCAATTATCTTTTGGTAAAGCGATTATTTCTCTGTTCATTTGTACACTTTCTCCTTATTATTCATATTTCAAAATCCGGGAACACACCATTTTCAACACAGGTAATAATATTTAATACCTCAGCCAATGCACGCTCTCTCCCTTCCTTACTATTCATCCAATTGTCACGTCTGGTATTATTATCATCCGCCGGGCAAGGCAACACTTCTATATGCTTTGGAAACAGATACTTTGCAATTTCCAGGCTCCTTCTCATATGATATGTCGTTGTTACCAGCAAAACCTTCTTTACACGATTCAGCCAGAATGCTCTTTGTAATTCCATCAAGGCTCCTAGAATGTTTTCTATTGTATTTTGTGAGCTATTTTCCACGATTATATCTTCCGGTTTTACACCCAGTTCAATCGCTCGCCGATACATATGCTCTGACTCTGTCATTGCTCCTTCCGGAAATCCTCTGACTTTACCACCACACAGCAATAGTTTGGGAGCACGATTTTTATGATAGGCCTTTGCTGCAATAGGAATTCGATACTGCGAAGCTTTTATGCTTCCTAACACTATGATACAATCAGCGTTCTCATTGCAATCAGTCATTCCTTCAAATAAAAGCTTATCTACTATCTCATCTGTGATTTTTTCTCTTGTCAATTCTGAAACAAGCAGGTTTCCATTCCCGTATACAATATTACCTCCAGATTGCTTCAGCGTACTTTTTTCCACCCTGACTTTATATGCAAGTAATCTTAAAAAGTATTCAGGTATCCTGCGATGCCCCATTTCCCAATCTGTTATGGTGGGATAAGGAATCTCATACTTCATGGCAAATTCTTTACGGTTAAGCCCTTCCTCTTTCCTTAATTCGAGGAGAAGATTAATTTTTTCTTCTTTTTCCATATTCATTCACCCTTTCATTACTGTCTTTATCAAAAGCATAACTGCACTGTTCAAAAATATCCGTTATCTTCTGATAAGCTCTTCTCTCACTGGCACGGATTTCACAAATTCTATCAAGTAACTCATCAAAATAATCTTTGCCAAAAGGCTTACCGTTTTTCATCATATCTTCATTTATTACAAAGCCTTTGATTATGTATTCCTTCAAAGTCTTCGTCGCCCACTGACGAAATCGGGCAGCCTTCTTTTTGAACTACCGAGAAAATCTCGGTAATTCAACTTTCCTCAAGTTCATGTTCCCGATTCATATATTCCTCCAATCATGCATTGCATAATCCCATTATATACTAATGCAATGCATAAATCAAGTCCACGCGTACAATTTTGGAATAAAAAACTCCCCGTTTCGAACTGTTACATTCAAAACAGGGAGTCTATGATTTACATTAGTTTCGCAAAACATTAACGAAACGATATACTACTTATCAGCGATAGCTGCCTGTGCTGGGTTGAAAGTAAGGAGGGTGTTTTGCCACTTCTCCTATCAATACGGGTTTATTTTTACGACCACCAACACCACACACAATGGTATTGTTCTTCTTGCTTCGTAAATAAAATCGTGTGCGTCCTCGAGAGAAAGCCCTAAAGGGCTTATCCTATTTTCTTTGTTTTACTGGCTCACCCGTAAACGGGTCAATATACTCTTTGAGTGTCATTTGGTCATATTCCCAATCTTCTTTTAATTGGTTCTGTATGTACTCTTGTATTTTCTTCGCATTCTTCCCAACTGTATCTACATAATATCCTCTACACCAAAAGTGACGGTTCCCATACTTGTATTTCAGATTGGCATTCCTTTCAAATATCATAAGTGTACTCTTTCCCATAAAACTTGATACACTTATATTCGGTGGAATCCTGACCAGCATATGCACATGATCCGGGCACATTTCTGCCTCGATTATTTCCACACCTTTTCTTTTACATAACATACTTAGTATGTTGGCTATATCCTGTTTTAACTGACCATATATAACTTTTCTCCTGAATTTGGGTGCAAATACCACATGATATTTACACTCCCACTTTGAATGTAATAAACTATTCATGTCCATTTGGACTACCTCCTTTGCTATTTTAGTGCGGTTGGCGAACCTACACTTATTATAGCACTGGAGGTTTTTGCTTGAAGCTAAAGCGTCTGTGGACACACCTGCATAGCAGGTGGTTTATTAAAAGACTGCTATACAATAATAACCATTAAGTACGTCACAGTACTTAATGGTTATTTGTTTACTTAAAAATAATATTGAATTGGTAGGAGTATCTTCCAGAAGGAATTCGATATTCGGGATGAATATTTTTATACCAACCAGTGTCACCTCCAAGACCTGCATGCAGGCTATCAAGAAGAAGCCAAGTGCCAGTAGGCACTGTAGGCAAATCATCGGAATAAGTAGCAGATTGGTATTCTTTCATAGAATATGGGAGCGCACTAAAATGAAAATCTGTACTGCCCATAATCATAATAGTATGTGTACCGTCAGAAAGGAGGGCGTAACGAGTGTCTTCGTGACCACCACATTCACAAGGGTTGACGAAAGGAATATGCTGTTCCTTGACAGTTGAATGATAGAGACCTACAAAAGCGGCAGTTTTACGATCGGGATAAGTTTCCCATGGACCTTTTCCATACCATTCTAATTCACTAAAAGAAGAATCGAGACGGAAAGATAAACCAATACGAGCCAGCGTATCAATATCACAGCAGTTTATTACTTGATTTGATATTTTTAGTCCATTACACCCTATTTGGTAAAGTGTATCTGTATAAATTAACACTTTTTTACCACAGGTAACATCATTAGGATAGAAGGAAGCCTTCGTATGTAGGAGGATTTCTTCTTCGGTAGCAGAAACGGAAACGGAAGTAATCTCTTTGCGTGGTTGATCGATACCGATAGTTTTCCATTCATGGTAATAACTGTTGGAGTCATGGGTTCCTTCATCAATTCCTGTTGCTGCACGACAGAAGGTATCCATGCCACCAGTAAAGTAAGCATGACCGTTAACGATAAACTGAGAAAAGACGCCATTTTTTTTGTCAAAGACAATATGCAGATTCTGCCCTTCGATGGTAATACTGTTTTTCGCATCCTCATAAGTGAGAGGAAATGAGGGAAGATTTGATTCCATTGGTAAATAAGTCTTATGATTCAGTGAAAACTGTCGACGGTATATTTCTGTTCCATTAGGAGCATAGGATGTTCCCTTGGCAAGTTCTACAAAGAAATTGAGATATGCTTCTCCTTTGAAATCACTTTCAAAATCAGAAAATGGAAGAATTTCAACGGTTCCAGCAGCTGTATGAAGCGTATCCAAAACACCAGACTTCAAAGTGTGGCCGTTATCTTGAAATTCATATCGAATCCTAAGATGGCTCAAATCTATTGCATGATAAAGATTTGTTATTTGAAGGAATTTTTTACCAAACGAGTCGGTGATGCAATCTATCGTAACAGGTGATTGCACATTGCGAACTTCATAAGCACCGGGTTTGAAGCTTAAGTCGGCAAAAACTATTCCGTTCAAGCACATGTCAGGTGTTCCATCAATGATCTCTTCGTCAAAAGCTCCTCCATAACAATATTTTGTCTTTCCAGTCATCTTATCAGTAACTGCAATTGCTTTATCAGCAAAATCCCAAAGAAATCCGCCTTGAAAGCGAGGATATTTGCTGATATAATCCCAGAATTCCTTAAAATTACCGGTACTGTTACTTTTGGCATAAGCGTACTCGCATAAAATCAGTGGGCGAAGATCAGAATCATCTGCCATAATGTCTGCAACCCAGTCCATATTGGGGTACATTGGGCAGAGAATATCTGTAATATTTGACTTTGGGAAGCAGGATTCATATTGAACAAAACGTGTTTTGTCATATTCCTTTATCCAACCATACATAGCAGCTTGATTTATACCTGCACCGGATTCATTTCCCAAAGACCAAAGCAGAATCGATGGATGGTTTTTATCGCGAAGTACCATTCGGGAAGCACGCTCCATATAGGCGTTTGTCCAATTAGGTGAGGAACTTAATCCACCGCCGTAGCCATGGGTTTCAATGTTTGCCTCGTCAATGACATAGATGCCGTATTCATCACATAGATCATACCAAGCTGTATGATTGGGATAGTGGCAGGTACGGACAGCGTTAAAGTTCAGTTGCTTCATGCACATAATCTCTTTTTTCATTTGTTCAATAGAAACGGCACGGCCGGAAGTAGCACAGAATTCGTGCCGATTCACACCACGAATTATAAGGCGTTTACCGTTGAGAGTTAAGATTCCTCTCTCTGTGATTTCAATCTGACGAAATCCTACATGGCAGCTCTCAATATCCAAAGTGGTTCCATTTTTATCTAATAATTCGAGCACAAGTGTATAAAGAGTAGGCGTTTCTGCAGTCCATAGCAGGGGATGATTGATTGTGGCTGTTTCATGAGCAACATACTTAGGCTGCAGATAAGCATTATATTCTGCAAACTTCTTTGAATAAAATTCATTGACTTTGGTTCCAGCCTCATCATATAATGATAATTTTACATACATTTCACCATATAAAGGAAGACTTTGATCAGGCCATATGGTAACAGCTAAAGTTGCCTGCTCATAATTGTGATCCTTAAAAAGTGTCTCTACTTTATAATCCAAAATGTGGTAGAGAGGTTTGGCTAAAATTCTTACATCGCGAAAAATACCATAGATATGCCAATAATCTTGGTCCTCTAAATAGCTACCGTCACAGAAACGAAGCACAGAAACTGCTATGGTATTTTGACCGGCATGTACATGGTTGGTGAGGTCAAATTCAGCGTTTAACTTACTGTCTTGAGAATACCCCACCTCTTTACCATTAACCCACAAAGTAAAGCAGGATTCGACACCTCCGAAATCGATGAGAATCTGTCTTCCTATATAATCATTTGGTATTTCGAAAGTGCGAAAATAACACCCGGTGAGATTATCCTCGGGAACATAGGGCGGATTTAATTCATAAAAGCCTGAAACGGACTCTGTCTCAAATTTTTCGGATCCATTTCCCCTTTTGAATGGATAAAGAATGTTAGTGTACACAGGTTTCCCATAGCCATTGTATTCCCAGTTTGCTGGAACGGGTAAATCGTTCCAGAATGATGTGTCAAAATCTGGTTTCCAAAAATCTTCCATTTCTTCTGGTCGACGATAAAGATGGAATTTCCACATGCCGTTCAGACTCATTACGTAATAAGATGACTGGCAATCACAAGTAAGTGCCTGCTCTACTGACTCATATGCTCCGTAAGGAGTATGCATAGGATATCGATTTCTTTGAGTGATATACTGATTTTCCCAATCATGATTCCTGTTCATAAATTATTATCCTCCTGATTTTATAGAAAGAATTGATTTGTTTATATTGGAAATGATAAAATAAACGTAATCTATCAAAATATGCTTATAATATACTTTATTTCCTTCATATGTGAAATGGCAAATTTGGTCATTTTTTTATCCAAATTGGTATTATAGAAAGGTAACCTATATGAATTATAATGATGCTTATGAAAAGAAACGAAAGAAAATGCAGAAAAGTGACGTAATCTATCGATGTATTGGCGATAAAATAAAAAATGGAATTGTTGCTTGTGGATTTATGAGAAAAGAAACCGCAGAACGATCTCAATATAACTTTTCAAATGACTTTTACAGTTGTTTCCTTTTACTGCAGGGCAGCGGTGAATATATTACTGAAGATGGAGAGGTAATTCCACTTAAAGAAGGTGATTTGGTTCAGAGAATTCCTGGAGTGGTACATTCCACCAGAGTAGAGCCTGATGGACAGTGGCTTGAGTTTTTCTTTTCTATTGGTGCAGATTTTTTTGAGGTAGAGGAGCAGCTTGGAGTTCTGTCAAAAATTCCTGTGAAAAAGCAGGCTTTTCCTTCCGTTAGCATTAATCACTATAATAGCCTCATCCGTAAATTGAAGTCTTCAACAAAAAATGAACTTCCAATGATGGCCTTGGAGATACAGCAGGAAATCCTTTACTTATTTGGGTATGGAGTGAGTGATGATGAGAGTACGAGTTCACAAAGTTTAATTCAAACAGCATGTGATAGGTTATCTCAAAATCTTGACAGGGATATTTCTATGGAAGAATTGGCTGAAGAACTTCAAGTAGGGTATGAGTCTTTCCGCAAGGAATTTAAGAAGGAAGTTGGCGTTTCACCGAGAAAATTCCGAATCGAAAAAAGGATGGAGCAGGCTTGTATGCTTTTGGAAAGCGGGATTCCAATTAAAGAAATTGCCCAGATGGTTGGTTATGAGGATACATTTTCCTTTAGTAGGCAGTTTACAAAATCAATGAACATTTCACCGGGTAAATTTCGGAAAGAAGATAAATAAATTATATCGATTATTTAAAGGAATTAATATGTTTTTTTCTATATACTGAGCGAAAAAGAATATATGTTCGTTGTAGTGTAAATTATTATACGATAGAAAACTAAATAAGGTGTATAATATTATTAGTGTCAAATGTTGTTCCTTCCTGAAGTTGCGTGGGACTCGTAATATTAACAAATGTGTCGCACCTGCAGTTTAGCAGGTGCGA
>Ga0129312_1000838_pt1 | contig 21644 bp, 19 predicted proteins | sample O827metagenome_FD_94434 | JGI IMG/M metagenome (GOLD analysis project Ga0129312, IMG submission 94434) | Orangutan group fecal microbial communities from Wisconsin, USA - O827 metagenome | ecosystem: Host-associated > Mammals > Digestive system > Large intestine > Fecal | place: USA: Wisconsin... | reverse complement strand
AAGCGTCTTTTCTCTTCCACCGTACACGGCGCATTCTCTTTTCCACAAGAGGAAAAGAGAATGGGGGGTGTATTCCAATAGGCAAAGCCTATTTAGGGAATATCACACCGGCTCGCCGTACAGCGCCCAGGTGTTGCTGTCCGTGATCTTCACGTCGATAAACTGCCCGATCAGCTCTCTGCCGCCTTTGAGGCGCACCAGCCGGTTGCCCTCGGTACGGGAGGAGAGGGGGAAAGCTTCGTCGTCGCTTTCGCCGTCCACCAGCACCCGGACCGTTTTGCCCACATAGGCGGCGTGGAGACGGGCGGAGTTGGCGTTCTGCACTTCCAGGAGCTTATCGAACCACTTCTGCTTTTCCGCGCGGGTGGCGGGATCCGGCATGGAGGCCGCTTTCGTACCGGGACGGGGGGAGTAAATGAAGGTAAAGAGGGCGTCAAAGCCCACCTCCTCCACCAGAGACACGGTATCCATGGCCTCTTCCTCCGTCTCACCGGGGAAGCCGATGATCACGTCGCTGGTCAGCACCAGACCAGGCATGACCTTTTTCGCATAGTTGATTTCCGCCAGATACTGCGCCCGCGTATAACGGCGGTTCATCTCCTTCAGCACCCGGTCGTTGCCGGACTGGAAGGGGAGATGGAGCTGCTTTGCCACATGGGGACAGTTTGCCATCACGTCGAAAAGGCGGTTTGTGGCGTCCTTGGGATGGCTGGACATAAAGCGGATCAGGTACTCACCGGGAATTTTGTCGATGTCCTCCAGCAAGTCGGGGAAGTGGTAATCCAGCCCCAGATCGTTGCCGTAGGAATTGACGTTCTGGCCCAGCAGGGTGATGTCCTTATACCCGGCTTCTACCAGCTCCCGGACCTCCTGCAAAACGCACTGGGGATCCCGGCTCCGCTCCCGGCCCCGGACGTAGGGTACGATACAGTAGGAGCAGAAGTTGTTGCAGCCGTACATAATGCTGACCCACGCTTTTACGCCCTTTTCCCGCACCACGGGGATGCCCTCGGCGATGGTGCCGTCCTCATTGTCCACAGCAAAGACCCGCTTCCGGGTCTCGTACACCTGCCACAAAAGCTCCGGGAATTTCCACAGGGCATGGGGGCCGAACACCAGATCCACGTGGCGGTAGGACTCCTTCACCCGTTTGGACACCCGCTCCTCCTGCGCCATGCAGCCGCAGAGGCAGATGACCTGCTCCGGGTTTTCCTTTTTCGTGTGGGTCAGGATGCCCAGATTGCCGAACACCCGCTGCTCCGCGTGTTCCCGGACGGCGCAGGTATTCAGGATCACCAGATCCGCCTCTTTGGCATCCTCGGTAAAGGTAAAGCCGCAGTCCGCCAGCATTCCCATAAGCTTCTGGCCGTCCGCCACATTCTGCTGACAGCCGAAGGTATCCACACAGGCCACGGGATGGGCTTCCCGCGCGTTGAACATCTCTTTGATCTTTGCTTCAAAATCCCGCTGACGCGCCAGAGCGTCCTCAGGCACCAGTACGTTTTCCCGCTTCAAATGGTAACTCCTCCAAAATTATCTGATAAAATGCGTGGCGATCCGCGTTTCCTTTTCCGGCAGGCCGAACCGTTCTTTTCCCAGGGCGATGCTCCGCATCAGGAAGGTCATGTTCCGCGCCAACGTCCGCATGGTCTGACGGCCCTCACCGTCGGCCTCCGCCTCTCCCGGCTCACGGCCATGGATGCTGTTCCAGTACTGGCTGGAAGCCACCGGCATCCCGGAAATGGTAAAATACTTGTTCAGCTCGTCAAAGGTGGCGGAGCAGCCGCCCCGGCGGGCGCAGGCCACGCTGGCGCCCACCTTCATGGTTTTGTCAAAGGGCGTGCTGAAAAACAGCCGATCCAGACAGGCGATGAGCGTGGCGTTGGCGGAAGCATAATACACCGGGCTGGCGATCACCAGACCGTCCGCCGCCTCAAATTTGGGCGCCAGCTCGTTCACAGCGTCATCAAACACGCACTTGCCGGTCTTTGCACAGGAGCCACAGGCCACACATCCCCGGATGTCCCGGTTTCCCAGAAGCACCGTTTCCGTTTCCACACCGCTTTCGTGAAAAATCGTTTCCATTTCCCGCAGCGCCACAGCCGTGTTGCCGTTGGCGTGGGGACTGCCGTTCAGCATAAGGACCTTCAGCTTTTCCATGATCAAACCTCCTGCGATCCTCTTTTCCAGATCCGTCCGTTTGGGGAATGGGCGGACATACCTTAACTAAGTTATCATAGCATAAAATACTGCCGGATACAAGAAAAAGGAGGGCTTTGCCCTCCTTTTCCGAAATTTTTTGCTATGACAGATAGTTCAGCGGGTTTTTCGCCACGCCGTTATACCGCACCTCGAAGTGACAGTGATTGCCGGTGGAATTTCCGGTAGAACCGGCCCGCGCTATCTGCTGGCCCTTATAGACGTGCTGCCCCACGCTGACGGTCAGGCTGGAATTGTGGCCGTACCGGGTAACGTAGCCGTTGCCGTGGTTGATCTCCACCAGGTAGCCGTAGCCGCTCATCCAACCGGCGTAAGTCACCGTACCGCCGTCGGCGGCATAGATAGGCGTCCCTCTGGGAACGGCGATATCGATGCCCTTATGGTTGGTGGAGCCGATGCCGCCGGGGGATCTCCGCCCGCCGAAGTAGGACGTGACCCGCCCGCTGGTGGGCCAGCGGAAGCTGCCGGTGGGGAGCCATGTGGGCCGCGCCTTGGTGCCTCGGAGCCGGTATTCCGTCACCGGCTCTTTCAGCGTCACGGAGGACAGAATGGTACGCTCCGTTTCCTCGCCGTTGACATAGGTGGTCTTGGCCAGCACATCCGCCTTGCCGTATTCTCCTTTGGAGGTAACTTTGTAGTCGCCCTGATAGAGACTGGCGTCGTCGGTGTACTCAATATCGTAAGCCACGTCGTCCAGATACCGCTCCTGCTTTTCCACCGTCATGGTCAGGTAGGGGACGGAGGCGGACAGGGTCAGCACCTCGCCGATCTGAAGCTTGTTGATGTTGTAGCCGGGGTTCAGCGCCAGCAACTCGCTGGAGGTCATGTTGTTCTGCGCGGCGATCTGGGACCATGTATCGCCTTTTTTCACCTCATAGGTGACCTCAGCGGTTTTGGTGCTGTAGAGCAGTTCCGCAATATAGCCCAGATTCATGATGGCGTCTGTGGGGACATATTCCTGCCGGATCTCCACATCCTCCTCGAATTTGCAGGAAATGGTATCCTCATCGGAAGCGGCCTTCTGAAGCTGCTCCAGCAGTTCGTCCAGAGCGCCCTCGTAGGGGGTGGTGCCGATGCGCTCCCCATTGACGTACAGGCAGTAGGCGGAAGTCACCAGACCGATCTCATCGGACAGTTCCTCCTCATAGGCGGCTTTATCCTCAACGTCCTGCCGGAGCGTCCAGCCGGAATCATATTGCAGCAGGGAATCATCCAGCGTATAGGTCTCTCCCAGCGTTTCGGAGGTGATGGCTTCCAATTCATGCCGGACGCTCTCAGCCTCCGACTTGGAAGCCACCGTACCCAGCACATGGCCGTCATAGGTGACGGTGGTTCCCACTGTGAAAAAGGAGAAGAACAGGACGACGCCTGCCAGCACGCAGCTGCCGCCCAGAAATACCACGGCGTGCAGCCGCTTTTCCTTTTCAAACCACGTGCCGAATTTGCCGGAACGGTGGATCCGCTCCTTCCGTTTGCCCAGCAGGCGCTCCCGCAAACGGCTCGCCGCGGCAGGCAGCAGTCCCCAGAGCATCAGCAGCGCCTGCAGCGCCCCCCGGTTGGACTCCGGGAACCGGTTGGCCTTGGCCTCCCGGATCACCCGGCGGCAGCGGCGGCCGAACCAGCGGCGCTTCTTTCCGGCCCGGAACCGAAGCCGGCCCCAGAAATCCTCCGGCTCCGCCAGCACTCTGCGCTTCCGGCGGGGCTGTACGGCGTTCTCCGGTTCGGAGACGCCGGTGCGTTCCGCCCGGTTATATTTTTTTTCGGTATTCTGACTCATAGTCCTCCCGGAATGATCAAATAATCAAAATAGTAACAATTTGTTACCGTTTATTGTAACGCCTTTCGCCCTATTCGTCAAGCAGCTTATCCAAAAAGCGCTGTTTTTTAACATATTGGCAACAATTTTCCCCCTTACAGATGCAAAAATACCCCGGAAGGAAAAACCTTCCGGGGCGTCTGCGTACAGTTTCTCAGGACAGGAGCATCTTGTCGTTGGCCTCGTCGGATCCGCTGGCGCGGCTGAACAGGGCCAGCAGATCGGGAACCGTCAGCTTCTTCTTGTCCTCACCGGAGATGTCCACCACCACACGGCCCGCGTCCATCATGATGAGCCGGTTGCCGTGGGCAATGGCGTCTTTCATGTTGTGGGTGATCATCAGGGTGGTCAGGCTGTTTTCCTGCACGATCTGGTCGGACAGCTCCAGCACCTTGGCGGCGGTCTTGGGATCCAGCGCGGCGGTGTGTTCGTCCAGCAGCAGCAGCTTGGGCTTCTTCAGGGACGCCATCAGCAGCGTCAGCGCCTGACGCTGGCCGCCGGAGAGGAGGCCCACCTTGGCGGTAAGACGATCCTCAAGGCCCAGATCCAGCTTCCGGAGCAGTTCCTTGTAATCCGCCCGTTCCGCAGCGGTAATGCCCCACTTCAGGCCGCGGGTCTGGCCACGGCGGGCCGCCAGCGCCAGATTTTCCTCGATCTGCATGGTAGGGGCCGTACCCATCATGGGATCCTGAAACACGCGGCCCAGAAACGCCGCCCGCTTATGCTCCGGCAGCTTGGTAACGTCCTGTCCGTCAATGGTGATGGTGCCTTCGTCCACCTGAAACACGCCGGCAATGGCGTTGAGCATGGTGGACTTGCCTGCGCCGTTGCCGCCGATGACGGTGACAAAATCGCCGTCGTTCAGGGTCAGGTTCAGGTGGTTCAGAGCTACCTTGGCGTTGATGGTATTGGGGTTAAAGGTTTTGCAGATACCTTTCAGCTCAAGCATGGACGCTGCCTCCCTTCTTGGTGTGGATGTGGCTCTTCCAGTAAGGAATGGCAAGGAACACAGCCACGATCAGGGCAGACACCAGCTTCAGGTCGTTGGTGTTCAGACCCAGCTGCAAAACGATTTGCAGAACGATGTAGTAGATCACAGCGCCGATGGCCACACCCAGCAGCTTCAGGGCGAAGTTGCCGAACAGCTTGCCGAAGGCCACCTCGCCGATGATGACGGCGGCAAGGCCGATGACGATGGCGCCGCGGCCCATGTTGATATCAGAGGAACCCTGGAACTGCGCCAGCAGGCCGCCGGCCAGAGCCACCAGACCGTTGGAGACCATCAGGCCCAGCACCACATTGGCGTTGGTGTTGATGCCCTGCGCCCGCGCCATGTTGGGGTTGGCGCCGGTGGCGCGGAGGGAGCAGCCCTTTTCCGTGCCGAAGAACCAGTACAGAACGGCAATGAGCGCCACCGTGAACACCACCAGCAGCGGCAGGGGATTGTCCAGGCTGACTGTTCGCACATACCGCTGGGACACCAGCAGGTCGTACTTATCTACGCCCACCGCCTGATTGGCCTTGCCGCCCATGATCCGCAGGTTGATGGAATACAGGGACAGCTGGGTGAGAATACCGGCCAGAATGGCGGGGATACCGCATTTCGTGTGGAACACGCCGGTGACAAAGCCCGCCAGCATACCGGCCGCAAAGGCGCACAGCAGGGCGGCCCACGGATTCACTCCCGCCCGGATCAGCATGACTGCCACGGCGCCGCCGGTGGCCAGAGAGCCGTCCACTGTCAGGTCGGCCACGTCCAGAATTCGGAACGTGATGTAGACGCCGATGGCCATCAGGCCCCAGATCAGGCCCTGTGCCACCGCGCCCGGCAGCGCGTTGAAAAGGGAGGATAGAAAGCTCATAGCAATTCTCCTTGTTCACGGCAAGAGGAGGGGTCTCCCCCTCCTGCCTGATTTTACTGTGAAATTAACGGTTGGGATCAGCCCTCGATGGCAGTGTAGCCGTCCAGCGGGGTGATGCCCAGAGACTCGCAGATGGTGGGGTTGTACTTGGGGGTTGCATCGGTGTACTCAATGGGCATGGTGGAGATGTCCGCCTCGCCGGTGAGGATCTTGGCAGCCATCTTGCCGGTGGTCACGCCCAGATCATAGTAGCTGATGGACAGGGTTGCCACGCCGCAGCCGGAGCAGATGCCCTCTTCGCCGCAGATGGCGGGAACGCCGGCGGGAACCAGAATGTTGGCAATGGCCTCGGTGTTGGAAGCGGCGGTGTTGTCGGTGGGGATGTACACCACGTCGGAGTAGTCAGTGGCGGACTGGGTCACGGAAGCAACGTCGTTGGTGTCGGTGAAGGCGAACTCCTGGGTCTCAATACCCTTGTTGGCCAGGCAGGTGGCAACTTCCTCGATCTGATAGCGGGAGTTAGGCTCGGCAGAGCAGAACAGCAGGCCCACCTTCTTGGCGTCGGGGAACCACTCAGTGATCATGTCGGCCTGCTTGCTCAGGTCGGCCAGATCGGAGGTGCCGGAGATATTGCCGCCCACGGTGCCATTGAAGTCCTCAATGTCCAGAGCCACGCCGTAAGCGGTGATGGAGGTACCCAGAATGGGGATATCGGCAGTTGCGGAAGCAGCGGCGGTCAGGGCTGCGGTGGCGTTGGCCATGATCAGATCCACGCCCTCGGACACATAGCCGTTGACAATGGTGGCGCAGTTGGTGGCGTCGCCGGAAGCGTTGTTGTTTTCAATCTCCACCTGACCGGGCAGTGCTTCGTTCAGGGCGTCAATGAACCCCTGCGTTGCAGCGTCCAGAGCTTCGTGCTGAACCAGCTGGCAGATGCCGACCTTGTATACGGTAGCGTCCGCAGAGGTGTCGGCGTCAGCAGGGGCGTCGGTGGATGTGTCGGTCTTGGAACCGCCGCAGGCGGCCAGAGACAGCATCATGGCCGCAGCCAGAGCAAGTGCAAGCATTTTCTTCTTCATAATCATCTTCTCCTTTGAGTCCGTATCCGGAACAATGAACAGAATGCGTGACGGCAAAAAGAAAAGGGGCCTGTCCGCGGAACAGAACCCCCTCACATCCAACAGGCAAGTACCTTATGCCTGACAGGTCGTCTGTTCCTTTTCTGCATTGCGAAAGAAGCCCGCAAAAGAGCGTGCGTAACGGTAATAGGACGTAAACATTCCGTAACGCATGAGGGACTCCTTTCCGCCGTGTCCGGCCGGTTGATGGTATTACAATACAGCTTTAAATGACTAAAGTCAACTGTAAATTTTGACAAAACGGAACAAAAATTCGTGGGAAGTTGAAACACTTTGACAAGTTCCTCCATTTCTGCTACACTACCAGCCACAGGAGGGACGTTTTCCCGCCCCCGATCATTCTGGAAAAGAGGAATCTCAGATGAACCATTTCAAGCAGATCGCCGCCGGGCTGGAGGCGCATCATCTGGACGCCGTGCTGCTGACCTGCGAGGCCAACCGCTTCTACGCCTGCGGCTTCCATTCCGCCGGAAGTGACGGCATTGCCGTAGTGACCCGGCATCACAATTATTATTTTACCGACAGCCGCTATACCGAGGCCGCCGGGCGCTATGTGCAGGACGCGGAGATCCGGGAGGCCAATCGGGAGCATCCCTATTCCGCCCTCATCAACGAGGTGATCCAGCGGGAGCACATCACCCGCATGGGCTATGAGGACGAGTACATGACCGTGGCGGACTTCTGCCGGTTTTCGGAGAAGCTCTCCTGCGAACTGGTTCCCGCCACGCAGCTTCTGTGGGATCTCCGGGCCGTGAAGGACAGCGAGGAGCTGAACTGCATGATTCAGGCGCAGCGGATCACGGAAAAAGCCTTCGACGATATCCTAAAGGAGATCCGCCCCGGCGTCAGCGAAAAGGAGATCGCCGCCCGCATCCTCTACCTCATGCTGCACTACGGCGCGGAGGACAAGTCCTTCGACCCCATCGTGGTGTCCGGCCCTAACGGCAGCCTGCCCCACGGCGTCCCCAGCGAAAAGCTGATTCAGGACGGGGAATTCGTCACCATGGACATCGGCTGCAAGTTCGGCGGCTACTGCTCCGATATGACCCGCACCGTGGCGGTGGGCCATGTGACCGATGAAATGCGGACTGTTTACGAAACGGTGCTTCAGGCTCAGCTGGCAGGCATCGGCGCCGCCAAGGGCGGCATCACCGGTCACGATCTGGACGCCGCCGCCCGGCAGGTCATTGAGGATGCCGGCTACGGCCCCTATTTTGGCCACAGCTTCGGCCACAGCGTAGGCGTGGAGATTCACGAAAACCCCAACGCCACCCCCTCCAACCGCCAGCCGCTGCCGGTGGGGACCGTCATCAGCGAGGAGCCGGGGATCTACCTTCCGGGGAAGCTGGGGGTGCGGATCGAGGATGTCGTCATTTTGACGGAAAACGGCTGTCAGGACATCACGCTGTCTCCCAAAAATCTCATTATTTTATGACGATTATGCAAAATAGGGTGCGAAAACGATTGTTTTCGCACCCTATTTGTCAAAAGTACCGTTGACAAAAAAGAGCGTCCATCGTATCATCTATATTCGGAATTTTTACCCTCCACGTCAGAAAGGGAAGTGTCACATGGACAAAGTATACATCACAGGCCACCGCAACCCGGATACCGACTCCATCGTATCCGCCATAGCCTATGCCGCATTGAAAAACGCGCTGGGGCAGCGGCAGTACTGCGCCGCCCGGCTGGGACAGATCAGCGATGAAACGCAGGCTGTGCTGGATCGGTTCGGGGTCAAGGCGCCGGAGCTGATTACCAATGTCCGCACGCAGGTGCGGGATCTGGACTTCGATACGCCTCCCACTCTGTCTGCCGCCGCCACCATCAGCCGGGCATGGCAGACCATGCAGGCCGACCGGATCTCCGTGCTGCCGGTGGCCAACGAGGACGGCACCCTGTACGGAATGCTCTCCGCCGGGGACGTGGCCAGCTACGATATGCTGGCCGTCCGCAATGCACTGGTGGAACACGTGCCGGTATACAATCTGCTGTCCGTTCTGGAAGGCCGGGTGCTGAACGCAGGCGGTCAGGTTCGGGACGAGGTTTCCGGCGAAGTGACCATTGCCCTGCCTGCCGGGCGGGAAAACCTGCTGTTCTCCTCTTCGGAATCCATCGTTGTCTGCGGCGACCAGCCGGATATGATCCGCCGGGCCATTGAGCTGCACGCCGCCTGCGTCATCGTCTGTCAGGCGGAGGTGCAGCAGGAGCTGCTGGATATGGACACGGATACCTGCATCATCTCCACCCCCTATGACGCCTACCGGGCCGTGCATCTGATCTGCCACGCCCTGCCCATTGAGCGCATCTGCAAGAGCCACGATCTGGTGTGCTTCCATCTGGACGACTACATTGACGACGTACGGAACGCCGTGCTGGAAAGCCGGTTCCGGGCCTACCCCATTCTGGACGAGCATGAGCACGTGGTGGGAACGCTGTCCCGGTTCCACCTGCTGCGTCCCCGCCGGAAGCAGGTGATTCTGGTGGATCACAACGAAAAGGCCCAGTCCGTGGCCGGTCTGGATCAGGCGGACATTCTGGAAATCGTGGATCACCACCGTCTGGCGGACATCGAGACCACCAACCCCATCTACGTCCGCAACGAGCCGGTGGGCAGCTCCGCCACCATCGTGGCGGATATGTATCAGGAAAAGGGACTGATGCCCACAGCGAAAATGGCGGGCCTTATGGCTTCCGCCATCGTCTCCGACACGGTCATGTTCAAGTCTCCCACCTGCACGCAGCGGGACATTGACATCGCCAACCGCATGGCCCGCATTGCCAACGTCTCTCTGGAGGATCTGGGAAAAACTGTATTCTCCGCCTCTGTCAGCGACGATAAGAGCGCCGAGATGATCATCGGAACCGACTATAAGGAGTTCCACATCGCAGGCCACAATCTGGCGGTCAGTCAGGTCACCTGCATGGACGCCGAGCGTCTCACGGAGCGGACGGAGGAGTTTCTTGACTGTATGCGCGGGATCCGTCATGATTATGGTCTGGACACCGTACTGCTGATGATCACCGACGTGCTGAAGGAAGGCTCCTATCTCCTGTATGTAGGCGATGAGGACACGATCCGTCAGGCGTTCAATATCTCCGGTGAAAAGAACCCGGTGTTCCTGCCGGAAGTCATGAGCCGGAAAAAGCAGATCATTCCCGTGCTGTCCGCCCTCTGGGGCTGAGCCGCCGGACAACGTGCAGACCGCCGCCGTATGGATTTCATACGGCGGCGGTTTTTCGTTCTTCTATCAGCGCACTTTGCCGGCATCTCCGCAAAGCAAAAGAGAGCTGCTTCCCAAAGGAAACAGCCCCCTTTTCAGGCAGCGGCTTTATTTCATCAGCTCGCACACCAGATCCGTGTAGCCGGAGGGATCGTCCAGCGGCAGACCGGCGATCAGCAGTGCCTGATCGTACAGCAGCCTGGCGTACTTCTTCGCCTTTTCCGGGTCGGCAGTGACGGCGGCTTCCAGCGCCGCGAACACAGGATGCTCCGTGTTCAGTTCCAGAATCCGCTGGGCCTTGATGCCGCTTTCCGGCTGCATCATCTGGAAATACTTTTCCATCTCAAAGCTGAGACCTTCCCCAGCCGTCAGGCACACGGGATGGGACTTCAGCCGGACAGCGGGCTTCACCTCGCTTACGGCGTCTCCCAGCGTCTCCTTCACGAAGGAGAACACGTCCTTGTGGGCGTCGGCGGCTTCCTTGGCCTTTTCCTGAGCGGATTCTTCCGCCGCACCGTCCATGGCGGAGCGGAATTCCTTATCCTTGTAGGTGCGGAGGATCTGGGCGGCGAATTCGTCCACCTCCTCCGTGAAGTACAGGATCTCCATGCCCTGATCCTTCAGGGCTTCCAGCTGGGGCAGCTTGTCGATCTTGTCTACTGTCTCACCGGCGGCGTAGTAAATGACCTTCTGATCCTCCTTCATCCGGGAAACGTACTCGTCCAGCGTCACCAGCTTCTTCTCCGTGGAGGAATAGAACAGCAGCAGATCCTGCAAAAGCTCCTTGTGAGCGCCATAGTCTGCGGTGACGCCGTATTTGATCTGGCGGCCGAAGTTCTTCCAGAAGATCTCATAGCTCTCCCGCTCGTCCTTGAGCATCTTGCCAAGCTCGCTCTTGATCTTCTTTTCCAGATTGGCGGCAATGACTTTCAGCTGCCGGTCATGCTGCAGCAGCTCCCGCGAGATATTCAGGCTCAGGTCGGGGGAGTCCACCACGCCCCGGACGAACCGGAAATGCTCCGGCAGCAGGTCGGCGCATTTGTCCATGATGAGAACGCCGCTGGAATAGAGCTGCAATCCCTTTTCGTACTCCTTGGTGTAGTAGTCGAAGGGAGTCTCGCCGGGGATGAACAGCAGCGCCTTATAGGTCACAGCGCCTTCGGCAGACACGGTAATGACCCGCTGGGGGTCCTGATATTCATGGAACTTGTCCCGGTAGAACTTGTTGTACTCCTCCGGCTTTACGCTGGACTTCTTCCGCTGCCAGATCGGCACCATGGAGTTCAGGGTCTCCACCTCGGAATAGGACTCATACTCCGGCTTGTCGTCGGGGCTGCCCTCCTTTTTCCGGGTCTTGGTGACGGCCATGCGGATGGGGAAGCGGATATAGTCGGAGTACTTGGTCACAAGCTCCTTCAGCTTCCACTCGTCCAGAAATTCGCTGTAATGCTCGTCCTCGGTGTCGTCCTTCAGGTGCATAATGACCTCGGTGCCGGCGCTCTCCTTGTCACATTCCGTAATGGTGTAGCCGTCCGCCCCGGAGGACTGCCACTGGTAAGCGGTGTCGCTGCCGAACTTCCGGGTGCGGACCGTCACCTGATTGCAGACCATGAAGGCAGAATAAAAGCCCACGCCGAACTGGCCGATGACGTCGGTATCCTTGGCGTCGTCGCCCACTTCCTGCTTGAAGCGATAGGAGCCGGAGGAGGCGATGACGCCCAGATTGTTCTCCAGATCCTCCTTATCCATACCGATGCCGTTATCCGCCACGGTGATGGTGCGGGCATCCTTGTCGGCGCTCAGCTCGATCTTGAAATCTTTCCGGGTCATCTTCACGCTGTCGTCCGTCAGCGCCTGATAGCACAGCTTGTCGCAGGCGTCGCTGGCGTTGGAAATGATCTCCCGGAGGAAGATCTCCTTGTGGGTGTAGATGGAGTTGATCATCAGATCCAGCAGGCGCTTGGATTCCGCCTTGAATTGTTTTTTCGCCATGAACAAAACACTTCCTTTTTGTTTTTTCTTATCGAATCTGATTTTAGCACGGAAGTTCCCGGAAAGAAATTACTTTTTTGTAAACTTCACACCCGAACCGTTGCCTTTCCCTGACCTTTCCGTTAAAATGTGAAGGTAAACAGTTTTGGTATCCTGACGGATGCCAATGGAAAGAGGCAGCAGACGTATGTTTTATAAATTCAGATGCGCCATGGCGCGGTTTATGTACGGGCGGAACGGCATGGATCAGATGAATCAGGCGCTCCTGCGGGGCTACATCGGGATCCTTCTGGCCGAGATTCTCTTTAATCTCCTGCGGCTGCGGGCGCCTGCCATCGCCTGCGAAGCACTGCTCTGGGTGCTGATGGTTTTCATTCTCTTCCGAATGTTCTCCAAGAACCTGCCCAAGCGGCGGGAGGAGAACCAGAAGTTCATGAACTGGTTCTGGAAGATCAAAAGCAACGCCGCCGGAGCCAAGGCCCGCCGGGCGGACAGGGATCACAAGTACTTCACCTGCAAGTGCGGCGCCGTGTGCCGTGTGCCGGTGGGCAAGGGAAAAATCGTCATCACCTGCCCCAAGTGCGGGGAGAAGATCCACGCGAAAACGTAAGAAGAAGCCCGGAGGATGCAGCATCCTCCGGGCTTCTTTTTGATGTTGGATCCGCGCCGCGCACTTTTATTCCACGGTCTGGTATTTCAGCTTGTAATAACTCCAGCAGCGCCACTTGTGTACGGCGTCCTTCAGCGCTGCTGCGGCCTCGTCGGTCTGCTCGTTCAGGATCCGCTGGGGCAGCACGGTGCCGTCCGCCAGAATGTAGGTTTTTTTCTGCACCACCGGCGCTGTCCGCCGCAGGGAACCCAGAAAGTCGAACCACGGATCTTCCCCGGTGCGGCCGGTGAGATCCAGCAGGGTACTGCCAAGGAAGGCAGCGGAGATGACCCCGTCCTCCGGCAGCTCCAGAGAAGCCACAGCGCTGTCCCAGTCCAGTGTCTCCGCCGCGGCGCTGTTGGCCCAGATCACATAGGGCGTCTTATAGGAGCAGAGAATGTCCGTTCGGTCGTTTTCGGCAGCCGTCACCTCGGAACCAAGCTCCGCGTAGCCCTTCTGGTTATCCCCCAGATAGGGCAGATGGTCGCCGTAGAACACCAGCACCACCGGCTCGCCGCGCTCCTCAAAATAGGCGGTCAGGCGTCCCAGCATGGCGTCGGCGTCCCGGACACCCTCCGTATAGACCTCCAGCATGGTGCGGGTCTCGTCGGAGATGTCCGCCGTGGTGGAAATGGGCGCAAAGGTGTGGCCCTCGCCGTACTTGTCGGCGGTGTAGCTCATGTGGTTCTGGATGGTGGTGGTGTAGTTGAAGAGGGGGCGTCCCTCCGCCACGGCGGTTTCAAATTCCTGCTCGATCTGGCCCGCCATGTAGTCGTCCGTGACCCAGCGGCCCTTGTATTCCAGGTTTTCCATATCTCTGGCAAAGACCTCATATTCCGCCCCCAGCCAGCGGTAGACGTTTTCCCGGTTGTAGAACCAGGCGTCGCCGGGGTGATAGAACGAAGTGCGGTAGCCGTCGGCGCCGAACACACGGAACAGGCTGTCCAGATTCCGATTCACCACCCGCATGGCGGAGGTGGTGGTGGCGGAGAGGGCATTGGTCTGCATACCCGTCAGCACGTCAAACTCCGTGTTGGCAGTGCCGCCGGCAAAGCCGGGAACCACGATATGTCCGGAAACGGCGTGAGGATCGTTTTGCAGCGCGTGGAGATTGGGCAGGGGATCAGTCTCCTCCGTCCAGTTGAACATGGGCTGATCCGTGATGTCGGAGAACGCCTCGTTCATCACCATGATGATGCTGACGTCCTGCCCCAGTCCCGTCTGCTCCCCGGTTTCCCACCCGGCGGCTTCTGATTTGGAGAAGCCCTCCGGCCTGTCCACAGGGTAGGTGGTGAACTGGTGGCAGAAGCAGTAGGGAAAGCCCAGCTCGTTGAATACGGAGGGGACATAGTAGGCGTTGCTGACATGGAAAGAGTTATAGAGATCGTTGCTGGCATACACCGTAAAGATCAGGGCCGTCAGCACGCCGAAGCTGAGGGCTGCGCCGATGATCCGTTCCGGCCAGCAGCGGCCGGGGAGCACGGCTGCGGCGTCCTTTTTTACCTTTGCTTTCAGCATGGCAAACGACACCGGACGACTGGTAACAAACACCCCCAGCGCCGCCAGCAGCGCCGTGGTCAGGACCACAAGGGCAATGGCCGTCACCGGGTAGCGGATGTCGTAGGTCTGCATGGCGCTGCCCACTTCCCGCACCAGCGCGAAGTCCCGCGGGAACACCGGCTCGTCCCGCACCTCGATCTTGACCCGGTTAAAAAGGGAGAGGGCGCAGACGAAAAAGTTCACCAGCGCTGCGCCGTAAAAGACATTTTTGAATAGAAACGCAAAGGTCAGCAGCAAAAGCCCCACCGGCAGGGCGTTCAGCACGATCAGCAGAGGCTGGGATCTGAAAATGACCAGCACCGTCCGCAGCGCGTTGGGCTGGCACCACAGGGCCAGCAGGGTGATACAGCCTGCCAGCAGCACGGCCAGCAGCAGACTGCCCCACAGGGGAAGGGTAAATTTATGAATCCGCTTTTCTTTCAAAACGACAAATCCTTTCCGAAAAAATCATATCCTTATTATATGAATTTGGCGGAAAATTGCAAGTGTGACGCAGGACATCCCCTGCAAACGGCTGTTTCCGCAGGCGGAAAGGGATTGACTTCCCTTCGGGAAGATGCTACACTGAATATATTATGAAACAGAATGAGTGGAAAACCTGTTGTTGTAAGACACAGGACGGCTGAACTGCCAGAAGCAGACACAGGCGTCCGTTTTCGTGTGCCTGTGTCTTGCATGAGGAGCTTTCAAAAGCGGTGTGCAAGAAAACGCACACCGCTCTTTTTATCTATGCGGCGTCCAAATCTCATCATCAATCTTATCGATCATATTGAGGAGAATGTGCTATGAACTTTACGCATCTGGTTGGAAACACCCCCATGATCCGCATCCGCTACAGGCTGGACGGGCAGGAGCAGTCCGTCTGGGCCAAGCTGGAGGCCTATAACCTCTCCGGCAGCATCAAGGACCGGCTGGCGGCCCATGTGATTGCCAAATCCACCGCCAACGGCACGCTGAAGCCGGGGCAGCCCATTGTGGAGATGACCAGCGGCAACACCGGCATTGCCTTTGCCGCGCTGGGCGCGCTGACAAAGCACCCCGTTCATATCTTCATGCCGGACTGGGCCAGCGAGGAGCGGAAAAAGCTGATGGCCATGTACGGGGCCGTGCTGCATCTGGTTTCCCGCGAGGAGGGCGGCTTCAATGCCGCCTTGCAGGGCGCGAAAGACATGGCGGAGGAGATCGGCGCGTTCCAACCCCGTCAGTTTGAAAATCAGGACAATCCGGAGGCCCACTATCTCACCACCGGCGTGGAGATTCTGCGGCAGCTGCCCGGCGTCACGGACTTCGTGGCAGGCGTCGGCTCCGGCGGTACCCTGATGGGAACCGCCCGGCGGCTGAAAGAGGCCGGACAGTGCCGTGCCGTTGCCGTGGAGCCGGATGCAGCCGCGCTGCTTACCGGCGGCACTGTTACCGGGCCGCACCGCATTGAGGGCATCGGAGACGATTTCATCCCCGCCGTGGTAGACCCCACCCTGATCGACCATGTAGCGGACATCAACGATCTGGACGCCATCGCCATGGCTGCCAAGATCGGCCGGGTGCTGGGTCTGGGTGTGGGGATCTCCTCCGGCGCAAACTTTCTGGGTGCGGTTCTTCAGAACCGGCAGCCGGGACGGCAGGTGGCCACCGTGTTTGCCGACGACAGCAAGAAGTACCTTACCACCCTGCTGGCCACGCCGCCGGCAGAAACGTCGGGGATGGTGACCTCCCGCATCGAGCTGCTGGGCTATGAGCCGGTGGAGACCCGGTAAGGCTTTTTCCACGCTGAGGTGTTTCTCCTCTTGCGGGGGCGGAGAAAGCGTGTTAAAATCTCCTTTGATATAACAAAATCAGACAGAGGAGCGCAGCGCATGATTCGTACCGTTTTATTTGATCTGGACGGCACCTTGACGGACTCACGCGAGGGGATCGTCAACTCCGTAAAATACACTGTGGAAAAACTGGGCGGCCCTATGCCGGATCCGCAGACCCTGCTGAAATTCATCGGTCCTCCCTTACAGGAATCCTTTATGGAGTACTGCGGCTACAGCCGGGAAAAGGCTGTGGAGGGCGTGCAGGTGTTCCGGGAGCAGTATGTGCCGGTGGGGCAGTATGAAAACGCAGCGGTGGCCGGCGGCAGGGAGCTGCTGGAACGGCTGAAAGCCAAAGGATACACGCTGGCGCTGGCCTCCTCCAAGCCGGAGGAGCTGTGCGTCAGCATCTGCGCCCGGTTCGGTTTCACCCCCTCGCTTGCCGCCGTCACCGGCAGCCCTGCCGGTGCGGACTGGGGAAAGGCCGACGTGATCCGGGAGGCCATGCGCCGTCTGGGACTGACGGATGCGGATAAGTCTGCGATTCTGATGGTAGGCGACCGGAAATACGATGTGCTGGGCGCTGCGGAATGCGGCATTGCCTGCGTAGGCGTGGAGTTCTTCGGCTACGCCGCCCCCGGCGAACTGGCGGAGGCCGGCGCGGCAGCGGTGGTTCAAACGCCGGAGGAACTGGAAGATTACATTCTGAATCACTGAAACCCGCAGGACAGGCCAGACAGCCTGTCCTGTTTTGTACGGAAAATTCCACATTTTTCCCCAAAATCAGAAAAGGTTGTTTACAATCCGCAGGGAAATTACTATAATGTAAGGACATTTGCTCCGGGAGCAAGGCACCTCAAAAAAGACCCGTCTGGAGGCAGCCATGCCCGATATCCGATCTATTGAGCCGCTGCGGCGGGCTGCTGCTGGACATTGAGGCCGCTACGGTGGCCTTTTTTGCGGCAGACTGCGCCCTGCGTATCTGGACAGCCAAATTCCGCGGCCCCGGCATGAAGGAGTGGCGGGCGGTCTGCAAGTATGTCTTTTCCTTTTCCGGCATTGTGGATCTTCTGAGCTTTCTGCCCTACTATCTGCCGGTGTTTTTCCCCTCCGGGGCTGTGGCCTTTCGGATGTTCCGGGTGGTACGGATCTTCCGGCTGTTCCGAATCAACGCCTACTACGATTCCCTGAACGTCATCACGCAGGTGCTGGCCAGCAAGGCCCAGCAGCTGCGCTCCTCCGTGTTCATCATACTGGTGCTGATGATCGCCTCCAGCCTGTGTATGTACTCATTGGAGCATGACGCCCAGCCGAAGGTGTTCTCCAACGCCTTCTCAGGTATCTGGTGGTCAGTCTCCACCCTTCTGACGGTGGGGTACGGCGATATCTATCCCATTACCACCATGGGCAAGATCTTCAGCATCTTCATCACCTTTCTGGGGGTGGGTATGGTGGCTATCCCCACAGGTATCATTTCCGCCGGCTTCGTGGATCAGTATTCCCGCATCAAGCGCATCAGCGAATACGGCGCAGAATCGGACGTCCGCTTTATCCGCATCCACCTGACCCACCGGGATCGCTGGAGCGGCACTGCCATCCGGGATCTGGACATTTCCCGGCAGACCGTTATCGTCATGATTCGCCGCCGGGAACGGATGCTGATCCCCCGCGGCAGTCTGGTTCTGCTGGAGGGCGATCAGGTCATTCTCTATTCGCAATCCCATCTGCCCCACGGGCAGGATATTTCAATTTAAGGAGGCCTCTTTATGGCTGACGATATGCGAACCCTGGGCTATATCTGCCCCCAATGCGGTGCACCAGTCATGGGCGCCCGCTCCATTTTTGCTCTGGAAGCGTCTGATGCGGAAATCGAGTGTTCCTGCGGCGGCAGCGTTCTGCACACAAGATACGACGGGCAGAATTACCGGCTGCTGGTTCCCTGCGGCGTCTGCGGCAAGACTCATGAGGCCGTCTGTCCGCCGGAGCGGATGCTCCGGGGCGCTACTGCTCTCAGCTGCCCGGACAGCAGACAGTTCTGCTGCTTTATCGGGGAGGAAGGCACTGTGGAGCATCATCTCCGGGAGGCCGACATCGCCATCTCCAAGGAAAAGGCGCAGGAGAGTAATGGTGAAGCGGAGGCGTTTACGGACAATGTGATCATGTACGAATTTCTCTCGGAGCTGAAGGATATCGCCGCCCGGCCGGACGGCATTACGTGCAGTTGCGGCAGCCGCCGCTACAGCATGGAGATCCGCCGGGACGCGGTGGAGCTGGTGTGCAGGGACTGTGGCGCCCGGCTGCGGCTCAGCGCCGCAACTGACCGGGATCTGGACGATCTCTGCTGCCACATGAAGCTGGTCATTCCGGGGAAGCAGTAACCGGCTCATCCCGCCCGATCCGCCTGCGGAACAGCAAGTGGAACGGGCCATGAACAGAAAGGGGTACGCTGCATGATCTCATTTTTAGCGCGTTTTTTCTGCAAGCCGGAGGGCAGGACTCCCTCTCAGCTGCGGACTGCTTACGGTATTCTCTGCGGCGCGGTGGGGATCGGCCTGAATCTGCTGCTCTTTGCCGGGAAGTTCTTTGCCGGAACCCTCTCCGGCTCCATTGCCATCACAGCGGACGCATTCAACAACCTGTCCGACGCCGGTTCCTCCGTGGTGACGCTGCTGGGCTTCCGCATCGCCGCCAAAAAGCCGGATCCAGGCCACCCCTTCGGCCACGGCCGGGCGGAATATCTCTCCGGGCTGGCGGTCTCCATGCTGATCCTGCTGATGGGCGTGGAGCTGGCCAAGGAGTCCGTCGGGAAGATCCTGCACCCCACGCTGGTGGATTTCAGCTGGCTGGTGATTGGGATTCTGGCGGTGTCCATCTGCGTGAAACTGTATATGGCGGTATACAACCGCTCCATCGGCAAACGGCTGAACGCCCCGGCTCTGCTGGCCGCTGCCACGGACTCGCTCAGCGACTGCGTGTCCACCCTTGCCGTGTTGCTCGCCACACTGGTGGGGCATTTCTCCGGCATCGTCATTGACGGCTGGGTGGGTATTCTGGTGGCGCTGTTTATCCTCAAGGGCGGGATCGACGCCGCAAAGGATACCATCGATCCCCTGCTTGGCACGCCGCCTACACCGGAATTCGTCAGGGAGGTGCAGGAGCTGGTGCTGGCGCACAGGGAAGTCTCCGGGATCCACGATCTGGTGGTACACGACTACGGCCCAGGCCGGGTGATGATCTCCCTCCATGCGGAGGTGCCTGCTTCCGGCAGCGTCATGGAACTGCATGACACCATTGACAACATTGAGCAGGAGCTGCATCGGAAGCTGGGCTGTGAGGCCGTGATCCACATGGATCCCATTGCGGACGATGACGGCGCTACCGCTGCCGTCCGGGCGCAGGTGGAAGAACTGGTCAACTGTATCGACCCGGTTATGACCCTTCACGATTTTCGTATGGTTCCCGGCCCAACCCACACCAATCTGATTTTTGATGTTGCGGCTCCCTTCGGGTTCCGCCTCAGCGATCAGGAGATTGTCCGGCAGATCTGCGCTCTGGTGCAGTCGCTGGACAGCCGCTACAACGCCGTGGTCCACGTGGATCACATCTACAGCTGACAAAACGGCGGCCCGGAAACGGGCCGTCGTTTCTGCTGCCGGAGGGAATTTGAACAGCTACAGGCCGCGCGGAGAACAGATTTTCCCGCTGTCTGCCCTGCAAATTGGAATTTTGCAAAAATGGCACTTTACAATTTCCGAAAAGGTTGCTATAATAAGAAAGCTGTTTAGGGCCGCAGCTCAGTTGGGAGAGCAAGCTATCCGCAGAGCAGGCCCACCGCTTTTGGTATCTTGCATAATGCAAGACCTAAAATTGTATATTTCCACAATTTGGGGGCGTAGCTCAGCTGGGAGAGCGTACGGTTCGCATCCGTAAGGTCGAGAGTTCGATCCTCTTCGTCTCCACCAAAACAATATAATCCGAACCTTGTACCGATTGGTCATGGGTTCGGATTTATTGTTTTTATAGAAGAAGTTGAAGACTGGTAATAAAGAAACCGGGAGGACTGCCGATCAGGGCAATCCTCCCGGTTTCTTTATGTAGATGCACTGTCTGAAATCTCCTTCTTTGCTTCCCATTCGGCAAATGCCTTTTTGCCACCTTCGCTTTCGTAGTACTTCTGAATTACCGGAAGCAGACTCCGTGCCAGCGATTCGAAGACGTATTCCGGGATTTCGGCTGCATCCATGCTGTTTTGAATATTCGCTTTTTCTGCGTTCACATAGTACCTCCTTTATCGCTTCTGTAGAACATTTAGGCGCATTTGGGGACGATCATAAGAAAAGATATTCCCCTGTGCTTTCTCAGCGCTTGTGGGGCGGAAAACACCTTGTTTTCGACCTTTATTCGTGCGATATTGCGCCATCCTCTTTTGGCTGAATCAGCTTTGCGTCAGCTGGGTAGTTCAGCGTAATAAGCGCGGGCTTGCCCAAGCCCTGCTTTTTTCGGATAATCAAGCCACTGTACTCCAGCTCCCGGAAGATCCGCGTGGCGCTTTGGCGGCTGCGGTGGAGTTTGGTTTGCGCCTGTTCCAAGGTAAAGTACAGCCGAATCGTGCCGTCCGGCTCGACGTAGCCATTCTGGCGGGAAATGCTGGCTCTGTCCAGCAGCAGCGCATAGAGCACCTTCGCGTCGTTGCTGATGTCCCGCAGGGCTTCGTCTTGGAGAAGGAACCTCGGAAGCGGCACATAGGACGTTGCTGGGCTCTGCGTCGTGAGCTTGCAAAAAGTTTTCATCTGACCTCCTAACCCATCCATCAATCCATCCATTTTTGTGTTGATTGATTGATAGATTGATTCTCTTGTATCTTGATTTATTTCTTATTAGTTAGAGGATGATTTTCAGCTCCGATGAGCGGCACGAAAACCGTCGTCCTGAAATCCGGCTGCGGAACGCTCCGGAGCGTCAGCTTGTCCACCGTCCGGAAAACCGGTGACGGAAAACCCACACATGGAAAATCCCGTTGTGGTCAAAGCTCATCTCTCTGCCGCACTTTCAGCAGTTCCCAGATCTCGGCTTGCCGCGCTTTCAGTTCGGCAACGTCATCCTCGTAAACGTGACCGGTGCTGTTGATGCGGCGGCAGACATGGTTGATGTTTGTGGCAATCCTGCTGACAGCGGCAGCTAACTTTTTCTGCTCGGTGTAATCGACCTTGATGATGTAGCCGTCGATTAGCATCTTCCGGGCGTAAGCGCCGAAGTTGTGCGTCCCCAACTGGCGCATCTTATGGTGGATGAGATTCAGTTCCTGCTCGTTCAGGCAGATTTCCTTGCGGATGGGTCGCGTGCGGTCTGGCATATTGAAACACTCCTTTCACAATACAACGGACATTTT
>Ga0129312_1000834_pt1 | contig 21712 bp, 25 predicted proteins | sample O827metagenome_FD_94434 | JGI IMG/M metagenome (GOLD analysis project Ga0129312, IMG submission 94434) | Orangutan group fecal microbial communities from Wisconsin, USA - O827 metagenome | ecosystem: Host-associated > Mammals > Digestive system > Large intestine > Fecal | place: USA: Wisconsin... | reverse complement strand
CAGACTGTAAATCTGCTGCAACTTGCTTCGGTGGTTCGAATCCACCTCCGCCCATTAAAATAACTATTGATATTTCAATAATTATTTTATATAATATTAAAAGAATATCGCGGGGTGGAGCAGTCTGGAAGCTCGTCGGGCTCATAACCCGAAGGTCGTAGGTTCAAATCCTGCCCCCGCAATTTTCTCGTTTATGAGAGTGAGCCCAGATAGCTCAGTTGGTAGAGCAGAGGACTGAAAATCCTCGTGTCGCTGGTTCGATTCCAGCTTTGGGCATTGCAACATAAGTTGTATGGGATATTAGCTCAGTCGGTAGAGCACTTGACTTTTAATCAAGTTGTCCGGGGTTCGAATCCCCGATGTCTCATTTAGTCACGGAAGCCTTTAGAAATAAGGGTTTCCGTTTTTTTATATAAAATGATAACTATTACCTGATTGGTAATAGTTACGATAATTCTAAATCATAAATGCTGTATTTACTGTTACCGATAACGGTGTTAATTAGACTCCGTGAAAGTATCGAATATGAGTTGAAACAATCGGACAGGGCATTTTTTCAACCGGATCGTTGGACAGCTCTGAAAAATAGCCTTGGAAGTATAATTACTTTCAAGGCTATTTTTTCAGAGAGGAAAGAAAGATCATATCTAAGAAAGATCGGCCATGTAAGAAAGAGTGACCGTATAAGAAAAAGAGAACGTATAAGCGAGAAGGATCGTATAAAAGCGAGAAGAATCGTATAAAAGCGAGAAGGATCGTATAAAAAAGAGAAGAATCCTATAAAAGATAGGGATAGCATAAGAAAGAGAAAAATCGTATTAGAAAGAGTGATCGTATGAGAGATAATGATCGTTTTAGAGAAAATAGCTGTATGAGAGAAAAAAATCAGTCCCTTCTTGAAAGATTGAAGCAATATGGGGACTCCGATTTTTATCCTTTTCACATGCCCGGGCATAAAAGACGGGAGATCGATGATGATTTTTTTGATGGATTTCCAAATCCATACTCGATCGATATAACAGAGATCGATGGATTTGATAATCTGCATCATGCGGAGGGGATACTGAGGGAGTCTATGGAGGAAGCGGCTGACATTTATGGAGCGGACAAAACGTACTATCTGGTCAACGGAAGCACCTGCGGGTTATTGGCTGCGATCTGCGGCTGCACCGATTGGAATGGGAAAATCCTGTTGGCAAGAAACTGTCATAAGGCGGCATATCATGCCCTGCTTCTTAATGGGCTTCAGCCGGAATATTTGTATCCGGAGTTTGTTAAGGAATATGGGATAAACGGAGTTATAGATCCTGAGAAGGTGAGGATTGCACTGGAGGAGAATAAAAGCTCAAATGGAGCAAAGATTACGGCGGTTCTTGTGGTATCTCCTACGTATGAAGGGGTTGTATCGGATATTTCTAAGATCTCCGGTTATTGTCATGAATATGGCATCCCTCTTATTGTAGATGAGGCACATGGGGCTCATTTGCCTTTTGCAAAAAAGAATGGTGGCTTTCCGCAATCTGCCTTGGAGTGTGGTGCGGATGTAGTCATCCAGAGTCTCCATAAGACGTTACCTTCGTTTACACAGACTGCAATACTTCATGTGAAAGGGGATCTGGCAGACAGGGAAAAGATAGAGCGATATCTAGGGATGTTTCAAAGCTCAAGCCCATCGTATTTGTTTATGGCGGCAATAGAGCGCTGCATCCGCTATATGGATGGGCCGGGCCGGGACAAGATGTGGGAATACGAAAAAAGAATGAAAGCTTTTTTTGAAGCGACCGCAGCTCTTAGAGTTTTAAAAATCCCGGATCATCAAGCGCTGCAGGCTTTGGGGGCGTATTACTGGGATATGTCAAAGATCATCATATCTGCAGATCATGCCAAGGACCTGAACGGGGAACAGCTCGGGGAAATTTTAAGAAATAAATATCATCTGGAGATGGAAATGTGTGCTCCGGGTTATGTGATCGCAATGACATCTCTTATGGATACTGCGGATGGCCTTTTAAGACTTCAAAAGGCCGTTTTAGAGATAGATCAAAGCCTGAGTGGAGATGATTCCGTTAACAGTATAAAGAAGCCTGATACAGAGCTTCCAAGGGCTGATGCGAAAATGACACCTTCTGAGGCATTTCAAAAGAAAAAAATGAAAACGGCTCTCAGGGAAAGTGAAGGAAAGATATCTACAGAATTTGTGTATCTCTATCCGCCGGGAATACCGATACTGGCTCCCGGGGAGAGGATCACAGGGAAAATTCTGAAGCAGATATTCTGGTATGAGGAGAGTGGATTTGAGGTTCAGGGGCTGTCAGATATGTCCCTTTCCACTATATTAACAGTTGCGGATGAATAAGGATTTGTGATAAAATAAAAATGCGCGCCGAAATGGAAACAGGAAAGGCGGAGTGAATCGGAAATGAGCAAGATCTATTATATTATGGGAAAAAGCGCCACAGGAAAGGATACGATCTACAAGAACCTGTTAAAGCTTTGGCCAAAGTTTAAAACAATCGTTCCGTATACGACACGTCCGGCCCGTCAGGGAGAAAGAGATGGAGTGGAATACTTCTTTACATCACCGGAAAGGCTGGAGGAATGGAAAAGCTCCGGAAAGATCATCGAACTACGCACGTATGATACGGTGATGGGGCCGTGGAGTTATTTTACCGTGGATGACGGACAATTTGAAGCGGAACAGGATGAAGCCTTTCTTATGATCGGAACACCGGAAGCATATAAAAAAATGTGCCGGTATTTTGGGCAGGAAAGGATCGTTCCGCTGTATATTGAGGTACCGGACGGTGAGCGGCTCATGAGAGCAGTAGAAAGGGAAAGTACCCAGAATCCTCCTAATTATCGGGAGGTCTGCCGAAGATATCTGGCAGATGAAGATGATTTCTCGGAAGAAAATCTTGCCGGACTCGGTATAAATAAAAGATTTTTAAACAGGGATATAGAAAGCTGTCTGTCTGAGATACTGAGTGATATCAGAGCGTTGGAAGCCCAAGCTTTGGAAACAAAAGAAGAAGCTTCCGCTCAGGCCGTCAGATCAGAGCCAAAGGAGCAGGCTTCCCAATAACTTGAAACTGGAGGGATCACTATGCAGAATGGAAAAATCACAGGATTTCAGGATATACTCGGAAATGATATGGTGAAGGATCATTTCAAAAAAGCCATAGAAGGCCATAAGGTTTCCCACGCATACATTCTGACAGGTGAAGCCGGAATGGGACGTAAATCTATAGCGAATGCATTTGCGATGACGCTTTTGTGCGAAAAGGGAGGGAGTGAGCCGTGCATGGTGTGCCACTCCTGCAAGCAGGTTCTGGGAGGAAACCACCCGGATCTTATCTATGTGACGCATGAAAAACCTGCAAGCATCGGTGTCGATGATATCAGGGAGCAGATCAATGATACGATCATGATCCGTCCATACAGCAGTTATTATAAGATTTACATAGTTGATGAGGCGGAAAAAATGACAGTGCAGGCACAGAATGCGCTTCTTAAAACAATTGAGGAGCCGCCGTCTTATGCGGTGATCCTTCTCATCACTACAAATCAGGAGGCTTTTCTTCCGACGATCCTTTCCAGATGTATTCAGCTGAAATTGAAGCCGTTGAAGGATTTTACCGTAAAAAGCTATCTGACAGAGCATCTTCATGTTCCGGATAAAGAGGCTGAGGTATGTGCGGCGTTTGCCAGAGGAAATCTGGGTAAAGCGATCCATTTATCTTCTTCTGATGAATTTAAAGAGCTGTATCAGAAGGTGATGTCTGTCATTAAAAGTGTGGGAGACATGGATATAACCATGCTTTTGGATTGTATCCGGGAGATTAAGGATCAGAAATTTGAAATGAATGATATGCTGGATCTGATGCAGCTTTGGTTCCGTGATGTTTTGATGTTTAAGGTAACCAAGGATATGAACCTGCTTATCTTCAGGGATGAATATAAAGCAATTAACGAGATGGGGCAGAAATATGATTATGCCGGTCTGGAGGAGATATTAAATGCCATTGATCTGGCACGTACCAGACTTGAAGCAAATGTAAATATGGAGCTGGCAATGGAGCTTCTGCTTCTTACCATAAAGAACCCATCATGAGGAGATAACAATGACAAAAGTAATTGGAGTCCGCTTTCGGAAAGCGGGAAAAATATATTATTTCAGTCCGGGCGAGGAGGACATCAAGGTCGGCCAGCACGTAATTGTGGAAACGGCCCGCGGCATTGAATATGGCTATGTAGTCCTCGGAACCCACGAGGTAGACGATAAAAAGGTGATCCAGCCCCTTAAGCCTGTGATCCGCATGGCTACAGAGGCAGATGAGGAAATCGAGTGCAGAAATAAGGAAAAAGAAAAAGAAGCATATAAGATCTGTCTGGAAAAGATCAAGAAGCATGAGCTTGATATGAAGCTTATCGATACAGAATATACCTTTGACAATAATAAGGTATTATTCTACTTTACGGCAGACGGAAGGATCGACTTCCGTGATCTGGTAAAGGATCTGGCCTCTGTATTTAAAACAAGGATCGAGCTTAGACAGATCGGTGTAAGAGATGAGACAAAGATCGTCGGCGGGATCGGAATCTGCGGAAGACCGTTATGCTGCGCTTCTTACTTATCTGAGTTTATCCCGGTGTCTATAAAGATGGCAAAGGAACAGAACCTTTCCTTAAATCCGACAAAGATTTCAGGTGTGTGCGGAAGACTGATGTGCTGTCTGAAATATGAGGAGGAAACCTACGAGGAATTAAACGGAAGACTGCCTAATATCGGAGATTATGTGACGACAGACGATGGCTTGAAGGGTGAGGTTCATAGTGTAAGTATCCTCAGGCAGCTGGTAAAGGTCATTGTTACGGTAAATGGTGACGAAAAAGAGATCAGAGAGTATAGGGTGGATCAGCTCAGATTCCGTCCGAAAAAAAAGAGAGAACGGGTCAATATTAATGATGCAGAATTAAAGCAGCTGGAGGCTCTGGAGAAAAAAGAGGGGAAATCAAAGCTCGATGACAATTAATCTAATGGAGAATGAGCGTCTGGACGATCTGCAGCGGAATGGGCTTAAGATCATCCAGAAAACAGATGGCTTCTGCTTTGGAATGGATGCAGTCCTTCTTTCCGGTTTTGCATCGGTAAAACCGGGAGAAAAAGTATTGGATCTGGGAACGGGAACCGGGATCATTCCGCTTCTGCTTTCTGCAAAAACAGAGGGAGAACATTTTACCGCTCTGGAAATTCAGGAAGAAATAGCAAAAATGGCCGGGCGAAGCGTTGCTTTAAACGGTCTGGAAAATAAAATCAGTATCGTTAACGGAGATATTAAGGAAGCCAGCCGGATATTCGGAGCGGCTTCCTTTGATGTAGTAACTACAAATCCTCCGTATATGAATGATTCCCACGGACTTAAGAACCCCATGGAGGTAAAAGCTATCTCCCGACATGAAGTCCTTTGCACATTGGAGGATGTAGTACGGGAGGGAGCTAAGGTACTGAAACCGGGCGGAAGAATGTATATGGTTCACAGACCCCATCGTCTGATCGAGATATTGGGAACCATGACCCGGTATAAGCTGGAACCGAAACGGATGAAAATGGTTCATCCATTTCGGGATAAGGAGGCAAATATGGTTCTCATCGAGGCTGTCCGGGGAGGCGGCTCGTGGATGAAGGTGGAGGCGCCGATCATCGTTTACAGGGAACCGGGTGTGTATACAGACGAGATATACAGCATTTATGGATATTAATGTGATCGGAAGGTTTAAAAAGCCGATATCCGTTCATTAGGAAGCAGGAGAAGAACATGCAGGGAAAGTTATATTTATGTGCAACGCCGATCGGAAACCTGGATGATATTACGCTGCGTGTACTGAATACACTGAAGGAAGTGGATCTGATCGCAGCAGAAGATACGCGTCATAGTATTAAACTGTTAAATCATTTTGATATTAAGACGCCGATGACCAGTTATCATGAATTTAATAAGGTGGAAAAGGCAAGATACCTTGTGGAAAAAATGAAAGAGGGAACGAATATCGCTCTTATCACAGATGCCGGAACCCCCGGAATCTCTGATCCCGGTGAGGAGCTGGTCAGACAATGTTATGAAGCGGGGATCGAACTGACCTCACTTCCGGGACCGGCGGCATGTATTACTGCATTGACGATATCCGGAATGGCAACCAGAAGATTTGCGTTTGAGGCGTTTCTCCCAATGGATAAAAAAGAAAAAGCAAGGATATTGCAGGAGCTTAAGGAGGAGACCAGAACGATCATCCTCTATGAGGCACCTCACAGACTTGTGAGTACGCTCACAGAGCTTAAGGAAGCTCTGGGTGATCGGAGGATATCTATCTGCCGGGAGCTGACCAAGAAGTATGAAACGGTATTTCGCACTACATTTGAAGCTGCTCTTGAGTTTTATCAAACAGAGGAACCAAAGGGAGAATGTGTGATCGTTGTTGAGGGAAAGGATCTGGAGGAGATCAAGAAGGAAGAAGAAGCTTCATGGACATCGATCCCTATCGAGGAACACATGGAACAGTATCTCTCAACGGGTATGGATCGGAAGTCGGCGATGAAGCAGGTGGCGAAGGATCGTGGAATTAGCAAGAGAGATGTTTACCAATATCTGTTGGAAAATGAATAAAAGAAGCAGAAATCAACGAGATGGATTGCTAAAGCAAAACAGCAGAATGAGGCTGTCACCGAAACGAAAATTATGTATCGTTCCGGTGACAGCTTTTTTATGGCAAAAAGGCTCTAACGTGCCTAAGATGCACAGGATCGTAAAAACTCCTTGACAAAACCATTTTTAAGAAGTAGTATGTTAATTAATAATTTTGAATATCAAAATATTTGAAATTAAAAATTAAATCAGAGACAGATACAGGGAATAATTATGACATCCAGAATTGCAGGAATTGGCATTTATGTGCCGGAAACAGTAGTTACCAATCATGATCTCGCGAAGATCGTGGATACGAACGATCAGTGGATCACAGAACGGACAGGTATCCGGGAGAGAAGGATCTCTACCGGAGAGGGAACCAGGCATTTGGCGGCAAAGGCAGCCGCGCGTGCCCTTGAAAATGCAGGGGTAAAGCCGGAGGAGCTCGACCTGATCATTTTGGGCACATCAACGCCGGATCGGAACTTCCCCGGCGATGCCTGTTATGTGCAGGCAATGCTCGGAGCAAAAAATGCAGCGGCTTTTGATATTTCAGCAGCCTGCTCAGGTTTCATTTTTGCGATGAATATTGTGGAGGGCTTCTTTAAGGCCGGAATATATAAGACCGCATTGATCATCGGATCCGAGACGATCAGCAAGGTGGTCGACTGGAGCGATCGTTCCACTTGTGTTCTGTTCGGAGACGGGGCCGGTGCTGCCGTATTGAAGGCTTCAGATACCGGAGTGATGGATATGCTCATGGGATCGGACGGAACAAAAGGGGATGCCCTGCAGTGTGAGTCGAGAACCATGGGAAATTTTCTGATCGGTAAAAAGCCGGTTTCGGGTTTTATGACGATGGATGGACAGGAAGTATTCCGGTTTGCGGTAAAAAAAGTACCGGAGAGTGTGGATATCCTCTTAAAGAGAAACGGGCTGTCCGGAAAAGACATCCGCTATTATGTACTCCATCAGGCCAATGAACGAATTATCGAGGCAGTGGCAAGGAGATTAAAGGAGCCAATCGAAAAGTTTCCGATGACCATAGGAAAATACGGAAATACATCGACCGCATCCATACCGCTTTTGCTGGATGACATGCTCAAAAGGGATATGTTAGCTCCGGGAGATAAGATCATAATATCCGGATTCGGAGCAGGAATGACATGGGGCGCCGTCTTGATGGAATGGTAGTAAATTAGTTAGATATTTATAATAAAAAGGAGATAAAAACTATGTTAGAGAAAATGAAGGAATTAATTGCAGACCAGTTGAGTATCGATGCGGACACGATCACAGAGGATTCTTCCTTTAAGGATGATCTCGGAGCAGATTCCCTTGATCTTTTTGAACTGGTTATGGCTCTTGAGGATGAATATTCCGTGGAGATCCCGGCCGATGATCTGCAGAAGCTGGCAACTGTTGGCGATGTAATGAAATATTTAAAGAGCAAGGGTGTAGAGGAGTAGAAGAAGTAAAGATATCCTTAGCATCTGCACGAAAAATATCTGGAAGAAAGAGCAGTGGAGTATGAAGACTAGAATTACAGAAATGTTGGGAATCGAATATCCGATCATTCAGGGCGGAATGGCATGGGTTGCAGAGCACAATCTGGCAGCGGCTGTTTCAAACGCAGGTGGTCTGGGACTGATCGGCGGAGCCAATGCACCGGGAGAAGTAGTCCGCGAGGAGATAAGAAAAGCTAGGGAGCTTACCAATAAGCCCTTTGGAGTAAACGTCATGCTGATGAGCCCTTATGCGGATGATGTAGCCAGAGTGGTTGTGGAGGAAGGCGTTAAGGTGGTGACGACCGGAGCCGGAAATCCCGGAAAATATATGAAAATGTGGAAGGCTGCCGGCATAAAAGTAATTCCGGTCGTTGCTTCCGTGGCTCTTGCAAGACTTATGGAGCAGGGCGGAGCAGATGCCGTTGTGGCAGAGGGAACAGAATCCGGAGGCCATATCGGTGAGGCAACGACAATGACACTGGTGCCTCAGGTCGCAGATGCAGTAAATATCCCGGTGATCGCAGCAGGCGGGATCGCAGACGGACGCGGGATCGCGGCAGCGTTTATGCTGGGAGCAGAGGCGGTGCAGATGGGCACGCGGTTTGTTGTTTCAAAGGAATCGATCGTTCACGAGAATTATAAACAGAGAGTGATCAAGGCAAAGGATATTGATTCTACTGTGACAGGAAGAAGCCACGGACACCCGGTACGCTGTCTGAGAAATCAGATGACAAGGCAGTATATCGAACTGGAGGAGGAAGGAAAGAGCTTTGAGGAGCTGGAATATCTGACTCTGGGTGGATTAAGAAAGGCCGTGATGGACGGCGATATCACAAACGGCGTAGTAATGGCAGGACAGATCGCAGGTATGGTGAAAAAGGAACAGACCTGCAAAGAGATGATCGATGAAATGATGGAGCAGGCAGAAAAGCTGCTTATGAGGTAAGAAATGGGAAAGACAGCATTTATTTTTCCGGGACAGGGCGCACAATACTGCGGCATGGGACAGGATTTTTATGAAAACACAAGGACAGGAAGAAGGATCTTTGACCGGGCATCCGAGCTTTTGGGCTTTTCCATGCCGGAGCTTGTTTTTGAAAAGAATGACCGGCTGGATATTACGGAATATACACAGGCAGCAATGGTGACGACCTGTGCAGCGATCCTTAAGGTGATGGAGGAAAACGGTTATCATGCCGATGTAACGGCAGGCTTAAGCCTTGGGGAATATGCCTCTCTGATCGCGGCGAACGCGATGTCTGTGGAGGACGCCATCCTCACGGTGAGGAAAAGAGGGATCCTTATGCAGGAGGCAGTGCCGGCCGGGATTGGTGGAATGAGTGCAGTTTTGGGGATGAATGCCGATCAGATCAATAAGATTGTGGATAACCTTGAAAATGTTCAGGTAGCAAATTATAACTGCCCCGGACAGATCGTAATTTCCGGCAAGCTGGAGGCAGTTTTGACGGCATCGGAAAAACTGAAGGAGGCCGGGGCAAAACGGGTGATCCCGCTTAACGTCAGCGGGCCGTTCCACTCCTATCTGCTTGCGGATGCGGGAAAAAAGCTGGGAGAGTTTCTGGAAAAGGTAACGCTTAAAAGACCGGAGATCCCATACGCAGCGAATGTGACGGCACAGTATGTGACGGAGGAGGACAAGATAAAGCCTCTCTTAGAAAAACAGGTTTCTTCCTCGGTAAGATGGCAGCAGAGTGTGGAATATATGATCGCTGATGGTGTAGATCGTTTCGTGGAGATCGGCCCGGGAAAGACGCTTTCCGGTTTTGTGAAGAAAATAAGCAGAGATGTGGAGATCCTTAATGTGGAAAAATTGAGTGATCTGGAGAAGCTAAAGGCCATCGGATAATTTTGGAGAGAGAAAGCTATGGATTTAAATGGAAAAGTTGCCCTTGTGACCGGAGCCAGCCGCGGGATCGGACGGGAGATCGCTTTGACGCTGGCCGGATATGGAGCCACGGTTATTGTAAATTATAACGGTTCGGAAGAAAAGGCTGAGGAAGTCGTTGGTAAGATCAAAGAAGCCGGAGGAAAGGCAGAGGCGATCCGGTGCAATGTGGCAGAATTTGACAGATCGAAGGAGCTGATCGATCAGGTCATCAAGTCCTATGGAAAATTGGATATCTTAGTCAATAATGCAGGGATCACAAGGGATAATCTGATCATGAAGATGTCAGAGGCAGACTTTGATGATGTCATAGCAGTAAATTTAAAGGGTGCCTTTAACTGTATCCGTCATGCATCCCGTCAGATGCTGAAGCAGCGCGGAGGACGTATCATCAATATTTCTTCTGTGTCCGGCGTCATGGGAAATGCAGGACAGGCGAATTACTGTGCGTCAAAGGCCGGGATCATCGGTCTGACAAAATCGGTTGCCAGAGAGCTGGGAAGCCGTGGGATCACATCAAATTGTGTGGCGCCCGGATTTATAAAGACAGAGATGACGGATGTGCTTTCTGAGGACGTAAAGCAGTCGATGGGTGAACAGATCCCATTAAAGCGTTTTGGTGAAACAAGGGATATTGCTGAGGCAGTTGCATTTCTGGCATCGGATTCCGCTTCCTATATTACGGGACAGGTACTTCAGGTAGACGGCGGAATGGCTATGTAGGGAGGAGAAGAATAGAATGAACAGAGTTGTAGTGACAGGCATGGGAGCCATTACTCCGGTCGGAAACGACGTGGAAGCATTCTGGACCGGCTTAAAAGAAAAGAAGGTCGGAATCGGGCCGATCACATATTTTGATACCGACGGCTATAAGGCAAAGCTGGCTGCCGAGGTAAAGGACTTTGACGCAAAGAAATATATGGATCCCAAGGCAGCAAGGAGAATGGAGCGCTTTTCCCAGTTTGCCGTTGCTGCAGCGAAGCAGGCTCTGGAGGATGCAAGGCTCGATATGTCCGCAGAGGATCCCTTCCGTGTAGGAACCTGTATCAGCTCCGGGATCGGAAGCCTTCAGGTCATTGAAAAAGAGTACGAAAAGCTCTTGGAAAAAGGGCCGGGGAGAGTTAATCCTCTTATGGTGCCCCTTATGATCAGCAACATGGCAGCAGGAAATGTTTCCATACAGTTTGGTCTTAAGGGAAAGAGCATCAATGTAGTGACCGCATGTGCATCGGGAACTCATTCCATCGGAGAGGCCATGCGGACGATCCAGCACGGAGAAGCAGAGGTAATGGTCGCAGGCGGAGCAGAAAGCTGTATCACTCCTATCGGAGTTGCAGGCTTTGCAAGTCTGACGGCACTTTCACCGTCGGAGGATCCAATGCGTGCCTCCATTCCGTTTGATGCGGAGAGAAATGGATTTGTTATGGGAGAGGGAGCCGGAGTCGTTGTACTGGAATCTCTTGAGCATGCAAAGGCGCGCGGTGCAAAGATTTATGCGGAGCTTGTCGGATATGGAGCAACCAGCGATGCCTACCATATCACGTCCCCTGCGGAGGACGGAAGCGGAGCGGCAAAGGCCATGGAATATGCCATGAAGGATGCCGGAATAAAGCCGGAGCAGCTCGATTATATAAATGCACACGGAACCTCTACACATCACAACGATCTGTTTGAGACGAAAGCGATCAAGCTGGCACTGGGAGAGCATGCCTATAAGGTTAAAGTCAACTCTACGAAATCTATGATCGGGCATCTGTTAGGTGCGGCAGGCGGTGTGGAATTTATTGCCTGTGTAAAATCGATCGAGGAGGGCTTTGTCCATGCAACAGCCGGATTAAAGGTAGATGATCCGGAATGTGATCTGGATTATACAAAGGGAGATGGCGTGTGCATGGAGGTAAACTGTGCGATCTCCAATTCTCTGGGATTCGGTGGACATAATGCGAGCCTGATCGTCAGAAAATTTGAAGAATAAGGAGAGCAGATGCCATGGAAATAAAGAACATTATTGAGCTGATGAAGGCAGTTTCAGAAAACGGCCTCACCTGTTTTGAGCTGGAACAGGGCGATACGCGGATCACGATGAAGCGGGAGAAAAAGACGGTCCTGCAGACAGAAATGGCAGTACAGGAAATCCCTGTCTCTCTGACCTCGGAGGAAGCATCTCCCGCAGAAAATAATGTGAGTGAGAAAGCGGCCGCCCTGGAGAATGTCCATTCAGACCGAATCGTTATGAGTCCTCTCGTCGGAACCTTCTATTCTTCCCCGGCTCCGGATGCCGATGATTATGTAAAGGTCGGAGATCATGTTAAAAAGGGACAGGTAATAGGAATCGTAGAAGCCATGAAGCTGATGAATGAGATCGAAAGCGATTACGACGGTGTTGTGGAGGCGATCCTTGTAAAGAACGAGGAGACCGTAGAATATGGACAGCCGCTGTTTCGGATCCGTTAAAGGCGGCAGGGAAGGAGTAAGCCATGCTTGATATCAAAGAAATTCAGGAGATCATACCGCACCGTCATCCGTTTCTTCTTATTGATCGTATCGAGGAACTGGAGCCGGGAGTCCGTGCAGTCGGATATAAGGCAGTCACATATAATGAGCCGCAGTTTGCAGGACATTTTCCGGGGGAGCCGGTCATGCCGGGTGTACTGATCGTGGAGGCACTTGCCCAGACCGGTGCAGTAGCTATCCTCAGTGTGGAGGAGAACCGGGGAAAAACAGCATATTTTGGGGCCATGGATCACGTGAAGTTTAAAAAGAAGGTCGTTCCGGGGGACACCCTTCGTCTGGAATGTGAGATCATAAAGAAAAAGGGGCCCATGGGAGTCGGAAAAGCAACGGCAACGGTCGACGGAAAGGTCGCAGTTGTGGCAGAGCTTACATTTATGATTGGTTAGGCTGGTGAGAGAATGTTTGAGAAAATTCTGATCGCAAATCGCGGCGAGATCGCGGTAAGGATCATCCGGGCCTGCCGTGAGATGGGGATCAAGACAGTAGCGGTCTACTCGGAAGCAGACCGGGATGCGCTTCATACACTTCTCGCGGACGAGGCTATCTGTATAGGGCCTGCACCATCTACGGATAGTTATCTGAATATGGAGCAGATCCTGACAGCCTGTGTGGTCATGAAAGCGGATGCCATTCATCCGGGCTTTGGATTTTTGTCGGAAAATGCCAGATTTGCGGAGCTTTGTGAGAAATGTAATATTCGGTTTATCGGCCCGTCGGCAGCAGTGATCCATAAGATGGGGAACAAGTCTGAAGCAAGAAGGACGATGATCGATGCAGGAATACCGGTAGTTCCCGGAAGCAGGGAGCCGGTATATACCGTGGAGGAAGGGCTTAAGACTGCCCGCGAGATCGGTTTTCCGGTCATGATCAAGGCCTCCAGCGGCGGAGGCGGCAAAGGGATGCGCGTTTCAAAAAGCGAGGAAGATTTTGAGGCTAATTTTCAGAATGCACAGATGGAATCCGTCAAGGGATTTTCAGATAATACCATGTATATTGAACGGTTTGTGGAGCGCCCAAGGCACATTGAATTTCAGATCCTTGCAGACCGATATGGAAATGTGATCCATTTAGGAGAGAGAGATTGCTCGATCCAGAGGCGTCATCAGAAGGTACTGGAGGAGGCTCCGTCGGCAGCGATTTCCGATGAGCTGAGAAGCAGGATGGGGGAAGCTGCCGTTCGCGCAGCCCGTGCCGTAGGCTATGAGAATGCGGGAACGATAGAATTTCTCCTTGATAAGAATAAAGAGTTTTATTTTATGGAAATGAATACAAGGATCCAGGTGGAGCATCCGGTGACGGAGGCAGTTACAGGAATGGATCTGATCAAGGAGCAGATCCGTATCGCAGACGGACAGCCCTTGAATATACGGCAGGAGGATATCCGGATATCCGGTCATGCCATTGAATGCAGGATCAACGCGGAAAATCCGGAGAAAAACTTTATGCCATGTCCGGGAACGATCCGGGAGCTTCATCTTCCGGGAGGACGCGGTGTCCGCGTAGATACGGCAATGTATAATAATTATAAAATCCCGCCGAATTACGATTCCATGCTTTTGAAGCTGATCGTGCATGACAAGGATCGGGAATCTGCCATCGCAAAAATGCGAAGCGCCCTCGGAGAGCTTGTGATCGATGGAGTTACAACAAATCTTGATTTTCAGTATGAGCTGATCAATGATGCAGATTTTGAAAATGGCAATGTAGATACGGACTTTATTCCGGTTCATTTTCCGCAGTATTGCAGATAGATAGACCGGGATCCGGGAAGAAGAAAGGAGAGCCGGCATTCGTATGTTGAGGAACATGTTTAAAAAAACATATACAAAAATTAACATGGAACGTAAAGTATCGGAAACAGAAACAGAGAAGCGCAGGGCCGCAGAAGGAACTCCCGGGATCCCGGAGGGAATGTGGAGAAAATGCAACAAATGCGGAAAGCCTGTTTATGTGGAAGACGTAAGGGAAAATCATTATATATGTCCGAAATGCGGAGGTTATTTCCGTGTTCATGCGTACCGCAGAATCGAAATGATTACAGATCCGGGCTCATTTGAGGAATGGAATAAGAAAATGAGCTTCCTTAATCCGTTGAAATTCCCGGGCTATGAGCAGAAGATTGCAGCCGCCAGAGAGAAGACCGGACTGGATGAAGCCATCGTCACGGGAAAGGCATTGATCGGAGGACATCCTGCAGTAATCGGTGTCTGTGATGCGAGATTTCTGATGAGCAGCATGGGACATAATGTCGGGGAAAAGATCACCCGGGCAGTGGAACGGGCTACGGAGGAAAAGCTTCCGGTCATTCTCTTTGCATGCTCGGGAGGAGCCAGAATGCAGGAGGGAATGATCTCTCTGATGCAGATGGCAAAGACATCGGCGGCGCTGAAAAAGCATCATGAAGCAGGACAGTTATATATCAGCGTTTTAACAGATCCGACAACAGGAGGCGTGACAGCCAGCTTTGCCATGCTCGGAGATATTATTCTTGCAGAGCCGGGAGCATTGATCGGATTTGCCGGCCCACGGGTAATCGAGCAGACGATCGGACAGAAGCTGCCGGAGGGATTCCAAAGAGCGGAATTTATTCTGAAGCATGGTTTTGTCGACCAGATCGTAAAACGGGAGGAGATGCGGGAAACTCTTATTAAGATCCTTAAGCTTCATCAGAAGGGAGAGATGGCTCCGGCATCTGCTGTCTGCCAAAGCAAGGCAGGGCAGCTCGGAAAAGTACACTCCAGAGAAGCATTTGGTGATGTGGGAAAAACGTTTGGCGACAAGCTCCGCAGTGCGTGGGATTCCGTTCTTTTATCAAGACGATCGGATCGCCCGGTCGCATCGGACTATATCGATGCGTTGTTTGAGGATTTTACAGAATTTCATGGTGACCGTTATTTTAAGGATGATGGAGCTATTATTGGCGGCATCGCCAGCTTTCACGGTCTCCCGGTCACCGTTATCGGGCAGGAAAAGGGAAAAAATACAAAAGAGAATATAAAATGTAATTTTGGAATGCCTTCTCCGGACGGATACAGAAAGGCGCTGCGGCTGATGAAGCAGGCGGAAACCTTCGGACGCCCGATAATATGCTTTGTTGATACCCCCGGAGCCTTCTGCGGCATGGATGCAGAGGAAAGAGGTCAGGGGGAAGCCATTGCGAGAAATCTGTTTGAAATGTCCGGTCTTAAGGTTCCGATCCTCTCTATTGTTATTGGGGAAGGCGGAAGCGGCGGAGCGCTGGCCATGGCAGTTGCCAACGAAGTGTGGATGTTAGAGCATTCTATCTATTCCATTTTATCACCGGAGGGCTTTGCGTCTATTTTGTGGAAGGACAGTAAGCGGGCCGGTGAGGCTGCCGGTGTCATGAAGATCACCGCAAAGGAATTAAAAGCCCTTGGAGTGATCGACCGTGTGATCACGGAGGAGGAACCGGCGGGTATTGACAGTATGCCGCAGTTAAAAGAAAGTCTGGATAAGGCGATAAGAGAATTTATGGATCGCTGGTGCAGTCTGGACGGAGAAGCTACGGCAGAAGCAAGATACACAAGATTCCGCAGGTTTTAGCAGGAAAAGTTCATTTTGTCCGGAGGGTATGAATAGATCATGGAGAATATAACAGAAGGCCTCAAGCCTCTGAAAATAGGGCCGTTTACAGCACAAAAACCAATCATTCAGGGAGGAATGGGAGTCGGCATCAGCCTTTCTTCGCTGGCAGGAGCCGTTGCCAAGGCAGGCGGTATCGGAATTATTTCGACAGCGCAGATCGGATTCAGAGATCCTGAGTTTTTTAAGGATCCCATCAAAGCCAACAAAAAAGCAATCCATGAGGAGCTTTTAAAGGCGAGAGAGATCGCGCCGGAGGGCATTATCGGCTTTAATATCATGGTGGCCACCAGAGATTATCCCGAATATGTTAAGGAAGCGGTGAAGGCCGGAGCAGATATTATTATTTCCGGAGCCGGACTTCCGATAGATCTGCCCAAATTTGTAACGGAAGCAGAGAAAGAGCTTTATGGAGGAGATAAAACGGCGGAGAGCTCAGCTCTGCACCATACCATGATCGCACCGATCGTTTCTTCCGCAAAATCGGCCATGGTCATCTGCAAAATGTGGGATAGGAAGCATAAAACAGCACCGGATCTTATCGTGATCGAGGGCCCTTGTGCCGGAGGTCATCTGGGATTTTCCAGAGAGAAGCTGTCAGAATACGGAGTTGACACTCACTGTGTGTCAAAAACCTACGCACAGGAGAGCTATGAGGAGGAGATCCGGGATATTATCAAAGTCGTAAAGGAGTATGCCGACAAATACGGGAAGAAGATCCCCGTCGTCATAGCGGGCGGCGTATTTGACCATAACGATGTGATGCGCCAGATCCGTTTGGGAGCAGATGGAGTACAGGTGGCAACAAGATTTGTTACGACGAAGGAGTGCGATGCATCTGAAGCTTATAAAAAAGCGTATATTGATGCAGAGGAAAAAGATATCATCATTGTAAAAAGCCCGGTGGGAATGCCGGGGCGGGCGATCAGAAATGAATTTCTCGATCGCGTGGAAAAAGAAGGCCGCATCCCTGTAAAACAATGCTTTGGCTGTCTGGAACATTGTAATCCTGCGGATACGCCCTATTGCATTACCCGGGCTCTGATCAACGCAGCAGAAGGAAACCTCAAGGAGGCACTTCTTTTCTGCGGAAGCAATGCATACCGGTGCAAAAAAATAGAAACGGTGCCGGAAGTGATGAAGGAGCTTTGCGGGATCGATCCGGGATCAGACATCAGATAAACATATTTATTGAATATTTCCCATCTTTCTGTCATAAGATCAGGCAGGGAGGTGGGATTTTTATGCTTAATTATCTGTGGGCCGGGATGATCGCGGTCGGAATTTTATGGGGAGCTTTTCATGGAAATCTGGCAGCGGTGACGAACGGAGCACTGGAGGCGGCAAAGGAGGCGGTCACCCTTTGCCTGACAATGCTGGGGATCATGTCCTTCTGGTGTGGGATTTTAAAAATCGGAGAAAAATCCGGACTGATATCGGTGCTGACAGAAAAAATGAAACCGGTGATCCGTTTCCTGTTTCCCAATCTGCCGGAGGATCACCCGGCGGCATCATTTCTCTCCACGAATATGATCGCAAACGTGCTGGGACTGGGTTGGGCGGCAACTCCTGCCGGATTAAAGGCTATGGAGGAGCTGGAAAAGCTGGAGGAACAGAGAAGAAAAAGCGTGGGAATTCCAAAAGGGACGGCAAATGATGAGATGTGTACGTTTCTGATCGTCAATATATCTTCTCTCCAGCTGATCCCCATCAACATGATCGCATACAGAAGCCAGTACGGCAGTACCGCCCCCGCAGCAATCGTAGGTCCGGCCCTTGCCGCAACTGCGGTAAGTACACTGGCCGGTATTTTGTTCTGCAAAATCATGACAAGACAGAAAAGGTTTCCGAAATAGGAAAAATGGTAATAATTGGATAACGTTGACAAAGCATGGCAATTACAATAATATGTTACAGGAGTCAAGGGATCAGAGGGGGACTTATTGTATGAAACGAAGGAGAAAAGGTTTTACTTTGGTAGAGCTTATGGTCGTGATCGCCATTATGGCTATATTGGCGGCTGCATCTGTACCTGTGTTTTCCGGTTATTTAAAGAAAGCGAAGGCAACAACGCATCTTGCCGAGTGCAGAACGATCTATATATCTGCGGCAACCTACATAGAAGAAATGCAGGCGGGAAATACTGCCGGAGAAATATCGGCAAAGGATATGGATATGGATGAGCTCCTGAAAGAGGTGAAGGAGATGACCGGGATCAAAAATATCGAAGAAGGAAGCAGGAAAACAGCGAAAAAGGATCTCGGAGAGGGCTACTACATATATGTAGAGGACAGAGAATCCGGCCCGGCATGTACTTCCGTAGTCTATAGTGGAAAAGATACCGGTACATGGGTATTTGATACAGAAAATGGTTCATTTAAAGAAATGAAATAATCAAGTCGAAGATTTGTGAAACTTGGCGCGTGATTCTGAGACTGCGGCGCAGCATTTTTTGCTGCGCCGTTGGCATGTAAGGAGAAAGAGAATGGGAATGAGAATCAGGATACCGGATCTGATCACGGCAGCCGTACTGGTGCGGATCGCATGGATCGATCATAAAACCATGGAGATCCCGGACAGACTGACCATACTCCCGGTGATACTGGCCGTTGTGACGATGTTCCTTCCGGGAGGACCGTCGTTTTTGGAGAGAGGGATAGGAGCTCTCTGTATTGCGGTTCCGATGTATCTCATCTGTTTACGGATCCCGGAGGCATTTGGAGATGGAGATATTTTTCTTATTGCTACTATGGGATTTTATATGGGCTGGAAACTTCTTTTATTCGGCGTATTTTCCGGCTTTGTACTGGGAGGCGTTGAGGCCTGCTGTCTTCTTATAACGAAAAAGATAAGATGGGGAGAAGGCAGCCATATTGCATTTTGTCCGGCATTATGTTCCGGGCTGTTTTTTGCATTGTTCTTTGGGGACAAGGTGATTTTATGGTATATGGGATTGCTTAGATAAGGGGGGAAATGATTTTGTCTGGTATGAGAGGAAGAAGAAAAAGGAAGCTGAACGAGCTGGAGATATCCGAATTTTTCGGTCAGATAGCGGTGATGACCCACGCAGGGATCCCTCTCCCGGATGCCCTTGATGTTTTACAGGATGGCGATGAAAACGGAAGGATCAAACAGGCATATCAGGAGCTTTACCGGCAGATCCATCAGGGGATATCCGTCAGTGATGCTATGGAGAAAATGGGAATATTTCCGGATACGGCGGTACAGATATGTCGTGCCGGTGAGCTCGGAGGAAGGCTTTCGGAGGCAATGAAAAAGCTTTCTTTTCACAGCCGGAAGGAATACAGGATCAATTGCCGGATCCGGGAAGCAATGGTATATCCGAGGCTGCTTGTATTTTCTGCGATAATGCTCATTCTTATTGTATTTTTGATCGTAATGCCGACGGTGGAACCGTTGTTTGAAGGAAATGAGCTGCCCGCACTTACAAAAGGGCTTTTACGGATCAGTAATTTCCTGCGGTTTCACGGCGGAATGGCTGCTGTTGCGTTGATCCTTTTTATCGGAATTTGCAAGCTTCTTGGAAGCAGGCCTGCCATCTGCTGTTTTCGCGACAGAATAATATTGCATCTTCCGATCATCGGAAAACAGCTTCGCATTATATATACCTATCGTTTTTCACAGAGCCAGAGCATGCTCTATGCCAGCGGGATCACGTTGACAGAGAGTCTTGAAATTGCAGGTCGTATTATCGGAAATGATTATCTTGCGGAACAATTTAAGAGGGTGCTGCGGCGTATACAGAACGGAGAAATGTTAAGCAGCGCGGTCAGAGATGTCGATGGTCTGGACAGAAAGCTGGCAGCAGTGATCTTCGTGGGAGAAGAAACAGGAAAGCTGGATGTGATGCTTTCTGATATTGCAGAGGCTTATGAATTTGAATCGGATGCGGCAATATCGCGTTTGGTCCGTCTGCTGGAGCCGGCGATGATCCTTATCATGGGTGTAATAACAGGGATCGTTCTCTTGGGGATCATGCTTCCGGTCTGGAACATGTATAATTATATCCAATAAACGGCCGGAGAGTGCATAACGGAGGAGATCATGGGAAAAGCCTTTAAAAAGAAAAATGGTTTTATCATGCTGGAAACGCTGCTTATAAGTTCCATTCTGCTGCTCTTTTCCGGCGCTGTTTTGAGTGCATCGGCGGTTTATGGACGAGGTCTGAGAAAAAGAGCGGCAAAGAATGCGGCATTTGATACGGCTCTCGGAGCTGTCCGCCTTATGGCGGGAGAGGTCATGAAAAAGGAGCAGACGCCGGAGGGAGAATATATAAGCAACGGAATGGAACCTGTAGATACAGAGCTTATTGCAGAGGCAGTACGGATAAAGGAAGAAGTTTCGTTTCCGGTAAAGATCTGGTCGGTGCGCGAGGAGGATGTACTGATCTTATATGCACAAGCAGAGGTCGATCGGTACAGGGAATGTGTGTATATGGAGCTTCGAGAGCATGAGCAGGAGGAAATAACACCTTCCGACCCGTCCGGATGGGTATTATATCGGTATGGGCGACAATTATCGGGGGAAGCAAAATGAGAAGAAAAGGATACGTCCTTCTGGAGGTTTTAATATCAGCAATGCTTCTGTTCCTCGGGATCAGCATTTTAAGCATCAGTATCCTTACGGCAGGGCAGCTGAAACGTCGGGAGCAGAAAATCGAAACAGAGCAGAGGCTTAAAGCGAAAATCAGCATGACGATATCGGAGGAAATGGAACCGATCACCGGTGCGGGATATTTGATCGATCAGGGAAAAGTCCGGTCGGTACGGGTAGAGGAATATGAAGATCAGAAAAGGTACGACGTTGATTGAATTAATGACGGCAATGGCACTTGCGGCAGTCGTGGCAGCGGCATTGATCCCCATCGTGATGAGCGGAAAAAGGATCGAGAAAAGAAGCATGGAGCAGGCTGCCGCCCTAATGGCGGGAGACGGTGTATTTGAATATTTGAAAGAGGAGCTGAGATATGCAGATAAGATCCGGATCGAACCGCCAAAGGGAGAGTCTGCAAAATGTTCAGATCCGGATACTTCAAGGAAAATTATGCTTTGTTCAGAAGCAGAGGAGTGGAAAGAGTTTCGCGTTATAAAAGCTGCGTCAGGAAAAGGCAGTGAATTTGTACGCAGAGAGGCGGGAAAAGATCGAATTATATTTTCCGAGGTATATCTTAATGGCTTAGAGCCGGATATAGAGCTCCGGATTTTAAAGAAGGGCATGGCAGAGCTATCGGTGATCTTAAGAAGGGGAGACCGGATAGTGTATAAAAGAAAAGAAGACATTGAGCTTTTGAACGCAGATAAGCATTCCCCCGCTTCAAGTGAGCGGAGCACTAAACGGCGGGTGAGGGGGGATGCTTATGTCAGTGGGAGTTGAAAGCTCCCACTGACAGATCGCGAAGCGACTGCGTTCATGAGCAAGTAGCGAAGCGGATTGCGAATGTCCGCTTTACTGCAGATAAGCATTCCCCCGCTTCAAGT
>Ga0129312_1000832_pt1 | contig 21728 bp, 17 predicted proteins | sample O827metagenome_FD_94434 | JGI IMG/M metagenome (GOLD analysis project Ga0129312, IMG submission 94434) | Orangutan group fecal microbial communities from Wisconsin, USA - O827 metagenome | ecosystem: Host-associated > Mammals > Digestive system > Large intestine > Fecal | place: USA: Wisconsin... | reverse complement strand
TGCCCCCAGCCATGCCATCGCCATACTCATGTCCGCACAGCCAAGACCCTTTATATAGTCCCATAGCACGCCGATCTGGTTGGCGAGCAGCACTTTTTTACCGAGTCCGACCAGAAAACGCTGTAGGCCGTGCGTAACATCCGCGACCGTTTCCCTGCGCACATCTACCTCCCGCTGTACATCCTGATAACGCACGATCGGTCCGGCGATCAACTGTGGAAACAGACAAACGTACATACCAAACGAGATGATATTTTTCTGCGCCGGTGTCTCTGCACGATATACATCAATCGTGTACGACATCGTCTGGAAGGTATAAAACGAAATGCCGATCGGCAATGCCAGCTGTAAAAGTCCAAGCTGTGTACCTGCCAGTCGGTTGATCGTTTCCAGAACAAAGTCTGTATATTTAAAATAGCATAAAATACCGAGATTTCCTACCACAGACAGCACGAGTACCGCTCGTCCCCACGTATCGTGCTTCCCTTTGTCCGTAGCATAGGCGATCGCCCTTCCGTTGAAATAATCAAAGACCGTAGAAAAAAGCATGATGAGAATATAACGCGGTTCCCCCCATGCATAGAAAAAAAGGCTTGCCAGAAGCAGCCACAGATTTCGCAGCTGCCTCGGCAATCCATAATATATCACTACTACGACCGGTAAAAATACACATAAGAAAAATATGCTGCTAAATACCATCGTCCCTACCTCAATCCTGCTCTTTTATTCAGCATCGAATGCCTGCTGAACGAGTCCGCTCTTTGGTGAAATAATCATCGTTACATAGCGTCCCTTCTGCTTGATCACTGCATGATCGATCAGAGTAAGCTGATCCGGTGCATAGGATTCCAGTGCACCTCTGCGGTCCTCCAGATGCTTCTGCAGTGTATTCATGAGTGCTGCCGCATCCTGTGCATCCTTCAGTTCTATGACCGCGATCTCCTCAGAACCACCCTCCTTGGCATATGCATAGAAATAAGACGCTACCCTGTCATATGCAAAATCAGAAAAAGAGCCAAAATTTAATTCTGCCTGATCATCTTTATCTGTCACAGTCACCATCTCCGGCAGCGTTGTATCTGCCTCCAGCATCGATTTGCTCAGTGCATCCATATCGATAGCTGCCTGCGTGTCGCTACCATCCGCTGCCTGCTTGCCGCCACAACCGGTCAGACATCCTGCCAACAGGAGCATGCTGCAGATCAGCAGCACGCTTCGTGTGATTTTTTGAGATAATTTCTTCATATCGTTCACCTTTTATCCTAATATGACCTGATTAGTTACCTGCCTCAAATGTTGCGGTCGTAGTATCTGCGCCACCGATGACTTCCGCTGTCATCTCACCGGTAGTATTCGCTGTCGTCTCATCCAGAGGAACTGTCTCTCCACCAACGCCGCCATCAATGCCGTCACTAGCACCTGCATCACCGCCGGCGTCATTCGGATCCATGACCTGGCTGCCAAACAACTCATTGATCTTGTTTGTCATCTCTGTTACCTTCTTCGGATCAGCATCGCCAATCGAAGACCCACTGTTTCCTGAGTAATCACTCACATAGATCGCCAGTACATATCCACCTGCTCCGTCATCTACCCAGGAAGCACTCAGATCCTTGTTATCGCCACCCTCTACGGAATACATTGCCTGCTGCATGATCTGAATCATCTGATCAGCCAGCGACAGATCCTTGTCTGTCAGCTTCTTCGGGAACTTATAAAACAGGCTGCCACTTTCGCCCGGTTTTATAATATCGCGTACCTTTGCAGGAATCTCAAACAGGTCTTTCACTTCTACCGCGCTCTGTACAGCATAGGAATACTTTGTTCCCTTTGCCTCTGGCAATGCTGAATCATCCCACTCATGTCCGTTACGTGCCTGCTCATCTGTCATATTGAAGTTGCGGTATTTGGAGCCATTCACATCAGAATAGATATCCAGCTGATACCACTCGCCGTCATCCAGCTTTACCATATCCCAGGAATGATAGTCATTATGTACGATATGCACTTCCATACCTTCCATATTGGCGAGCAGACGGAACGTCGTCGCATATCCGACACATACCGCATTGCGATTGAGCAATACGTCGCGCGGTGTAAAGGACTCAGAATTCTGTCCCGGCATACTGATGATATGTCCACTGCCCTGACCGATGTTATCTACCATCCAGTCGTAGATCGCCAGTTCCTTTTCGTAGGCACTCATTCCGTCTGTGATGATCTCATCGAGAACTGCTTTTGCCAGATCGTAGGTTTCCTTGTCCTCGTCACTGAGTCCTGACGGATCATTGTTCAAATAGGCATCGGAGATCTGTGTGGTGCTGCGGATCTCATACTTATCCATGACCTTGTAACCATCCTCCTGATACGTGCTCTCCTGTGCTGCTTCCTCAGCCTGACGCGCGCGCTCATCATCGATAAACTTGCTCACCTTTTCATTCTGGGCTGCCTGCGTGTTCATCATCCACGCACTCATTCCGATCGATGTGCCGACGCCTCCGACCAGCAGAACCGCAATCAGCGCATATGCCACATGTCTTGCGAGTCCGTTCTTTTTACCGGATGCTCTCTTTCCGGATGTCCCAGACTCTGCCTGTGTGGATGCTGTTACCTGTTCGGCCACGTTTTTTTTCTCTTTTTCCTGCTCTAATACTTCCTTCTTCTCTTCCATGTCTGTTTCCTCTCTTCTCACGCGAAATAATAATGATCCTCCCGGTCGCAGTTCCCCGGATGCCTCTTTTCATACATACAGACTCCTTTTCTCTGTTGTCGTTACAAAAAAATTCTGTATATATACTATAACGAATGAAGCTTCAGAAATAACTACATTTTCATTAAAAATTTTATAAAAATTTTTCACATAACCCGACTACCGCCATCGTCATCCCATCCTTTGCCTGCTTCGGCAGCCGCATGTACCGCTCAAACCGGCTGCCACGCGGCAGCCAGCCCTCATCCACCGCAGCACATAGTGCACTCCTCTCGCAGACATTGTCCACACCTACCGTGCGGCGCACAAAATCAGAGCCTGCAAATATTCCCTGCTGTGCGCACAGCTTTTCGGCCGGATACGTCAAAAAAGGCACCTGCAGCCGCTCTGCCAGTGCAAGCAAACCCGGTTCTGCCTGTTTCACATCAATCGATGCCACAGCCCGAATCCGGTACAACGACCATCCCTGCTGTTCAAACACATATTCCACAAATTCATAGAGCTGTTCCGGCGGCGTCTGGCTCCGGCAGCCCATTCCCACCACGAGATCCTGTGGTACGAGATGCAGCGTATGGGCAAACGGCGCTCCAACCGGCTGCGGTGAAACAACAAAACCGCACTCAGGCGTAAGCGCACCGATCGGCTCCCCATCCAGCAATGCACCTGACAGATGCTTGATCTCATCCTTTTCCACGATCGCCAGATGCTGCTGCCTCGCATAAGTATCGACGGAGAACCGGTCTCGTATATCCGTCGCAGTCGTGACGACAGGAACCGCCCCGATCGATCGTGCCAGAGATAACGCCAGTTCATTGGCTCCGCCCACATGCCCGCTCAGTATCGGGATCACATACTGTGCGCGTTCATCCACTACGAGTACCGCCGGATCCGTGAGCTTGCTCTGCAAATATGGCGCAACCGCACGCACTGCGATACCCGCCGCACCGACAAATACGATCGTCTGCACCTGTGAAAACAGTGCACCGACTGTCTCTGCCAGCTCAGTAAATCCCTCACATGATTCCGTTTCCAGGCGCTTTGGCACGAAGCATCTGACCGTATCCCCCTGTGTCCGGATCACCTGCGCGATCCGTTCCGCTGTCTGTCTTCCCTGTTCGGTAAACGCATATATGACCGCCTGCCTATGCATTCCGGTCACCTTTTCTCTTTTCAAAAAAGTTGTCAACAGCCTTTATGATCTCCTGCGGAGGCAGTGTCTTTAAATCCTTTTCTGCCCGTATCATCTCTAACATCTGTCGGCCGTCTAAGATCGGCATCTCATAGTCTTCTTCCATGATCACTCCTCCTTTTCTATCCGGCTGATCCACTCATCGCTTCATCTCCATCATTCGCGCATTGCTCCATCCGGTGCAGTAAAATTCACATATTCTTCACCCTGCAGACCGGAACTGAATTCCTCATGATTGATGATCTGGGAGAAATTCAACGTATACAACGGCTTATTGACCACGCGCACCTGAGCGGCCTGACTCTCCTCCAGCAGCGGATTTACCAATACACAGATCTCACCCAGTTCCTGCAGCTGGCGCTCTGACAGACGCCCCAGAATGGACTCCTCCTGTACATCCAGGAAAAAGAAGTCCACCGGCTGTTCGGGCAGCCCGCTCACATCATTTGCGACATACACGGCACCGAACTGTCCGCATAACAGCCGGAGTTCTGCCATCATGACATCTGATGCAAGCCGTCCTCCTATGCGGGCCGGCTGCGTACCCTTATACTGCACTGCAGGTGTATCCTGTGCATGCTTCTGATGAATGGACAGCGAGAACTCACTGCCATCCCCATAGGTACTCTGTACCCGGATATCACCGTTCATCATCTCCACAAGCTGCCTGGTGATGGACAATCCGAGACCTGTGCCTTCTTTATTATGATTTTTCCTGGTATCGGCCTGGGAGAATGACGCGAACAGCTTATCAAGATCCTCCGGTCTGATTCCCTGTCCGGTGTCAGACACCGTGATGCGCAGTTCGATATCATCTGCGCTCACCGTCCCCAGCCTCATCTGCAGCTTCACATAGCCGCTCTCGGTAAACTTGATCGCATTGTTTACCAGATTGATGATGATCTGGCGGATACGCAGCTCATCTCCGTACATTGCCTGCGGCAGTCTCTCATCTATATCAAAGATCAGATCCAGTTCTTTCTCACCGACACGCGTCAAAAAGATCATTCCCAGATCACTCAGCATCGACATCGGCTCATAAGTCGCCGGAACGAGTTCCAGCTTGCCGGATTCTATCTTCGAGAAATCCAGAATATCATTGATGATGCCAAGCAGCGCATTTCCAGAATTTTTTATGTTATTCAGATATGCGACATCCCGTGCCGGCAGATCCTCACGCAGCAGGATCTCCGTCATACCGACGATCGCATTCATCGGTGTACGGATCTCATGCGACATATTTGACACAAAGATCGATTTTGCCTGGTTCGCCTCATCTGCCTGCTGCTTGAGCGCCTTCATCATCTCAGCCTGCTCTGTCGCATTTTTAATGTAATAATGGCTCTCCGTAATATCATTGAGCACATACAGTTTGCCGAAATATGTGTTCTTTTCCGTCAGCAGACGGCTGTATACCTCATAGACACGATGATCACGTTCCAGATACTCTTTATCGACGATACATCTGTCCAGTTCCTTAAATACCGCTGTCTGTGCCATCGGCAGAGACAGGTCAAATAACGTATTTGCCTTCTTATTCCGGTAGATCAGCATATTCTCATTATCGAGCACGATCAGAGCATCCGTCTGCTCATCAACCGCCAGATCCATCGCCATGGAGATCGTATTGAGCATGTGATCCTTAAACAACGCGGATACCAGTATGAGTGTACTGATCAGATAGGCCGGTATCGTCGTATCATAGCCTCTCGTCCTGCCTGTGATAAAGAGCACGAGTCCGGTCAGCATCACAAGCATGATCGCTATCATCTTCACCATCTGCGAACGCTGTCTGTCACTCTTTACCCGGAACAGACGGATCCCACAGATCGCCAATAAGATAATCAGATACAACACCACGATCGAATTATAGATCATATATACCGGTCCGTGGCCGAGTACAAGATGCGGAAACAGACCCTCATTCACAAACCGGATCTCACTGTAGTACAACGTCTGATGTTCACAGGTGAGTACGAGCACGCTGATGCTCAGATGTATCGCCGTCATGATGCCGACGACCACCTTGGGCAGCCTGATATTACAATAATCCAGAACAAACAGCGTCATCATCAGGATCAGAACCGGTTTACCGATATATGATACCTGTACCGCACGGATCGCCTCCCGTTGCGAAGTCGCTGTCATCTCGAATAAATATCCGATAAAATTGAAAAACATCGCATTCAGCATAACCAGCATATAGATCTGCTGTCTGGATGGGCGTTCCAGCATGACCCGTATGATCGTCCAGACTAAAACAGCCATCGCCAGATACTGTATCACCATCAAAAACGTAAACATACTGCCTCCTCCTAACGGTCTGCCCTGCTAAGCATCTCTCTCTATGCGCTGCTCAAACTCTGTCAGCTGCATAGGTTTCGCGTAGTAATAACCCTGTATCATATCACAGCCGATACCTGCCAGAAAATCCACCTGTTCCTTCTGTTCGATACCCTCTGCCACGACACGCAGATCAAGCTGGTGTGCCAGACTGACAGCCTCTTTCACGATCACACGGCCGTGATTCATCACATCTTTCCCACGGAAAAATTCCGCATCCAGCTTCAATACATCCAAAGGTATATCCTTGAGCGAATTGAGCGAAGAATAACCTGCCCCGAAATCATCCATCGATATCGGAAATCCATACGCACGCAGACGGCTGACTGTCTCGATCAGCATCTGCTTATCATCAAAGAAGGCACTTTCCGTCACTTCCAGCTCGATCAGCTCATGTCTGGCACCATAGGCATCGATCAGCCGTACAATATGCTCCGCCAGATCATCCTGTGAGAAATGGATCCGCGATATATTTACCGATACCGGTACTGCCTTTTTCCCCTGGATCGCCCACTCGACCTGCTGTTTTGCGACTTTCGCGATCATGTAGTCATCCAGCTTCATGATAAAGCCGTTTGCCTCGAAGATCGGGATGAACTTTCCGGGCGGGATCAGCCCCCGATCCGGGCAATTCCATCGCACCAGAGCCTCCGCTCCCACCAGTCTGCCACTGGCCGGTGCATATTTTGGCTGATAATACACCTCAAACTCTCCCGCTGTCAGTGCCGTCTGCATATGGTTCTCGACCCACTGCTCCCAGTTCTGCGTCTCCAGCAATGCCGTATCAAAGAAAAAGATCTGTTCCTTACCGTTACATTCTGTGCGCTGCGCGACACTTGCATAACTGAACATCTGATTGATGTTCACATCTTTTCGCCTGTTTCTCCTCCAATCACTGCCACTGACCGGCGGGATCATATACACGCCGGCATGGAAATGCAGCTTTCGCTCCGGCTGCAGACTGGAGAGCTCCGCCAGAAGCGAACGCAGTCTGTTCTGGCAATACTGTTTCCATTCATCCTCATCCGCTCCCTGACAGCGCAGAATGAGACCAAAATCCGCTCCTCCGTTGTGTCCGAAGGTCTCAGACATTCCCATACGTGCCCGCAGAAAACCATCCATACACTCCAGCAGATTCTCGCCTTCTTCACTGCCGTAACAGTTGACATAATTCGCATAATGCACCAGATGCAGATTGACCAGCGCATAAGGTCTTCGCGCATTGCGCAATGTGCCGAGTGTCTTTCCTGCCGCTCCCTGAAAATAGATCCAGTTGTGACCACCTGTGACAGCATCTGTATACAACAGCTTTGTCGTCGCCCGCTGTGTATAGATATTGGTGACTGTGTTGATAAACATGAACAGTAACGGTATGAGCAGTATCACGAGTGTGACCAGACCCAGTCTGGAAATGTAATAGATATCCTGTCTCTGCAGCTGGATCGTCTCCTCCACATACAGATCATACTCTTCGATATCCCAGTGCGCCTTTACCCAGAAATTCTCTTCGATGACTGTTTCCCGCATCCACGCACCGTGATCCTGCGACTGATCCATCGGCGCATCATAGAACGTGCGTCTGATCAGATTCAGGATATCAATATCCTGGAATACCTGTGAAGTGCTGTCCTTTTTATCCGGGTACAGTTCATACTTTTCGCCCAATTCTGCGGTATAACGCAGATTCAGATCCGGCGCATGCTCGCTCGTGTTGATGGCGATGTTTCCGCTCTTATAGGTAATACAGACATTGGTCCGCTCTTCCCGGAATCTGGACGCATAGTTGACCGCATAGGTCAATGCACCCTTTTCCTTCACACAGCGTTCCATCAGTACACCGGTATCCATCGCCTGACTACATGCCGAACTGATCCTCGTACCCAGAATATAATTCGAGATCAGCTGCAATCCGGCAAATACCAGCACTACGCTTACTATTGCAAAGGCCAGAAACATGATCACAGAAGGCCAGAACCGCTTTCTTTTCAGTTTTTTTAACGTCAGTTTCTTCCCTGCAGCCATCTACTTCGCTCCCAACACTGTTTTCTGCCGTCACCATCTGAATTACCCTGATTTTATTTTATGACCTTCACCTTTTTTGCTTTCGAATACGGCGTATAATAATAATTGCCGTACGCATCTTTCTGATATCCCCTTACCCGGACATAATAGGTCTGTCCGAGCTTCAGCTTTTTGATCCTCGCTGCGGTTGTACTGATCTTCGCTGACTTCTGATTACTGAAATCCCGTTTTGAAGCATAACTGATCTCATATCCGGCATAATCTCCCGATACCTGAAATAATACCCGAATCTGTTTACCTTTCAGATTTGTCGCAGAACGGACACCCACACTGCCGTCTGCGATGCGCACCGGAAAGATCTCATATGCACTGGACAACCTGCCATCCTGCATCGTCACCGCAGTCACGACATAGACACCCGCATCCCGCAGCTCGATCGGATCCTCATACAGATCTCCCGATCCCGGTGTTGTCCCATCCAGCGTATAATAGACTTCCCCTTCCGTGCTGTCCATCGTGATCGTCAGCCCGTCTGCCGTATCCGTGACCTGCACCATGGGCTGCTCCAGCCCATAAAACGATTTCAGACTTTCCGGGAATGCCGCGTCCGCCGTCGGCATCAGACCGGCATATAGTGACTTGGCGACATGGCTGTCTTCCTGATCCGTCCGCCGCATCTGACGCTCCGATATATGGAAATATGCATTCCGGTCATAGGAATCATCCCATGTTGTGTCGACAATATACCAATGCGTACCGTAACGCACGAGATTCCATGCATGGTCATCACTCGTCACAGCGATACAGTCTATCCCAAAATAATTGCACAACAGCTCATACAGCTTCGTATAACCTGCGCACACCGTCTTGCCGGTCGTGAGTGCACCGTAGATTGTCTGTGTATAATACGGATCTGCTGTACCTGTCACCGCATAATCTGACGTCTGATAATCTACTTCATCACAGATGAGCTCATGGATCTGCAGCTCGGTATCATAGACCGTACCAGTCGTATTGATCTGACGCTGCATCGCATCCACTTTCGCAAATACCTGCTTTGTCGCACGCGCACGATCGCTGCCGGATGCAAATGCATCATAGATACCCAATGCCACTTCCCCGGTCTTTACATAACGGGCATTCGACAAAAAGTAATACTGCGGATTGGCATAGATGAATAATTCATACACCGTTTTGACCTGATCACTACTCAGACCCTGTGTACTGATCATCTTCGTACCTCTGCCCTCTGCTTTTTTCCCATTCCGATTGACCTCATACGTTGCAGCAGCGAGCGAATCTGAACCGAGCAGCTGTCCGCAGACTGCATCCATGCGCTCATACAGCAGCCGCTCCTGCTGCGTCAGCTTGCTGTAATAATAGTCATTGCTGTAACAATCCCAATCATATTGCCACAGCTGTTCACGCACACTGCGCAATGTATTTGCAGTCCCATCCGCCTGAGATCCACTGCTTCCATCCGAGATGACCCGGATCACCGCAGCCTCCTCAAACTCCATCCATCCTGTCACCGCAGATCGCTCCGGGGTAGTCACCGGCTCCGTATTTGCATAGACAGTCTGCGGCGGCAATACCGTTCCGGTCAGTGCTGCCGTGAGCAGTCCCGCGCAGATCTGTTTCCAGTGATTTTTCATTTGCTTTTTATTTTTCATTTGATTTTTATTTTTCATTTGCTTTTTATTTTTCATCGCTGCCACCTTCTTTCCTGCACTCATAATTCTATGTTCAGCAGACGCTCGCACAATGCCAGTTCTGCTTCTGTTGCGAGACTATTTTCGAATTTGACCGTTCCCGGCTCTGTTGACGGATTGAGCAGTCCTGCCTCTGACAGCCTCCGGCGCATCTCGCGCGCAGTGCCTGCCCCGCCATCAAAGATCGTCACATGTTCTCCCACGATCTGTTGTATGATCTTGCGGGCAAATGGGTAATGCGTACATCCTAACACGACCGAATCCAGCGGTTTTGCCAGATAAGGTGCCAGCAATTCCTGCAAAAATCCACGCAGTCTCTCACTCTCCAGATCACCGGCTTCCACAAATTCCATCAATCCGGGACACGGCAGCGGATAGATCTCTGCCTGATCCTCATAGCGTGCCATGAGCTGCCTGAACTTCTCCTGCTGCACGGTCATAGGCGTCGCCATGACGAGCACATGCGGATGCTCCTTTTGCAATGCCGCCGGTTTGAGTGCCGGTTCAATCCCTACAATCGGCAATTCCGGATACATGCCACGCATGAGGCGCACGGCTGCACTCGTTGCCGTGTTGCAGGCCACTACCAGCCCTTTGGCACCCTGCGCGAGCAATACACCCGCATTGTGGAAGGATAACTCCCTCACCTGTTCCAGTGATTTTGTCCCATAGGGTGCATTTCTGGAATCTCCCAGATAAATGTAATCCTCATTCGGCATGACCTTGATCAGTTCCCGCAAGACACTGATACCGCCCACGCCGGAATCAAACACACCGACCGGCTGTCTGACCCGCTCCTTTGTCTGTTGATCAGTATTCTCCATAACACACATCCAAATCTACATTAATATATCTGCCATAAGCATCCAGAATACCATCGATCTGACCAGTGCTCGAATACTGCCACATCTGCACTGTACCACCTCCGGTATAACGATGCCCAAGGCTCTGGCTGCAGTATCTTGCAATCCAGATATCTACATCATTATCCTCTAGCTTCGTCTGATCGATATAATTATTCAGCCAGTTCAGATTCGCATATACGACAAAATCATATCCGGCATTTTCGATGATCTTCTTATACTCCAGGATCAGTGTCGTTCTCTGATCCTTATTCATGTTTTTCAGCTGCAGGTTATCCTCCAGATCGAGTGCGATCGGGTAGGTCAGTTCCTTGTCGTCCAGCATCTCCAGCAGATTCTTTGCCTCTTTCTTGCCCTCTGCTACGGATTTTGCCGTTGAATAGCAATAGATACCGACCGGGATTCCCTGCTCGGTTGCGCCGGTATAATAGTTCTCAAACTGAATATCCTTTGATGATCCGTGTGCCAGACGCAGCATCGCAAACTTGATACCGGATGCCTTGACTGTCTTCCAGTCGATCGCCTGCTGCCACTTGGATACATCGATTCCGTTGACCGGACAATCTGTGACTGTCACTGTCACGCTCGTGCTGACCGCTCCGACCATCACCCGGATCTGTGTCTTTCCCGGAGCGACACCTACTACTGTTCCGTCTGCACTGACTACAGCTACCGCCGGATTTTCACTCTCAAAACTGATCTCACCCGGCAGCGAACTCTGTTCACTGAGCACAGCCGATACTCCCGGCCCCAGAAACAGCGTGCGCGTATTCACCACGATCTCTCCGACATGGATCTTCGCGGCTATACTTCTGCCACCGGTCAGTGTACCACGTGCAGATATCACATAATACGAATAATCCTCCCCCGCAGTGATCGATGCATCTGTATAAGTCGTCTTCTTTACCTTGTCTGCCACCAGCGTATAGGCTGTACTGCTGCCGACTGCACGATAAATACGATAATATGTGGCTCCCTTCGGTGCAGTCCACTGCAGGTCAATGCCTTCCGCTGATTGTACCGCTGTCAGTCCTGTCGGTGCAGACGGTGCCGTCCATCCGGATCCGGCTGCAGATCTGGCCTGGTATGTCATCACACCGTCTACCGACCATCCGGCTGCCACCTTGTAATAATATCTCGTGCCCGCCTCTACACCTGTATCTGTCCAGTTCGTTGACGTTGTCGTCATCACCTGCTTGTAGCCTTTCGCCTTTTTCGTACTGCGGTAAACCGCGTACTGCTGTGCACCTTCGACACTGCTCCACTGAACCGTCATGCCCGATGTCACACTATTCACAGCAAGGATCTGCGGAATAGCGGAAGGTATCTGCACCATCTGCGCTTCCGATACGATCCCGCGCACACGCCTACCTTTTTCGTTCAGGCTCACACCAGCAACCTTGTAATAATAGACCGTTCCGGCTTCCACGGTATCCGTATAGGCCGTATCGGATATGGTCGCCAGTCTTTTATACCCGCCTTTGATCGTCGCACTGCGATAGACCCGGTATTCACTCGCCCCTTCCAGTGCATTCCATGAGATCTGCAGCTTGCCCATGCCCTGATACACGGGGCTGATCCCGTCCGGCGCTGCCAGTTTCTGTGTCTTCGCCACATTTTCTGCAACCGTTCCCTCCGGCTGCGCATACACCGTCTGCACGGGCATACATACTAAAACCGCAGCCAGGCAGACGCCCGCTGCGAATATTTTTCTTCTGTTGTTCATTCTTCCTCCTGATAACCCTAAAATCCGTATGTCTGGTTGTATTTCTTATGTGTTCATCGGATGTCCAAAAAGGCATAATCATCCACATACAGTGTATCTGAAAAGCATGTGAAAGTCAACGAGACACCACCAGATTCCTACATCTGGTGACGTACGACCAGATACTCATTATCCAGCTGATAATACGGACAGTTGTCAAAGGTTCCGGTCAGAAACCGGACCATATCATCCTCATCGAGATTCATATCGCATACATAACATTCGTCTTCGTCATCATAGACGAAATTCACACATGAATCGCAATTTGACACTTCTTTCATAATCTTTCTCCTTTCGTTTTCCCAGACCTGATTACATAGATCCTATATAAAAAACCCCGAGACCGGCTGGCCGGCTTCGGGGTCTTGACCTGCCTCAGCAGGCATCTTTTAATTGTAATGATTGTAGCTGTTATCTGCATAGCCGGTGCCGGTATAGCTGTCGGTCTCTACATAAGATCCCCGGACTTTGGTACGCAGAGTCTTATACAGCTCCGCATTTGTAAACTGGATATACGGCTCTACCCAGAAGATTCCAACCAGATTCAAAGTAAGCGCTGAGAGCAGGACCCACAGGATAAATGAGAGATCCAGCACGAACGCATCCCACTTTTCTCCATCCATCATCTGCTGCGACAGACGTTTTGCCTCTGAAAAACTCATATCCGGATCTTCTGCCAGAATGTACGGAATCATCCGGTAGGAATAAGACTTCACGATTCCCGGTATGATGAGCAGCAATGACCATAAAAAGATATACAGATTCGTCAAAAACTGTGCACCTACGACATTCATATATCCGTTCCTAAAGCAATATCCCATATTAGACAAATCCGCATTGCCCTCGCTCGCATCGAGGAAATATTTGTTGCATCCAACCTCTAACGGCTTAAATACAAACACACTGAGCAATAACCACAACAACGCTGCTACCACGAGGATCGCCAGTCCCAATCCGATGATCGCCATTGCCCGACCGGTAAATCTGCCACTGATTCCATCTATAAAATCATTACCGGTAATACTGACCGACTCCCCGGAATCAGAACTGCTGCCGGTTGTACTGAATCCACCTGCAATCAATGATAAGATAAATGCCACCAATACAGACTTCCAGTAAAACGACTTCAGGCTAAACTTTGCGCGTTCCTTTAATTCTCTTCTCGTCCACTGCATAACTTAACTCCTCCTGTTCTTTGATTTATTTCATGCGCTTGATCAGCGCTGCACCATAGGTACCGTGTCCTAAATGACAGCCGAGGCTGAGCGGGATCGGCGACATACTGCACCGCACACCGAAATGATCCTCCAGCTGTGTCTTCCAAGCGAGCGCATCCTCCGGGGACATACTCGCTGCTGCTGCCAGATAAAACTCGCTCAGATCATCCGTGTGGAACTTATTCTCCAGAGAGGCTTCCAGACTCTGGATGATCTTCTTTCGTGCCAGTTTATCGCCGCGCACCTTTCCGACGGCTTCTACCTTGGCACCTTCCAGTGACAGGATCGGCTTGATGTTGAGCAGATTACCGAGCATCGCAGATGATGCCGAGATTCGTCCACCCTGCCGGAGATATTTCAGATCCTCCACTGTCAGAAAGATCTGGCAGTCATCCTTGGCATAGGTCAGTTCCTTTAAGATCTGTGCTGCCGTCTCTCCTGCCAACACACGTTTTCTGGCTTCTAAGACCGCTGCTTTCTGCGTGACTGTCACGCGGCCGATATCTGCCACCAGCACTTTTCCGTCATAATCCTGCGCGATCGCCTGTGCCGTCGCACATGATCCGCTGAGCCCGCTCGACATCGGGATGTAGAGCAGTTCATCATGATCCTCAAGCACACGATCCCACAGATCCATCACGTCAGCCGGTGAAGGCTGTGAACTGTAGATCTTGGATCCGGTCTGCTGACGGAGATAAAACTCCTCGTGCGACATCGTACAGCCCTCAAAATATAATTCATCATCGACATAGAACGGCATCGGTAATACATAGACACCGTACTTTTTTGCTTTTTCCTGCGAGATTCCGCAATTTGAATCGGTTACGATCGCTGTTTTCATCAGTTTTCTCCTTATTTACCGCAATTTTGGGTATGAAAAAAGCGGGTGATGGGAATCGAACCCACGTATCCAGCTTGGAAGGCTGGTGTTCTACCATTGAACTACACCCGCAAATAACGATATTATATTGCATTCGTCTCACGAACGTTTGTTATTATATCATCGTTATTTTTGGTTGTCAAGAGTTTTTATGACCGTATCGTCACCTTTTTTGCCTTGCTGTAGGCGCTGTAATATTTTCTGCCATCTGCCTGAATATAGCTTCTGATCTTATAATAATACGTGCCTTTGGACAGATTGATATTCTGACATTTTGTATTCGTATTCTTGTTCAGTGATCCCAGACGGCTGTATCCTGTGGCTGCCTGTCTGGAACGATACACTTCATATCCCGCTACATATCTGTCGCGCTTCCATGACAATACCGCTGCATTTCCCTTCGCTTTGACGGATATCCAGCCGGGCTTTCCCGGCAGGATCACAAAGTTTGCCTTCTTTGACCCACTGTAATCACCCAGTCCGTAGATCACGACAGTCGCTTTACCGGGCTTTATATTATTCCGGTAATCCAGCTCATAATCTTCATCCTCCTCGAGTGTCTCACCATATAATTTTACGGTCACCCGGGGCAGTTTTTCCTCTCCGTTATAAGTCGGTGTGGCTGAGATCTTCACTGTTGCGGAAGACAGGCTCGGCTGTGCGATTTTGAACGTCACAGTCTTACTTCCTGTATATGCGCCTGCTCCATTGATGGTGATACTCGCCGTACCGGGGCTGCGGTTATCACGGTAAGTCAACGTATAATCCACATTTCTCACCAGCACGGTTGAACCGATCTGTACAGTCACTGAGGGGCAGACATCTTTTCCCGTATAACGCTGGGTATCGATACTGCTGACTGTCGTATTACTGATATTTTTGGCTATTATGCGGAATGTGGTCGTCTTAGTTCCGGTGTAATTGCCCTTTCCGGTGATGGTCACTGTAGCCGTACCTTCCCTGCGGTTATTGCTGTAGCTCACATTATAATCCACATTTTGTATGAGCGTGACATTGTTTACCGTCACCGTGAGCGACGGTCTGATATCAGATCCGGTATAGAGCTGATCGGGAATCGCCGCGATCGTCGCAGCGCTTAAGTTCGGTCCGGTAATGCGGAATGTCGCTGTCTTCGTACCGGTATATCCTCCGATACCTGTGATCGTGACGCTCGCTGTACCGATATTGATGTTATTCGTATAGGACACCGTGTAGTCGGTGTTCTCACGCAGACCGCCATTGTTGGAATATACGGTCAGCGTCGGACAGATCGCATACCCGGTATAGGTCTGATCCGGGATCGCAGAGATCGTCGCATTCGCCACAGACGGTGTCACAATGCGGAAAGTCGTGCTCTTAGACTGCCCTGCATAGTTTCCGGTACCGTTCACAGTCACGACTGCCATTCCTACATTGATATTATTGGCATAAGAGACCGTGTAATCGCGGTTCAACACCAATGTACTGCCACCCAGAGTCACGGTCACAGAAGGCGTGATCGCATAACCGGTGTAATTTTGGTCCGGGATCGCTGCGATCGTCGCATTCGCGATCGACGGCTGTGTGACGGTGACCCGCATCGTCCCACTTGTCAGCCCGGCGCAGCTCAATGTAATATTGGCTGTACCTGCTGCCTGCGCGACCAGTGATGTTCCGTTGCAGCTGACCACTGATGTATTATCCGATACCACGTTCACTGTGCCTGCCAGCTGACATTCTCCGGCCGGCATATGTCCATTCACTCCAATTGTCGCCTTGCAATTACCCAGACTATAGGTATCTCCGACATTCATGCTCAGTGTGGCAGGCGGGGTTATCGACAATGTACGGGATGTGATCAATGATGACTCCAGTGTCACATTGACCGTAGCAGCTCCGTTCTGTGCACCGATCGCTGGTGTCGATGTCGATGATGTTGCGACCTCAGCTACCCAGTAATCCTGATTTTGATAAGTCACATGACCGATTCCGATTGCCCGATAACTGCCGTCCTTCACCAGTAAAGTATACTCATTTGATCCTGCAGTTGCAGTCCAAGCATCACAGACCATTGACGGATCAGACTCTAATGCATACAGACACTCACTTTTTGACGTATCTTTTGCATAATTCAGTGCAATCTCTGCCGCACGCTTCATCGCTGTCTTTTCCAACCCGTAATCATATGCAAGATTGATTGCAGATGCAGAGGACGCCTGCGCAACTGCCCGCCGCTTGGCATTGATCATGTCTGCCAGATTTCGCGCCTGCGTCTGCCCATACGTCACCTGTATACTGACAGTCTCTGTCGCCGCCTGCGCCGGCTTTAACTGTATGAACGGCAACATGCCAAGTACCACTGCCGCCAGCAGCAGACCCTTCCACCAGATATGTTTTTCACGAATAATATTTTTCATATTACAGTTCCCCCTCGTTTGTCCTGACATGATCTTCTGTCAGTCTCCGTCAGCACTAGCCCGCTACCAGAGGCAGGATATATGTCACCCACGCATAGGACACCGGCATGATCAGGCGCTGCATGTGCATTGCTCCCGCCGTGATACGGTCTCCCAGATGGATCGCCAGTCCGATGCAGGTGCCTCCGATCACGACCGCCAGTACATTAACGATTACTCCAATCGGCATTACTTATACAGCTTCCCCTCATTTGTTCCTTCATTCAGGCTTCGGTCTGTGCCTGCTGCAGCTTCTCGATCGCAGCCTCGATGCGGGCGATCGTCTCATCCTTGCCCAGCACTTCCATAAGCTCTGTCGCACCGCCCGGGGTCATCTGCTTTCCGGATACTGCGGTACGGATCGGCCACATCACATAGCCGTTTTTCACACCTTTTTCCGCCACATAAGCACTCAGCATCGCATACAACGCATCATTGCTGTAGTCTGTCTGCTCCTTGAGGCGCGGCAGGATATCTGTCAGCACTTCCAGCGAAGTCTGTGCGTTTGTCTTCATCTTCTTGTGTGTATACATCGCCACATCGTATTCCGGTACTGCCTCAAAGAAATCGATGTGATCCTTGATATCAGGCAGGATCTCGATACGGGTCTTGACCATGTGGGCGATCTTGTGCAGATCATAGTCCTTAGTGATGACTTCACGGATCACCGGCTCTGCCATCTCATAGAAACGATCCTCATCCATCGCTTTAAAATATTCACCGTTCATCCATTTGAGCTTGACCATGTCAAACACAGCCGGAGATTTGCTGATATGCTTATAATCAAAAGCCTCTACCAGTTCATCCAGCGTGAAGATCTCGCGGTTATCACTCGGGCTCCAGCCGAGCAGTGCCACGAAATTGACGACTGCTTCTGATAAAAATCCCTGCTCGATCAGATCCTCATATGAGCTGTGGCCGCTGCGCTTGGACAGCTTCTGGTGCTCCTCGTTCACGATCAGGGGACAATGGATATATTTCGGCTCTTCCCATCCGAATGCTTTGTACAGGATCGTATACTTCGGTGCGGATGACAGGTACTCACATCCACGGATCACGTGTGTGATACCCATCAGATGATCGTCTACCACATTTGCAAAATTGTAGGTCGGATATCCGTCAGACTTGATCAGGATCATGTCATCGAGCTCCTCATTCGGCGCAGAAATATCACCGTAGATCTCATCATGGAAGGTCGTCGTACCCTCTGTCGGCATGTTTGCACGGATCACGAACGGCTTACCGGCTGCAAGATTCGCCTCTACTTCTTCCTTGGACAGATGCAGACAATGCTTGTCATACATCATGATCTCCTTGCCTGCCACTTCACGGCGCAGGGAATCGATACGCTCCTTGTCGCAGAAACAATAATAGGCAGCTCCTTTTTCGATCAGCTTCTTCGCATATTCCATGTACAGACCACTCTTGCAGCGCTCGCTCTGTACATACGGTCCGACGCCGCCATCCTTATCCGGTCCTTCGTCATGCTTGAGTCCGGTCTTCTCCAGGGTACGATAAATGATGTCCAGCGCTTCTTCATAGAAACGTTCCTGGTCTGTATCCTCTATTCTTAAGATAAAATCGCCGCCCTCATGCTTTGCGATCAGATAGGTATATAATGCGGTACGCAGATTACCTACGTGCATTCTTCCTGTCGGGCTGGGGGCAAATCTGGTTCTTACTTTGCTCATGATAGTTCTCCTTTATTCTATGTTCATTTATTTTTTATTCTGCCAGCAGAGCATCTACCAGTGCATCCATCTGAGCCTCAGAATCTGCATTCAGCACGGAACGGATCGTAACGGTAGGGTCAAGCTGTTTGATCTCTTTCATGCCTTCAAAGATCGCACGCATCTGTCTGCCTGCCGTCGGCGCCCAGGTACCGTTCTCCACAAATCCTACGGTACGCTTCTGGTAAGACTTCGCCTTCAGATGATGTAAAAAGTCCTCCATTACAGGGAACAGACCTGCGTCATAAGTCGGGCAGCATACGACCAGACGGTCATAACGGAATGCGTCCTCGACTGCCTCAGCCATATCATCTCTCGTCAGATCGGTAAATGCGACTTTCAGATCTGTCTTGGCTTTCAGCTTCTCTACAAGCTTTTCAGCAGCAGCCTTTGTGTTGCCGTGAATAGATGCGGATGCAACAAGGATACCCTTATCTTCCGGCTCATAGCTGCTCCATGTATTGTATTTATCGATATAGAATCCCAGATTTTCCTTTAAGATCGGTCCATGTAACGGACAGATCATCTGGATGTCCAGTCCTGCTGCCTTTTTCAGCAATGCCTGAACCTGTGCGCCATATTTTCCTACGATATTGAAGTAATAACGGCGTGCCTCACACGTCCAGTCCTCTTCGGTATCCAGTGCACCGAATTTTCCGAATCCGTCTGCGGAGAACAGGATCTTCTCGCTGGATTCGTATGCAACCATTACTTCCGGCCAGTGTACCATCGGAGCCATGACAAATGTCAGTGTATGGCTGCCGAGTGATAATGTGTCACCCTCTGCGACCGTCACATTACGTCCTGCAAAATCAGTACCGAAGAACTGCTTCATCATCGGGAATGTCTTGGCATTCGCTACGATCTGCATCTGCGGATACTTTTCTGCAGCCTTGGCGATATTGGCAGCATGATCCGGCTCCATATGGGATACGACCAGATAATCCGGTGTGCGTCCGTCTAATGCCTTGTCCAGATTGTCAAACCACTCATCTGTCGCACGTGCATCTACGGTATCCATGATCGCGATCTTGTCATCTTTGATCAGATATGAATTATATGATACACCATTCGGTACGATATACTGGCTTTCAAACAGATCGATCGTCTTGTCATCTGCACCGATATAGATGATATTTTCTGAGATAGTTGTGTCTTTCATTGTCATTGTCCTCCTTTTATTTGCTCTGCACGCTCAGGCGCAGATGTCTCTTCTGTGTTTCTTTTTAAATCAAATGCGGTCTACTCATCCGCGAGATCGATCCGTCGCAGCTTCTCAAGCAGCAGATCCTCCTCAGTCGGTTCATCCTCCGCCTGTTCGATCCGGTTGCGGATCTCATACATCTGCGTATCGATCTGTGAGATCTGCGTTGCGCAGTCTGTCAACTGGCTGACGATCTCCGCCTGATCCGGCACTTCTTTTTTATATTTCAGCTGATGCTCCAGACTGGCCCAGAAATCCATCGCGATCGTGCGGATCTGTACCTCGACTTTCATCTCTCTGGTCTGATCCGAGAAAAATACCGGTACACTCACGATCAGGTGATAACTGCGGTAGCCGTTCGGCTTGGGATTCTTGATATAATCCTTAAAATTCAGTACCGTAATGTCATCCTGCTTTGCCAATGCATGTGCCAGACGATAAATATCATCTACATAATAACAGATGACGCGGATGCCGGCAACATCATGCAGATGTTCATTGACATTTTCAACTGAAAAAGGCACCTTCAGTCTTGACAGCTTTTCCAGGATGCTCGCGCTGCTCTTCAGGCGGGAAGTGATCGATGCGATCGGATTGCGCTGATAGCGCACGTTAAATTCCGAGTTGAGCACATCAAATTTCGTGCGGATCTCCTTGATCGCGCAACTGTACATCATACGCAGTTCGCGATATTCGACGACTGTTCCCGCCATCTTTTTCGCCTGTTCAAAAATACCTTTATCTACCATCGGCACCATAAACAACTGATTGTTCTCAGTCCCGGTATGTTCCTCATTGATCGGTAAAAAATCATTGTTCATTCTTTTGTTCCGTCCTTTTCATTTCCCTGGTAATGAGTTATAATGATAGCTAATATGTATGTCAGAATGATGTTCTGACAATCACACTCATAAGTATACCACAAAACAGCAGAAATGGAGGTCTTTTTATGAATCCACACAAAATCGTCCAGTTAATCATAGGTATCACGCTGGCCTGCGCCGGTGTCTACTGCATCGTCTCACCCGCAGTCACCGTAGCTGCCCTTGCCTGGATCATCGGATTATTCATGATCATCACCGCCCTGAACCGCATCGGTGTCTGGCGGGAGCGCCGCGCACTCGGCTTCGGTGAGAATTATGAACTGGTCAGTGCCATTCTCTCCCTGATCTTTGGTGCAGCACTCATCGTCAGCAACTTTTTTCAGGTCGTGGTCAGCACATTTATCATCTATATCCTGGCCTCCTGGATCGCTATGCTCGGTATCTTCCGGCTGCTCGTAGCTTCCAACCTGCGCAAGCTCGAGGTAGACACCTCCGTCCGCATCAATAATTATAACATGCAGATGATGATCGGTGTCCTGCTGATCCTGATCGCTGTACTGATCTTCATCCGTCCGGGTATCGTGACCGCCATGCTCGGCATCTTCATCGGTGCCTGTCTGGTGCTCTTTGGTGTCACACAGATCGTCGGTGCGATCAGACAATAATTTTATTACACAGAATTTTCTATCACACAAAAAAGCCGCCTGACAGTGATATGTACCCAAAATTCTGGACACATATTTATAAGTTAGGCGGACATCATGGATGCTTCTCTGTATTTTACAGGAGGCATCCATTTTGTTTTTGCTTGAATCCTTTTGTTATTATAGTAAT